>OFMK01000010.1_pt1 | contig 194964 bp, 206 predicted proteins | sample 1541781 | NCBI WGS metagenome assembly OFMK01 (sample SAMN04209250, study PRJEB22552) | human gut metagenome | biome: gut; material: feces | host: Homo sapiens | place: USA: Oklahoma
TTTTTTTCAATTCCTTTCTGAAATATGTGATATGATTGTGTAATAAAGAAAGGGTGGTTTTGTGAAATTGATTGATATCATATTTTGGTTTTTAGTGCTTTGGCTTTGTATAAACTTATATTTACTTATTAAAGTGAAACGACTTCGCAATCTTTATATGGCTTTTTTTACTCAAGAGAGTAGTAAAGCACTAAGGTGTAAAAAAGAAATAATTGATATTTTCAAGATTGCAGGATTGAAAAGTAGTGAAATCGGATTTGCTCAACCAGTAGGTTACAACATGATTGAATCAGGAAATGCAAAGGTATGGTCCAACATGTTTGTTAATGATAAAAGGATCGTACGTGCTGTACTCGATGATTTCGAGGAAGCGAACGGTATTTTTGCATCAAGATTAAGCAATACATTAAATCCTTTTTATTGGTTGCTCCGTATCATTCTTCTTCCTAAATATATAATTACGTATCTAGGCATAAAAACAGATACCTTTATTACAAAGCTAGTGCAACTCATTTATTGGGTATGGGTTGTTTTTTATGCGATATACAATTCTCAAGTTAATGCATTTATTCAATCTTTGATATCCAAAGTTTTTAACTGATCTATCCGTTCTTTTCTCCAACTTTTTATAAGTACTAAAGCGATATTGTCTAATAACATCCACCAAAATAGTAATTCTTTGATTGCTTCCATTTTAATTCACTCCCTTGCTTTTTACCTTTGATTCCCTTATAATAAAAATGAATCTTTATATAAAGGTTTGATGTTAGACACTCGTTAGTTTGGTAGACGGCTGAGTGTCTTTTATTTTGCGTTCTTGATTTGCCATGCGACTAATGTCAGATTCATTTATTCCTGTCAGTTGTAATAAATATTTGTAGTAAATTTTGCCTTCTAGGTTTTTCTTGCCATCTTCAATGCATTTTTGCCTACAGGCATCAAATAATCTAACTGCTTTGTCATTCCCGCAACGCATAAAATTTCTGATGTCCGTTTTAGTTAGATAGATTTTATGCAATATCATTTCACGTTCGATGTTTAAATCATCTCGATACTTTTGCCTCAATGTTTTCAACTCCTTTCTTGTCACTTTCAATAGCTCGCCTTGATACCTCTTTCTAATCGATGTAAAATTGAATTTATGAAAGGGGGTATTAAAGTGACAGATAACCAAAAACGCGCTCACGATTTAGCAATCCTTTATATGTATGCTGAAATCAAAAACGGTTCAATAACTGTTGACAATGATGAAACTATTCATGCTATTTCTTTTGTCAGCGAATATGAAAATATCTATGGCTCATTGTTAGAAGCTATTGAATCTAGCGATGAAATACGTTAGTCTTTGATTTTTTAGATAGAATTTTCTTTAATTCAATCTGTAACAAACTTGGAATTTCTTTAACATCTGATTCACTTAGGCCTTGTTCTTCACATACCGTTAATATGTGATCTATCAAGGCTTTTGTCTTTTCACTGCACTGTGCTTTTTCTAGCATGATTAAGCACTCTCCTTCCTATAATAAATCTTTGATATCTACGCCAAAGTAATCAGCTAAGATTTTCAGCTTATCGGCTTTAGGATTGCTACGGCCATTCTTCCAATCGCTCAATGTGGATGTTGGTATGCCTGTATCCTTGGATACTCGATAAGGTGTAATACCTCTATCTTTTATTAAAGCCTCAAACTTTTCGTACAAAACGTTCACCTCCTTTAACTAAACCTATTGTAACTATTACGGAAATGTGATATATTTTATGTGTCAAATAAAAATCTATATCTCATATCGCTTAGTTACCTAGGATTTACTAGGTACGTGTATATACTATCACGCGTATGCTAGTTATGTCAAGGTGTTTTAGCTATGTTTTCCGAGATATTTCAAAAAGTGAGGTAACCTATGTATGAAATATTTGAAAAACTGTTAAATGAACGTGGTATCACAGCATATCGTGTCTCCAAAGATACTGGCATACCAACATCTTCTTTAACTGATTGGAAGAAAAAAAGAAGCAAACCAAAATTCAAAAACATGAAAATATTAGCTGATTATTTTAACGTACCTATTAGTTATCTATTAGGTGAAGAAAATGAGAAAGTAATTGACAAGCCAGAAAAAAAAGAGCACCAAATTCAAATACCACTATATGCACGTTTATCATGTGGTACAGGTGGTTTTGTGGATGAAGATATCATAGAATATATTTCGTTGCCAGATACTATCTTAAAACCAAATAAAGAATACTTTGCCAATTACGCAAAAGGTGATAGTATGATAGGTGCAGGAATAAATGACGGCGACTTGTTAGTATTTGAAAAAACTAACGTGCTTGATAACGGCAGTATCGGAGCGTTTTGCGTCGATAATGAAGAGGCCGTATGTAAAAGGATTAGAAAATCCGAGCAAGGCTTAATCATGTTATTGCCAGCCAACGAAAAATATGACCCAATTATCGTTGATGTAGAAAATACATGCTTTAGAATAGTTGGCAAATTAGCTTTAGTTATTAGTAAAAGGTAAACACATCTTTTAAGGTGTTTACATAAATTTAAGAAAGGAGGGGGAAGAATGAAAACATGGAAACTCGTTTCAGGCATTTTATCTATTGTATTGTGTCTGTTTGTCCTTTTGCAGTCATGCGCAGCTGGTGCATCTAATGCTTTAGCTGAAACTGGTGAGGTTAGTGGAAGTGCTGGATTGATTGTGTCAATCATGATGTTATCAGGCGGTATAGTTTCAATCGTCACTCGCAATGGTTCTAAAGGTGGTAATATTGCACTAATTGTACTTTATGGTATCGCTGCTTTATGTGGATTTACACTTGCTGGATCTTTTGGTGACCTGTACATATGGTCAACATGGTGCTTGATTTGTGTTATTTTAGCAGTAGTATCTTTAGTTAAAATGAAGAAATAAAAAAAACACCCACCGGTGGCATCCGGCGAGTGTAAATAGAAAAATGTGACTTGCTCGGTCTACACTTTTTCTGTACCCATTTTACCATAAAAAGGAGGGTATGACAATGGCTGTAAAAAAAGACGAACGAATGGTACGTAGTAAAAAAAATAAAGATAAGATGGTTAAAAAGGTGACATACAAATGCGAAGGAAGTTATGTTGACTTGAATGGCATATCGCACCGTTATCACAAAAGAGGGTTTTCTACAGCAGAAGAAGCAAAAGAATGGGAACATACTTTTTTGCTAAAAGCTAAAACAGAAATTGATAATGATTTAACCTTTTATGATTTGTATGTTTTATATATTAACTCTAAAAAAGATGTTTTAAAAGAAAGATCTTATTATGAGATTACAAAGACATTTGAAAAGCATATCTTGCCCTACTGGAAAGAACTAAAAATTAAATCTATTTCTTTGCGTACGATCGAAATGTTTCAAACAAATTTATTAAAAGAAGAACAATCAAACGGCGAACATTACAGTAATGCAACTTTAAAAAAAATACAAGTGTATTTAAAAGCTGTTTTTAAATATGGTGATAAATACGGTTACACAAAAGACTACAGATTGCATTTATTTGAAAATGTCATGTTCAAAGATCAACACAAAAAAGAGATTAATTTTTGGCAACCATCTGAGTTTAATGAATTTATTAAAGTTGTTGATGAACATATATATGTGGCTTTATTCGATGTTTTATATTGGTGTGGATTAAGAATTGGTGAAGCATTGGCGTTAAAGTGGAGTGACATTGATATGGATAAAAAGACAATTATAGTAAATAAATCTTACACCAAGCACACGCATCAATTTACGCCTCCAAAAACTCAAAACAGTTACAGAACCGTAATTATGCCAAATCACTGCTTTAATGCGGTATTAGACTTATATCAAAATCAAAAAAAGATAATAGGTTTTGATAATAATAAATTGTTGTTTTATTTTGACAAACCGCTCGACGAAAACTCAATTAGAATAAAAAAAGATAGATGGATAAAGGAAGCCGGGGTTAAACGAATACGCATTCATGATTTGCGCCACTCTCACGTGTCTTTATTGATAAGCCTTGGTTTTAACCCTTTCGACATATCAAAACGTTTAGGGCATACCGTTGAAATGGTAAATAATGTTTATGGACATTGGTTTCAAGATGCTCAATCAAAGATGGTTGATAAACTAAATACATTGTGAATTTACACCAAATTTACACCAAGTAATGAATGAATCATAAAAAAAGCCTTTATTTAAAGGCTTTGTTTTTCTATGGTGCCGACACGCAGAATTGAACTGCGCGCTGAGCATTACCATTGCTCTGTATTACCACTATACTATGTCGGCAACTATGTGCTTTATCTCAAAGCTATTATATTATAATAGGCATCGTCAGAATTTTCAACAGGTAAAGCACATTTTTTTCATTTTCTAAAATTACAAGATTGTTTCTTTACATTTCTCAAATCATCTATGCTATGTATAAGATATTCCTATTGCTTATTTTACATCCTACTCATGAAGCAATGGTAGAAGTTCACGATATACTCTGGAAATCGGTAAACCTACCACATTAAAATAATCACCTTCAATGCTTTTTACCAACAGCTTTCCCATTCCCTGAATGCCATAAGCTCCTGCTTTATCATAAGGTTCATCGCTTGCAACATAAGCAGTAAGCAACTCCTCCTCCAAATCATAAAATGTTACCTTCGTTGTTTCATGGAAAAGAATCGTATGCGTTTTACTTAACAAGGCTACGCCTGTTATAACTTCATGTGTCTGATTACTAAGCATTTTTAACATCCGTAAAGCATCTGCTTGATCCTTTGGTTTCCCTAATCTTTCCTCTTTCCATATGACCATCGTATCACAGCCAATGACAACTGCACCTGGATGTTGCGTAAAGATATCACTGGCTTTTTGTAATGCCAATTGCTCGATTGCCTGTGCAGCAGGAAGATGAAGAGGTACAATTTCTTCCTTCTTTGAAGGAATGATTTGAAATGGCAGACCGCTATCTTGCATGAGTTCCTTACGTCTGGGAGAAGCACTTGCCAAAATCAGTTGTTTACGCATCATGAGAAAGCTCCTGTGTTTCCGCTTGATAATGTTTCAACTGATAACGCAAATAGATATAAGCCCCCACAAAACAGCCTATAAAGCCTATCGCAAACATCATGACGATACGGAATACCAACTTACTGAAGAAGGCTGCCGGGAATAAATTGATCATCAGATCTGTACTAGGATTTAATAGCCATAAATCATTACGGAATGCCACATGATGAAATGCTGTCCAGAAAGCATCAAAGTCAACATATGCCCAACCTGCCAGCATGATAAAAAAGATTGCAAATAGAATCGCTGCTTTCATATAATTAATACTTAACACTGTCCATGCACCTTTCTTTAATCGCACAAGCAGATAAATGCAGCTTACCACCAAAATCACAAAAGCCATGTTTCGCAAGATTTGGGCAAAATGATACAGACTTCTAACATCCACCATATGTGCAGCCTCTTTGCTGTTAAAGGCCTCTACCTTACTACCCTGCACGGTAATTTCGACATTGATATTATCACGCTTATCCTGCAAATAATCTAATAATGTATTTGTCGCAAGATTCAAGTCCTTTTGCGTCATGCCTAAATCCTGTGCTGTTTGCAATGTTTTATATTCACTCTTATAGAAATCAGAATCAAAACAATTGATACTGACACTGGTTACCAGTAAAATGATGACCAATGAAATTGCTGCTGCATAGGAGGCAATTGTATTTAATTTATTAAGTACCACGTTCATAAACAACCCTCTTTTTTTAATTTTAGCTATATTATATCGTACCATATTTTAATGAAAAAGCAAACTTGTAATTCCTCACTTCAGTAAGAATGATATAACATTTACTGCTACATGTTATATAACGATAAGTTCTTTTCATTGATAGTAAATATTTTTATTTCTCGTTTATATCAAAGGTTAACCTTTGTGCAAAATCCCTATTATGAATATAAAGACTTCTTTAAAGAAAAAGCATTTTGATCTTTTTAAAAATAAGTTTTCTTACCAAAAGGTATCCTCCATACGAATAAAAAAAGATCTCTTCTATCACACCATGCAATCACCACAGGAAGGATAGCAAAGAGATCCTATAAAGATTATAAACTTAATTCTAACCCATCAACATCGTTCTATCTTCATACGATAGCGAATGCTTTATTCCACAGCCAGTAAGTGCAGATTAGAAACACCGCGGCATTCATTTAACAACTGCATTAAATCATCAATACCAGAATTCATTTCACTGATATCAAAGGAAATAACCACACTTGCCCAGCCATGAATCGGAATGTTTTGGTTAATGGTCAAGATATTAGCATTGGTTTTTGACATCACATTCAGCACCTCGGAAAGAATACCTTTATCATGATGCAACATCAAAGAGATGACTGCCTTACGAGCACTCATTCCTTTATCCGGAAGGAATACATAATCCTTGTATTTATAATAGGTGCCTCTACTGATACCGACACGTTTCACAGCTTCACTGACCTGCTTGACTTCCCCGTTTTGTAAAAGGCTGCGGGCCTCTATAACTTTATCTAGCACATCCGGTAAAATCGCACTATCTACTATATAATATTTTTCCATTATATCACCTCACATTGTACGCCATCATAGGTCGCATGCAACAAACGACAATCCCATGTAGGATATAGCATCTGTATTTGTTCTATGAGTTTCTTCGCATCTGTTTCTTCCTGTGTCAACGCAATCATCGTAGATCCACTGCCACTGATGAACATTGTAATCATATTTTGTTGTTGGCATAGTTTTTTTACATCCTCATATTGTGGAATCAGATGCTTGCGATATGGTTCCTGCATCTTATCTGTACATGCTTTCCGCAAGATCAGCGGGTTACCGATTTCCATCGCCTTTGCTAAAGCCGCACAGCGCCCCATCTGATACGTAGCATCCGCATAACTCATCTGTTTTGGTAAGACTTCTCGTGCTGCCTTGGTATTGACTTCATAATCAGGAATCAATGTGACAAACAACAGATCTTTCTTGATGCCATAGCGAATCATATTCGGCTTTCCTTCTTCCATAAAGCTGACACAAAGACCTCCAAAGATAGCAGGTGCAATATTATCCGGGTGCCCTTCCATCTGTGTTGCCAAATCAAATAACTCATATTTATTAAGAGGACTTCCTACTAGTGCATTTGCCCCAGCCAATCCGGCAACGATGCAGGTGGCACTGCTGCCTAATCCTCTTGTATAAGGAATGTTGGTATCCATGGTAATGCGCAATCCTGTACAATTTTTCTGTAAATACTGCATCCCCTTTAAAAAGGCTTGGTAAATTAAGTTATCTTCATTACAATAAGCTTCTTCACAGCCTATGATTTCTAATCCTGTAGCGATTTCTTCAAAATAAACAGTTGCATATTCATCTAATGCCAAACCCAAACAATCATATCCTACACCTAAGTTAGCACTGGTTGCCGGCACAATTACCTTAATCATGGAACATCTCCTTTACTGTTTTTTCTACGTAATCACGCATATCCTCTTTATCAATTACATCCTCATGACGAATTTTTGCCCCTTGCAGCAACAATAAAGAATCCGGAATACGGGCACCGCTTTTTCGCTGTAATTCTTCCATACAAGCAAATTCATCCTCATTGCTCTGTTGGAAAATAGCGTTTTCCACTGCCGGAGCAAATTTATACGGACTGGCCGTTGCCAGTAAGACACAAGGTGTCGCATCATTTTTTTGATAATCCTTCATCACCTTATAACCAACAGCTGTATGAGGATCTAATACATATCCCTTTTCCTCATAAAACTCTTTCATGATTGCAGCACATGTTTCATCATCACAATAGCCACCGTAAAAATCTTTTTGAATATCTTTAAATATATCACTGCGTACCTGATAAGAACCTTTTTCTTCTAAAGACTTCATCAGTTCATGAATATAGTCTGCATCTTTTCCGCTCTTATAATACAACAAACGTTCCAGGTTACTGGAAATTAAAATATCCATACTTGGTGATATGGTTTTAAAGAAAGAACGGTTACGATCATAAATACCCGTGGTTAAAAAATCATACAGCACATGGTTGGCATTGCTGGCAACCAGGAAACGTTTTACGGGAAGTCCCATACATTTTGCATAATAGCCGGCTAAGACATTGCCATAATTACCGGTTGGTACACAGAAATTAATCTCTTCGCCGAAACGAATCTTACCTTTGCGTACCATTTCCTTATAAGCAAATACATAATAAACGATTTGCGGTATCAAACGGCCGATATTAATTGAGTTTGCGCTAGATAATGTCGTATTCATCTCATTCAGACGCGCTTTCATCTCTTGATCTTGGAAAATCTTTTTTACATTCGATTGCGCATCATCAAAGTTTCCCTGAATAGCACAAACTTTTGTATTTTGTCCACTTGTTGTCACCATTTGTAATTTCTGCATATTGCTGACACCATGATCCGGATAGAACACTGTGATACCAATATGTTCAACATCTTTAAAGCCTTCCAAAGCAGCTTTTCCCGTATCACCACTGGTTGCTGTTAAAATCATCACATCTTTGCCTTTACAGCTTTGAATAGCAGTTGACATTAATTGTGGCAACATACGCAATCCCACATCTTTAAAAGCACAGGTAGGTCCATGGAACAATTCCAAAACAGGTACATCTTTGGCAATATGAAGAGGGGTAATATCATCGTTATCAAAACGATTGGCATAGGCATCCTGTACACATTTTTTCACTTCCTCTTCCGTGAAATCCGGAAGTAATGCAGACAGAATAGTTTCAGCCATTTGCGCATACGACATTTCCATCATATCGCGGATTGGCAGCTTTACTTCATCCAATCCATCGTATACATATAGACCGCCATCATCCGCCATACCAGCTAAGATAGCTTCTTTCGGTGTCCGCTTTATATCTTTATTACGAGTACTTGTATATATTTTCTGCATCCTTTTTTCCATATCTTTAATTCTCCTTTTTTCATCTTGCAATTCTTATTTTACTATGATACAATGTTCGCAATATAAAAACAAGTGTTTTTATTAAAAAGACAAAAAATTTTAAAAAGGAGGATTTCCATGAATATAGCAATACTTGGTTTTGGAACGATCGGCAGTGGTGTTTATGAAATTATTGAGCATGCCACAACACCAGAAACGAAAGCTTTGCATGTAACACACATTCTGATACGGAAAGGAAAACCTAAAACCCTTCCTTATATGTGTGATGATATTGAAACCATACTCAACGATCCTGCTTTGGATGTTGTCGTAGAAACCATGGGAGGTTTAGAGCCGGCCCATACTTATATCCTACAGGCATTACAGGCCGGAAAACATGTCGTCACGGCAAACAAAGCGGTTGTCGCAGCCTATGTAAAAGAATTTCACGAATGTGCCAGTGAGAATGATGTAAACTTCTATTATGAAGCCAGCACCGGAGGTGGTATTCCATGGATTCAAGGTCTGGAAAAAGCCTTGCGTATTGATCAGGTCAATCGCATTCACGGCATTTTTAATGGAACCAGCAACTTCATTCTAGATCATATGCAGCGTTACCAGGCAACCTTTGATGAAGTATTAAAGGAAGCACAACATTTAGGATATGCCGAAGCTGATCCTAGCGCGGATATCGATGGCTTTGATATTTGCAATAAACTGCGTATTTCCGCATCCATTGCCTATGATTATCATGTCCCTGATAACTTTCCGGTATTTGGGATCCGCACCATCACCAAAGAAGATGTCCAGTATTTTAAATCCTTAGGTATGGCTGTTCGTCTGATAGCCAAAACCAAACGCCAAGGAAACACCTACAGCTGTGTCGTAGAGCCTATTTTATTTAAAGAAAATCAGTTGGAAGCAAATACGATGGATAATTACAATCTGATTACCTTGCATGGTGATACGATTGGTGATTTAAAGTTTTTTGGACAAGGGGCCGGAAAACTGGCAACGGCCAATGCTGTAGTACAAGATATCCTTGATATCCTGGAAGGCAAAGCCCATCGCGTCTTGCATTTCCAAAAAGAAATGCAGTACGATACGACATTGTGTAACCGTGATTATATTGTACGCTGTGATAAATCCTTACGTCCGATGTTACATCATTTATCTTATGACAGCAGTACCTTTGATAAATATCTACATGTAAAAAATGTCGAGGTTGCCCATATGCATGAACTGATGAAAGAAATCTTAAAACACGATGCTACAGCCTTTATGGCAAGCATCCATGATCATAGGGAGGAATTATAATGTTAAAGATTGCTAAATTTGGAGGGTCATCTGTCGCTAATGCCGCACAGTTTGCAAAGGTTAAGCATATTATTGAAAGTGATGAAGCGAGACGTTTTGTTGTCGTCAGCGCAAGTGGCAAAGAGCATAAAAAAGACAACAAAGTAACAGATTTATTATATCTGATAGAAGCTCATCTGAAATACAGTGTAGATTATCTATCCTTGTTCGATTTGATTAAAGAACGCTTTATTTCTATTAAAACCGATTTAGGACTACAATACCCTATCGAAGAGGATTTGGCTAAGTTACAAAGTGAGCTAAGCAAATCGATGTCTACGGATTATCTGGTAAGCCGTGGTGAATATCTGACCGCAAAATTAATGGCAGAATATTTAGGTTTCCCTTTTGTTGATGCCAAAGATATCATCACCTTCCGCTATGATGGCAAGATTGATTTTGATGCCACAAAATATCGTTTGGATAATTTTCTAAAATCCCATGACTGCTTTGTCATTCCAGGGTTCTATGGTGCTTTGCCAGATGGTACAGTAAAAACAATGGCACGTGGAGGAAGTGATATTACAGGATCTATATTAGCACGCCTATTAAATGCCGATATGTATGAAAATTGGACAGATGTATCCGGCATTTTGATGGCTGACCCACGCATCGTGACACACCCAAAACGTATTCATACGATTACTTATAGCGAATTGCGTGAATTGTCTTACATGGGTGCCAGTGTCCTACATGAAGAAGCCATCTTTCCAGTCAAAGAAAAAAATATACCTATCAATATCTTAAATACAAATCATCCGGAAGAAGGCGGAACGATCATCGTCGAGGAAATCAAAGAAAAAGATTCTGATCAGATCATTACCGGAATTGCCGGAAAGAAAAACTTCACTGTGGTAGCTATTTATAAAAACCATATGTCCGATGAAGTCGGTATCATTCGACGTGCATTAGAAGTATTTGAAAATTACCGCATTTCCATTGAACATATTCCAAGTGGTATTGATTCCTTTAGTATTGTTGTAAATAGCGATGATGTCAAGGATGTCATCTACGATATTGTAGGCGATATCAAAAGAGCCTGCAATCCGGATAATGTGAAAGTCATTGACCACATCGCCTTGATTGCGACTGTTGGTCGTCAGATGATGTATCGTCCCGGTATTTCCGGACGTTTGTTTGCCGTACTAGGTAAGCATAATATCAACATTCGTATGATTGCACAGGGCAGTGATGAAATCAACATTGTTGTTGGTGTAGAAGATAAGGACTTTGAGAAAACCATTTCGGCTATCTACAATTCCTTTGTTATTGAATAGGATAGAAAGAAAGGAAGGATTGTATATGAGAACATATAATGTGGCTATTTTAGGTGCTACAGGTGCCGTTGGTCAGGAAATGATCAAAATCTTAATGGAACGAAACTTTCCCATCAATGAATTACATTTATTAGCCAGCAAGCGCAGTGCCGGTAAAAAAATGGAAATCAATGGGAAAGAGTATAGCATTGAGGAAACAACCGAGCAAAGCTTTCAAGGTATCGATATCGTGTTAGGTGCTGCGGAGAATGATATTGCTAAGCGCTTTTTACCGAAAGCTGTAGAAGCTGGTGCCGTTGTTGTGGATAACAGCTCAGCCTATCGTTTAGACCCCAATGTACCATTGGTGATACCAGAAGTAAATCCAGAAGCCGTTGCCTCACATAACGGCATCATCGCCAATCCAAACTGCGCAACGATCATTGCTTTGGTAGCTTTAGCACCACTGCATCGCTACGCAAAGGCAAAACGCATGGTCGTATCAACGTATCAGGCAGTTTCTGGAGCCGGGGTAAACGGTATTCGAGAACTGAATCAGCAAGTTGGCGCAATCGCCCATGAGAAAGAAGTAGAAGTTTCTACTTTCCAATATCAGATTGCCTATAATCTGATTCCTCAAATAGGTGGCTTTAATGAAGCGGGATATTCCAGTGAAGAAATGAAAATGCAAAATGAAGGAAGAAAGATCATGGACAATCCTGATCTTTGTGTGAATTGTACATGTGTTCGGGTTCCGGTATATCGTTCCCATTCCGAATCAATCATGGTTGAATTCGATAAAGAAATCAGCGTTGAAAAAGCCAGAGCCTTGTTGCAAACTGCTCCAGGTGTGAAATTAGTTGATGATCCTGAACATCAAAAATATCCTATGCCATTAGATACCACTGATCAAGATTTGGTATTTGTCGGTCGTATCCGTGAAGATATGAGCAACCATACCAACGCATTAAGTTTTTGGTGCTGCGGCGATCAAGTAAGAAAAGGGGCGGCAACGAATGCTGTTCAGATTGCCGAGCTGGTAATTGCACAGATGGAAAAATAATTAAGACGTGAAAAAACCTGTATTTCGTAAATATGCACAGATGTCATTCTGCCATACCACGATTATACAGGTTTTTTACTATTCGTTTTTGTAGGAATCCTTTTCAATCAGCATGGGCTGAAAGCGTCGTGATAAGGATACCATCATAATAAGAAATGGCAGTGCCAGCAATATACAAAAGAATGCTGTTAATTTTCCTTGCAAAAACGTTTCGATAACTTCTTTCATCCGGTATCCCTCCATTCATACTGTTAGGATACTCCTTTTTCTTGATTATAATATTAATTTTATATGAAGATTTTATGAAGAGTACGCACCGTTAGAAATTAGGCTTCTTCGGTAGCAATTTCGCGATTTGCATCACTTTCAACATCCTGCATAGTTTCTTCAGTTTGTGTAGGAACAACATCCTGATCCTGGGTTTCTGCGATAGCATCATCCAAGCATAATGCAAGTATTTGATTTAGATTTCCAATTTTTGAGATAATAAAACCGATACCATAGCAACCAAAAGCATATGCGAAGAAAGGGGCACAATTGCTGAAATAAGCATTTAGCATATCTTTGATTTCTAAGCTGGCACTTTGACTGTAGGTAACAACTGATTCATACGTAATATAGAAATAAAATGCGGCAATTCCCAGAAATACAACAGATGCTACATAAAAAACGATACTAGCTTTCGAGATTTTAATCTTATTTTTTGACATTAACATTCAACCTTTCTTTTATTCGGATTCTATTATCTACTATAAATATGTGATGAGTGTGTGCATCATGTGATTTCTAGACGAATTTTATGATGTAAGGCTTTTCACATATCTTGTTCGTTATCGTCGCAAGCTTTGCACTGCAACAAACAATGCATAAGCGTTTTGTCTTCTTTCCATTATGGATAGCTTTTTTATAAGATGGAATGCATCATAAGAAAATTAAAAAAACTATGGATAAATCAAAAAAAATATAGTATTATTATAAAGCATAAATGAGCAGCCGTGGTGGAATGGCAGACACGCTATCTTGAGGGGGTAGTGGGCGTATGCTCGTGTGAGTTCAAGTCTCATCGGCTGCACCAATGAAAATCAAAAAAGATGTTTTAGGGTTACCTTAAATATCTTATGAAAGAGCAAGTCCTTTCAAAAGGACTTTTTTTCTACTTACTTTCTTTTTCGGTGATGCCAAAACATCCTTATAACATAGCTTTCATGTAAGAGCATTCTACACTTATCAAAGGCTTTTCCTACATCCTGTGTGATTCATGAATTCATCATATATCATCTGCTATATAGCCTTTATTTATGCACAATTGCGCAATCGAAATAGCTAAATTTCGTCACGTTTTTTCTCGCCATTATATACTGTAAAGAAACTGTTTTACGGATATAATTTTTTCATTTTCTACTAGACAAATGTTTTAAAATAGTTTATTATATATAAGCACTCAATTAAGCAGGAGTGGTGGAACGGCAGACACGCTGTCTTCAGGCGGCAGTGCGAGCAATCGCGTGAGAGTTCAAATCTCTTCTCCTGCACCATATCGTGAGTGAAGCGCTCTATATCAGCGCTTTTTTTATACTCTTTTCCTTACATGAATTATCTCATGTAAATGGTGAAATTTTTTTAAAGTAAAAACTGAGTTATGTTTAGTGCTTACTTTCATATCATACCATAAATATAGCAAATAAATGAGTCTTATATTTTTTAATATTCTTTTGTATACTGTAAATGTTAGAAAGAGGTGGAAACATGGGAACTTTATTATAATTTTAAATTATAGAATAAAAAAGGAGGATAAAAATTAAAAGATTGGTTATAAACGTTTTTAGTATAATGACTTGTCTATGGACCAGGAGGAACAGTTACTGATATCAATAGAGTTACTAGTTATTATACTGTGGTTCGTCAAACTAACTTTTATAAATAAAAAAAATTATGAGAAAAAATTTATTTTCAGCAATATTAAGATATTCAAGTTTTGCAAGTCTCATTGTAGCAATTATAGCAATTTTATTAAAATTTGATATAAATTTACAAATAAATTATTTTCAATTTTGTTTATTTTTGATAGTTTTTTCTAACTTAATCAATATAGCAAGAGAAAAATCAATTATCAAACATCCCCTTCTATATCTTGCTTATTTTACTTGTATTATATATGCTATTTTGATTATATTTATTTTGTAAACTATGGGTATTAAATTTACTATTTTCTAATTCTAATAAGTGAAACAGGATAGATTGACCAAGCAAATACTTGGTCAATTTTTATCTTTTCAAGTATTACATTTTTGATTATTGTGACTACCTATGTAAAACAATGGCAAATAGATAATCCAGAGGAAAAACCAAAAAAATGTATTCAAGAAACTAGTTTATCTAAGAAAACGGTTTACAAAGGGTAATAGTAATTTTAACCATGTTACGTCATTTTCCTTCCCTTCAGCTATCAGCTTTCACATAGCAAGATATCTACACGATAACCTGTCATTCCATAGGCACTACACTGGAATTAGCAAAAATCGAACAGCTTTTCGCCTTGTTCATGCGCAAGCTAGAAGCCTATGAACAATTGCTTCAAGAAGAAATGCTGCCTAATGCGTGCCTTTATATGTCAAGATGATAAACAGCATACTTGCTATGCTTTTGCAGTAGCTTTATTCGCAATAGCTTTGAAGATATGAAAAATCAAGGTACTGATGAGAAAGAAAAGACCTGCAAAAAGAAATGATAAGCGAGCTCCTGCACCATAAATAAATCCTGCAAACAAAGCTCCGGCAATCATGCCAAGACTTTTCATCGCATTATAAAAACCCATGACCTGATGACTGTTTTCCGTATTACCTTCCCCAGCACATACATCCTGTAATAGTGGAATATAGATGGCATTAAACGCAAAGAAAAGCAGATTGACAACCATGAATGGAACCATGTGCGTGGTAAAGGTCATCATCACAAGTAAGATGCCGGCTCCCGCTAAAACATAGCGCAGGGCTTTTTTTACATTTCCACGTTTCATGATCCACATACAGATTGTCGTATTTGCGAATAAAGACACAAAACCAACAACTGCTTTTAATGCGCCATTGTAGGAAGATGGGAAACCGAACTGATCTTTAATGAAATAGTTGAAATTTTGATCATATGCCGTGGTTGCACAAGATGTTAGAAAGACAACAAAAAACAATAGCACCATGGCCACGTTTAAAAAGTGGCGTGCATCCAAAAAGGCTTGAAAAGGATTGATATCTTTAAAAGAAATAGTATGCGTTTTTGCTTTATCGGGATCAGCTTTTAAAAACAAAGCAAAAAGAACTCCGGCTGCCACCAAGGTCAGACTTTGCATAACAAAAGTCGCAAACAAGGAATAAACACCCATGATACCGCCTATCAAATAACCAAAAGCCGCAAAAACTGTTGGGATGGTGGCAGATAAAGCAAGATAGCGACCTCTTTGTTCAAGTGTGGCATGGGCAATGATATAAGTCAAAAAGCTCACCATGATACCACCAACAAAGAAGCCGGATAATAAACGTGCAACCATGATCAAAGGAAGTGTTTTACTAAGAGCAAACAGCATTTGTCCTGCGCCATAGCCCACGCAACATATGCCCAATACACGCTTACTGCCTAAATGATGTACCTGATTTGCCCATAATGGCGAAAACAAGAAATTCGTAAATGCCATGCCGGCATACAATAAACCAAAAGAATAATCCGGCAGCTGTAATTGTTGAATCAATGTCGGTGTGATGGGATGGGCAAAATTCGCAGCCATGCTTTCCATTGCAACCAGTATAAAGAAAACGACAAAATGATACTTTTGAAATGTTTGTCTGATTTGCATATTGTTACCTCATCTGTAGTTATTGCTTAACTGTTGCTTTCTATCTAAATAACAGCATTATGATACACTACTTTTCCTACAACATGCAATCCTAAAACATTCTTATGATAAGGAAATCTTTGTAAAGGCCATACTGCTGATGTACAAAGATGCTTATCACTATAAAGTAAGAATGTAGCGTTTCATTAAAAAAGCGATTCACCATCACGATGATCCGCTATCTTATAAATATGAAGTGCAAATAAATTACTATTTTTTCTTTTTCCCTTTTACCTCTGGCAACTCCTCATACATTGCCTCAAAAAGGCCCATTAAAAAAGTTTTATCATCAACTTCATTTACCAATAGCATTGCTTTCGCCCCTGCATATGGCAGTTCATAGGTAGCTGTCGGCAAATACTTCACTGCTGATTTTATCGGTTTTACAAGTAATCGATCATCATAAATACCGCCTACGATCTTTCCACGGTAATAGATGATGTATTCCTTCATCATTGCGCGATATGTGATATCCTCTAGCGCAGACAATTGTTCTAAAACATATTGTAAAAAGCTTTTACTAGATGGCATGCTTTCACCTCTCATTTTTATATGGTACGGTATGCTTATTTCACTGCCGGTCTTTGGTATAATGCTTTTCTTTGCAAGCCATTTTGTTTGCTCATTTTATACCAATTTCGATGCGCCGCCAAGATATATAATCTTCTTGGAAAGTAGCTTGGTTCCACATAAATATCCTCGATGCATCGCTTATCAGAAATAGCTTCAGCAAACTGGCGGATGCCTTTTCCTAGTTGTTGATTGGGGCCTTGATCAAGAGGAACCTTTTTTAAAGTGCCAAGCATTTCACCGGCTCCTATGGCAAGTCCTCCTCCATAGAAAAATCCCATCTTGCTGCACCAATTCTTTACAATTTCCAGCAAAACATTCCCTTGTTCACTTTCATAAAAACCAAGGTTAGTTATTACATAAACGGGTAATTGTGCAAACTGTCCTTGATATCGAAGATACATCTGTTCCATAAACTCCATGACTTGGGCAGGAACACCATCTACATATACCGGCATACCTATCACACAGGCATCCGCTTTTTGAAGCAGATCTTTCATAACATTTAGATCTTTTCGTTGATAAAGTTGTACGCTTTCATATGAATCTTTTAGTTGCGTTTTTAATAAATTTAAAAAATGATTTGAATTACTCTTGCTTTTGCGTAAGCTACCATTCAGTAATAGAATCATATCTTTTTCCATACCTTTCTCATTCCCTACGACTTTTTAAATGCATATTGATGTCAAAATGATGAATATAAAAATTAGTTACTTCTTATATCACTAGCTCTTTAAGCTTCTCATAACTATCTACAAAACAAACTTGTTTTAATATGCCGTTAAAATTTTGCACATTTGCTTCTACCAATAGTTTAGCGGTTTTCTTTTCATTTTCAGATAGATCTTCTCCATAAAAAAACACACGGAATTGTATCGTATTATGATATCTTACTTTATGGTGCATTTCCCCTTGGCGTATCTCGAAAAAAGGAAGAAAATATGCGATAGAGCGATCTATAACATTTTTTATAAAAGAACTATAGCTGCCAAACGAACATCGGCTAATAATCATCAACTCGTCTGTGTTACCAAAAAGAGCACCTATTTTTTGATATTCATCTTGTATAACACACTGCCCCGGTGTTTTCGTCCAACAACCAAAGCAGCCCACGCATGGATGGATGACCTTGGTATGATCGATGATTCTTGTATTATTATCTACAGGAAGAGCAAGCGTGCTCCATTCCGCTTGTGCTAAATCATGCAGTATTACCTTCATATCATTTCCCCTTATCATTTTCATTTCATCTGTTTGTATCCTTAATTGTTAGTATTCTATTCCATCTGTTAGTATAAAAGCGCATTAGCCTTTCAAGAATAGAAACAACACTTCCTTATTTTTGCTTACGATAGCGCTCCCCATCTAAGAAAAACATCGTAAATGTTGCGCGTGATAATAAGATTTCTTGATCATTAAAAATAAACACTTCATATACACCTGTCGTTCTTCCAGCAGATATTTCCTGTGCGATGCCAATCAGCTTACCACCTTTTCCCGGTTTTATATAATTGATGGTACCCGAAAGCGTAACACTATCGCGCCCTGTCGCAAAGCTAGCTGCTCCAGCAGCTGTGTCAGCTAAGGAATACAATGCTCCGCCATGAACAAAGCCATGAACATTCAAAATCTGTTCATCTATAATCATCTCCACCTTAGCATAGCCTTCTTTTACTTCAACAACATGCATATCGTTGCTTTGTAAAAACTGGCTGGAGGAGTTTAAACGTTTCTTCAAGTCTTCCATTGATGCCATAAGAAAACCTCCTATCTCAGCTATAGTATAGCATGATAACAAGGAATTATAAAAGGGATACAAAACGTTAGAAGTTCTTGATACGCACATATTTACCAATAAAATGAATCAATTTGATTTCTTTTGAAGACATCCATTGACGAAAACTTCCTTTGTGTCGTATGATAAAGAAAAGAAAGCAGGGATCTTATGCTCAGCAAAGAACGTTTATTTCGCATTATGGAAGTAATTGAAGAACAATCTTTTGTCACCATTAGTGAATTGATGGAATTTTTAAACGCCAGTAAATCTACGATCACCCGTGATTTAATGGAGCTAGAGCGACAGGGATTGATTCAGCGTGAACGCGGTGGAGCGATTCGTAAAGAATTACCACAGACTTTAAGCAGCAGTACCGATTTACCGGTAATGAATAAAGAAAACATTCATTTAGCTGAAAAAGAATTGATTGGAAAAGCAGCGGCTGAGATCGTGAAGAATGGTGAATGTATTTACCTTGATTCCGGTACAACCCCAGTTGCCATGCTGCCCTATCTGAAAGATAAAAACATCAAATTGGTAACAGCCAGTACTTATTTGGTAAGAAAATTGCCGAAACGTTTTAAAGGGGAATTATTTCTGATCGGCGGTCACTATATTCCCGATTATGATATGAGCGTCGGTTTTGTAGCCATTGAAGATATTAATCGATTTCATTTCGATCAGGCTTTTTTCTCAGCAAGCGGTATAGATTTAGAAAGTGAAGAAGTCATGGCTGTTGATTTAGATATCAGTGCTGTGAAAGCTGCTGTATTAAAACGCTGTCGCAAAGCACATATATTGGCCGATGCCAGCAAGCTGCAAGTACAAGCCTTAGCCACCTGGGCACACACAACCGACTTTGATACGATTTTCATGAATGCGCCAACCACCGTTGAGCAATTGCCGGATAATTTTCATGTATGTAAAGAATGATTTTCAAAAACCAGTTGAATGATCACCACATACAAATAAAGAATAATCCTAAAAGCTAGCTTACTTTTATTTTCTAAGAAGATTCACAATCTTTGCCAATACCTTTTGTTTGTATTCCCCAAGTTGAATTAAAAAACACAGGCAACCTGTTGTATGGATATGCTTTCTAAACAGCTCTCCTTAAGGTTTCCTGTGTTTTCGTTTATGCAATGGATCGTAAAATTATTTGTGTAAAAGCTTTGGCCTGGCGCAGATCATTTTCATCTGGATGTGATAGTGCCATATCAAAATTATCGAGAATCCGTTCTATTTTCTTTGGATCTTCTTTTGCTCGCTCATAGCGTTCTCTTAATTCCATCGGCATTTTTCCCTGACACATAAAACCATCCACATAAGTACAATCATCTTCAATAAATGCACTGACTCGCTGTAAGATCATATCATAGTATTCTGCACTGCCGCCAAAGCCACATGTACCGAATAACACGATTTGTTTATTATGCAAGGATGAAAAATAATCTAACAATGCGCTTGGGCAGCTGCCTTTATCCGTCCAGAATCCGGCAAAAATAACATCCGCATCTTTTGTCGCATCCATATCCGGAATTCCGAAATAAAGCATATCCTCTGCCGGAATAACCTGCGCAATCGCCTCTGCCACACGTTTTGTATTTCCTGTGTGACTACAATACACAACAGCGTACTTCATTACCGCCATCTCCTTTTTCCTATATGAATATTGTAACACTTTTTACAGGATTGGAAACATCATTTTCTTTATGATACGCATCACCACGATTTCTTACATAGCATGCTCATGCAGTAGTTATTCAAATGGATATATCATGCCCCATTGTTTTCTTACTTCCCATAAAAGCTTTGTCACATCATAGCTCAACTGCAAAGTTTCGTTTTGCCCAGTTCTTACGGCCTCTTCCATATCACGAATCTCATAACACAATGCCAATGCACTTTCTCCATCCTTCATCATTTCTTCATGACCATCTTGTGTCATTTTCCACGTCGCTTTATCTCCTCTAGGGTATTCACATAACTCCAAGTAACCAAGTTCACCCGCTATAACAGCGCGTTTAGGAAGCTTTGCGCGCATTGTTAAGGTAATGTTCGCCATTTCATCTTCTTTATTGCGTAAGATGATACCGCTCATCTCATCTACTCCGGTTTCAAAAGGAAGCATATCTGTTTTAATGATATGCGGCTGTGCATGCAGAAAATAACGGGCAAGGCTTATTGCATAGGTTCCGATATCCAATAAGGCTCCACCTGCCAACTCTTTCGCAAAGAATCGATTGGTAATATCATATTCTTTACAACTGCCAAAATTTATCTGCAACATTTTTAATTTTCCAAGTTTTCCACTCTCAATGCGTTCTTTCGCTTTCTTCATGATCGGCATATGAAAAATAGTCATCGCTTCCATCAGAATCAGCTGGTGTTTCTTTGCGAAAGCCATAGCCTCTTCAAGTTGTTGTGCATTTACTGTAATAGCTTTTTCACATAAGACATGCTTATGATGTTGAAGTGCCTGCATGATATATTCAAAATGATTGGAATGTGGTGTAGCAATATAGACGATATCCACATGTTCATCTTGCATTACTTCATCAATCGTATAAGCGTGCGCGATTGTGTATTGCTTTGCGAACGCTTCTACCTTTTTCGGATGACGTCCTGCAACCGCATAGATAGTCCCATGTTCCTGTAATAATGCCTGTGCCATTTGATGAGCGATGACACCCTGTCCTAAAATACCCCAATTCATCACTTAAACCTCCTTCTCCAACAAAAGAAAATCATCCTCTTTGCCAATCAATGCTTTCGTTACTTCTTCTGTTAACAGACTTGTATCAATCACACCGGCAATTTTCTTTAGCTCTTGGTTCAATTGCACACTGTCTTGTACGTTAGGAAAGCGCACATCTGCTAATACATTACCATGATCACTCATTAGCAGCCCGAATTTTCCATCACTTGTTCGAGGATGAAAACTTCCCTTTAATTCTTCAACCCTGCGCTTCACATAGGCATAGCTATCTTCTAACAACTCTAAAACGATCGGACATGTAAAACGTAAGGTATCACTCAATTTGTCTTCCGTTGCCATAAGGATATACTCATCTGCCATATGCGCAATCAGCTTTTCCCTTGTATGAATGCCTCCACCGGATTTTAACGCATGCAAATGGCGGTCAATTTCATCACAACCGTCAAATGCGACATCCACATGTGATACCATACGCAGCGGCAGCAGTGGCAATCCTAAACGAACACAAAGCTTTTCTGTTTCAAAAGATGGTGTTACAACCTTTACCGCCAATTGTTTTTCTGTGATAAATTTTGCCAATGTCCCAATCGTTGTTCCCCCACCTAAACCAATGAGCATTCCATCCTTAATAAAGGTTAATGCCGCAAACGCAGTTCTTTCTTTACTATTCATAACAAGTCATCCTCCATTTTTTGATATTGTTCCATCACAAATGCTCTTTGGGCAATACCTTTACAAAAAGCACTGGCACTACCACAAGCAACACCCCAACGTAAAGCTTTTTCATACGTTTTTTCCTTTAACCAACCATACAAAAAACCTGCAACCATGGAATCCCCAGCTCCTACCGAATTAACAACTTTTCCCTTTGGACTCGCTATACGATACACTTCATTTGTTTCACTTACCAACATAGCCCCCTTATCTGCCATGGATATGATAACATTTCTAGCTCCTTCCATTTGTAATTGCCGTGCACATGTGACAAGGTCTTGTTCTTGTAAGTCCGCTAACTGAAACAGCTCTTGTAATTCATGATGATTGGGCTTAATTAAGAATGGATGCTGTGGTAATGCCTGACGTAGAGGTTCACCAAAAGCATCCACAACTACATCAATTTGCTTATCATGAAGTTTCTCCATCAACACTGCATAAATATTTGCTGGCACTTGTTTTGGTAAATTCCCTGATAATACTAAGATATCATTTGGCTGTAAGAGTTCCAGCTTTGCATATAGCTGATGCAAATGGGCCGAGGTAATAAGAGGTCCCTGTCCATTGATTTCACTTTCCTCCTGCGCATGAATTTTGACATTGATGCGGGTAAAACCATCTTCTATAGGAATAAAATCTGTCATGATTCCTTGCTGCTCAATACCTTTTTTTAACGCCTCTCCCGTAAAACCAGCAAAAAATCCTAAAGCAGTGGAGGGTATACCTAAATGTGCAAGCATCATCGACACGTTAATTCCTTTCCCTCCATAGATAATATCTTCTTCCTTGGTGCGGTTGATTGCTCCCTTACATAAGGCATCCAGTGTGATGACATAATCAATTGATGGATTTAAAGTAACGGTGTAGATCATATTGCCACCTCGATAACTTCTGTTTCTTCCTTATATTCATCAGGAATTCCTTTACTAGTGATGATGATTGCATCACTGATATCGGCAGTGCTCATTGCCGTGCAAAGATTAAATTTTGATGCATCGGCTAAAACATAGCATTTTTGAGCATGCTTCATCGCTTCACATTTTACATAAGATTCTTCCATATCCGGCGTCGTAAAACCATTCTCAATGGTAATGCCATTTGTACCTAAAAACGCTTTTGTAAAATTATATTTTTGTAAGGCACTGACAGCACCCAAACCAACAACGGCCATGGTCTTTGCTTTTATTTCCCCGGCTAAGATAAAAACCTTCATCCCCTTGATTGCCAGACGTTCACTTAGATATAAACTATTCGTCACATAGACAGCATCTTTTTCTTCTATAAATTCTGCCATATGTAAGATCGTACTGCCAGCATCCAAATAAATAAAATCATGAGGTTCTATTAAGGTTGCGGCATATTGTGCCAGTCGTCTTTTTTCCTCTATATGTTCTTGGGAACGCTGTGTGACATCGTTCTCTATCGGTGCATACTCCTTTTGTAATAAGGTTGCTCCTCCATGGACCTTACGTAGTTTTTTCATCTTATGCAACGACACCAGATCTCTTCGTATCGTTGATTCTGATATATGCAAAGTTTTCGTCAGTTCATTCACTGTTACCGTCTTCTTTTCCTGTAGCAACTGTAGTATTGCCGCAAATCGCTCTTCTGCTAACATATCCTAATTACCTCCTAAGTAACTACAGTTTATCGCCTATTTCAGTCAATGTCAATCTATATCAATCAAAATTAATCATGAATTCGTGTGATATCCGTCAATTTCAAGCATATATTGCTTCCTTCTGCAAGAATGTTGTTTTATGATGTTCCTATGTAGTACACACTGTTTTCTCGCTTTTAAAAGCATTTTGGATATGCTCTATTCTTATGTATCACTTTACATAGCACTTTCCCAAACTCCTTTTCTTGTTGATTACTTTATCAGTTCTATCCATTGTACACTCTTCGTTTATCGCATTGCATAGCAGATGATAATCTTCTTTTCTTACACATATTGAAAAGAAAATCATATTCCACAAAAAAACACGATTTCGCTAATCGTGCTTTTTTTCATTCTTAACGATGTTTGATTTCAGGAAAAGCTTTGTACAAAGACTTGGCAATTCCGTCCTCATCATTACTAGCCGTAATTTCATTTGCAATCAATTTAATTGGTTTTACAGCATTCCCCATGGCTACTCCATGTCCGGCATACTGCAGCATTGTAAGATCATTCATCTCATCCCCAAAAGCGATGATTTCTTCTCTTTGAATTCCTAAACGTTCTGCAATTCCTGCCAGGGCCTTTCCTTTATCAATTCCATTCGATACCACTTCAATATAGAAAGGAGCAGATGTATAAATACTCAGGCGATCGCCAAAGGGCAGCTTAAAATCCTCAAACTGCATCTTCAGATATTCAGGGGGTGCACTGATTAAAAATTTATTTAGCTCAAAATCAACAAATGTCCGTAAATCATCTACCACCATTGTTTTCATATTCGTCGCATGTGCCTCATATTCCAATTGATAAGTATGCGGATCATCGACAACTACATATTCACCTTTATTCACCATAATACCCAGATTCAATGCTTTAGCATTATTGATAATTGGAAGAATATACTTTTTATCTATGGTCTTGTTATAGATAACCTGCTGATTGGGATAATCACAGACATGCGCACCATTATAGCTTAACAAATACCCTTTGAAACGATCCATTTCTAGAATCTTGGCCTCTCGATATAAACCTGGTGTTGGTCGCCCACTGGCTAACACGATGCTAGCTCCAAGTTTTTGAGCTTCTATCAAAGCTGTTCTGGTTTCCTCAGATATTTCCTTCTTACTGTTTGTCAAAGTGCCATCCATATCCATAACAATTAATTTATAACCCATACAAATCTCCTTTCAAAAAAAACCTTACGCGAGCAAAACTGCGCAAGGCTTTCTCTCTTATACTCTTGACAGAATGAAACGGCAATTTCCTTTTACTCTTACACTGCCTGTTCCAGCTGTTGCGAAAATGCTGTCTCCCTTGCGGATACTCAGCATCGTATCATCACTTTCAATCGTTCCTTCCCCATCAACGATAACGAAAGAAGCAAAGCTTTCTTCATCCACCTTGACACTGCATTCACTTTTTACCTCATAAATATAAGTCGTAAAGTAATCACAGGATGCCATCATGGCTACCTGATAGCCATCATATGTCTTAACTTCACCACAAGGCTTAAAATCACTTTCTAATGGAGTCAGATTTGATACATCAATAGCTTTATCAATATGCAATTCTCTCGGTTTTCCATCAGCACCAACACGGCCAAAGTCATATACGCGATAGGTCGTATTTGAATTTTGCTGAATCTCACAAATCACGATACCTTCACCGATGGCATGAATGGTACCAGCCTCAATGAAGAATACATCTCCCTTGTGTACAGGGACACTCTTTAATACATCTAGTAATGTATTATTTTCAATACGTTCACGGAATTCTTCCTTTGTGATTTCTTTATTTGTTCCATAATACAGGGAAGCCCCTTCTTCTGCATCCAGAATATACCACATTTCGGTTTTCCCATATTCTTTTTCTACGCGCATTGCGTATTCATTATTTGGATGAACCTGAATGGATAAGTTCCCCTTTGCGTCAATAAATTTAATTAAAATAGGGAAATTCTCAAAAGCCGCACCTTTTGTACCAAGTGCTTCTTTTCCCAACTTCTGCAAATAATCGCCAAACAGCATTCCTTGATCCTCACCACTGTCGACAATACTTTGCCCATCCTTGTGCGTAGAAAGTTCCCAGCTTTCAGCGACAATGTCTAAATCACTTTTTTTGTTGTAGTTTTCCTTTAACTTTGTGCCTCCCCATAAATAATCCTTAAATGCAGGGAGCAATCGTACCATTGCCATAATTAAATTACCTCCAATTTCTTTAATGCTTCAAATATACCTTCTTCTTTGACTGTGCCTGTTACCATATAAGCAACATCATCCAGCAGTGGATCGTGTTTGCGCATAGCTATGCCATACCGCACACTGGCAAGTAGTTCCACATCGTTATCACCATCACCAAAAGCATAAGTTGCCTCATAAGGTATTCCATAATGCTCCATGATAGCTTTTGCGCCAACACCCTTATGCACCGCTTTTTTCCCAATATCCAAGGTGTCACAATTTCGATGTAGGCTCATCTGATAATGCGGACGTAATAACTGCTTGCTTTTTTGCAAGGATGAACGATTGCCAAATGCTAAGGTTATCTTAGAAATACATCCATGCACCTGCTGCAAATTCTTATACTGGACAAAATTGTCTTCCGGAAGCTGAAAGTTATCCATAAAATGCAGATAACTTGGATCCTTTAAATCTTTTACATAACAGAAATCATTACTTTCCAGTATGTAATTAATACCATGCGCATCCATATAAGCAATCAATGCCGCAAGCTCCTCATCTTCAAAGATAACTTTATGAATCACTTTACCATGCACCGTGACATATGCCCCATTACATGTGACATAACCATCCAGATGCAAATCCTTCGCACCGCTTGGGATATAACTCAATGCTCTTCCTGTGGCTAATACACACAGATATCCCATATCCTGCAATCGGGAAATCGTCTTTTTTGTGATATTACTTGGTACATAAATCGCATCACGCTCATCTACCAGCGTACCATCGTAATCATACAATACCAAACCTTTTACCATATTCATCCTCCATGGTTTAATTATAGGAGAAATATGGTTTGATTGCAATGTATTTAAGAAGGAATTCAGGAAAAGCAAGTGTAGCGAAAAGCATAGCTAACCGATCATGAACAGCTTCCATCTGCATCAGATAAAGAATCGTTTCTTTGCATAAGAAAATAATTATAAGATGCGTAGCAACAGCATGAATTCGCTATGAAGATGGATAAACGCTTTCTGTTCTTTTTCCAACCATATTGCATTTCCTCCCTATTTTCTGCTGAAATGAGAATTGTACAAGCATCGCTTACATGCTAAAATAAAACCATGAGAAGAGGGATAGGATGGAGATAAAAGCAGTGTTTTTTGATATTGATGGTACTTTTTTTGACCATCACAGCAATCAGGTGTTACCGGAAACGATGGATGCGATCAGACAATTAAAAGCAAATGGTTATAAGGTAGCTTTATGTAGTGGACGCGCAAAAGAAATGGCAGAGCAGTTAGGAGTCTTGCAACTGTTTCCCTGGGATGGCTATGTTGGTGGTGCGGGTGTCAGCGTATATGATGAACAAATGAACATCATTTTTGAAGATACTTTTACAGCAGCGCAATGTGAGCGTATCTTTGCCTTAGGGAAGGAATATGATATATGTATTAATTCTCATGGCAAATATGAGTTTATGACAAAACCGTTAAATGCCTATTCCAAAGCCGCGTTTGACCAATTTCATTGTCAAGTACCTATTGTGAGAGAGTGGGATCATGAACCTTTAGTTGCGTTAAGTGCCTATGAAAAACCTGGCTTTGACTGGCATATGTTTGATGGTATTGAAGGCATAGAAGTGCAGCATCCATCTTTAACATGTGTGGATTTTATGAAGACAAGTGTAAACAAAGCAAGAGGTATCGCTCATCTGATGAAATACTGGCAATTACCGGCTCATGCTTACTTAGCCTTTGGCGATTCTATGAACGATTTGCAAATGATCCAAGAGGCAGGAATTGGTGTTGTCATGGGCAATGGACATGAAGAATTAAAAAAACACGCAGATGAAGTGATTGGTCCCAGCTGGGAGCCTTCTCTGCGTGATTATCTCCTTATGCATCATTATATTGATGATAAATAAAACTATTCTACGATTTTATATACTTCATTAATATGTTTTTTATATCCTGAATGGTTTTTTGGGGGGATTTTTCAAAAGCTTCCTTTTGATTCAAGGCGTATTCTTTCATAGAATCGCTTTTTTTATCATATAGTGAATATATGTATGGTTTTTTATAATATTCTTGAAAGGCATGTATCCATTCTTCATCACTATGTAATTCTAAAAGCTCTTGAACGACCTCTTCTGAATAATCATTGACTTTTTTCACAACTTCTTTTGTGACATCTTGCGGGTGTAATTGAAAGGCTTTTTCACGACTCATAATATAGGCATTCATGCTGTTACCATCTTTATCAAAGAAATTATAATTCCCCGGATTTTGATAAAACTTTTCTAATACCTGTTGCATATGTACATTCGAGGCAGGCTGTTCCTGAGAATGTCCATATGTAGCATATCGCCAAAACAGAAATAAGCCAATTGCCACAATTACAGCACTCATCCCCAATCCTATTTTCTTCATTTCATCACCTTCAAGCTATTTTGTTAATATATATTATTAGTATACCATAAATATAGGTGTCTTTTACAAATACACATAAGGAAAAGGCTCCGTAACGAGCCTTTATTCATAAACTTTTATCTCATTTTTTGGTGACACGATGTTATAAACATGCACAACATCGCCGTTTTCATTTAGAAAATTCAAGCTAATTGTTACATATGAACTTTTAGCATCACTTTTTGTATGCAAATACGTAAGAACGGCTGTTTCTGTGATCTTCTCTTTTATCTTAACTGTCGTATTTTCTTCAAATAATTGTACGCTGTATACCTCTTCCCCTGTATACGAAACGGTGTCTTCCCCATCTTTTACACTAATTGTGAAACGATATTCATCTTTAAAGATCCTATATTCATTCCATGCTTCAATCATCTCTGGTATTTTTATTACCAACTTTGCCTGTAATTCATCCTTTTTCAAGACGGCATCTGTCATTTTGATATCTTCTATGGCAGCAATTGGATGCAGCGTAACTTGATGATTATTCACAAAACTTTTATCAATGCAGATGGTATCTTCCTTTCCTTGGCTCTTGCTTACTTTATTATCCGTAGGCTGCTTAGTTTGACAGCCTACCAGCATTGTAAGAGCTAATGCTCCAATGCCTAATGATTTCATAAATTTTGTCATATGTTTAACTTCCTCTCCATTTGATGATGTTATTATATGGAATACTTCCATCATAATTTTTTCATCATCTTTTTTCTATTTCCATGCTCTATATTCTATTGAACGTATTTTATCATACAACGTATATTGTGCAAGATAGTTGGCAACAAAAGGCTTGTTTCTGACATGGATTGGTCTTTCAGTCACTTACTGCTAAAAAGAATCTGTCATAAATGTTGTCATATAGTTATTAAATTCATGTTCCACTGTTTTTTGTTTTTTTCTCGATAATGGCAGCCATCTTCCATCTTTTAATACAATGCGACCGGTATCTATATATTTGATATAGCGCATATTTACATACTGTCCTTTCATATTAGAGCAAAAATCATCATTAGGATACTTCTCAAAAAAAGTTTTAAAAGAACCTCTTACGCGATATGCTTCATGATGACAATTGATGATAAGATAATGCCCCTCTGATAGTAAACTATCAATATCATTTAGACGAAGTACGGTTTGCTTCCCTTCAAATGTAATTGGCACAAGAATCGTTTGCTTTCTTATCTTATCCATAACATTTTGTATCGCCAATGGAAACTCTTCATCAAAATAATTTTTTGATACATAAGCTGACGCTTGATACTCATACCCTTTTCGAGCAAATTCTTCATGCGTTGTCAAAAAAATGATATTTACATCCTGGTGTCTTAATTTTAATTGCTTGGCAATTTCAAAACCTGTACTATGCTTTAATTCCACATCTAGTATATACAGATTAAATTTTTCATCTGGTAAACTATCATCATCACATACAAACACCTTTAATTTACTAAAGTTATGAAGAATATATGTTTTCACCTGTTGTGCATAATCAAGATCATCTTCGCAAATACACACATTTATATCTTGCATTAGCATCACCCACTTTATTTGTAATTATATCACATATGCTTACTGATACTTTATTTAGGGATAGATATCATAGAAATAAAATAGTAATCATCTGTTTCTTGTTTGAAGATCCCATGATACCTCTTAACACATTCCTCAACATTCTTTAAGCCGTATCCATGCTGTTCTTTATTTTCTTTACTTGTTTTAAATACTTCATTCGTTTTTATGATCCTTGCCGGATCGTAATGATTCTTTATTCTAATATAATAAAAATCTTTATCTTCCCGTATCTCTACTATAATTCTTTTATCTTCCACATGTTCTTGTGCCTCGATTGCGTTATCTAATAAATTACCAAATATAACTGTCAGATCATACTCACTTATAATATCTAAATCACTTTGTAAGATGAATTTCGCAGATATCCCTTTTTCTTGCATAATGGCATTTTTTGAATTTAAAATATAAATCAATGCTTCATTCTTTCCATCAATGATAGTTGTATTATTCACATTACCTAAAAGTTGTTCAATATATTCATTTGCTTCTTGGGGATCATGGTCGATTTTATTTTTTATCATCAACATATGATTTTTCAGATCATGTCTTAATTTTCTGTTTTGTTCATTTGCCTCTTCCATTTGCTTATGTAATTTTATATTGAACTCTTCTGTTTGTAATCGGCGTTCGGTTTCAAAAAGTATTTTATTTTTTTTGCCCATTGCGCGTAAATAAAAATAAAATAACATATACATCAAAACCATAAATAAGGTATAAACGTAATTAAAAATAACATATTGTAAAGGATCATTTAAATCTATGTTCCATGTGGCAAATACAGAGTATTCAAAAAAACCTGCCGCAAAAATTGCCATTATCATAAATAAAAACCATTCTTTATTATCCATATGATCATCATCCATTTTGTATTTTTTAAACAGTTTATAAGCCACCACTAAAATAATAGGCTTTAACAACTCTAATAAAATCAAGTAATCGTCATCACAAGGAAAGATAAATTGGAAAATAATATTATTGATAAAGATGTATATGGATTCAGCCAATTGCGTCATAACATAAGAAAAAATAATATAATATATCTTTTTAAAGACATTTCCCTTTAACATGATAAACATTAAACAACCCAAAATACTATATTCCAGTTCAATTGAATACACCTGATAATAGGTAAGTTCATATAAATTATAAATCATGAAAAGTATTACAAAAACAACATAAATACCACGTATTTTCTTATGTTTTAGCTCCATAGATAATTTCGGGAAAAAATACATATATAAAAAGCTGCTTAAATTTACGATGCTGATAAGAATAGTTATCAAAAAATCATATTCCATAATTCTGTCCACCTTTTGCATATAATAGCACATAATAGTACAAAATTACAGATTAAAACAATTTTAGTTTATAACTGCCACGTGATTATTGTATTTTTTTCATCTTCACATTACTTTTTGTGATAATGTGACTTATATTAAAGCTTGCCTTGTTCTTAGAAAAGTTTGTTTTTGTTACAATTGTATACTTGTCACTATACAATTTTCTTAAATTATAAGCAGTTCCTTTTACTGAACTTACTTTACTATTTTTTATATTAGCTGTTGCTTTGAAATCATATTGCACATATTTGGATGATGTATAATAGACCTTTAAATTTTTCCATATTTTATTTTTACCAGCGCGGTCGGAAAGAACCTGTTCATAATCTATAACACTACTTACATGTTTCATCATTTGTCTTGTTACCTTTTCAGGATTATTTTTAAAATCCTTATGTTTGCTTAGAATATAAGAATTTATCTCTTGTCCTTTATCATTTTGAAAACTATAAGTGGAAGGCGATTCATAAAAATCACTAAACATCTGTATCTCTTCATCATAATCACTTGTTGTGTCTTTAGCTTCAATTTTCAAGCATGTAAAAGATAATAGAATTCCTAAACATAATATAATTTTTTTCATATTTACCTCACTTATCCTTTCCCTTATCTATAACAAAATACATAAGCTTTTGCTCATTATGGAGAGTGGAATCGCGTTATTTTCAACGTAGAACAAAAAGATGTAGAAACTGCTAAAAAAGCAAATTTAGATACTGTCTTACCTTTGCCATCTTTAGGACAGATCATGGTAAAAAATCAAGATGGCTATGCCCAAATTGGAGAAGTTTCTCAATATACAAAAGAAGCCATGGACTTGTTTCACTTAGAACTATTAGATGGCAGCTATCCGCAAAAGAACAATGATATCATCATCGAGGCCGATGTGTTGAGCTATTTAGGTTATTCCTATCAGCTTCATCAATCGATACAGCTGTTGTTAAGTGATGGAAAAATGCATAAGTTTTATCTCACAGGAATCATAAAGCCCTATCGCTCGATGTGGAATGTACAAGACAGCAATTCTTTATCCGCTGCTTTTGTCAAAGCGAAAGGTAGTCTTTCTTCCTTATGGTTAAAAGATGTACGCGTAAACGAAGACTATCCTTCCATACCAGGTGTTTCTGCTATCAATACCTATGCTTATGATAATATGGTTTGGTTAAATGGCAATAGCAGTCGTTTCTTAATAGGGATGATGTTTGCGTTGTGTATGATTCTTGTATTTATGTATTTCATTATTCGAGATATTCTTATGAGTTATGAAAAAGAAGATCACATCCTAAAACAATTGGGAGCATCGCGTAAGCAAATACGATGGATTCGCTTTTGGTTTTTCATCTATCTCTTGCGTCTGCCAATTCTTTGTGCCTATTTGCTATATTATGGAGGCAGTGCCTTAGGAAGTGATCTATTAAATGATGCACTACACATTGAAGTTGTTGCTTCTTGGTACGTTGGTGGTATTTTTCTACTTGGTTTGTTGCTAACCATCCTACTCGCCAATTTATTGACGAATCGCAAACAAGAAAAAATGATAAAGAAAACACATATACATAAGCTGACGATACGCCATCCATGGAAAAAGATCACGCCATGGCGCTTGGCTTGGCGAAATCTTACTACATTATCGCATCACACTGTTATTATCATAGTATTGCATGTAATCGTCTTAAGTACCTTCCTCCTATGCATACAAACACAAGCAAATGCCTATATGCAATGGCAAGACTATCAAAAGCGACGAGGAATTGGCGATTATCGTGCTTCTTTCAACGTAAATCCAGAATCAAAAAAGATACGTGAACTTGATATAACAGGACTTAAGAGCATCCCCCATGTAACAAGTGTACGCGCCTTTCACATACGCAGTGATATAAAAATAAGCTATGCCAATATGCAACAAGAAACTTGTTTAAAAGATTATCAAACATATTATCACTATACAAATGTTATTCCTGACACTCATAATACCTATGCCACCCTCATTGCTATCAATGAGGATACAACCGTGATACCCATCATGCGAAAATATCTAAACTTTGATGAAAAAGCCTTTTTAAACGGTGATTTAGCGATTATAAATACGGAAGCTTTTATCTTTAAAAAAAATACTGGCAGTGAAAATGGATATTCAACAACGGATTACTTACTGGCAGATGGTACCAGAGAACAGGCAAAACAGGATGGTGGTAACTATCATGAAATTCAATATATCCATAAAGGTACGATGTTAACATTGACAGGAAAACATACCATGAAGATGAAAGTATTACCTATGAAAAATAAGTTTTCTGATATGGTGGATGCGCTTGGCGAAGATAGTGGAATTCCATTTACCATCTTTCTTAGTGAAAAGGGGTATGCTAACATCATGGGGGAACATCTTGGTTATCAATCACTTGTCGCTGAAACAGATAAAAAAGCCGATTATCATCATACCGATCAACAAGTCATGAACATTCTTAGTCGTTATGGTGATTTGCACATCACTAACTCTCGTTTAGAGGAAGAAATCCATCAACAAAAATTCTTACAAACGGTTCTGCTTTATGGTGTTATAGAAGTGTTCATCTGTTTTCTATGGCTGTTATTACTGTCAAATCAATATCGTTTGCATCAGACTTATTTGGATGTAGAACACAAACTTTTACGCATACTAGGTGTAAGTAAATTCTATCTCTTATGCACTGCCTTTTTAGAAGCTATTGTACAAGCTATTATTTCTTTGATTATCACCGCTTGCCTGTATTGGCTGTATGAGAAAATTTATCACCCATTAACAACATTAGGTGCCCCTAGCAGTCCTTATTATTTACCGGCCTCTTTGATATGGCACCACCATGTTCCATTGCTATGCATCCTGCTCATTAGCTTTTTAAGTTTATCCATCTTATTAAAAGGGAAAGTAGGACAAGAAAAAGGAAGGGATTCTAATGAAATTGCTTGAAGTAAAACATGTTCATAAATGCTATGCGAATACAAGAAGAGTGAGTGAAGTTTTACATGATTTAAGTTTTGCTGCTGAAGAAGGAAGCTTTACTGCCATCATGGGGAAAAGTGGTTCTGGTAAAAGCACTTTGTTAAACTGTATCGCTTCTTTGCTTCCTATTGACAGTGGCTCCATCTTAGTAAAAGGACAGGATATCACCGCTTTTTCCCGCAAACAGCGAGAAGTGTATCGTCGTGAGGATATCGGCATCGTCTTTCAGGATTTTGCGTTATTACCTTTTCATTGTGTCTTGGAAAATATTTTATTACCACTGCATTTAGCAAAGAAAGCAGTAGATCAAGCGCATGTGGAAATGCTTTTACAAGCATTGGACATTGCCCAGTTAACCACAGCATTGCCCCAAGAACTATCCGGTGGTGAACAACAACGTGTCGCGATTGCCAGAGCCTTCGTGCATCAGCCAAAGCTCTTGTTGATGGATGAACCAACCGGAAATTTAGATAGTGAAAACACACATATCCTTATGGAAATGTTAAAAGAACTGCATGAAAAGCAGAAAACAACCATTCTGTTAGTCACTCATGATCGTGATGTAGCCGCTTATGCAGAACGCACATTGCTTTTACAGGATGGTAAGTTTATTGAAAAGTGCGATAATCACTAAGATGCAGAAAGAGCGCTACCATAAGGAAGGCTAAAATAAAAGACATCCGTATAGATTTTATTATCGTATCTATTCTTGATGTCTTTTTTGTTTAAATTGTATATGATGATAAAAGAAGGCAAAAGACTTTGCTTTTTGCAAACTGCCTATAGAGTAAATTAAATTTTAGTAGCTTACTTAAAATTAAAATATATAAAGCATATGGATTGGTTTTGTAACTCTTTGTGATACAGCAAATTGTGGGTTAATCATCCTCATCATAATTGATAAAGCTTGCTGTTTTTGCATCCGCATAAGATTTAAACTTCTTAAGTAATGGATGCTGTTTCACACTGTTTAAATCCTGTGAAATCATCGCTGCTAATACTTGAACAAATGGCAGATAGACAAGTGGTGTTAGATCACTCTCTACCATATCCGATAAGGTTAGTATATGATCATCATCTAAATTAGCGGCATTGCTTAACATAAAGGTATGCTCACTCACACTGCGTGTTGCTTGATAAATCTGTTGCACACGATTGCTTGCCGCATCATTGCCATCGATTAATAAAACCGTATAGGATGGTGTCAATTGCAGGTTAGGTCCATGAATATATTCTTCCATTTCCAAAGGCAGTGCCGGAATATGAATAGTTTCTCCACTTTTCAAAGCACCTTCCAGAGCAATGCCATAACCAGCTCCTGCTCCACATACATAAATGCTATGCATAGAACTGAAATCTTTATAATGTTGTTTTACAAATGTTTGTGCCTTATCGATCATCTCTTCATTTAATTTTATAGCCTTTTTTACTTCTTCTAGCTTTTCACTGCGCTTTGTATAAGCAATGGCAAACAGCATCAGATACAATGTCAGTGTTGTAACTCCTTTGGTGACATAGCCGACCAATTCTTCCCCAACACCATAATCGAACACAAGATCTGCATGGTCTTTGATATCATGTTCCACATTGCCGGTTAAGGCAACCCCGGTATATCCTAACGCTCTTATTTTATCTAATGCCGCAATCGCGTTGGTTGAATAGCCACTTTGAGATACTACGATAACCACATCATCATCCGCAATCGCATGTTCATACCAAGTGAATGTATAAGGGGTAGTGATTTTTACTTCCATTTGTAAGGTATGCATCAAAAAGCTGCGAGCACAATGACAAGCATTGTAACTGGAACCACTGGCTACCAGCCATAAACGACGCATCTTTTTTTCTTTGGCATAGTTTACCAGGGGCGCACACAAGGTAGCATAGTCTTCTATATTCTTCATCGCCTGTGCCGGTGTTTCTTTGATGTAATCCATCATTGTCATTTTTTCCATAATCTATCCTTGGGATGTTAATCTCTTACAAGAGGTATTGTTTGATCCCTTTTCCTTTCTTATTTACTAGGGGAAAAGGTGGATTGCTCCACCTTCTTTTTAATAATTCAGTTTACGGTAATAACGGCGGATTTCCATTGGATGACAAGTTTCTTCTTCCATGTGTGCATCAATGCGATTATTGACTGCATGCATAACCAGATGAGAAATATGTGAACGGAATTTAGGAGAAATACCCTTTAATTCGTAGTCCTTGGTATCAATTACCGTATAGTTCTTACAGATACGTGGAATGAAGTTGACAACTCTTTCAGATAAAGAACGCTGTGCATCTTCTCCAACAAAGATCGTAACCGGTGTATCACGTGTAACGATTTCAAACATACCGTGGAAGAATTCCGGTGCTGTGATGGATTTTGTCTTGATCCATAGCTGTTCTTCCCAATAGCACATAGCATAAGAATACGTAGCTCCCCACTGATTGCCGGCACCGACGAAGTAATGCAATTCATCGTTCCAATGTTTCTTCGCAAATTCTTTTCCAAAGTCATCCGCTTTCTTTTCTACTTCTACCAACGCAACAGCTAAATATTTTTCAAATTCTTCATACATGCGTTCATAATCTGCAAATTCGCCATTGTTAAACATGAAGCGATCCGCAACCATGAAGAATTTCAGTTGTTCATTTGCTGAGTAAGCAATTTCATAATCGACCATTTTTGCTAATTCTGTAGTATCGATATCAATAAAGCCTAAGACTTTCGCACCGGCATCCTGTGCTTTTTTTACTGCCTGTACTACTTCAATCGTACTTCCGGTTACACTGGATGTGATGACGATGGTTCCCTTTCCAATACGTTTATTTCCTGTTGTTAGATATTCTGCGGCATTTTCTGCCCATGTTTCAATCGCAGACATCTCTTTCATATGCACAGTTGCCTGCATACTGCTTGCCCATGTTCCACCAATGCCTAACCAGCAAATATTCGTATAACCTTCTTTACAAATCCCATCTACGATCTCATTGATCTTTCCACGCAGAGCCAAAGCTCCATTTACACTATCAATCTGTGCTTGTTCATTAAATTTTAACATTTCCATTTCCTCTCCTTATTTTTTAACCTAAGAATCCAAAGAATGCGCCTGCCAGACCTAAGACAGCCATTAACAGCAGAATCGTCGTTGTTTTAAAGTTTTTACGTAACAGGAAGAATACCACGAAGGTAAATGCCAATGGCAATAAGCCCGGCATGATACCATTACAAATATCCCCGATTGTTGTTGCTTCATCACCGCTACCAATCGCAATCGGTATATTGATAGATACGTTTTCCGCCGTCATACCACCAATAACCATCAGACCCAAAACAGCAGCGCCATAAGTTAAGCTTTCCATCAGACCGCTTTTTTCAATCTTCGTTAAGAATTCAGCTCCCAGTTTATAACCGGCATTCATTAAGAAGAAACGTAAGCCCTGTGCCGGAATATTAAATACCAGCAGGAATAGGATTGGTCCTAAGATATTGCCTTGACGTGCTAAGGAAATACCAATACCGGTTGCAATGATACGTAAAGTTCCCCATATAAAGCTGTCACCAATACCGGCTAATGGTCCCATTAAGGCAATCTTAATATTATTGATACTGGAAGTATCGAAGTTTTCTTCTGTAGCATTTTGTTCTTCCATCGCTGTAGAAATACCTAACAGCAAGGTTGATAAATGTGGTGTTGTGTTAAAGAATTCCAGATGACGTTTCAGCGCTTCTGCACGTTCTTCATCTGTTTTATATAATTTGTTAATGATTGGAATCAACGCATAACAATAAGGCAGATTCGCCTGTCGCTCATAATTCCATGACCATTCCATAGACAAGGAACGAAGGGCTACTTTATTTAGATCTTTTTTTGTAATCATACTATTTTCTTTTACCGTATTAGAAGTCATCATCTTCATCTCCTTCACTCACACCGGCTGTTTCCACCGCATGCTTATTCTGATTTTTAATTTGGACAAGGACAATTGCCACGATAGCACCAAAGATGGCAATACCGGTTACCGGAATCTTCAAATATGTGCTTAACGCAAAGCCCAAGAAGAAGAAACAAGCAACATTCTTGTTCATGATCATCTGCATCAATAAGCCAAAACCAATTGCAGGTAACAGACCCATTGTCAGTTCTAAGCCTTTTTGTACCCATGCTGGAATCATATCCAGAATGCCCTGAATGACAGGACTACCTAAATAGAAGCTGACACCGACGATCACACCGATGATCAAATTGACACCAAAGAATCCACCTAACAGATGCATTCTTTCAACACCCTTATAATTACCAACAGCGGCATATTTATCTGCTTTATGCACAAACATCGGTAAAATGAAGACCATGCTTAAATTCTTAAAAATCAAAACCAGACTGGCAATTGGAAGACCTAATGCCAAGGCTGCCTCAGCACCGGTTCCGGTAGTGATGGCAAATGCCGTACCTAATACGGTTCCACTGATCATTTCCGGTGGAATGGATGCACCTACAGAGAATGCGCCCATAAAGGCAAGCTCCAATGTAGCTCCCAGAGTTACTCCCATTGAAATATCCCCTAATACGATGCCTGTCAATGTTCCCATCACCAACGGTCTGGATAACAAACAGGTACCAAATAAATATTCTGCATTACCAAGCATTGCGACCAATGCAAGTAAGATTGCTTGTAGCATTGTGTAAAACCCTCCTCTTTCTCAAATAGTTTCATGATTATGTTTCTTTATGCGGTTCGCTTTAACCTTCGATAGATTTGTGTTTCTTATGCGATTTTATAATACATTTTCCGCATGCACTTTCGCATCATTAGGAACCATGCGAATTTCCACTTCGATTCCTTTGTCTACTAATTCTTTCAGTAAGGTTGTTTCTTCTTCTGTCACATTGATTGCCTTACTGATATTTCTTGTGTTCTCTTTTGCTTTCGTGCCACCTAAATTCACAGACTTGATGACATTTGTTTCTGTTGCGAAACGATAAGCATCTTGAATTGATTCCACAACGATAAACAGTTTGTATTTATCTGTAACACCACTATTCACCGCTGCAATGCCATCTTCCACACTTTTCATAACCAGCTTAACACCTTGTGGTTTGGCCATCTTAATGGTTGTCTTACGTAATTCATCCTTCATGACATCATCATTCGCAATCAGGATACAGTCAGCGCCTAATGCACTCGTCCAGGAAAATGCCACCTGTCCATGTAATAGTCGGTGGTCAACGCGTAAACATTTAATCATCTTACTTCACCTCTTTCTAAAATTCATCATCTTCCTCAGCTTTTAAATCATCCGCTGCCAGGAAGGTAATGCCGTCTTGGGCATTCTTTACGATACTGTCTTTGACCTGCGCATCAATCACTTGCGGACAGGATAACAGAATATCCATGGCCAAATTCATATTCATTCCGCTGAATACCTTCACATTGTGATGCACACACAGCTGCGATAAGGCTGTATGAACGCTGCCGCCTTTGATATCGCAGAGAATGACAAATTCCATCTGTGGATTTGTTGCAATGCGCTCTTTCAGCTTGTTCATAAAGTCATTTGGATTTTCTCCCGGAAACAGACAGTAGGTTTCTACATCCTGCGTCAGCTCTTCGCCGATAATCATACGCAGGGAGTTTAATAATCCTTCCGCCAGCTTTCCATGGGATGCGAGAATCACTTGTCGCATACTCATCAGCTCCCTTCACTTACTAACTAGCAAAAAGCGTGCCAACTTGGAATTTTCCATGTTAAACACGCTTTTTTCGCTTTTTTTCTTAATTATTCTTCACGTAGTCGAAGATATAGCCAATCTCTTCCACCGGTATTTCGACGCTATAGTAATTTTCAACGACGCTAAACGCTTTTTTCACCGATTTGATAAACGCTATTTCTTTTTCCGCAAAATCTTCTACATTCGTATACGTTTCAATGCTCTTTCTGGTAACCAGACGTTCAATCAAGCAACAGACATGCACATACAAGCCTACACAAGTATTATTCGTCAAGCGAACCTGCAAATCATTTTGCAGCTTATCAATGGCATCGGCGACATGTTCTAATAGCTTGCTAGGATTTAAGATCGTCAGATTGTTCATGATATTACTTAACGAGAAGTTCTTTAAGATATTTTGTTGGAAGGTCTTCATTTCACTGTCACTGATGTAATCCTTAAAATAATCGTGCAGCTCATCCAAGGTATCGTTGATAATTAAATCCTCGATTGGTATAAAGCGGATGTCAGGTATATTAGGATTCAGTGTTCCAACAATGCAGATGACTTCGTAATTTTCAAAGAAGGCATCGTGCAGCTGTTTTTCCAATAAGGTATTGTAATCATACGTATAGACATGAATCGGTAAGTCGCATGGTAAGGAATCCACCAGAATCTTTTTCAGCTTTTCGGCAGTTCCCATACCGCTGGCACAGGAACAGAGAATGACCTTTTCGCGATTCTTATGTTCCACGATATGATAATTGGCACTACTGTAATCAACGGCAGTTTCAAAGATTTCTTTCATCGGCGTATTGGAGATAATACCCTGCCCGATTTCCAGTGCTAAACGTGTCGTGACATTGTTCATGATGCCAATGCTGGCATTGGATACTTCTAATCCTTTATAGATTTCTTCCAAAGAACCCATATCAACCAGTAAAAATAATTCTTCATATTGCGGAATTTTTGCCAAATAGCGATTTAGCTGTTCAATGATCTGTGTGGAACTAAGCTGTAACGGCATATCCATAGCATCAAACACATAACGCCCTAACAGTTTATTCGCTGCATCGGCCATACTGCTGGCTGTACTGAAACCATGGGCAATAATGATACCGATACGTTTATTCAAATCTGTAATACGATTTAATTTCTTTAGATTTAATGCCAGCACAGAAGTAAACATCGCATCAAATTCCATATCCAAATTTACGGTAAGATTTTCTACGATTTCCTGCGCAATCGCATATTCTCGATGCCATTCGCTCTTTATATAGGAAAGCAATTGTTTGACGTGTTTTTTTTCTTGCTCCAGCCAATTGTTCATTTCTAACAGGTTGCGGCTGTAATCATCAATATAGGAAGCGATGGCAATTACATCATTATTCACAAATTTAAAACCATAACGTGAACTCAGCATATCAAAGATATTGGAAACGATACCTTGCAGATATTCATTCTTACGAATGGTCTTTTTCTTTTGAAAGACGATGGTTTCCTGATACTCATCAATGCTTTGACATGCCGTTTTTAAGAATAAATCACTGTTTTCTCTTGCATCATAAGCTTTCAACAGTTCTTCATTGCATTTTAGAATGGCGCGCTCATGCGATACGAATTTTGCCAGTTCATGTACAGAGATGAGCTTTTGTTCCGTCATGGATGGCACATTCATCTTCGGCTCTTTCAAGGTTTCCGGCAGATTATATGCCCGTATTTCTAAGCGATCCTTGTTGGGATCTGCATGAAATAACGCGTTGACACAGCTTGCTTGAATCGCATTTTTTAATTCTCCGATATTGGCATTGAAAGTTGTTGATAATAAGGTTTGATAGACAAGGGTAGAAAGATAGATAGATTTATGGATACGCGTTTCTTCTGCCGCAAAGATGGAGTGAATGAGCTGTAGACGCTCATGCGTGCCACGCTCTTCTAAGGAAGGAATCGTGATAATCATCGGAATACGGCGCAGCAAGGTTTTTAATAATACCTCTTCTGGTTTTTCCGTTGTCGCAAAGATTAAACGTAAAGAAGACTGATACCACTTTTCATTATCTCCCACCATGTGATAAATGCCCTTATCCATAAATAAGAAGAGCTTTTCCTGACATTCCGGTGGCAGGCAATGCACCTCATCCAAGAAGAGCACACCGCCTTCTGCCAGTTTGATAAGACCGGGATTATCCTTATCCGCACCGGTAAATGCGCCTTTTTTATGACCAAATAGATTCGCCGTTAACAACTCCGGATTATTGGCATATTCGCTACAGTTAACGATGAGAAATTTTTTATCCGCTTCGATCAATTGATGATTTAAGGCATATTCATACATTAACTGTGCCATGAAGCTTTTTCCGGTACCGGTAGGTCCATACAGCAATAAAGGCAGTCCATTTGGCGGATATGATATGGTAGCCTTACATTGATTTACCACATTGGCTAAGCTTTCCTGCGCTCCAATCAGCTTTTCAAAATCTTTCGCTTCCTGTGGCTGCAAGGCTTTTACAAATTCCTTCTTCGATGTGAATTCCTTTTCCTTCAGATGGATAGAAAATAACTTCTCTAATGTCTGCACATCATAAAACAACACCGGACGGGTATTTATTTTAACAAGTTTCCCTTCATTCCATAGCTGGTTTAAATATTGGGATACCATATTACGGCTTAAATGCAACGCTTCACTAATCGCAACTGCATTGCCTGTTTCTGCTAATTCTCTTGTGGTTGCCATAAGGACCTGTTGTCTTACCTTTTCTAACATTACCATCAACCCCTTTTCCATTATTAAGTGTACGAAATTCTCATAGAAAAAGTCAATCAGAAGAATTTGCTTTTTTACGAAAGTTGGCACGCTTTTTGCTAGATATAGATAAGAGGAACTTAGAGGTGATCGTATGAAACAAAATTTAGCAATTCAACAAACGCTTCAACAAAAATATTTATTAACGCAGAAAAATCAGAATGCCTTAGAAGTATTAAAAATGAATCATGAAGAAATCACAAAGCTAGTGTTACAATTTGCGCAACGCAATCCGATGTTTGCCTGTCGCTTTCATCAGGAGAAGGGCTATGAAATGATGGATACCGTACATGCGCCTATCAGCTTAAAGGAAGAGTTGTACTATCAGCTGCACACCTGCAAGACTTCCATACGTGAAGATATTGCCGCCTATCTTATTGAATCCTTAGATGAAAATGGTTATATCAACATCAACGAGGAAGAAGTTGCACACGCTTTTCAAGTAACACTTCAGGAAGTACAGGATGTATTTACGATTCTTCGTACCTTTGAACCAAGTGGAGTCTTTGCCAAAGATGCCGCTGACTCCTTATATTTGCAATGTTTGCATATGGGAAACACCAAAGGGGCATATCTGCTCAAACATCATGCCGATGCCATCTTATCTCATGATCTTTCTTCTATTGCCAAGCAAATGAACTTAACGATCGAAGAGATCAAGGATATTTTACATTCCATCCGCAAATGTCATCCATATCCTTGTGCTCCATACCAAACCCAAACAACAATCAATATAACCCCGGAAGTGGATATCATCGTTGAAGATGAGGAAATTCGCATTGAACCGATTTCCGTCTTTACCCCTTCCCTGCATCAGGAATATGTCAGTGTGATGGAAGAGCATCCACAATTAAAACAATACTTTCAAGAGGCAAGTATTTTTGTCGATATGCTGCATCGCCGCAATGCCTCCTTGCTCATGATCATCAATGAGCTTGTCACCCTTCAAAAAGGCTATTTTCTGTATCATGATGAGCTGCGTCCCTGTACCTTAAAGGATATCGCCCAAAAATTAGGAATGCATGAATCAACTGTTTCCAGAGCCTTGCATCAGAAATATTATCGCTTTGAAGGTGAATGTTATGCTTTTAAACAATTGTTTTCAGCGATGACTTGTCAAGGGGATAGTGCCGATGGAATACGAAAGGCCATCCTTTCTATCATTCGACAGGAAGATAAACACAAACCGTTTTCGGATCAACAATTGGTGATAAAATTATCTGCCATGGATCTTAAGGTTTCACGCAGAACCGTAGCGAAGTATCGAGAACAGTTGCATATCCCCGGTAGTTCACAACGCAAGCTTCGCTAAATCTGTTTTCACAAGATAGCTCAATGACACATTTACAAAAAGGGATGCATAAAAGCAGAAAAACGTGCAAGACTTTCATTAGGTGATGTGGAATGCTGACATGGAAGGATATGGAAACGTTGTATGAACGCTTAGAAGCGGATGATTGTATCGGTGTGTATATTGAAATTAAACAATATGCGCAACACTATTTAAAAGATCGGCAAGAATGCCAAAAGGCCGTAGAAATACTGGACCAAATGCTGTCTGTCATGGATCCATGTATTTGCGTAAGTGAATGGATGCATGGTTCTTTATTCACGTTGTGGAAAACCATATCCTGGACATATATTCATGATATGATCCAGCAACTAGATGATGCTTTTCCACATGTTGCTTTTGCCTTTGGCATTTGTTATCCCAAAGCACAGGAAGAACTATCTACCTTATTTTATAAGTGCCAGCTTGCCGCTATCAAAAGCAAGGATCATGCAAAATATACGACATCTTATGAGCTTTATGATCAATTGCTAGAAAACCGCTTATTACAAGCGGTTTCGACACAGGAAATGGTAGAAAAGGCAATGGCAAAAGGGAATCTGCGTGTTTTTATACAACCAAAAGTTGATCTGGCTACCCAAACCATATGTGGGGGTGAGGCTTTATTGCGTTTATACCATGAAAACCAATGGCTTCCACTATCTGAATGGATGAAAGAAATTCAAAGAAACAGCTTTATTCGCCAGACGGATGTATATGTTTTACATCAGCTTTTTCATATGTTTGCCTTATGTCAGAAACAACAATTCCCCTTACTGCCAATCAGTGTGAATGTCTCTGAAGCAACACTAGAAAATGCACAGGAATATCTCATGGAAGTAAAAAAACTTACAAAAGCTTCTGCACTTTCCAGTAAGCTCTTAGAATTTGAAATCAGTGAAGATATTTTATCAAAAGATAATCAAGCCTTATCCGACTTCTTAACTGTCTTGCACCAGGAAGGATATCCGATTGCCATGGATGACTTTGGCAGTGGCAGTGCTTCCTTAACGATGCTTCCTCATCTTCCCTTTACAAGTATCAAACTTGATCGTTCCTTTTTTCCCCAACCTGCCAATGAAAAAAATAACCTGATGTTACAATCAAGTATACGTATGTTAAAACAATGTGGTTATGGCATTGTTGCGGAAGGTGTCGAAGATGAATGCTATCTGCCTCTATTAAAAGAGGCGCATTGTGATCAGATCCAAGGGCATTATTATTATCAAGCAATGCCAATGTCAGAATACTTGCAGCTATTACGATCATGGGTGTAAAAAAAGAAAATCATCGAGTGTGATTTTCTTTTTTTATTGTTTTAGGCTATTTCGGCAATCTTATCCATGATGAGTTTCCAAGCCAATGCCGTATCTTTTTCAAATGTTTTGGGATCTGCTTGAAAGTTTACGGGCATTGCTTTTTTATAAGGTGTAAAACCTAATCGCAAATACATGGCAATTGCCACATAACTGTTTGTTTGCGTAGTTAAATACAGAGGTTCTGTTACCTGCATAGAGGCATACAACCGAATCGTTTCAATCATTAATGCCTTAGCTATCCCTTTTCTTTGATGATGCTCATCTACACCTACCCAATGCACACGCATTCGTGTATGACCAAAATGCTCGCCTTCCCATACAGAGCTTGTACCGGCAAGCCTTCCGTTTTCATCAACGACCAGCAGCATTTGTTTCTTCACTTTTTCCGGCTGCGATAAAAATGTTTCCTTAAAATATTGCATTCCCTGTGCAAAATTCGCTAACTGACCTAATGCCACATGCAAGCGCACCCAATCTTGACTATAACGCGCATCAAAAGGTATGACTCGATATCCTTCTGCCAAATGGTATTCCATCTTTTCCGGTAGTTCTGTTAGTTCCATTAATACCGGATAATAAGGTATCGTTTTATCTAACGTTGTCATCTGCATCTCCTCCTTATCTAGTTCATATGTATTCTTTACAATAGCATGTTACCTAAAATATAAGGAAAGACCCGAACATAGATTCGAGTCTTATTGTAATTCTATCGTATAGGAATAACGATCTCCTGGATAATAGGAAACCGTATATTCTAACACACGTCCATCATGATCATAAGATACACGCTTACGCACCAGTAAGGCCTCGCCTTTTTTCATTTCTAGCTTTTCGGCAATTTCCTTCGTCGCTGTTACGGCATAAAAGCTTTCCTTACTACGTGATGGCTTGTTTATGTGAAGTTCATCCAGCAATGCATACATACTGCCCTGATAGCGGGTATCATCTAAAGGCAGATTGCGGTCTTTAGAAAAATAGCTGATGAAGTAAACCATTGGTGCCCCATCTCCAGTACGTACACGGGACAGACGATATACTTGTTCCTGCAAAGGACAATGAAATACCTCTGCCACTTCTTTATCTGCTACGGTCATTTCAATATGCACATAGCTAGTGCCAGGCGTAATTCCTCTTTCCAGCATTTCATTCGTAAAGCTTTTGATACCAATCAGTTCTTCTTCAATCTTATTCTGGAATATGACTCTTGTGCCCTTTCCCCTGGCACGTTCTACCAATCCTTCCGTTTCCAATTGGGCAATCGCCTGTCTTGCCGTGATGCGTGATACACCAAAGCGTTTTTGCAGCTGCGCCTCACTTGGAATGGCATCTCCTGGGGCATATTCATTGGATAAGATTTTATCCTTAATAATTTTTTTAATTTGAATATACAGAGGAATTGCACCTTTGTTAAAATCGAGTTGCTCCATGAACTCACCTCCGTGAATCCATTATAGCATGTCTTATTTTATTTTAGGAAAATTTTCTTACGTAAGCTTTCAGAACACCGATTTTCTTACCTTGAGATTCTCCATATGGACGAATCGTATATTCCCCGACACTTGCTGGAATGATGAAGGTTTCCGCATAATGAACAACAAATGGCGCAAAAGCATTCGTTGGACTTTCAATGACTGCTTCTCTTCCTTCTACCAGATTTAGCATATGCACCCCATCATCGGTAGTGTGATGCGTTACATCATCCATCCAATAACGTCTGGTTTCGATAAATTCCAATTCATGAAGACCGGTATGTTCTTCCACATAATGTTCACCACGTGATACTTCATAAATCGCATTTACTAAATTCTTTTCTACCCATGGTGTCGTACGGTCCCACTGAATGACTTCTTTTCCATGTTCGATATGCACCGGACGTGGACGGCCATCTAAACCTAAACGATCCCAATCCCATAATTTAAAGGTAAAAATATATGGTGTAGCACTGATTTCCAAAACCATTGCATTACTTCCGGAACAATGGCAAGTACCTGCCGGGATTAAGAAATGGTCATGCTTCTTTGCCGGAAATTTATTAATATATTTTTCTGCATCAAAGGACATTTCGCCCTGATTCGCTTTACGCAAATCTTGAATCATTTCATCCTTTTGAATACCTTCTTTTAACCCAAGATATACGACAGCATCATCTTCTGCATCTAAAATATAATAGCTTTCATCCTGTGTGTAAGTCATACCGAATTGTTTTTTAATATATTCCGTCAGTGGATGTACCTGAAGACTTAAATTCTGTCCGCCCATGGTGTCTAAGAAGTCAAAACGAATTGGAAATTCTGCCCCAAAACGTGCGAATACCTGTGCACCCAATAATGGTTTTGGCTGGTATAATACCAAATCCATAGCTGGGATTTCTACCGTAATGTCATGAAATCCTAAATATAAAGAGTTCTCTTCCGGTACGCCATCAAAGCTCCAGGCGAAATTTTGTTTGGAACGATCAAGGTCACAAACCTCTTTCATCCACTGGCCTCCCCATACACCTGGATCAAAATATGGGACTGTACGGAATGGCTGTTTTGCGATCTGTTGTAATGCACTGCGGAAGGCATCGCCACTGATCATCTTTGGCTCCATCTTTTTATTTGTATCGCATACATAGTCCATTCGTTCAAATAAAGATGCTTTATGCTTATCCGCAATACGCCATTCAATAAAGAAGCCACGTTTATTTTTACGCAATGGATCTTCATCATAATTGCTGCATTTATAATTGCCCATGCCTGCGCGATAACGCATTTGAATTTCCCAGCGAGCCATATCGAAATAAACCAGAGTATCCCCTGGATGTACCAAAGCAGCTCCAAAACCATAAAGCAAAACCAAACCATCACATGCCATAACCTGTTGCTTTGCCTCTTCCAGTTTCGTCAAATCAATAAAATCAATGACATCTCCATAATACATCTTACCAAAGACACGATCATCCGTTATATGATATTTCAATTGTTCACTGATGGTTTTTTCTTCTTTAAAAAGATCTATCATATTAATTACTAATGCTGGATGCAGTTTCATTAATTCCGGCAGAATTTCATCATCAAATACCCCCGGATACACATCAGCAACCAGTACATGACGTCCTGTATTGCAGTGTTTTTTCAATTCATCCAAAATAGGCGCATAACCAGCCCATGCGCTGTCATCATATCCCTCTATATACGTTGTCGGGAATTTGTTGTAATTGCTTTTCATTCTTCTTCTCCTCTCACAAATACCAGTTTTCCTTTTTCCTTCATTACGCGATAGCCGAATGGCATCGCATCTACCGCTGCATAATCATGTCCGGCATCACAACCCCAGCAGGCAGCCACTTTCATATCCTCATCCCCTGTATTGATCAGACGATGTGCAAGATGACCGTCAATGTGATGCAGGCTTCCCTCAGACACTTCTTCTGCCCAAGTATTTCCTTCTTCATCCATCAACATTAACAATCCTTTTCCACTGACACCGAAATAAAATTCCGCACAATCACGATCTTCATGCCAGTGTCCGCGTGTCATATTGCATTCTCCTGCTACACAAAGTGGATGTAACACGGTCAGTCCCCAGTTTAAATTGCCTCGCTTGGCATCACCTTTTGTGTAGGAATATACATCATACATCACTGTGTTTTCATCCAGATCACCTTCTTTGGCAAAGAAGGATTTGGCATCCTTATACCGTTTCGTGCTAACCGCAACATCACTTCCTTCCATTACAGAATGTATATCGAATGTTACCGGTGCTTTTACTACCTTCATACAAGTTCCTCCCATTCCTTTTTCTTTATTTCAGGATGTGCGACAAATAAGAATTTATCCGGATTCTCCTGAAACTGCGTGTAAATCGGTTTTCCTTTTTCAATACCAAATTGTGGATATTCTTTGGCCTCACAAATGGTAAGGTTTCCTTGGCTGTAGCTAGGATTCATTTCCCAGGTAATATTACCCGCTTCATCCGCCAGTGGGAAAAAAGCAATACCATTGTGTTCACGCACTTCCTGATATGCAAAGCCATAATCTCTGACACACCATGCCCCAAAGCTCATGTTCTCATGGATATTCGCATTCACCGTCGCATGCACCCAACCCGGTGGCACGATGACAACATCACCCGCTTTGGCATGTACGGCATAACAATTTCCGGCATCATCACCGCCATACTGCTGCATATAAATATACGCCTCACCGCTCCATATTTCATAAACCTCACAGGTGGATGCATTACAAGAAGGGGATATCGCATGAATATGTCCTTGTGAGCGGACAGGTTCCTTCCCGATCCTTCCTTTCGCATACGCAACTGCACCATATAAAAGATTGCGCTGTACAATCGCTTCGCGATCCTTTTCCATACCGACATCCATAGCTATACTGTATAAAACATCCGGTCCATCCGCATCTGCATCCGCCAATGAAGAACGAATATCATTAAGATGTCGCTTTTCACAAATCGGTCCAAATGCGCCATCGCCATAGGAAAACGTTAGTGTTTCTTCCTCCATATGGATGGCAAATCCAGGGTCAAATTCCATATCTTTCCTCCTAATTGTTATAACATTATATCTTGCTTGATTTTATTCTAGTAAACCACTGAATAAATGTCAATAAAAGTGCTGAAATTTCCGAAATTCGTTATACCAATTCCATGGAATTGACCTATCTTTTCGATCTTTTTTCATAGGAAATCCATAAAAAAGCTATGGTATGCGCATAAAGCGAAAAGCTCTTCCATCCTGCAAATAGAAGAGCTTCTGAATTACCCCTGTTGAATAAGACGCATTTTGAAGGTATTACGTTCTCCATGATAATATGCCGTGGAATATTCCACACACCGATCATCCGCCGTATATGCCTTTGTTTTAACATACAAGATTACTGCCGGCTGTTCCATATGCAACAATGACTGGATCTCTTCATCTGCCAAACGTGCTTCTACCACACGATCAACATAAGCTATTTTACATTGATACCTTTCCTCCATAATCTGATAAAGGGAAGATGCTTCAAAATCATGTTGGGCAATGTCCGGAAATACTGTACTTGGCACATACGTTTCCACGACGACCATTTCCTTTTCATCAGCATACCGCAGCCGTTTTAAATACAGTGATGTTTCACTCTCCCATAATGATTGGCAACCTTCCGGTGTAGGAAGTGTTTCTTTTTGTAACACCTTTGTGCTTGGCACTAAACCTAAGCTTTTCATCTCTTCGTCATAACTGCTTAATTTCATAAAGAAATTGCCTTCTACTTTCGGTACCGAGACAAACGTGCCTTTTGCTTTTTGTCTGGTGATATACCCTTCATGTATTAACTCCGCAAATGCCTGACGAATCGTTGGTCTTGATATATCTAAGAGTTCACAAAACTCTGCCTCTGTCGGTAATTTATCACCAGGTTTATAATAGCCGTTTTCAAACAATTCCAAGATTGCCGATTTCAACTGATAATATAATGGAACAGGAGAATTTTTCGCAATGCGAAAATGCTGCCGTAGGTTTTTATCGATCATATACATGCCTCATTTCTCTTTTTATTATAAAGGATTTTTTTCTATTTGACAATGAAAATATCTTAATGTTATAATGTAATTACATTAAAGGAGGACATCGTTATGGACACAACAAAATTAACCGCTAAAACACTTGCAAGTGTATTTGATCACACCTTTTTAAAGGCTTATGCAACACATGAGGATTTTGATAAACTCTGCCGTGAAGCGAAAGAAATCGGAGCCGCGATGGTTGCCATCAACGCTTCACCGGTAACCTATTGTAAAGAACAACTCAAGGACAGTGATGTGCATGTGGGAGCAGCCATCGCCTTTCCTTTAGGGCAGACAACACTGGAGACAAAGATTTTAGAAACGCAGAAAGCAATTGCGGATGGTGCTGATGAAATTGATTATGTCATCAACATCGGAGAAGCAAAGATGCATCATTGGGATTATCTTGAAAGGGAAATGCGTGAAATCACACAGGTATGTCATAAGCATGGGATCTTATGTAAAGTTATATTTGAAAACTGCTATTTAGAAAAAGAAGAAATTCGCAAGCTTGCGGAAATAGCTAAAAAAGTGAAACCGGATTATATCAAAACAAGTACCGGCTTCGGTACTGGCGGAGCTAGTGTAGAAGATGTAAAACTGATGAAAGAAACCGTAGGCGATGCAGTGAAAGTAAAAGCAGCCGGAGGCATTCGCGATTGGGCAACATGCAAAGCAATGCTGGAAGCAGGTGCAGAACGTATCGGTACGAGCAGTTCATTAAAAATCTTAGATGAATTTAAAAAAAAAAGAGGATAACCACATGAAAAGAATCATTATTACCGGTGGCAATGGCTTTATTGCCTCTTTAGTTAAAGAATCCTTAAAAAACACAATGGATGTGGTGGCTATGACGCGAAAAGATGCAGATTTTGCTGATCCGGATGCAGTCAGAGCCTGGTTTGAAAAGCAGGAATTTGATTACGTATTCCATACCGCAGCAATGGCACAGACAGCGGATTGTGAGAACTATCCTGAACTCACCTATCGGGTGAATGTGGAAAGTACAAAAGTTATTGCCGATATCTGTAAAGAACGACATGCTCGCTTGCTTTTTATCAGTACGGAACAATGCTTTAACGCTAAGACTTGTGCAGGTCCATTTAAAGAAGAAGACAGCTTGTGCTCTATCACTAAATATGGACAGCATAAAGTGGAATGTGAAAACTATATCACTTCCCATCTGGAAGATTATCTGATTCTTCGTTTCTCTTGGATGTTAGGCATGAATCGCCCCGGCATTAAGGCAAGTCCTAACATCATACGCAACGTCATGCATGCTCTGTTCTATCAACAGCCGACAAAATTTACCGTAAATGAAATCCGTGGTATGACCTATGCCCAGAAGCTGGCAGATCAATTCACAAACATCATGGAGCTGGCATCCGGTATTTATCATATCTCGGATACCAATACCCACAACACCTATGAGTCCGCAAAAATAGTAGCTCGTAAATTAGGCTTCGATGAAGAAACCATCGATCGCTATATTTTGCCTGATCATGAACGCTATAAAGAACGTTTCCGTGACTATCGCCTTGATCATCAAAAGATAGAAGAGGCCGGCATCCATTTTGGTACCTTTGAAGAAAATGTAGATGCTTGTTTAAAAGATTTCGGCTGGTTGAAATAGCTAAATAGACAGATTTATTAAACAATCTGTCTTTTTTATATATCGTTGTAAACGGATACAAGTGATGACGAATATCACTTCGCATTTTTACATATCAATGCTATAATAAGGAAGATAATGAAAACACCCAGGATGATTTATCATCTTACAGAATGGAGGATACTATGAAATTAGCATTTCTGGTACATACAAGCCGTGATTATGAAGAAGTAATTGAAATGATCAATCAATTGACGAAGCAAGGTGATCATGTCTTCATCATGATCAATGATAACGATTTAAGAGACAAAGTAGCCTTTGTATATACAGATTATTTACGTGTACACGTATCACGCACGCAAGAATATGCCCAAGAAGGAGATCTCTCTTTAGCAAGAGGAACCATCATTCAAATGAAAGAAGCAATCGAAAAAGATGATTTCGATTATTTCATTAATTTAACAGATGGCATGATGCCCTTAAAGAGTCGCAGCGAAATTGTTGCATTTCTAAGCGAACATGAAGGAAAAGATTTTTATTATGATGCCACAGCCGATTATGATCAAGTGGCCCTAAATAAAAAAAGTAAGAAATATTATCCGTTTACCAATGCTTTAGATTTTCCTAGAAATAACTTTCTGCGTTCCCTATCAAAAGCTAGCGGTTCTTTCTTTTCCATGCTTGGCATACGCCGTAAGAGTGAAGAAGTATATCGCATCGGCAGTCCTTGGTTCATCTTATCGAAAGCGAGTGCGAAAATCTTAGCTGCGCATTTTGATTATGTATCTGAATCTTACAAGCTTTCTTGGTATGCGGAGGAACAATACATTCCGATGATGATGCAGAAGTATGTATATGTCAATGGTCGAAAAGATGATCATATCAATCAAGATTTGCGTGTTGTCGGTCCAAATGGGACTTGGGTAGAAAGTAGTGATGCCAAACCATTAGCGGAAGAAACGTTAAAAGCGCATCCGGAATGCTTATTTGGTGGCAAGATCACGGCAGAAGATACCTTATATTTATATCATGAATATTTTGATATTTATAATCGTGATTATGAAAAAGTTGCGCAAAAGGAAAAACGTGATGTGGATCCAAATGCTTTGATTGATGCTCTGACAAAATCATCTGTTGAATAACACCACAAAAGAGCCCTGCAGGATGCAGATGGCTCTTTTCTTTTTCAAATGATAGAAAGTATAAATACTGTGCTTCATATTTTTCATAAAGTATTCGCAAGCCAAAATGTGTTTTCTTTCGGTTTTTGAAAGTTTTTTTCCAACATAGCCACATGAGATAAAAAATCTGCATCATCAAAATATTTTGCCTTTACCAAACAGCTCTGAACACAAGCCTGACATTTTATACAAGTACCGATGATTTCATAAAAGTTTTCAAAAGAGATTGCCCCCATAGGACAATGGGTAGCACATATCCCACATTTGGTACAGAGATCGAGTCTTGTTTTGGGCGTTGCTTTAAGGAAGTGTGCGGGTGTTCCATCTTCTTTGAGCGGCTTATAATACGATAATTTTGTTGTCATCTTTCTTGTAAGGACAGCTGTATCCTTAGATAGGTCATTTTCCAATAGGGTTTGCACAAGTTGCATTAGAAATTGACGTAATGCTTCTTTATCCTCTTCATTAGGTCGAGAGGTTGCCAGTTTCTCTGTAAAGGCATGTTGGCAAGACATAGCTGCTGCACCTATGACACGAAATCCATGCAAATGCAGTTCTTGTATAGCTTCATCTACCGCTTGATCATAAGCACGATTGCCATAGGTAAGGATAGCTAACGCAAGGGTGTTATTCCCTTGCAAATGGTTTTGCAGAAAGGTCAACATCTTATTCGGCAGTCTTCCTGCATAAACACTGGATCCAAACAACACCAACGCATCTTTGGGGAAAACATAGGTTTCTTTTCGCATAGCGGGCAATGTAAAATCAATATAGGTAATCGGAAGATGGAGATATTGTTGTAATGTTTCAGCCGCTGTTTCAATTACTTTTCTGGTATTGCCACAGGCACTGTAATAAACCCCATAAAGCGCTTTTAGTTTCATAAACATCATCCCTTAACCTTTCTTTTCGTTATGTTCATTGTACCGTATATAGCAATTATTTGCATCAAAAAAGCGCTTGGATAAGCGCCTTTTCCTATTATTTTTTCCCCTTCTGCAAATCATTTAACATTTGCAGTACCAGTTTCTTAGAATTGCGGTAGCTTAGATAGAACAAGATCGTAAAGATACCTGTCGGAATTGCAAGTATCAATCCTAGCCATTTCATGACACTGCGCGCTGTTTCGCCTACACTGAGGAATGCATCGTGCATACCTGTGAATCCCCATATAGCCAAAGCACTAAATAATAAACATAGGAAGAAACACATCTTAGCATTTCTTATCAATCGTTTGGTCATCATATCACGATAAGATATCTCGTTCTTCAATTGTTCACGCTCTTTTTTTGTCATCGTACTCTACCTCATTTCATTGTAAAAATCATACCATCCCATACTTCGATTTGCAAGACCTAAAGAAAATCATCCCTTTTGGGAGTAAGGGATGATTTTGAATGTATTGCTAAGTATTATCCCAGCAATCCGCTGACAGAACCTAAGAAACCAATTACCACAAACAGAATTAATACTTTGATTGGAGTAACGTTCTTTTTCGCCATCAGCCACCAAGCGAACAGTACAAACAGCATTGTCAGAATGCCAGGGAATGCACCATCCAGTTTTTGCTGCAACATAACTGCTTTACCTTCAGAGTCAGTAGCGATCTGAACAGCTGAAGTAATGTTAACCCAAGATCCAGCCATCGCACCAACGATAACCTGACCCATAACGATAACAGATTCACGGAACGCAGTTGCCTGTGTACCAACGATCATTTCAACAGCAGAACCACCAAGTTCATAACCCTTGTTATAGATAACTTTCTGGAATAATGTACTTGTTACGTTCCATACTACGATATAGAATAATGGACCTAAGATAGATCCGCCTTCAGCGAAACCTAATGCGATACCTAACAGAATAGGAATGTAAGTACCAACGATCAAAGAGTCACCGATACCAGCCAATGGACCCATCAAACCTGCACGGATACCATTGATCATTTCATCATCAATTTCTTCAGCACCATTTGCACGAGCTTCTTCCAAACCAGCAGTGATACCAACTACGATAGCACCAATCTGAGGCTCAGTGTTGAAGAATGGATAATACGTTCTCATTTTTTCACACTGTTCTTCGTGTGTAGGATACAATTCCTGAATGATTGGCAGCATAGACCACATGTAACCAAATGTCTGCATGTGTTCGTGAGAGAAACAAGTTAAGTTTCCATACCACCAGCGCCAGAAGGAACTATTTAATGTTTTCTTTGAGATTTTTTTCATAATTAAATATCCTCCTCGTCATCATCATCGATGGCAGCTCCGCCGCCACCAGCTTTCACCATCGTTAACTGATAGTTAATCAATGCGAATACAGCACCAACAGCTGTAGCAGCAATCAGTGTTAATCCCATAGATTTAGCCAATGCGAAACCGAATGCGAAGAAAATCAAATCGGTTGTCTTCGTAACAACGGATTTCAGCAGAATAGCAATACCAACAGCAGGCAATACAGCACCAACCGTAATCAGCGCCTTAACATACCATACGTCTGTTTTCAAAGATGCAAAGATTTCCGTAACGGCATCTGCACCATAGTAGCACAGTAAAGTAACAGGCAGGAAAGATAATACGAAGTGTGAAATTAATGGGAATAAAGCATCGACTTTACCGATAATTCCTAAATCACCTTTATCCAATCTAGCCCAACCAATGTGCTGCCAGATCAAGTTCATCATAGCTGTTCCATAGAACAATGTAATACCGATAACACCGGTCATAGCTGAGATACTAGATGCCAAACCTGCAGCATCCTTTCCCGCTAAATCCATTCCAGCAGCTTTCGCACCAACGTAAGCCAATGGAATACCAATGTAGGAAACTGCACGCAAGTCAGAAGCTACGGTTCCACCAGGTGTAACCAGAGCAATCCACATAACCTGCATAGGCATACCAACCAGGATACATCCCGGTACATCACCAAGAATTAAACCGACGAACAAAGATGCTACCAACGGTCTATTCAGAGTGTAGTTACCAACAGTAGTTCCCAAACAAGCAATCGTACTAGCTGCAGTACAACTCATAAGACCAATTAAAATTGCTTGAATTAAACTCATAATAGCATTTCTCCTTTTCCTTTTATATAATCCAATTCAGTTTCAATGCTCCCACCATTAATAACCGAATTTAGATCTGAATTTAGGCCATGAACCAATTGCGGTTTCCTGCAATAATGCAAAGTATACATCATAACCAGCATTTGTCATAGCTTCGCAAGCCTCTGCTTCTTCCGGGATAATGGACTGATTCTGTCCTAATTTAACAGCTCCCGGACGGTCATTACAAGGCCCGATAACAACGCGTTTTACATCACTTGGAACAAATTTATTATCAACCAGGATTTTTTTCATATCAACCGGGTTTTTTGTGATCAAGAAATATTTCTTATCACTGTCAAGCACGGTCTGTGCTTTTTCTAAAAAGTGTTCCATCGTCCAAACGAATACTTTTTTATCAGTAGATGCTTTAAAGGACTGTTTTAGAACCGGCGTAGTTGCTGCTTTATCATTTACAGCAATGATCCCATCACAAGGGAATTCCTTAGACCAACGTGTTACAATCTGACCGTGAATGATGCGGTCGTCAACTCGTACAAAACTAATCATAAACTTTTTCCTCCTTTTTATCTGAATGACTAAATGTCATCATCAGCGTCATCAGCTGCCGTACTGAATTCTGTCATTCCTGCATGACCTTCACTTAGAATGGTCTCTTTCAGTACATTCAAATCATCAAAATTGTCTTTCATTAATACGGCGGTTATTGCCATTGGCATGTTCATACCTGCAAGTACTAACGTGTTAGCCATCATACCTTTTTCATCAAGTACTGCCAGCGCATTCGTAAATGGTGAACCGCTCAAAATATCTGCAAGTAAAATTACGGAGTCGTCAGTATTCAGCGGCTCCACCAATTTACGGAAGTTTTCCGCAAATTCATCAGCACTCATATCTTCACGTAGACTCGTGCTTAATACGTCATCTCTACTTCCTGTCATCATTTTTACAGCAGAATGCAGACCCGGAGCAAATTCGCCGTGGCTGACCATAATCACATATCTCATTAGTATCCTCCTTTTTAATAGACATGGATAGTAACTTTCTCAGGTGTTGCTACACTGTTTTTTCACACAAAAAAGTAAAGCACTACGGATAGCACCATCACTATTTTATTGTATGAAGTATCAACGATATGCAGAATCTCCCAGCGATTCAGTTACCTGTAAGTGCTACATTCCAGAGTGACCAGCTCTTATTTTTCCAGGAATGTAATCGCTTACGCTGTCTTTTTACATTGTTATCTTACATCAGTGGATATGGTATTTCAAGCATTTTGTTTAATTTTTTCACATACATTACAAATGTAATCACACAATTCACCCAAAATTGACACAAAGAACCCAACAAATTATATGGAAAACAGCCTATTTTCTTCGTATATAGATTTTTTTCCTTTAGCTTTTGGCATCTTGCCTGATAACATCCAAACATTACATCCTTTCCATACCGAAATTTGCATGGATATACAACGGTTTATTTCTTTCCCATATTGTAAACCAAACAAGAAACACCTGTAACAAAAAGACAGCCTTTGGCTGTCCAGATCATACGACATGATTATCTTGCTTTATTTCACATAGCTAAGTAATACTCTGGTATCCCCCTGTATGGTAAGATCCTTGCACGCTGCCGGAACAAAGATGCTTTCTGTAAAGAGGAACGGAATATGCATACCGTCACAGATGATTTCAGCATCTTGACCAACATTCGATAAACAATAAAATTTTGTGTGATCCATAATTAATTCATAGGATGCATGAATGTCTACCAGCTTGACACAAAACTCTTCACGCTCTACTAACATTTTCTCCTTTGTTTCCTGTACTTTTTCTAAAGGAGAATGAACCGGTGTACAAACTAAAGCGAAATCCGCAACAGCAAAGCTTTTTTGAATATGCAAAGGACGTGGATTGCCGTTTGCATCTTTACGATTATAATCATAAAAACGATATGTCGTGTTGGAATTTTCCCCAATTTCCAACGCTAAGATGCCTTTCCCTAAGGCATGCAGCATCCCTGCATCAATACATACAAAATCTCCGGCTTTTACCGGAATGCGCCGCACATATTGCTCAACTGTATTTTCCTTTACCGCCTGATACAAAACCTCCTTATCGGCAATGGTCGTGCCAGCTACCAGCGTTGCTCCTTCATCTGCCTCTAAAATATACCAGGATTCTGTTTTCCCTTCATCATTTTCATGTTCATGCGCATAAGCATCATCCGGATGAACCTGGATGGAAAGATTGTCTGCCGCATCCAGAAAAGCCAAACGTAACATACGCTGTCTAGGTACTTCCCCTAGCATTTCTCGCTCTTTCTCATCTAACAATTCCTGCAAAGTTTTGCCGGCATAGTCTCCATTGATGATCTTATTCTGTGCATGCGGATGGGCACTGATCTCCCAGCATGTGCCACATCCACTCTGGGCTTCATGACGCATCGTCGTTAAACGATCATTGGCCCAAATGGTTTTGTCATAAATCGGTTTTAAACGTAATGGATACATAATGTTCTACCTCTTTCTTTTTCTCGCCCCTATTATAATATGAATCACATACAAAAGCAACGAAATGTCATTACATTATGACCTTTCCTACATTTTTCATCTTTTTTTCTAACAATTGTTATAACAATTGCTTAAGAAAATGGTATAATCATAATACAGAAAGGAAAAATGACTGCACATCTTATCGCTGCAGTCAGGTGAATGTATGCAATATGCCATTATAACCGACCAAATTTGTGAAGATTTAGAACGTGCTTTACAAATTGCGAAAGCACATCACTATTCCCATGTGGAATTACACAATGTCTTTGGTAAAAGTATTGAAGAATGTAGTCTGGCAGAAGTCGAGCATATCCGCACGCTCTTACAAACCTATCATTTGGAAGTATCCTGCATTGCCAGTACTGTCTTTTTTCTTTGCCCTTTATATGAAGGCGATCAAGTTTCTTTATTCAATGATTCTTTTTATGCCATTGAGGGCGATATCAACACGCACCTGCGTTATCTGGAAAATGCCTGCCGCATTGCCAAACGTTTAAATTGTCCGCGCGTACGAATATTTCCCTTCCGTTTTCCTGATAATCGCAAACCCCCTTTCGGCGTTCAGGAAGATATGAATGCCATACTGCGTGCGATACGCCTAGCTTTACGGATAGCAAAGGAGTATGATATCACGTTGGTTTTAGAGAACTGTCCATATTCACGATTGCCAAAGGGAATGATGACGATACAGATCATCAAGGCTTTCCAAGATCCACACTTGCGCTTATTATGGGATCCGGCCAATAGTTTCAGAGCAGTAAAAGAAAATGTGCCAAAAGATTATTTACTCTTTTCATTAATGGATGAGTTACGTTATATCTATCCGCAAATAGGTCATATTCACATCAAAGATTATCATTATGATCCTTCCCAGCAAAAACCTTTTGTGCATAAAGAATTATTCGACGGCGATATACCATATGATCAGATTCTGACATATTTACACAATCGCGGTTATGATAAAGTCCTTTCCTTAGAAGCTGAAGTGCCTTTCCAGGAAACCATATCCAGCATGGATAAACTAAAAGACACTTTAGAAAATATCACCTAAAACACCAAAAATGAGGAATTGCCAAATTTGGCATCCCTCATTTTTTCTTTATTTACGATTAGCCTTTATGCCAGCATAGCACTTACGTAATACTTCATAACATTTCCTATAAGATAAGCTTTTGATCCTCCCTTTAACTTTTCATTCACTTATTCATTACAAGATTCTCCACCCTTTGATAATCGATAAACTCCTTTAAATGGATAACAACTACTCAGCGTTATTTATATCTAACTACATGTGTTTCAACCGGATAACCGATAATGATCATTTTTTAATACCCGTTATATGGTAACTTACCAATACATATTTACCGTGTATCAGAAGGGTACATATCACTACGGAAAAGGTTTTTCAAATAAAAAAAGAGGTTGCTAAGCAACCGGATAAATACTACATGAAGCAAGCGTTTTTCATAATCTGTAAACGCTAAGCTTTTTCTGAAACTATAACACATATTTAACGAATAAGAAGATTAAAAATAAAATCAATGGTAAGCCAATTAATACCAGATATCCTACATTGACTTTTTTCTTTAATTGATTCCAGTTCTGCTCATCAAAGTAAAAGCGCTCATCCTGCGTCCGTTTCACAACCCCATTTTCCATCAGATTCGCAATCGTATAAGCGATGACCTGGGTTGGATATGATATATTTTTAAATGCCTCATAACCGACAGCTGTACTTTCTGAGTATGCCTCTTTTCGATGTAATACATCTAATACACGTTTTGCCGCTGTCTGCTGAACTGTTGCTTTTTTCTTTGCCATTTCCTTACATCCTCCTGCTGATAAAAGGAAGTTATTCCTCATTTTGATTGTATTGTATAACACATTGTACCGCTTGCGCAACACTTTTTACGATTCTCTTCCCATGACGCTTTACTTCCTCTTGCGCACTTTCCATCACAAAACTATGCTCTACGCAAGAAAACATCGGCACATCATTATGACCATCCCCAATCACCCCAACTTCATGCTTTTTTAGATGCAGCTTATCCATTAGGGTACAAACGGTGTTGCCTTTATGAATACCTTTTTTAGTTATTTCAATATAGTCGATAGAAGTAGGCAAGACTTCATACTCTTTAAATATTGCCTGAAGCTTAGGCAATAAAGCATTCGTTGTCTGCTCATTGCAAGTATACAAACTGATTTTGACCACACTCGCTTTTGTTCTATGCAAATGTTGGAGTAAATCTTCTTCACTCAGATTGCCCAAATAAGCAAGTGTCTTACGTATAGATTGCCATGCATCCGCTGTATAGGCATGTTTCATCAAAAAGAATTCACGCTCTTCACTACAAATAAAAGGATGACACATCCCCACATAAGCATCCAATTGTTTCATAATAGCAATGACTTCTTCACCATCCATATGATGTTCAAACACCTTATGTTTTTGAATCCATAAAGAGCCTCCATTATTGGCTACGATACAATCGGCTTGTAAATTATGGTGTGTTAACAGATGACGACAAAAGCCGATATCTCTTCCTGTCACCAAACCAAATTGAACACCATGTTCTTGCAGCTGATGAATTGCGTCAACATCAGTCTTATGAATCTTTGGATCATATTGAATCAAGGTACCATCGATATCACTTAATAATAATCGTATCATTGCTTTATCCACCCATAGTGAAGGCAAGCGTTCCATATGCCATCTTCCTCAACATTAGATGTCACATAAGCAGCTGCTTCTTTGACTTTTTCACGGGCATTCCCCATGGCAATGCCATACCCACAGCGCTTGATCATATCCAAATCATTATAATCATCGCCAAACGCCGCACATTCTGTCATATCGATACCGATATGCTTACAAATACATGCGATGCCATCTGCTTTGCTATGCTGTCCATTGATATCATAATATGTCGTATCAAAGGGCGTAAATAATAATTCGGGAAAATGTTCTTTGATCGCTTGCAAATCCTCATGTTCAATTTTTGCCACAGCAGCTAAAGGAAGACTTTTTTGTTGATATATTCTTTGTTCACGCTCATCGCTTAAAATATCCAAACGTCCTAAAAATCCTTCCAGCATATGCGCAATACGCTTATAGCCATGATAACAACGCGCCGCTTCGATACATTGAAACATCAAGGCATCATCTTTGGTGCGAAAGATATCAATCAATTTTTGGGTCTGCTGTTTCGTAAAAGAAAAGCGATGTAATATCTCATCCTTGCTATCTATCACACAGGCACCATTGCTGCAAATAAAATAATCAAATGTGATTTCATCCAGCAGTTTCTTCTCCATGGCAAAAGGAGGTCTGCCACTGGCAATGGCCAGCTTCACTCCTTGTTTTTGCAAATTTTTTAATGCTGTTATCGTGTTGTAACTGAACTGTCTATTACCTTTTGTAATCAGCGTACCATCCACATCAAACACACATAATTTTATCATTACGAATCATCCTTCACCTTTATTTTTTATGTTTCTTACGGTTTTTCCAGTTGTCATAATGAACATCAAATGCCTCACCCATCTTATGTGAAATCGTGATTCGTTTTTCTTCAGTTGATGAAATTTCCGTGTTTTTCATTAAGCCTTTGTTTCGTGTTACGTTCATGATAGAACGGTAACGATAATAAGCCTTTTCATATAAGAAGCCATTGTCATCAAAAATAACACGTCGTTTCACAAGCGTATCCATTCCCATGCTAACGGCAATCAACGCTATTAAACTGTAGGCAAGACGATAATAGTAAACGTTATCCTCCACATATGGGAAAAAGGCAAGGAAAATGCCGGCTGCCATCATTATGGCGAAGAAAATCAAAAAGCCGGTATAAACATTTACTTCTTCATAGTCCTTATGACTGTTTTTGTACTCATTTCTTAATTTTATATTTGTTCTTAACTGCTGTGCGGAACGAAATAACATCCAAATGCCATACCCGATCATAACCACACTGATAAAGGTTTCCATAGTAAATATAGTATCCATAAAAATTTCTCCTTCTTCCAATTTCGGTATTATTATACACTATTTCAAGGAAGAATTTAAGCGGTTACGTAAATCAGTGACATTTGTCTATACCCGTTTATAAAGCAATCCCAAACCTAAAGGGATAATGCCGGATAAACCAATCAGCAATAATGTCATGTCGGCCCCCATGGCATTGACCATTGCACCGGCAATCACAGGGGTAACTAATAATGAAACACCTACATAAAAAGCTGAAGCTATGGTCTGTCCACTACTACGCAAATGTTTTGGCGTCGTATCATCAACCAAAGTTTTGCTGGTGATCATGATAAGCGGATACGTGATACATTGCATCAAAGTGACAACAATCATCATTTCCGGCGATTGCACAAGCGAATAGGCGATAAAACGAAGAATGTACATAAAGGTACCAAACATCATCAGCTTATAGTCACCGAATTTCTTTAACAGCCAAGTACCGGCAAAAAACAGTGGCAGTTCGGTAAATGCCTGTATGCTCCAACGTGCGCCGATCATTCCTTCTTTCGCTCCAAGATTCATCATCTTATCCACCGTCGTATAAATATCTGCCGTTGCGATGACATTAATAAATAGGAAGATCAATACAACGATGATATATTTACGATTGAGCAATAATTCCTTTAAATCGCCGATATGAATACCACCACTTTTTTCCACCTTTACTGCATCTTGCATCATCATCGTCAATAAAATATTCAATACGGCCAAACCGGCAAATACATAACCTAAGGAAGCATAGCCGTAATGTTCAACGATCATCGCCCCAATCGGACTTCCAATCATCCAACCAATCGCCCCAAAGGCCCGAATCGGTCCAAAGTTATTTCGACAGGTTTCACTCGTCTGTAGTGTCCAGCTATCCTGTATTGCCATTGTCGTACGAAACATACCGCCGACTAAAGACATAAAGATCAAATGCAGATAAAAGCTCTTTTCACTTACCTGATACATCACCAAAGCCGCTAAAACAAAGATAATCAATGATAAATTGAAAAAGCATTTATCACTATGGTACTTATCACATAAATAACCGGCAAATAACTGTGTTACAATAGCGACAACAGCCGTACCAGATAAGATAACACCACGTTCTACGACATCATAGCCAACGGATTCCAAAAACGTTTGCATGTAGCCATAAGGCAATACAAATGCCAGATAGCTTAAAAAGTAAAAACCACACAACAGCACGACATTTCTTCGATCTTTTTTCATAGATTCCTCCTGTATTGTTTCCTAACATCCCTTTTCTATTATCATAAACGATATGCTTTCATAAAACAAACCCGATAACGCTGTTCTGATATGGCAAGGAGGTCGCTCTTCATCAGTAGATTGGTCAGATCCTACAACAGTGTTTATCGGGTATATGGCCCATGTCTTATCTGGTCATTCAAAAGTATGCTCATCTACCATGATCAGCTGTTTTACACCTTTTACCATTGTCTGCTCTTCCTCACTGATCGGATTGGTAATCATGACATCATAATCCGAAAACTTCGCAAACTGATAGGTACTGGTCTTGGTAAACTTGCTGGAATCACAAAGCAAAATACTTTTTCTGGATTGGCGAAGAATATGGCGGTTGATTTCCGCATGTTCCATAGAGAATGTCATCGGTCCATCCATATCCTGGAAACCGTCACAGCCTAAAAAAGCAATATCGATGCGAATGGAGTCAATCACATTTGTCGTATAATAGCCAATAAAGGCTCTGCCTTTTTTCTGCAGCTTACCACCGGCCATAATAAGTTCTAAGCCACTGTCACAAATGATATCGCCAATGGGCAAAGAATTTGTCAATACGGTAATATTCTTCTTTAACCGCAACAATTTAGCCAGTTGCAAACAGGTACTTCCTGGATCTAAATAGACGATGGAATCATCCTGTATAAAATCTAATGCCTTGCGCGCAATCCATTGTTTCTGCAGTGTATTTTCCTGCAGTTTCACATCAAAAGGCAACTGATAATAAGCATTGCGAACAGTAGCGCTGCCATGCTTTTTAATTAATACGCCACGATCTTCTAATACTTTCAGATCTTTTCGTATGGTTTCCGTAGTAACATCCAAGGCTCGTGCCAAATCCCCCACACGAACTCTTCCTTCATTCAGAATGATCTCATATAACGCATTTCTTCTGGCATCGCTTGCTTTGGACATTTTCATCAGCCTCCTTTGACACACTCTTAGTTTAAGTATTTCCGAGGAATTCGTCAATTAAAAATCCCAACATTCCAAATTTAAAACATTAATTTTTTTGTTTTTATACAAATTTCCCACTTTTTTCGCAATATTTTAATAATTTCTAATAGAAACAAACTTTTACGATTCGCATATGCTATAATACCTTTGTTTTCAAAGGAGAGCCACTATGACAACATTTGATTTACACATGCATTCTATATATAGTAGTGATGGACAATTCACCTGTCAGGAATTAATCGAAAAAGTAAAGGAAGCCAAGCTGTCTCTTATTGCCTTAAGCGACCATAATACGGCACAGGGCGTTGATGAAATGATGCAGTTAGGTAAGCAAAACGCGATACGTGTGATTCCTGCCATTGAATGTGATACTTTGTTTGACGGATTGGAAGTCCATATCCTAGGCTATGGCCTAAATCATCATACGCCGTATTTTGAAAAGCTTCCTCAGCAGATTGCTCAATTGAAGCAGGGCACGATGACAAAACGCATTGCCAAATTGAATGAATACTTCGATATGGAATTAGATGCACAAGCGTTATTACAACGCTTTGGAACGATGAATCCCTTTCCCGCTATCGTTGACTATTTTCTCAAGGATCCTCGCTATGCAAATAAGCCAGCCTTTCAGCCCTACCAGCCGGGTGGAGAGCGCTGTGAGCCGGCTTGTGTCAATTTTTATTGGGACATGTGCAGTGCCGGTAATCCCTGCTATGTTCATGTACCATATCCCAGTCTGCAAGAAACCGTAGAGCACATCCATGAAGCCGGAGGTATTGCCATTATCGCCCATCCTTTCCGTAATTTCTTCCACCAAGAAGAACGCTTGGAAAAAGCCCTTAGCCAAGGTATAGACGGCATTGAGGCCTACAGCAACTACCATACGCGGGAACAAAATTTATATTATGAAGACTATTGTCAAAAACATCATGTGCTGATGAGTTGCGGCAGTGATTTTCATGGTAAAATGAAACCAAAGATTCAACTTGGTGAATATGGCTATGAAGGTCACCATGCAGAAATAATCTTGCAACAATTCTTGCATGCCTTAGCTAACGATTAGACTGTTGAAACAGTCTTTTTTACTTATGCAGGTGGTGCAAGCCGTCCTATATAAAAAATGAAAAACTTGTATAAAATTGTTGACTAAGGTTAACTTTTATTGTATTATATAGGAGAAGTTAGATAAAGCTAATCATGAGAGATGTGTACTTCCTTTCTTACACATGGCTTATTTCCTCTATAACTTTACAACCACAAGCACTAACTTCCCACTATATGTTTTATATCATTTACAACAAAGAGTCAGGACTGCTCCAGAGCCTGACTTTTTGTTATATATGGAAAAAAGGCAGTCCATTCCTTGCTGCCTGTCATATCATACCCGAAGATTAACCATATATAATGTTTTTTCACAATTATAATTTCCAGAAAATATTTACCTTATCTTCTCATTTTGTATAATTTTATCATCTCCGTTTTATAAAATAATTCTTTTTCTTTTCTCATATAGGACTCACACAGATCTGATAAGAGATTTAACACAAAGATAGCAGCCTGTATATCGTTTGCCTTTCTGGCAGCCTTATAGGCTTTTAAAAATTTCTTTTCTTTTAATTCAAATGGTTTTGTTTCATAGAGATAAGTCGCAAATGCATCAATCATCGCAATGCGATATTCAGAGGATTTTGTGCAATACAATTTTGCCTGACGTATCTGTTCTTTTGCTTCATTACGTAAATTCGTTTTATGATAAGCGTAGGATTTATAAAAATACATCATTTCATGCGTTTTGCTATGTTTTTCTGCCTCATTTGCATATTGTAGCACTTTATCATATTTACCCCATAACAAATTTATCCAAGTGAGATTATTAAAGATTGCAACCATATTAGGCAATGAAAGTTGTCTCATAGCATTTAAACATTGTATATACACTTGTTCAGCCATAGCATAATCATTCAAACCTGAATACAAGTTTCCCAGCAACACATTACACATGACCACACGTTTTAAATACAGATTCTGATTAAATAAACTGATGGCTCTTTTGATACAGTCTAAACCTTCTACATAAAAGCCCTGTTCTACTAAAATAATTGTCTTATGATAAAATGTCATTGCTTGTATTTCAATACTATTACTATGTATTGCTTTATTGAAGTAACTTTCAGCAGTTTTATAATTATAAATATCTGCATAATAAACACCTGCAGTATCATAAAACAGCTTTTGAAGTTCCGGTTCTAAATAATCGATGTATTTATTCAGCCTTTTGATATCTTCTTCATATAAATATTCATCCTCGGCATGATATACACGATAAATAAAGACACCTAACAGCCATATGATATATTCGCCTTGAAATTGTACACTGGATTTCTGTTGATAAAGTTTTTTGTAGATATCCGCCATCGGTTCTGATTTAACAATCGCCGTAAATAGATTCCAGACCATGACAGCTATATTCACATTATCTTCAACCGTATGAAATTCCATGCCGATAACCGCATATAACTTTTTCACCGTTTCGTGCGTAAGATCTTTCTTCCCTGTTTCAAAATCGCTTAATTTAGAAACTGGCACAATTTCTTTGAATTGTGCCAGTCGAAGTCCGGATTCTCTTCTATGTAAGCGAAAGATAGGACCTAAATGTCTGTTCATATTACCATCCTAAATGTTCTGAATTAGCAGGCATCACCTCATACATGCATCCAGTGCCTGTTTCCGGATTGTAACCGCAGTGCTGATCGTGTGTATGACCTCCAACACATGGAGCAATAGCAAAAGCCAGTCCGAAAACCATCATTAATTTCATTACTTTTTTCATTTTATTTCTTCCTCCTATTTATCTGTGTCTTAATTTAACATAGGCAATCCATTTTATCAATAGGCATATTTCCAGAAAAAAATAATGGTTTTTATAGTTTTTCACCTAGATTGTGAAAGCATCTTATCCGTCTTTCCCCATTTTTATACAGAACCATCGAAAATTTACAACACTCCATCTTAATGACTCTATATGTGATATGTTTTTAACACCTTACGTACTGTCTTATTGAAGTTGCCCTTATTTTAATTTTTCCTGACAATTTTGCATTAAGATAATTTTATGTATCATTTATATAACGCAGATACATACCATCTTGCATGGTATGTTGTTTTACGATACAAGCTTGTCCAAAAAGAGCAATTGCTTCTCTTGTGGGAAGCACAATTACCCATACTTTCCCCTGCATTTAGGTCAAAAGATTAGCAATAAAACCATGCAGTTCGAAAAAAGACACGCGTATAGCTTGTTTCGTTCCATATACATAAAACGAAACAAGAACTCAACTTTATACGGTGTTTTTATTTGCTGCTTCTGTCCTTCATTATGACATGCCGCCAATGTAGCGGAAAAGCTTCCTGTAAAATAAGGTTTATCTGTAAGGATCTACAAAAAAAGTCTTAAAAAAAGAAAGCTTTTTAAACTTTCTCATGATCCTTTTGCATATTACGAATTTCTTTTGCCAAAGCATATGCCAGTTTACGATGATTTTCTTCATCCATATGCACACCATCCGCTTTACTGGCACAGGCAACACTGGCGGCATCAAAGAAATGACAATGATATTGTGCACAGATTTCTTGTATTGGCTTTGCCATATGCCTTGCCACCTGATAACTCCTCTCATGGAATTCGCCTACCCATGGTGAAGTTGTCAAAATCGTTTCGCCCAAGGCAATCGGTGAAACTACCAGAATCTTGGGAATGGCATAACGTTCATAAAGAAAGGGATTCTGCATGATCTTAATATTTTCTCTGACCCCCTTCGCTATCATCTCGGCATTCAAATGATACATGGTTTTCAAATCGTTAGTTCCCAGCATCATAATGATAAGATCCAGAGGCTGATGGGTTCGCAATAGCATTTCCAAAACAGCACTGCCACATCTTCCCTTGCCATAAGGATCCTCATGAACCAAAGTACGCCCATTTAATCCCTCTTCAATAATTTCATCCTGTGGCAATTGCTGTGCTAATACCTTCGGCCAACGATGCGCAAAACGCATACCACTTGTTGGATCATATCCCCAAGTATTACTATCCCCATAACATAAAATACGCATAACTTTCCTCCTTTTACATCATTTAAAGCTTTCCCTGTTTTTTAAAATCCAATAATATTTATATTGGCTTTTACTTATGAAACATCATCCCAATAAGTTTTCTAGTTCTGTGCAAAAGCGATATGGATTTTCCGGATACAATAAGACATCCTTTCCTTGTTTGGTATGAATACACACTTTATCCTTCGCATATCCGATATTAAAAGTATCCTGTTGTTTCACAGATACGATTTCATCATAGCGCAAATATCCTCCCTTGCGATTCCACAATGCCTTATGATAACGCAAACCCTCTTCATCAAATACATAAATATTGGTTGGCGTATGAAAGCCATATTGCCATATCGTATAAAAAAGAAACAGCATTGCCAATAGTAAGGTCATATGGCACAACATATCATAAGAAATCGGCAGCATACATGCGATTATCAGGAAAAACAAAACATAATTTGTTATCATTTTACGACTGCGAAAACTCAATTGTCCTTGTTCAATTTCTTTTTCCATAATCATTTTCCCATGCTGATACACTTTATTCGCTGCTAAATAATTTAAGATGGCATAAAGCGGCCATAAATATGCCACCACACGAAAATACAGCGCAGGGAAATCAAATAGAAATCCCAGTGCCCATAATGCATCCATGTAGAAGGACGGCGTAAAGACAAGTGCCGGTACGAGTAAAACCTCAAAATTCTCATCAATTCCAATCACCTGCTGATATGCAAAGCGCAATAAATAATAATAGGTTACAGCACCGATGATACCGACAGATAAATTAAAATAACGATAAGATATTTCTTCCCCATGCATTTCTTTATATCCATAAGCAATGCTGAATATCATAAATGCCAGTAATACTGATCTGGCTAGTTCTATATATAAGTTTTTTAAAGTATCCATCTGACGTTCATCCAATGGTGCTTTTCCTTTTGTTTTTCCATAACGTATGATATCTTTCAACAAGCTTTGTTTCGGCTGTTTCATTCCCATTCCTCCTTATCATAGGACGCATCCCAAAATAAATCATCTAAATGTTTATGCAACGCAATACAGATATTGATACAAAGCTTAATGCTTGGATTATACCTTCCTGCTTCAATCAACCCAATGGTCTGTCTGGTCGCTCCAACTTTTTTTGCTAATTCTTCTTGTGACATATCCAGTTCCATACGGGCCATCTTGATCTTGAGATTTTTCATATCGCATATCCCTTCTTTATCGTTTTTATTATAGGTGGATGAGAGAGGAAAAGCAAGGCTTTATGAAAGTTATATCTTACAAATGCAAAATATATATTGCATTTTAAAGAAACTTACTTTATAATGCAGCTAACAATAGGAGGGACAAAATGAAACTAGAAGTACACGACTTGCATAAAAGCTTTCAAGGTAAGGAAGTACTGCATGGTATATCTTTTTCCATTGAAAGTGGCAAAGCTTTAGGTCTATTGGGGCGTAACGGTGCGGGGAAATCAACAACCATTCGCATCCTGATGGATGTATTCAAGGCAAATCAAGGAATACTCCTCATGGATGGAAAGCCATTTCATGCGAAGGAATATAACATCGGCTATTTACCAGAAGAAAGAGGCTTGTATCCCAAAAAGAAAGTATCTGAACAATTGCTTTATTTAGCTGAGTTACGAGGTATGAAAAAAGCCGAAGCCAAAAGCAACTTGAAAAAATGGTTAAAACGTTTGCATATTGAAGAATATGAATCACGTGTTTTAGAAACACTGAGTAAAGGAAATCAGCAGAAAGTTCAGTTAGCACAGACTTTGATGAATGATCCGGATATCGTAATTTTAGATGAACCATTTTCCGGTTTAGATCCGGTAAATTCACAGATTTTACAAGAAGTCGTACAAGAGCAAATACAAGCCGGTAAGCTTGTCATCTTTTCTTCACATCAAATGAATTATGTTGAGGAATTTTGTGAAGATATTGTAATCTTGCATCATGGCAATGTCGTTTTACAAGGCAACCTAAAACAAATAAAAAAAGCATTTGGTCATAACCGTCTCGTATTACGTCCAAATGAATCCTGTGCTGGCACCTTTGAGGACACTTTAAAACAATGTCAAAATCTGATCAATCTGTACACAAAACAAGCAGAGGATTATATCGTAGAATTAAAGGAAGGTATTGATAAGCAGACGTTGTTCGCATATCTTGTGAATCATCATATTGATATCGACGTATTTAAGATATATGAGGCATCACTTACAGACATTTTTGTAGCAAAGGCAGGTGATGAAGAATGAGAGCCTTTTTTATCGTTTTAAAATTTGAATTAGAAACCATGTTAAAAAAGAAATCTTTTCTCATTTCAACCATTTTAGTAGCAATCGCTGCCTTTGCTTTATTATCCTTCCCCCGCTTTCTATCAAATGACAGCGAAAATAAGGATACCCAAAAAGTTGATAAGGTCATGATCATACAGGATATGAAACAGATCTTACAAGATGACAACTTGATCAAGCAACAATTTCCTGCTTATAAGATTCTGCACACCACGCAGCTGGATGAATTAAAAAAACAGGTAACTGATGGGAAAGCAGATATTGGTTTTGCCATAAACGATGCTACGCATTTCACTTATTATGTAAAAAATTCAAGTTTGCAGGATACACGTCCAGCTAAGTTTGAAGATTTAATGAAAAAACAATACCAAGCAAAGGAATTCAAACGTTATCGTTATGATGCGGCAACCATTGAAGCTATTTATCAAACACCGATTCAATCCGAAACAACCGTGTTGGGAACCGATGGCAGCAGTAATTATTATTACACCTATGCGTTGATCCTCCTTCTTTATATGATGATCATGATTTACGGTAATCAAGTTGGCGTAGGAGTTGCAAGTGAGAAAAGCAACCGTGCTATTGAAATACTAACAACCAGTACAACATCAAATACCTTAATTTTCGGTAAGGTCATTGCCGGCGCAATTACAGGGGTTCTGCAAACTGCTCTTATGTTAGGTTCTTTCCTGTTGGCATATCAAGTAAATGCAGATGTGTGGAATCATGCATTGGATAAATTTTTACACATTCCTTCCATCGTATTATGGACCTTCACATTATTTGGCATGTTAGGCTATTTGCTCTTCAACTTCCTGTTTGGGGCGATTGGTGCTTTATGTTCGAAAGTCGAAGAAGTTAATGGGGCAACCATGCCGATTCAGCTACTGATTATCGCAGTTTTCATCTTGAGTTATGTAAGCTTGCAGATGCCGGATACGCTTCTTGCCAAAATCGTTGGTTTTGTACCCTTTACTTCCTGGATGTGTATGTTCATCAATGTTGCCGTTGGCTCTGCTACCGTATGGGAAATCATTATTTCCTGGTGCCTATTGGCAGTTACGACCATTGCCATGGGAATTTTAGGGGCGCGCTTATATCGCAGAGGAACATTGAGTTATGGCAATACGGTTTCATTAAAAACAATCGTACAAGCCTTACGTCATCATGAATAAAAAAATATTATAAATCATAACCGAAGTCATTTGTTTCTATATTCTGCTTGTAAACAAATGGCTTTTCTTATGGTTATTTTGAAAACTAACAGACATCCTTGATAAGATACACCATATAACATTTCCTATTTTGCATAGTATACGTTGGATAAAAAGAAAAGAGGTGAAACTTCATTATAAGAACATGCCTTTTCCACAAGTAACGCTCGTAATGAAAAGCCTTTTTTACAGTTGTCTGATACAGCAAAACATAGCTGTATCTCTCGTTTTCGTTGATATCCTTCTAAACTAGGCACTTGCTTATGCCATTTTGCAAGTAAGCGCATAGGATACGACGGATATTCAAAATCCATGCGGCGAGGTGATAAAATGGAATATGAAGATACGTTTGAACAAGATGATTACGATTATGAAGAAGAACCTTTTCAGGGACGAAACGATTGTCCGCTAAGTCGCTCATGCGAGCCTTGCATTACTCCTGTGAATACTTGTGGATGTGCATGTATTGGGCCAAGAGGTCCTAGAGGATTCCGTGGTGCCACTGGGCCTACAGGGCCTACCGGAGCAACTGGTGCTACCGGACCTGGTGTAGGAGCTACCGGGCCTACCGGGCCAACAGGTGCGACGGGAGCTACCGGCGCGAATGGTGCTACCGGACCTACCGGTCTGCAAGGACCAACAGGTGCAACAGGAACAACCGGCGCATCTGGTATTACAGGAGCTACTGGGCCTACCGGAGCAAATGGTGCAACTGGACCTACTGGACCACAAGGTCCAACAGGTGCTACCGGACTTCAAGGTTTCGCAGGAATCACGGGAGCTACCGGACCTGCGGGAGCTACCGGACCTACCGGAAATACCGGACCTACCGGAGCAAATGGCGCAACAGGTATTACGGGAGCAACCGGTCCTACCGGCATTACAGGAGCCACTGGCGCTACTGGTTTACAAGGGCCTACGGGAAATACCGGGGCAAATGGCGCTACGGGGCCTACCGGTGCTACGGGCGTTACAGGTACGATTGGGCCTACAGGGCCAACCGGAGTAACCGGTGCTACGGGAGCTACCGGGGCAACTGGCATTGGTATTACTGGGGTAACCGGTGCAACCGGCGCAACCGGGGCAACTGGACCAACAGGGCCTACCGGACCTACTGGACCTACCGGTGCTACTGGTGCTACTGGTGCTGCTGACACGTTGACAGTTAGAAGCACAACGACTGCAGAACCTGGTATACCGGCATCTGTCACAGATTCAGGTGGTCCTAATCATATCTTAGACTTTGTCATACCGCGCGGTGCTACCGGTACAGATGGTGCTGATGGTATCACCGGACCTACCGGGCCACAAGGTCCAACAGGTGCAACCGGCGCAACCGGTGTAACCGGTGCTACCGGAGCTACAGGTGCTACCGGTGTCGTTGCTGTCAGTGCTTCTTGTGCATGTGTAAGCCAGATGAAACACTTACTCGAACAGCTGATTGCTCTTTATCCAAATGAAAACGTCATTGTCAGTATGGAAAGTGGCAATAATGCAAGCGGCCGTCTTGGTTCTTTACTGCCTTCTCCTAACAACAACCCTCAAAGTGGTATTTTACAATTGGTCAATTCACAAGGAAAACCATCCGAAGCCATTTCCATCTGCCATATTGCATCAATCAGACTTACCAGTGCATCTTACAACAATGCTATCACATATCTGTCTGTACCAACACCAATACCAACAGGTTGTGACTTTGATTGTGAAGAAGCAACCCGTATGTATTTGCCAATAGGCACCACTGGTGTATCTATTAATGCCGGTGGTCGGACAGTAGGAAACGGTATGGTATTAAAGAATGAATTTGGCATTATCGTTCTTGTAGGTAATACTTGTGATAATCCTACTTTCATTTCCGCATGCAAAGCAGAAATAATTACGAAATAATATACCATCCCCATATGTATTTCATAAGCCACCGTGAATGGTGGCTTTTGTCATTTACTATTTCCTCACTGATCTCAAATTCGCTATTCTCAATCTTTCCCACTTCTCAATCTTCCTCATCTTTTTCACTTTAATAACGTTTGATGCTAACGATAAGAAAATTTTATGTATCTATTAGAATTTTTGAAAAACTGTTCCTCCTATTCAAAAAAATTTTTTAAGGGTTTACAATGAAATCAGTTATGACATACATAATGGAAGTCAAAGATGAATATCCTACAATGACTCTTATGTACAAGGATGAAGGAGGTAGTTACCATGTCGTATGAATTGACATACGAAGAGATGAATCATGTATTTGATGCACTCAGGCTGCATTATAAGATTTATGCACCGAAACGTTTAAAAAATGCCGGAAGATATTGCAATACAGATATCATTCGGTATAAAGAAATCCGTAGTCTTGAAGAAATTGAATGGAATGAGCGCAGTCAATATTCGCCAAAGGAAGTCTTCTATCCAATTAATCAGACATTATTTCATTTCACGGAATATGGCTTTATGGAAAGTCAAATTTTTGATAAAGATCTGCTGATTTTTGCCCGATCTTGTGATATTCACGGTATAAAACGTCTGGATAAGATATTCTTAGAAAATGGCAATGAAGTAGATCCTTATTATAAGCGCATGCGTGATAAGGTTCATTTTATCTTAATGGAATGTCCGGAAGAAGGCTGGGAATCTTGTGCTTGCTGCAGCATGGGCACAAATAAAACAGATGATTATGATTTAGCTATACGTCCTTATGAAGAAGAAGGACGTGTCTTGGTAGAATGTAAGAGTGATCAATTTACATCTCTTTTTAACACATATCCGAAAACAACCTATCAGCCGGAATTTGTAAAAAAGAATGAAACCGTTATTCATGTTCCAAAGATTACGGAAGACATGGTAGCGGACATCTATGCTTTCGATATGTGGAAGGATTATCAGACACGTTGTATTGGTTGTGGTGCATGTAATTCCGTATGCATCACCTGTTCCTGCTTCAATACCATTGATACAACCTACACGGAAAATGGGAAAAGCGGTGAGCGTAGACGTACCTGGACCGGCTGTATGAATGATGGATTCACCACAGTAAACGGCGGTCATGCTTTCCGTGACGATTATCAAGATCGTATGCGGTTTAAGACATTGCATAAGGTCTATGACTTTCAGAAACGCTTTAAAACCGATTATCAGATGTGTGTCGGCTGCGGTCGCTGTGATGATATCTGTCCGGAATATATTTCATTTACGCATATCCTTAATCGCTTGTATGAGGAAGTAGAAGCAAGAAAGGAGGCAAAGGCAGATGAATAACCCATGGTTACCTGAAAAACATCGTATTTTAGATATCATAGAAGAAACGGATTTAGAATCTACATTTGTAGTAGAATTCCCAAACACCTCCATACGACATGGACAATTCTTTGAAATCTCCTTGCCAAAGATTGGCGAAGCGCCTATTTCCGTAAGTAGTTTTACCGATTCCACGGTAGAATTTACCATTCGACGCGTAGGAAAATTAACGAACGTCATCTTCGATTTAGCACCTGGGGATGATTTATATATTCGCGGTCCTTATGGCAATGGCTTTCCATTAGAAACATTCAAAAATAAACATGTTGTGGTAATTGCCGGTGGAACCGGTGTTGCTCCTGTCCGCAGTACGCTAAAACACTTCCTTCATCATCCACAGGATTGTAAGGATGTATATGCCATTGCCGGATTTCGTGATCCTTCTCACACTTTATTTGAAAATGATTTAAAAGCCTTTGTCAATGCACCCCATTTTCATACGACCTTAACTTTAGATAATGGGCAAAAAGAGGGATTTAAAGAAGGCTTTGCGATGAATTATGTAAAAGATATACCTTTTCAGGAATGGGATGAAGATTATGCCGTCATCATTGTCGGCCCGCCCGTCATGATGAAATTTACAGCTCAGGAATGTATGAAATATGGTGTTCAAGAAGAGCATATCTATGTATCCTTTGAACGTAAAATGTCCTGCGCTTTAGGTAAATGCGGTCACTGCAAGATTAATGAAACTTATGTCTGCCTGGAAGGTCCTGTCTTCCCTTATACCAAGGCGAAGACATTGATGGATTAAGGAGGTAACGTTATAATGGCTAAAGATATGAATATTGGTGCCTTGCGTACCAACTGTTTCCGTCAATCAAAAGTAAAAGGTGAATATATGCTACAAATGCGTGTGCCTGCCGGTCTTATCGAGGCTAAATATTTAGGCTTTGTGCAGCATCTTGCGACAACTTATGGGGATGGCACCTTCCATTTCGGATCTCGTCAATGCTTTGCGATTCCCGGCATTAAATATGAAAATATTGATAAAGTAAATAAAGAATTAAAGGATTATTTAGAAGATATCGAGGTGGCACAATGTGGAGTGGACATGGATACTTCTGCCGGATATCCGACGATCGGCGCACGAAACATCATGGCGTGTATTGGTGGTATTCATTGTATTAAAGCAAATATTAACACTCAGGAAATCGCCAAGAAAATTGAAAAGGAAGTCTTCCCTAGCCACTATCATATTAAAGTAGCGGTTGCCGGTTGTCCAAATGATTGTGCTAAGGGACATTTTAATGACTTTGGGATTGTCGGCTTAACTAAACCTATCTATGATCCTGATTTATGTATCGGCTGTGGCAGTTGTGTCAAAGCCTGTGAATCTCATGCGACCAGAGTTTTGAGCATGGTAAACAACCGCATTGAAAAGGATGCTTGTTGTTGTGTTGGCTGTGGCGAATGTACTTTAGTTTGTCCTACCAATGCCATGCGCAGAAGTCCAAAGCCATTCTATCGTATTTTGATTGGCGGCAGAACGGGGAAACAATATCCAAGGATGGGAAAAACATTTGCGGACTTCTTAAGTGAAGAAGCTGTGCTTGCTATCATTAAAAACTGGCAAGCGTTCTCTGCGGATGTCTTAAAAGGTCAGCCACGTTATCTGCATGGCGGTCATCTATTGGATATGGCAGGTTATGAAAAATTCAAAGAAATGATGCTTAAAAATGTTACGTTAAATCCGGAAGCGCGCATTGCGGAAAATGTCTATTTTGCCGAAACAGAATATCGCGGCAGAATACATGTAAAACCGGTAAAGTAAAGATTGCTTGGAGGGGAAATATTATAAAAGAGGCATGAAAACGGCCTCTTTTTTACGATTATAGAAAAACCTATAAACAATATTTTTTTGTTCATTCATAATTCAAATGCAGAAAAGATGCAGATCGGCAATATTCATCACTTGTTTCTTCAAGTCTTTGTATGCTTTTTTTCTTACCTTAAAACAGGAATTTTTCACATTGTGAACTGTGATTACATGATACGTTCAGCATATATTTCAGCATGAATATACCATTCCCCATCATCTTTTACTGTAATGTTTTCCCAATGAAAACGATTGTCCTCTATATTTGTAAAAACCCACTTTCTGTTATCATCATTGACAAAGGTAAGTATTATCATATCATCTTGTTTTTTAGCCTCAAGTCGTATGATTTTTCCAGTATAACCATAAGCTACATCCCATGCATGGGTGTCGGGATTATAGATACGCAACGATGTCCCGTATTCATAATCGGGCAGAACGATAACATCTTGCATAGCCATCCCTTCAAGAACCCATGAGAAATACCATTTACCTTTCATTGCAATATTATCACCCTCAATATAATGTATTGCCCAACTTCCGATAAGTTTTCCAAAATAATTAAACTCGTCAGGTAATGCTGTGTTTTTACTCTTACTTGTTAATGCTTCGAAAAAATCTAGCATTGGTAATTCCTCCTATCCAATAAAGTTCTTTTACAAATGGTCATGTATCTTTCATCATTTCTTAAATCTTGCTCATTTCCTCATCGTTATACAAACAAATCATTATATATTGGTTTTACTTGAACCCCTCCATAAGTTCTGATTTTTTCGTTCAGCAGATGGGACTTATTTATCGTATATTCTTATCTATATAATCTAAATAAGGCTTTTTATTCACTTTTTCTATATTTCCTTTATATCAATCAAGTGCCTCTCTTAATCCTACAGATATCGGTTTTACATCATGCATAAGCTTATATTGTTCAGAAACATCCAGATAATATTCATAATCATAGATACAAAAATAGTTTCTTTGTTCTATATCCCCATACACATATTCATATGCGGCTTGTTTTTCAACAACATGATAACAAAGGGCAACCCATTCTCGAATTGATATAGTATCTTTATTCCCTACATTAAAAATATGTTGAGCCGGTTTTTGTTTCAAAAGTATATCTATAAATCTGCATAGATCATGAAAATGAAAAAACTGTAACTTCATTTCCCCATCTTTTGGTAAATAAAACTTCCTATCTGCCAACGCACATTCAAATACAAAAGCTTCTCTATATACATTGTGCATTTGCCCATATAAATAAGGTGGTCTAAGGATATAGGCATTTGGATTTCATTTCAACAAAGCCGCTGCTTCTTCAATTTTATCAGTTCCGTAGTTCCCCAATAATTATTAAGCCCTACTGGAGAATCTTCTTTAAAAGGCTGTGAAAGATTTTCCGGATATACAACACTTGAGCTGATTAAAATATAATCTTCATAACTGTCTAATGCAGCTAATAGCTTTTCAACATCATCAGAAGTATATGCTGTATCAATCACAACATCAAAATGAAAATCCCGAAGAAGATTTCCTAAATTATGTCTGTCTGCTTGGATCAGGTTTACCCCTTTTGATTGCTTTTTGCTATTACGATTTAATACATATACATCATAATGTTTCTTAACATAATACTCTGCAATATATCTGCTTACAAATACTGTTCCACCAGTTATAAGTACTTTTTTTCATGCAACCCTCCCAATCGATAGCTTTTTAAGCCGTGTATTTCCATATCATTATGCCATCTAAATTGCTATTACGCAATGAATAGTGCACTATTACGAGAAACCCATATCTTCCTTCATGTTCAAGATGCTTACATTTTTTTACATTCAGGATGTTTTATCTATCCTATTTTATGTGGAATCATCAAAACAACAATACCGTTAAAACAGGTGAAAAAGGAAGTAGCTTATAAACATATGGTGGTAAATACACAGCCTATGCTCACATCTAAAATCTTTCAAATATACCTTGCCATTATCAGCATGTGTCTGAAAAAATATGATAATCTTAAGCACAAATATCCTTATATGAAATGCCTTATTTTACACTCCTGCATAATAGCCGTAACTAATATATATAATGCTCATAAAATGTCAAGAATGGAGGTAATGTATGAAATACACAAATTGGAATTGTGAATGTTATCCGCCGTGTCCTTGCTGTTGTGATGATATAATCCCCCCTACAGGGCCAACCGGTGCGACTGGGCCTACCGGTGCAACAGGACCCATTGGAAACACCGGAGCTACTGGGCCTACCGGTCCTATCGGAAATACGGGAGCTACTGGGCCTACCGGTGCAACCGGTCCTATTGGAAACACCGGAGCTACTGGGCCTACCGGTGCAACCGGTCCTATTGGAAACACGGGAGCTACTGGACCTATCGGTGCTACCGGACCTATTGGAAACACCGGAGCTAGCGGACCTACAGGAGAAACAGGCGCGACAGGGCCTTTGCCTCAAGTTGAAGTGATTGGTACGACAACTTTAGCACCTGGCTCTTTAGCAAGTGTTACTTCCAGCATAACGCCAGATGGCATCGCCTTAGAATTTGGCATTCCACAAGGCTTGCCGGGTATACTGCCTGAAATTGCTTTTGCCAGCTTCATCACTTTTGCTGCCAGCTTCACCAATGCCACACGCATCCCTTTTGGCACACTTACGGAAGATGACACTGGTCAGATTCGCCAAATTTCCGATACGAATCTTGTGATAGAACCCGGTTATTATGTCATATCCTATCACGTATCTGCCCTGTTAAATCCACAAGGCTATATGCAGATAACACCATACTATAATGGTGCTCCCCATATTGAAACGGCCATTTATTTTATGAATGCCGCTGATAATACAAGTGCCTATGGCTCTAACACCTTTATCATACGTATGACTTCTGTAAGTGATTTCTTCCTTACGTTTAACACCAATGCAAGAGCTACCGAGGGTACTTTAACATTGTCGATTATTAAATTAAGGGATATCACATAAAATTTTTCCCTTTTCATCTAGTGCCATCTGCATCAGCCAATACTTTTCATTAGATTGCGTAGAACATACGTAATCTTTTTCTTCATAAGAAAAAGGGATTGCATTTCCCTTTTCATACAACTATCCAGTTTAAACAGCTTTAAATACCTCTATGTTCATTACTTTTTGTTGTCAACACACTCCACATCCAGAAATCACTGATGCCATCCAGAATTAACAAAGAGCCGGACCATATCGAAACAATTCCAGTTTCCTCTAAAGGCAAAAATAAAATTAATAAGGAACAAAAAATAGTAAAGATACTGATTCCCATGGCAATATTGCCACTTCGTTTTTCTAAATAACGAATGCGTTTCGATAAAGCAATATCTTTTATGCCATGTAATAAGGTCACAAAGGCTATAACATTGGGAATATCCTGTTCCACTTCTTGCGGTAAGGTCAATGCCCAAATTCCTAAAAAACTTATCAGAATCCCGTTTATTAAAGAAGATATCGAAAAGATATGCTTTTCTTCTTCTATGATGAAGAGAAATAAATGCGGTATCCCCTGTATTAACAGGATAAGTCCTAACAGATAACAGGTCGAATAATGCACCTGATCACGTATAACGATCAACACTAATCCCATGGCAGCCCATAGCATCGCTGACAAAAAACTATTTGTTTTCCATTTACTGAGATAAGATTCAGTAATCAGCTGTGGCACCTTCATATGTGATTCCTCCTTATGCTTTATATCTTTTTATTTTACCACGAACTTCATGAATGAGAAAGTGTTTTAAGCAGTTATCTGCTTATAAGATCATCAGATAAAATTAACGCAAAAAAAGCCATCGGTTAAAGAGGAGGGCTATTTATCAATTACTGTTGCGTTTCTTTTTCTTTCGTATTTCCCAAAAGAACAATAAGATCAATACAGAAGATAAATTACATCATTTAGCTAAAAATGTTTTCTTTTTGGATATATATAATTTTGTTTAAATCTAAGGAAAAGATTTTGACAACTTGTGAATTGTAAGAAATACTTCATAAGTAGTTATATGATATATGGTATAATTTGCTTACAAATTTGATGAGGAGGACAACTATGAAATTAGGGGAAAATATTCGCAATACGAAAAAAACCATCACGAGTATTCTTTTTTTAATGCTCATCATCGCATTGATCTTCTTTGCGGGAATGAAATTTGCCGATCGTAACAGTGAGCCTGAAATATCGTCAACCGCGCTTGCCCAACAACTGCAAGAGGTCAATGAACTTGCTGTTTTAGATTATAATTATACGAAAGTAGGAAAATTCGAGAATTCATTAAAACTGAATGGCTGGAGCATTCCACTTACTAAGAAAAGCTTTTTATTAACGTACGCAGGTAGAATACAGGCCGGTGTTGATATGAGCGCTATGGAAGTAAATATGAAAGGTAAGAAAATTCTTGTATCACTTCCCGAAGTTCGCATTCTCAATAATGTTTTAGATGAAAAAAGTATTGAAGTCTATGATGAAACCAAAAATATTTTCAACCCCATCAGTATCAACGATTATAAAACCTTTGCTGCCAAACAAAAAGAGCGTGTTGAAGATGAGGCTATTGAAAATGGCTTATTGAGTGAGGCTGCAACCAAGGCCCAATCCACAATTCGTAAGTTCTTACAAATGATTCCGGAAATTAAAGATGATTATACCATTGAAGTTACCTTTAAAAAATAAAACGCGCTTTCCTATCGATTGCTAAAAAGGAGCCGACAAGATGACACATCTTATTGACTCCTTTTTTCTATTACACTGTACCATATGCAACATCTAAAGCTTGTTTAATATCTTGTATCAACGTATCGGGATGTTCTAATCCGGCATACATGCGAACGTGTGTTAATTTTAAGCCACGTTTTACTATATCCTCTTGATTTTTCCCTTTATATACCGGCAGTGCCAAACTTTCAAAACCACCCCAACTCACACCTAATGTAAATACCTGCAACGTATTTACGAATGTCTTTAATTTTTCTAAATCATCATCTGCTAAATCGATTGCAAATAAACTTCCATATCCGGTTAAATATTTATCCGCTAACGCTTTTTGTTTCGCATCTCCGCAATATGGATGATGAATTTTCTCAATGCGCTTATCCTCGCGTAAAGCATCAATTACCTTTTGTATTGTTTCATGCACATTGCGCATACGCACAGGCAATGTACGTAAACCACGCAGGGCTAAGAAAGCATTCATCGGACTGCATGTTGCCCCCAGATATAAATATCCTTTTTCTTCAATTTGCGAAATGATTTCTTTCCGGCTGATAATCGCCCCGCAGACAATATCTGAATGTCCGCCAACATATTTTGAACATGAATGAATCACCACATCAATGCCATGATCTAAGGGATGCTGATAAAGCGGTGATGCCCATGTATTATCAATTACGGTGACAATTTCTTTAGCTTTTGCAAAAGCAGCTAATTTCTGTAAATCAATCATTTCAAATTTTTGACTGGATGGACTTTCAAAGTAAATCATGCGGGTATGTTCTTGTACACGCTTTATAATCTCATCTACATCCGTTGTATTCACAACCTCACAACTTACGCCATACTTTTCAAAATAGCGTACCAATGACACGGTTGCCCCATACACCGTATTAACAAGCAACACATGATCTTGGGCTTTGAGCAATGTGATAATAGCTGCTGAAATGGCGCCCATTCCCGATGCGAATACTTTACAACGTTCCCCATGTTCCAAGACTGCCAGTTTTTCTTCCAACAATCCTACTGTTGGATTTGTGCCTCTGGTATATACATAAGAATCAAATTCATTGCTGCAGCCATAGGCAAAATCTTCAAAGTCTTCAAAGAAGAAAGAAGAAGTCATCACAATTTCTGGAGCCATTGCATGATATTGACGCTGACGCTTTTCTACTTCATTACATATATTTTCTATATATTCCATACTCTTACGCCCCTTCGATACGATGCATGCGTTCATGCAGATGAATAAATTTTTCAGCTAAAATCTGCACGGTTTCTGCTGCCATCATCTGATCTTCCGCATGAATCAAAAGCAAGCGAATATCAAGTTTTTCCTGATTGGCTTCTTTGGTAATGAGCTGCGCATGAATACGATGTCCCTCATGAAAACAAGAATCCCCTTCTGCCATCAAGGCTTTGGCTTTATCGTAATCATCTTGCTCTGCAGCTCCTATGGCTTCCATATAACAACTTTTCGCACTTCCGGCAAAACTGATGATTTGAAAACAGACGGCTTCTATTCCTTCCATATTAGCCAATCTCCTTTTTCACAACTTCCAGCACACCTTTGCCATCCATCATGCCATACATTGCCATATCAATGGTCATGACCTTACAGCTCGCCTCTTGCTTAACCTTTGCTTCCTGGAAACGAATCTGCGGTCCTAACAAGATAATATCTGCACTATCTTTTACTTGATTTAATTCATTGATGGAATAAGCATGAATATCACATGCATATTCCATCTGGGCAGCCGCCTTTTCCATAGCTTTTACTAAGATGCTTGTAGATGCTCCCTGAGAACATAATAAGACGATTTTTTTCATTTATGCCAACTCCTTTTTCTCTGCTTCTTCTTTTATAAACTGATGATCTAACGCTTTGGTAAATGGCATGTAAATCAATACAGTCAATGCAACGATAACGATCTGTACAACTGCACCTTGCCATCCGCAAACTAAGAAACCACTGAATAAGAATGGTGTTGCCCATGGTGCCTGCACATTAGTAAATAATGGCATAAATCCGATATTCATAGCTAGATAGACAATCAGACAAGATAAGACCGGTGTAAGAATCATCGGAATCAACATGAGGGGGCTAAATACGGTTGGTGTGGCAAAGGTAACCGGTTCTGAAATATTGAATAAGGATGGTACAAAGGCTACTTTACTTACCGCCTTCATACGTTTACTGCGTGCGGCAATTAACATTGAAATCGTTAAACCGATCATCATACCGGCACCACCAATTGTCAAAAATTGATCTAGCATTTGCACCGTTCCATAACTTCCGGTTGCACTTGTCAGATTTCCGGCATCTGCCAATACTTGATTGCTTGCAGCATTGGCATACAATAAAGGATAAATCAAAGAATTGATAACGGTAGGATGAATACCTGCCCACCACAATAAACCATTTAACAAGGCTACGATTACCATGGCCCATGGCTGTGAGATGATGACCTGCAATGGCAGCTGAATCAAACTGAAGATAGCTTCCGGTAAGGAACCTGAAATAACCATACAAATACCATTGATGATCAACATGACAGAAACAATCAATACACCTGGAATTAATGCAGTAAACGCATTGATTACCATGGTTGGCACACTATCCGGCATTTTGATGGTCGCATTCTTTTTGATACAGAAACGAAAGATTTCCACCGTGATAAACGATGTGATAATAGCAGTCAGAATACCTTTTGTACCTAACCAGTCAAATTGCAAGATTCTTGTCGCAACTTCACCGGATTCTAAGGTTAATGTTTTCGGTGATACGACAACATAAGATACCAATCCCAACACGGTGACCGTCAATTTATCAAGTTTATAACTTTCAGATAATTTGTAAGATAAAGTACCGGCTAATAATAACCCCATCAAATTAAAGGTTGCACGATATGCCGGAGAAATAAAATCCGCCCAGTTTTCGCCAAAGATACCATTCATGAATTCTGCATAACCCGGAATCGGAAAGTCAGTTATCAACATAAACACCGTACCAATAATCGTTAACGGCATCAGCGCAAAGAAAGCACTTCGGAAAGCTTGAAAATATCGTGTATTTGTAATGACAGCTACTTTAGGGGTCAGCCATCCTTCTACCCATTTCAAAATCATATAATTTACCTCCATATGAGTTGTTAAGCGCTTCCAACTGCCTAATTTATACAATGGATATCACGAATTGTAAATAGGGATGACAGTTTCTGTAAATTTGTTACTTTTTTTCTTATAGGATTCGTTTTAAATGCGTAATTTTGTTACGCAACCTACAATACATTCTGCTATAATACCAACATTCATGGTATAATATGAAAACGATCACGATACTTATACATATTATGAATGAAAGCGGAGGGTCCCTATGAATTTATATGAGGAATTAAGAAAAAAAGATAGTTTCTCCAGTGTTGAAAAAGATGTAGCAGACTACATCGTAGAGAATGGTGAATCCATTTTGGATATGCCGATACAACAGCTTGCAGCAAATACCTTTACTTCTACCACTACTATCATTCGCTTATGCAAAAAACTAGGCTTTAAAGGCTTTCGGGAGTTTAAGATTCGTTATTCTAAAGATCTGTTATCATATATGAACAGAGATACTCATGTAGATGTCAATTCTCCCTTTTCAGAAGGCGATTCTGCTGCCGGCATTGCTCAAAAAATCGCTTTGCTGACAAAAGATACCATCGCCTCAACACAAGCTACTTTAGATATGGATATTTTACATCAAGTGGTGCAGCAACTTTTACAAGCACGTAATATTTTAGCTATCGGGGTCAGCGACAGTTTTGTCCGTATCATCGATTTTCAAAATAAAATGCTGAAGATCAACATGTTTGTTAAAATTTCATATCTCCAGCCCGATCAAGCATATTTATGCACCCATGCTACCAGTGAAGATGTGGCTTTGTTGATCTCTTACAGTGGCAGAACGGCTGAAGTTATCAATGAAGCACGTATCTTAAAACAAGGTGGTGTGAAAACCATTGCCATTACCTCTAACACAACAAGCCCTTTAGCCCAATTGTGTGATACATTGATCATGCTGCCAAATGAGGAAGATATTCAAATAGCGACCTATTCCTTTTCCTCACAGCTTGCAATCGAATATGTTTTAAATGTCATCTATTCTTGTATTTATAAATCAAATTATGAAAAAAACAAAGAGCATTTATATCACTCTCGTCAAAAATATCTACACTTGTAACAGCTATCTTTTTAATTATATGGAAACGGTGATGAATCAAATCTTTCTCACATAATTGCTTAAAAATCCATCAGATAAGGTTTAAAATGCAAAAGAATATGCTATAATATTAACTGCGATTTAGCACGAAAGTATGTTTTGTTTTTAAAAAAGCCCTCTTGGTGGAATGGATATCACGCCACTCTCCTAAAGTGGAATTACAAGTTCGATTCTTGTAGAGGGCGCCAGTAAATTAATAACTGTTAACTAAAACAGGCAAAAAGAGGCTTTGTCCAACCGGTACAAATGCCTTTTTTATTTTTCCACATAATATTGTCAATGATAAAAAGCTTTTTTTGATAAAAAAGTCATTGCTATGGCCTTTTACTAGCAAAAGAAAAGACACCGCCAAAATGTCTTTTCTCCCATCATCTGTGCACGTACCGCAGACGATCGTATGGAAGATTCATGTACTGCCAATTAAAAGAGGGATGAAGTAATCTAATTGACGTGTCCACCATTTCCATCCTGTTCCTGCATCATAATCCCAATACTCCACAATCACTGGTATATCCTTTAGTCGTAACACCTCTTCAAGCTCCCGCAAATTGCCTTCTGCTTCCGGCGCCATCGGATAACGCCCGCTACATAATACCATATTAGTATTTTGATATGCTTTTACTTGTTCCCCATGCAAATTACGGAGGATGACTTCCGGTGTGTTTTTCAAAATAAGTTCATCATAATAATATGGAATATAATGCGATATCTTATAAATACCGCTTAGGCAAAGAACTTTACGGATATATTCAGGAATCCGAAGATAAAGATTCATGGCATGCATAGCACCGATATCTATGCCACATACCATGACCTGTTCCATGAAAGTAACAGATCTGATATAAGGAACGAGCTCCTGTTGAAGAAACTGCATCCAGCTTTCATATAACTGCATTTTCTCATGATTGCTTACCTCATTATCATCCCAAACATCATCACAAGTAGCGCAAATATAAAAACGGATCCTGCCACGTTCAAGCTGCTCCAACAGTTCACTCGACAGAGCATAATGAAGGAATTCGTTGACTCCTTCATGCAGAGGCATGAAAACAAGACAAGGTACGCCATTGCTGCCAATTGTCTTAACCGTCACATCGGCATGAAGCATGTTACTATGCAATACAAACATCGTTGCTTCAGCTGTCTTCATAACCATCCCTCCTCTAACTATGCTCATATCTAGGTCAGTTATATTATACACCTTTACAAATCCATATGTAAACGATATCATCGCATTTTACCTAGAGATGTTAGCTTTTGGTGTTGATTTACACATAAACATCTTATCGAACGCTATTTACGGATGCTTCCTAATGTTCAGGATACCGTTTATTTAAAAAAGTTTGGTATGAAAGGTGGCCATACCATCCTTTCCTGTTTTATTCGCCTATGTTTTAAGAGCTTGTCATAAAAAGAAACGCTTTTTTCATATGCCATCACTCGTATGTTATTCTCCTTATTATAAATGTCTATAGGATTTCAGCCTTACAATCATCGATTTTATCCCTGTTCATGTACATCTTTTCATAAAACTGCTAAAATAATGAAGGAAAGGATTCATGTAACTCGTCTTTAGCGAAGACAATAGCATGATATTGGGTGAAGTATGTATAAAGATAATGGAATATCTGAATTAATTTATGAATATTTGCATACCTGTTTGTCATTCAATCGGTATCCATATGGTACGCCATTTCCTTCCATTCATGAGATTGCCATGCGTTTCCATGTAGCAAAAGAAACGGTGCGGAAAATATATAAACGCTTAGTTTGTGAAGGGTTTATTCGTATGGATGAGCGCAAACAGACAATATCCTGTTATCATAAAAAGGAGGACACTTCTTACACATTAGCATATTTTCACAATTGTCGTTATCTTTATGAAGATCTATTGCAAAGTACTTCATTGCTTTTTCTCAATATCATGCAGGAAGCTGCCAAAGCTTTAACGAAGAAAGATCGACAAAAGATTTTAGCCATATTGGATGAAGATCAGCAATATCACTTAGAAAACATTACCCATATTTGTCTTATTTATCTAACCAAACTACACAATGAGCTGATTATCAGTTTCTTTTTGCAGCTCATTCATTTTTTGCGTTTTCCCTATCTGCTGCATCATGATATGATTAACGATTTAGATTTTCTATTTGCAGAAAAGACCAGTATCCTAATTTTAAAGGACAAATTAACCCATTATCCAAACAGCCCTTGGAAAGATACCTATATCAATATGCCTGCACGATATATCCATTATTTCCAAGCATACCTTGATGCGCATCCTATACAACAACAAAAAAGCGCAACGATACCATTTCAATGGTCATTGCAACATCGCCATTCACAGCAATGCTATTCCATTGCGACTGCTCTTTTGGTAAAACTGGATGATGCAGAGTATGTCGCAGGTACTTATCTGCCATCCCATCATGAGCTTGTGCAGTCTTTACAAGTTTCAAACAGCACCATTCGACGCGCCTTAGATCTTTTGGATGGTATGGGTATTATCAAGACCAAGAAAGGGAAAGGCCGGTATGCATATACAGCCTGTAATGACTGTGATATTGCCTATGAGCGCTCCTCCGTGCAAAAGATGTTAAAACTATATCAGCAAAGCCTTAGCTTTCTGGAACTGATCGTTCCTGCTGTGATCACGCAATTGCCAATGCATGCAACTTTTGATTTTACCAATCTGAAGCAGCTTATAGAGAAGCAAGAGGAATATCTGATGGGGTATGCTATTTTACAACAACTTTTAAAGGTAAGTGAACTCGTTGTAGTAAAAGAATGTATGCGCACCCTATATCAGATACAATTATGGGGAAAGCAGCTTTCCCATGTATTACAAATGCAGCAGCACGATAAGACGATTACACAATATGCATGCTCCTTTATGCAAGCAATAGAAAAGCAAGATTATACAACAGCAGCTCAAAGTGCATATGCCCTTTTTCATGCGCAAACTACAGCTACAACAACTTGGCTGCAGGCTCATCTTATAAAATAAGACACTTTTGAAAAAATAGGATAAAATCCTATCAGAAAACCACATTCTTTGAAGAATAAATTGTTATGAATATGATACAATAGGATTAACTGAGAAAGGAAAGATATATTGTGAAGAAGCGATGCTATTCCGGTATATGAGGTATCAAGTAATGGAAAAAGAACTAAGAACATTTTTTTCAGAATATAAGCGTATCAACGCTTCCTATACATTGGCTTTTTCTACCATGTATTTTGATATGGCAACCATCGCGCCAAGTGCTGGTATCCCCTATCGCAATGAGATGATGTCAATTCTGGCAGGGGAAGCTTTTGCCTATCAGATGAATCCTGAGCATCTAAAGAAATTAGAAACCTTAATGAAGATTACCAAGGATGAAAAATTAAAGAAAGAATTGGCCTTGTATTTCAAAGAGTTGGATATCAATCGCAACTTGCCAAAAGATGTGTATATCCGCTTCAAAAAAACCGTTGCGGACAGTGAAGAAGCATGGCAGATAGCAAAAGAACGTGATGACTACAAACACTTTAAGCAGCATCTGATCCAAGTTATCAAAGCACAGAAAGAAGTCATAAGCTATGTTGAAAAAGATTGCAGCGATTATGATTATTTATTAGATCGTTATCAGTCAGGTATGAATCGTGAAAAATATGATGTCTTCTTTGCCCGCATCAAAACAGAACTTTTACCACTCATTCAGCGCATTCAAAAAGAAGGACGCAAGATTGATGACAGTCTTTTATATCAAGATTTTGATCTTTGTGAACAGGAAGCTTTCATGCAAGAATTAAATGCGTATATGCAAGTAGATCCGACGAAATGCTACATGGGAACGACCGAGCATCCTTTTACGGATTTCTTTTCTGCAAATGAAGCACGTATTACAACTCATTATTATAAAGACAATGTCCTATCGGCTATTTTTTCAACCATTCATGAATATGGTCATGCCTTATACAGTCTGCAGGTTGATGAAGCATTTACCGATACCGCCTTTAAAAATGATATCGGATTTGCCATGCATGAATCACAATCACGCTTAATGGAAAACCATATCGGACGTAACAAAGCCTTTTGGGAATACAACTATCCAAAGCTACAAGCCCATTTCCCTAAGCAATTGCAACAGGTATCACTGGATCAATTCATGACCATGATCAATGTTTCAAAACCTTCTTTGATCCGTACGGAAGCAGATGAACTTACCTATCCGATTCATATCCTTATTCGCTATGAGCTTGAAAAAGAAATCTTTGATGGCAAGGTTGATTATGAACATTTAGATACCATGTGGAATGATAAGTATGAAGAGTATCTCGGCATTCGTCCTACGCATGATAAAGATGGCATCTTGCAAGATATGCATTGGGGCGCTGCAGATTTGGGATATTTTGCGACCTATGCATTGGGTAGTGCATATGCCGCCCAATTTTATCACGCCATGCAACAGGATATTGATGTTGAAAACGCCTTACGCAAAGGTGAATTCAAGATTATCAGTGATTGGCTAAAAGAACACGTGCATTGTTATGGAGCAAGCTTAACAGCTGATGAAATTCTGCTCAAAGCAAGTGGAGAACCTTTCAATCCAGAATATTATATAGACTATTTGAAAAATAAGTTTATGAAAGTTTATGGTCTATCGCATGTATAAAAAAGCGTAAAAACACGCTTGAGGATCTTTGAGGTAAATGGAGTCGACATCATGAAAACAATAGAAGAGGCAAAAAACATCTGCCGTACAATATGGCATCTTTATTTAGAACAGCGAGACTATAAAACATTAGCCACCTTTGTTGATCAGGAAATGACACTGATCGGTACAGGGGCGCATGAAATCTGTCATACCAGTGCGGAGTGTTTTCAGAAGCTGTATCAGGAAGAAGAACAATGGGATGGTTCCTTTCTCATCACTCGAGAATGGTATCAAGGATATGCGTGTGATGCGCATACTTTCAATATCATAGGGGAACTGCATACAAAAGAAAATGGAAAAAATCGCATTATTTATGAGGTCACAACACGCTTTACTATGTTGCTTCATTATAAGAATGAGCAATGGAAAGTTTTGCATGTCCATCAATCTGTTGGTGATCATAATCAGATGGATAATGAATTTTTTCCTAAACACATTGTCGATCAAAGCAATCGGATGTTGAAAGAGCGCATTGCGCAAAAGACGAAAGAATTAGAAGAGCGAAATCAGCAGGTTCTTTATTACTCACAATATGATTATTTGACGGATATCTGGAATCGCCAATATTGTGAAAAACAGATTGAACAGACTATGGCGAAACATGCTTACGGCACCATGCTGATGATTGATGTTGATCATTTTAAATGGTTTAATGACAGCTATGGGCATCCTTTCGGTGATAAGGTGTTGAAAACGCTGGCTTATTGCATGAAAACCGTGTTCTCTCAAGGTCTATGCGGACGAATTGGCGGAGATGAGTTTGTTGTCTATGGAACAAATTGTGAAGGTGATATCACTTGTGTAGAAGATAAGATCAATAGCTTTTTTACCTATTGGAAACAAGCACAAAAAGCACTTGATATTGCACAGACAATTACGTTAAGCGTTGGTGTTGCCTATTATCCGATACATGGTACAAACTTTGATAAGGTATGGCAAAATGCGGATAAGGCCATGTATGAAGCTAAGAAACATAGCGATAACACCATTTGTTTTTATGACACAAAGCATTAAAATATGCATATCATCTTATATAGCAACAATAAGGTTTATTCAAGCTTTGCCGAAATATCAAAAAAAGTCCATCAGGACTTTTTTCATTTTATTGGCGCACCCGACAGGTCTCGAACCTGCAACCGTCAGAATCGGAATCTGATACTCTATCCAATTGAGCTACGGGCACATATCAGCTTTCCTATTATAGCACAACAACGCATGCTGTGCCATAAGTAATTTAAAGCTTTTCCTCTCGAATACGTATATTAAAAAGTAAACTCCACATAAAACAATTAAAATTATCCTTTCATAAACCATGTTTGCATTAACACAATGCTTGTGGAAAGAACATCCTTTCCAGCATGTGTATTTCCAGATTATAACTTAAGATCATCGCTTTTTGTGAAAACATACAATAAGGAAGTACAAAAATCGTGCATCCTCTTCACTAACGTGTTTTAGATAAGATTGTGCAATGACATTCATACTTCCTTTTTTAAATTATGATTGCTTACTCAATTGATTTCAAAGATTCGACCATTGGTATTTTTTTCAGCTTTTGATACATTACTAAATTTACCATGATAGCAAACAACATCGTGATTGCCACGGCATAGCCAAAGGATATCGGATAGATATTGCGGCCAAACATAACATTTTCGAGTTCTGCCAGGCTCATGATCAGCGCATGCAGGCCTATACCGACAAAGATTCCCGCGATGGAACCGATAAAGGTCAATACGATATTTTCACGATATACATAAGTAGATACTTCATTATCATAAAAACCTAAGACCTTAATGGTTGCAATCTCTCGCAGACGTTCGGAGATATTAACATTCGTCAGGTTATATAGGACAACAAAGGCAAGCAGTCCGGCTGAGATAATCAATACCACAACAACAAAAGATAAGGAAGAAATGGTATCTTCAAAGCTTGAGGCAATACCGGAATAGAAAGTGAGTGAACTGACGTTATCTTCTTTCATTAAAGTATTACCTAAAGCATTTTCCACTTCACTATTTGTTGTCTTTAATTTCGCAAACACTGTCGTATCACTCGCTGAACGATGATAAATCTTTTTATAATAGGATGGTGTCATATACAAAGCATGACCAACATAGTTTTCACTGATCCCACTGATTTTTACTTTATGTTTTACACCATCTCCATTATCAACAGCAAACGTATCGCCTATTGATAAATGCTTCATCTTGGCAAGCTTTTCCGTAATGATCGCCCCATCATCATGTAAGGTAAGCAGTTCATGGCCTTTTCGTGTCCGCAGCATGATATAATCACGGAACTGTTGGACATCCGATGGCACATAAAGATCAATGCCTTTATCCTCACCACTATCCGCATAAAAGCCATGATAGACAGCCATCGACGATGCCTCTTTAACAGCATCCTGACTTTGGACCTTTTTTAATAGCTTTTCTTTCTGAGAAGCTGTTATATCACTATCAAATTCCATACTCATATCAAAAGCATAGATTTCCTGATATTGCTTTACAGCGATTTCACCGATGGAATCCTGAATGCCGAAACCGGCCAACAGTAAAGCCGTACAGCCACTGATTCCGATTACGGTCATAAAGAAACGTTTTTTATAACGAAAGATATTACGAGCTGTTACTTTATGAATAAAGTTAAAATGTTTCCATATGAATGGAATACGTTCCATAAGAATCTTCTTACCGTTTTTCGGAGCTTTTGGACGCATCAATTGGGAAGGAACTTCGATCAGCTCTTTGTAACAAGCCATAATGGCAGCTGCTACCGTAATCAAGGACGCTAACAGGATCGCTGTGGCTGCTAATGGAATCTGTGCCTGCAATTGCACCGATGGCATATTATACATAATACCCCAAGCATTGTAGATCACGGTAGGGAAAATGATCATTCCAATCACCGCACCAAAAATACCGCCGCATACACTGGCAATCGACGCATAAATAATATACTTCATCGCGATATGCGCTTTGGTATAACCAAGTGCTTTTAAAGTCCCGATTTCCTGACGCTGTTCGTCTACCATACGCGTCATCGTCGTTAAGCAAACAAGTGCTGCTACCAAAAAGAAGAAAAGTGGAAATACCTTTGATATGGCACCCATACGATCTGCAGCACTGCCATAGTCCATATAAGAGTAATGTGAATGGCGATCTAATACATAGGTTTTGGGTTCCTTTAAATCGTTGATATCCTGTTCACTTTGGTCCAGTTTTTCTTTTGCTTTCTTTAATTTATCAGCACCATCTTTTTTCTCTACATTTAACTCACGCTGCCCATTTGCCAACTCTTTTTTTTCATGATTGATTGTCTGTTGCGCAGAAGCAAATTCACGTTCAGCTGTTTTTTTAGCTTCTGCTAACTGTATCTTTCCTTGTTTTAATTGCTGTTCCCCCAAAGCTATCTGCTGTTTGCTCTGCGTCAGTTTCTTTTCACCTTGCGCAAGCTGTGTCTGAGCGCTTTGTTTTTGTGTTTGTAATGGCTGCAACGTCATCTGTAGTTTTTGCATTCCGGCAATGACTTCCTGCTGTTTAACAGACAAGATCTGTTTTTCATCTTCACTAAGATCAGGAGCAGCAAGCTGAGCATCCAAGGCGGCCTTTTGTTGTTTTAATTGTTGCAGCTGTGCTTGCAACTGTGCGATATTTTTATCCAATAAGGCAAGCTGTTGCTGTACCGTCTTTTTTTGTTTTGCGAATTCGGCTTTGCCCTTTTCATACTCCTGACGCGCTTTCTTCAGCTTATTTGCATTTGTGTTAAGCTCTGCTTCTTTTTCCTGAAAGGTGATGGCCGTTGTCTGTTTCTTATGATTTAATTCCTGCTGTCCATCCTGTAATGCTGTTTGCGCATCCACCAATTTTTGTTGCGCTTTGGCTATTTCATTATCATATTTTTGTTTTTGCTTTCGATATTCCTTACGTCCATCCGCAATCTTACGCAATGCTTTGTCGCGTATATCTTGAAAACGATCAGCTACCTTTGTTTCCACAAGTGACGTAACCTCTTTTTTTACCGGTTTCACAATATCAAAATACGCATCATCATAGGAATTCAGCTGTTTTACATTATCTAGTGTTAAATAGATTTCCGTGAAATATTCGCCTTTGAAATTTTCTTCCGGTATGAACGCATAATTATTAATTTCTCCACTGCCAATTGACGAACTGCCCTTTTCATAAGACAAATAATATGGCGTATTCACCTTGCCGACAATCGTATAGGTTGTTCGTTTTAAACGATCACGTAAGACATCCTCTGTTCCGCTTACAAATGTGATTTTATCACCGATATTCATGCCGGATTGACGAATAGCATCCTTTTCAATTACGCATTCATCCTTTTTCTTAGGTAAGCGTCCTTCAATGACTCTGGCTTGATTGATATAGTTTTTGTTTTCCGCAGCGGTGTCAAGAGGCATCGACATAAGCTTAAATACACGCATCTGATTATGGCGCATATTTACCACATCCATACTATAGCTGCCATAAACACCATTTACTCCGTTTACTTTGGTCAATGCCTGCACATCTTCTTTGCTCATGCCAATTGTTGACATAACTTTTATATCCATCAGATTATAGTCATCAAAATACTTATCTGCGCTCCCCTTCATATCAGGTACACTTGCTTTTACTCCAGCAAAAAACGCCACTCCGATTCCCACAATCATAAAGATGGAAATAAAGCGTCCCAGCGATTTTCGCATTTCACGAAAGGTATCTTTTAAAAGCGCTTTTTTCGTCATTAATACTCGATCCTTTCTACCGGCAGCGGATGTTCATTGATCGTCACACTTTCAATTTTTCCGTTGCGCACCTTGATAACTTTATCCCCCATGGCAGTTAATGCCAAATTATGGGTGATAACAATGACACTGACCCCACGTTGGCGGCAGGTGTCCTGCAAAAGTTTTAATATCTGTTTTCCGGTATTATAATCCAAAGCTCCCGTAGGCTCATCGCATAACAAAAGTTTAGGATTTTTAGCAATAGCACGGGCAATGGCTACTCGCTGCTGTTCTCCACCGGACAATTGCGCCGGGAAGTTTTGACTGCGTTCTTTTAAGCCTACCGCCTCAATCGTTTCATCAATATCTAAGGGTTCTTTGCAAATTTGTGTTGCCAATTCCACGTTTTCTTTTACCGTCAGATTTTGTACCAGATTGTAAAACTGAAATACAAAACCAATATCATAACGGCGATAGGTGGTCAGCTGTTTTGCATTATAGGCGCTGATTTCTTTGCCATCCACATAAATCGTTCCACTGCTTACACTATCCATACCACCAAGGATGTTTAAAATCGTACTTTTTCCGGCACCGCTCGCCCCGGCTATGACGACAAATTCACCTTTCTCTATGGAAAAATCCACACCGCTTAATGCTTCAATCTGAACTTCGCCCATCTGATATATTTTTTTTACATTTTGAAATTCAATATATGCGCTCATAAAGCCGCCTCCATCTTCTATCATGTTCTATTATACTAGAATTTTCGTTGAAAAGCAGGGCTTTTCCATGTTTTCAATAGTTTTTACGCTTTTTCTCTTCTGTTTTAAAAAAGCCTACCAAAGCAATTATATCCTAGACACACTTTTTCCTACCATTCCTCATAGAATAAGGAATACTAAAAGAGGAAAAACGGTATGAGCATACCGTTTTAAACATCTGATGTATTGTTTTCACAATTTTTCTTAAATTGTCGAAAAGGTTGGGGCTTACCAAAATAATACCCTTGAATGTAATCAAGTCCCATCGTTTTCACCTTTTCATATTCTTCTTTTGTTTCTACCCCTTCCAACAGTACTTTTATATTCACATCATGACATAAGGTAACAATAAAGCGAATAAACGTCGCATCAAAATTGCTGGTGAGTACATCTTTCATAAACACTTTATCGATCTTAACAATATCGGCCGGTGCTTTTTTTAAGACCCCAAGAGAAGAAAAGCCTGTCCCAAAATCGTCCATGGCAATGCGAATGCCTAAAGCGCGGATCTTATGAAATAATGTTTGTTGCATATCATCATTCTTTACCATATAGCTTTCGGTCATCTCCACAATGATATGCGAAGGATCGATCATTTCTTCTTTTAGTACCTGTTTCATGAAAGCAAAAAATTGCAAATCACTTAATTGTATATAGGATAAATTAATGCTTACACAGAAAGTAGGGAGTATCGTCGTCATTTCTTTACAGTACCGTACTGCTTTTTGAAAGATCCATTTGCCTGCTTCATTGATCAAGCCGCTTTTTTCTAATAAGGGAATAAAAATTAATGGTGGCACATTGCCATAAATATCGCTCTTCCATCTGGCTAAAGCCTCAGCTCCAACGATTTGCTTGGTATTTGCATCGACCTGTGGTTGAAAGTGCAATGCAAAACCGATAAAATCGTGTTCAATACTGTAACGTAATTGTTCTATCAAATCAAGCTCGCGCATTTCATGCAACCGCATGCCTTTTTCATAAAATGTTAAACGATTCCGTCCATTGCGTTTACTGTGATCCAATGCGTAACGTAAATTCTTTGAGATATTCATGACATCTGCGGCATCATCTGGACAACTTAATGCAGCAGCCGAAATCGTAATATGATATTTACGATCATTTAATTCCTGCTGGGTGCGGTAAATATGCTGAATATCCGCAAATACTTCTTTCATCTGTGTTTTGGAAGCAGCTTGAGCGAAAATCACATGGAATTCATCACCATCATGACGATACATCTTTGCCCCTTGCGGCAAGATGGATTGAATCTGCTGAGCTGTTTTCGCTAATACTTCATCGCCGAAACGATGATTGTGAAACTTGTTGATATTAGAAAAATTATCCAGATCCAACAGCATTACACTGAATGGACGAGTATTCTTTTTTGTCAGCATTTGCTCAATCGTATCTTCAAATTCATATTTATTAAATAGACCTGTTAAATGATCGATCTTATTCTTTTTACTGAGGTCAGTTATCATTCCGGCAAATAAGATTGGATTTCCATCTATATCCCGCTCCACATGTCCCCGACATCTGAGCCATACCCACTCCCCACGGCAATTCTTAGCACGGTATTCCACATTATGACAATCACTGCGATTATCTGCAATGGCCAGATTAGCTTCCAAAAAAGCTTGTTGATCCGCTTCATGAATGTGCTTGCCCCATTCCAAAGCCGCATCATGAATTACCTGATGAGGAAGCCCAAACTCTTTTACCATTGCTTGTGAATATAAAAAAGTAGAGGGATCTTCTGCCATATTACATACATAAATATAATCATCGGTACTGGCTACTAAAGCATGCAACAGACGTTTTGTATCATAAGAAAATTGTCTGGCATCTTCATCTTCAAGAGAGTGGTGTGTGATAGAATAACGTGCCTTATCTAAGTGATAACGGCGTTTCCATTGATACATCGCATCATCACATTCCATGATTACTTGTTTAGCCGTGATCTTTTGTGTCGGTTCTACAACCGTAAGACCATAGCAAAAGCTGATGTGAAATGCATCCTGATCGGTTTTACGGGCAAGGTATTCCATTATCTTCTGTAAACGATCATGAATCTCTTGGCGCTGTTTTGCAGGATATATACAAAGAAATTCGTCTCCACTAAATCGTGCAGCATATTCTTCTTGTTGAAGATCTTGTTTTAAACATTGTGCGACCTGTTGGATAACAGCATCACCTGCATCATGACCATATTTCGTATTTATATCGGTTATATCATTAATATCGATCAGGGCAACGCATAAAAGCTGGTTGCGCAGGATTGCTTTTTTCAATTCTTTTTCTAAACACACTTCCCCGGCATGCCGATTCAACAAAGTGCTTAAACGATCCATTTCTTCTGTAAAATGCAAAGATTTACTCTTTTCGTTTTGCATGTCCCAACCTCCTGATACCTCTTTCATTGTAACGCAAATCATAAAAAATAAATAGAGGAAAGTCGGTTTTTCTTAGGTTTCATATTCTCATTATCAGATAAAAACTTGTTTCCGAACACAGCTATGTCGTATAATAAAGAAAAAGGAGCTAGCTTATGAATTTTAAATTAATCCATTGTAATATCAATATCACGAATATTGAAAAAAGTGTTGCTTTTTATGAAGAAGCCTTAGGGCTGCATGTGGCGGCGATTAAAAAAGCAGAAGATGATTCTTTTCAATTAACTTATCTGGAAGATGATACTCACCAATTCCAATTGGAATTAACATGGTTAAAAGAACATCCACAACCTTATGATTTAGGAGAAAACGAAAGTCACATTGCTTTTTCTTGTGATCACTTCCAACAGGCATATGCAAAACATGCCGATATGGGATGTATTTGTTATGAAAATAAAGCGATGGGCATTTATTTTATTGAAGATCCGGATGGCTATTGGTTGGAAATTGTTCCTGCCTAAAACTACTTAAAAACCACTAGGGTGGTTTTTTTGCTTACTTTTATATCTTTCTTAAAAGATAAGCTTAGCCCTTCTTTTAGGTGTATGTAAAGAATGTTATAATAAAGATACAGCAATTATGAACAGGAGGTGTTAGGATGCTTGATTTTCGTATGCAGACATTTCTTACGGTATGTGAAGAAATGAATTATACAAAGGCCGCAGAGCGTTTGCACATTACGCAACCGGCTGTGTCGCAGCATATTCATTATTTGGAACAACATTATGGATGTGCCTTATTTACGTTTACAGGAAAGAAATTAAATTTAACAAATGCCGGAAAACTACTTTTAAATGCCATGCAAACACAACAGCATGATGAAACACGATTAATGATAAAAATGAAACAACCAACAGAGGCTCCTTTAGCCATTGGAGCTACCTTAAGTGTTGCCGAAGGGTTATTGCAAGATGCCTTTGCCAGTTATTTAAAACAACATCCAAACCGCAGCATTACCTTAACGATTGATAACACCAAAACTTTATTAAAAAGCATTGATCAAGGAAAATTAGATGTCGCTTTTGTGGAAGGATATTATGCAAAAGATGCTTATGATGCTATCTGTTATCGCAAAGAGCCGTTTCTTGCGGTCTGTGCCCCATCCTTTCCACATTGGCAAAGCCTTACGACGCTGGAAGATCTTCTAACTTGTCCATTATTATTACGTGAAGAGGGCAGCGGCTCCAGAGCAATCCTAGAACGCTATTTAGCAGAGCAGAATATTGCCATACATGATTTCACTGCCTATACGGAAATCGGCAGTGTTCATCTGATTAAAGAACTTGCTGTGAAAGGCTGTGGCATTACGTTTCTTTATGAAAACACCGCTAAAAGAGAGATTGCCGAAGGCAGTCTGGTCATCCTTCCTTTAAAAGGCATGCCTTTGCATCATGACATTACATTTTTATGGCGTAAACATAGTCAGTTTGCGGATGATTATCGTCGTTTATTGGAAGAATTCCAAAAAGGTGAATGCTTATACACAAAGTAGCAAGTCGCTGCTATAAGCAAATTTCTTGTTTTTTATGATGACCGCGCTATAATATACCATAGTAATAATGAGAGAGGTTTTATGAAAAAACTAACGATTGAAAATTGGAAAGAATTACAACCCTATATCGCGCTAGCTGATTACCGTGAATATAACTCAAACGCTATGACGTTGCTGATGTGGTCTAATCGCTATGAGGCCTATTTTGAAACATACGAAAACTTTGCATTGGTATATACGAAAATGCCGCATCATGAGCCTGTATGGCTTATGCCATATTGTGCCTTGTCTTACCGTAAAGAAGCCTTAGAAATGCTTGCAAAGCGCAGTGAGCAATTGCATATCGCCTTTGAGGTGCATTCAATGACCAAGGAGTTTAAAAATTGGCTCACAAAGGAATATCCTCAAGCGTTTTTAATTTGGGATTGTTATAATGCACGCGATTATGTATATGATCGCATGCAGCAACAAACTTTATCCGGTAAGAAAATGCAGAAACGTCGTAATCACTTTCATGCTTTTGAAAAGCTATATGAAGGAAGGTATTATTATAAACCTTTAACACGCGAAGATATTCCTCATGTTATGGCTTTTTTAAAGCGTTGGAAAGCAACCAAAAAGGAAGAAGAGTATGAAACAATCGACGCTGAAATCATCGGCATTGAGCTCTTGTTTCAATATTGGGAACAATTACCTGTAGAAGGCGGATGTATTTACATAGATAATCAATTAGAAGCCTTTTCGATTACCTCACGATTGGCTGAAGATATGGTACAAATTCATGTGGAAAAAGCAAATCGCGCATATCGTGGTTTATATATCGCTATTTTGAAATGCTATTTAGAAACCCTTCCGGATACCATCCGTTACCTAAACAGAGAAGATGATATGGGACTTCCGGAACTGCGTAAAGCCAAGAGTGACATGCAGCCCGTATATAAGATTCAAAAGTTTGGCAGTTGTTATCAACCCTTAAAGATTCATCAGGCGGATGCCCATTGGAAAGATGCCGTTATGCAATTATGGGAAACAAGCTTTGCGGATGAAACTAAGGCATCCAGCCAATACTATTTTACGCATTTTTATCATGAAGAAAATACCTGGCTGTTAACAAGTCAACAGGAACTGATTTCTATGTTGCAGTTACGTCCGATGGACATTTCTCTGGATGGGAAAAAAGAACGTGTCTATTTCGTTGTCGGTGTCGCTACGCAAAAAGCATATGAAGGCTGTGGCTATATGAAACAATTGCTGCATAGTGTCTTACAAAAAGAGCCCTATGCATCGGCAAACTTCATTTTGCTGCAGGCATATGATTGGGAAATTTACAAATCAAGCGGCTTTGTGGAAACTTATATGGGCAAACGTTGGAAATTGGATAAGCAGGCATATTTACAAGATGAAGAAAAAGGTAAACTGACTACACAGTTTACAATATCGGCGCTTGTGGACATCTATCAGACTTATACAAAAGACAAAGAGGGCTATCGCATTCGTGATAAGGATTACTTTATTCAACAATTTCTTCCTTATGCTGACTTGTGGCAACAGACATTGTATGTCTATGAAGAAGATCAACAACCATGCGGTTATCTGTTAATCGAAGAGCATGAGCAGGATGTCGAAGTTATAGAATGTGCATATACAACACCAAAAGTGTTTACCAATATGCTATCTCTTTTAGCCCAAACAACAAAAAAAGTTTATCTTCGTACTTCTATTGAAGAAGATGTGAGCGGCAAAGGAAAATTAATGACCGTGATGATGGTAAAGCAGTTGCACAAGCCATCCTTACCGCTAGAGCATCTATATATAAATGAAACCATCTGATAATATCCTATGCGATACGATCAAACCTTAGCAAATGTATAGATGTCGCATTCTCAATAAGCATCAGATTTTCCATATAAATAACTATGCCCGCTGTAAACAGCGGGTCTTTTTAGGATATCTGCCTTTTTAATAGGTTGTTGATATAATCGATAGAAAATTGATATTTCTCATGTGTTTCTTCTACACTGTGTCCTTGCTTGATATAGTTTAACATCAGATAATCCATCGATTCTCCTACTTCAATCATATGATCATCATAATCAAAAAAACGAATCATTCGCTGACCCCAATTACTTACTTGTATTGGCTGATAAAGCTTTACATCATATGCTTTCATCTTTTCTATAAAACCATATAAATCCTCAGTTTCAAAGTATAACTCATGATCATAACAACCCGCTTTGATATCAACAGGTGCAACATCTAAAAACGATGCCCAGCATCTTTTCTCCTGTAAAGAAAAGCCCATATACACTATATTTTCACCAAAGTTCTCCAACATTGTCTGTTCCAATAATTCCTCATACAATCTGCGTGATCGCTGAATATCTTTCACACAGATGAGTCCTCCTGCAAATTTTACCATTTGTAACACTCCTCTCTCTTATTATCAGTATAAACGATTCATAAGACATAGAATTGTAAAAAAAGGACAGCTTGTGTCCTTTCATCTGCCCCCTGTCTAAGCGACAGTAAACTATATTAAAATTTATAAGGCTCTTGATAATAGCTTGTCATCTTTTCCACATAAGCTTTCGGTGTACAGCCACATACTCGAATAAAATCATGAATAAAATGCGACTGGTCATAATATCCACACAGCTGTGCCACCTGAATCAGCGAATGCGCATTTTGTAAGAGATGGATTGCCAGATTCATGCGCTGTATTCTTTGATAGTGCTTCATGCTGCAGCCAATCTGCTCCAGAAAGATACGCTGTACATGCCGTTCACTGTACCCAATCGCATTTCCGACTTCCTTTAAGGACACTTGTGGGTGCATCTTTTTTCGTAACATCGTCACTATATCGCTATCCTTATGCCCACCACTTAACAATATGCAATCAATCTTAGCTAAAAACATTTCCAAGGTCGTACTTTGCAAATAGGCTTCCACCATCTGCTCTTGCAACGCTGGTAAAACCTTCGACAAGGAAATCTTCTCATCCAACAGTTCCTGTAACCCTCGCTGAAATAGCTGATAAGCACCACCTTGATGAAATTCAATAAAAAAACTGAAAAATGCATCGTCTGGTTCTGCCTGTACCTCGACTAGTTTTGTTGTAGGGCCCCAATACTGAGCATCTATCGTATTCTTTTTCACCTTGAATACGATGCATCCGCTGACATCCGGAACTAAGAGCAAGGTTTCTTGGCCGGTATAAGCACTTTCCTGCAAAATAGTGTAATGTGCCACTGCTTTTTTAAGGAAAGGATGCGGTTGCACATAGAGATGAGAAGACGTCTTATGCAGAAAACGCTTTGGTTCAATGATCATCTGCATAGGGCATTCCTCTCCTTCCATATCTTTTCTAAAGCGATATCGTTACATATTCATTTTAAGCACTGCTAATGGAAAATCGCTTACCTTTAGGGATTCTGATTATCGTTTTGCATTGGGAACACATCTTCAGAAGACCTACACCTAATGCATAGTCATTTCCCTTTGAGATTACACAAGGTAACCTTCACTTAACTGATGACATCCCTTGAAAATACCTTAAGAAAAACTTTGCAAGCTGATCTTTTGAAACGATATTTATTTTTTAATATACTGAATAGCGATACAGTCTAAGCCGGTATGGGCACTGATAACAGCACAAATCGTATTGACATGTACTTTAACCAACGGACATTCCTTTTGAATAATATCAGCTATATTTGTAGCTTTATCCAAACAGTCTGAATGGATGACATAAATATCCCCTTCACTGTTCTTCATGATATCACAAATCGCCTGCACTGCTACATGTTGTGCTTTTTTCTCGGTTCTTACTTTCCCATAGACATCAATGGTACCCTTTGTCTTAGGCCCTATCGTTAAGATCGGTTTGATTTTCAAAAGACTGGCCAAAGCAGCTGCAAGTGGCGTTAAACGTCCCCCACGTTTTAGATGTTGTATATCGTTCGGTAAGATCAAAGTGCCACTTTCTTTTACCTTATCTTCCACATATGCCTTGATAGCTTCTGGCTCCATATTCTGCCTGCTGCATGCTAATGCTAATAAAGCATCATGACACTGTAAATCACAAGTTGTGTAGTTTTCAATAATGGTCATAGGTATGGCAAGATCTTCTGCACACATACGCATCGTATTATACGTACCGCTTAACCCTGAGGATAAAGGGACTGCGATAATATGGGTATAGCCATTTCGCTTAATTTCCTGTAGTACATCTTCAATTTCAGAAGTTAATGGCATGCTTGTTTTAGGTGTATGCTGCAGCCTTAAGCGCTCATAGAGTTCCTGTGTTGTCATATCCACACCATCCCGGAAAGCATCCGTGCCGTCTATGACCTCTAAAGGCACCACATATAACCCTAACGCTTTTCCACTTTCCTTTGTTAAAGCACTGCCACTGTCGGTTAATACTGCAATCTTCATCGCGTCCACCTTCTTTTCTAACAGCTTAGCTGTTTAGTTCTTTATTTTGATCTTTCTTACCTCTATGCGCAAGAAAGATTCTTATTTTTCATAGCCATAGGCAAAACGGTCTTTTACCGGTTCTTGCTGAGCCTGTTCTTTTTGGATTGCATAAGTATCAAATACACGTTGTGATGATTCATAAATACCACTGCGTTTATAGATACCACAAGGACTTCCATTCTCCAACAGCCAATATTCCTCTTCATCTTCCATGGTGACAAGCCATAAAGAAAGTTCTTCCCCTTCTTCTTCCACCGTTTCCATAAGCGTGATATCTTTCGCTGTTGCAGGAAGTAAGACATCTTCTGCATAGCCCATCAATCGTTCACGATTTACTGCGTTATTTAACATCGAAAACCCTTCTTTCTTCTTGTCTATTATACTCCTTTCCCATGATAATGAAAAGTGACAGCATCCTTGCAGATAAGCACAATCTAGCAATATGTCTTTGCTGATGATTTATGATGAATAATATGCTTGTTCTATTATTTTCTTATCGACATTTTTTAAATATGACAAGCATCTGTCATATTCATCTGTTACAATAGAATAGAACGGAGGGATCCTATGCACTTACAACGCCTCTTTGAAATCGTATATCTCTTATTATACCGTAAGAAAGTGACAGCCAAAGAGTTGGCAGAACGTTTTGAAGTATCGACACGTACCATTTATCGTGATATTGATACCTTAAGCGCTGCCGGTATTCCCATTTATACCAATAAAGGAAAAGATGGCGGTATCTTTTTAATGGAACACTTCATCTTAAATCGTGCTTTATTAAGCGAAGAAGAACAACAACTCATCCTATCTGCCCTCAAAGGTGTCCAAACCATTACCGATGATTCGACAGATACTTTAGAACGCATGCGTACCTTATTTCATCAACAAGAAACTGATTGGATTGCTATGGATCTTTCTGATTGGTCTAATCGCTCACGTAAAGATTTTGAAACCATACGGGATGCCATTCAAATACGTCATACTATTTCGTTTTCCTATTGTGGCAGTAACGGCAGTCAAAGCAAACGTCAGGCATATCCTCTTCAGCTTTGGTTTAAAGAACATACCTGGTATTTAAAAGCCTATTGTACTACACGAGCGGATTATCGCTTATTTAAGCTCTCGCGTATGCAAGAGGTGCACATGGAAAAAGAAACCTTCTTACCCATGCAGTATCCCGATGAAGAGGATATGACACTTCCAATAGCTACAACGGATATCACCTTGTGGGTGGATAGCTGTATGGCATATCGCCTGTATGATGAATACACTTTTGAGCAGATAGAGAAACTGGAAGATGGGAATTTCCTTGTGCATATTAACTACCCTGAGGATGAATGGGTCTATGGTATGCTGTTATCTTATGGTCCTTATGCAAAAGTACTTTCTCCTTCAACAGTAAAAGAGAAAGTTAAACAGCGGTTACAAGCCATGCAGAAACGATATGAAGAAGATGTAGAAACAATAGCTTTGCATACACAAGAAACAAAAGAAAAGTCCTCTGTTGATGCAGATGGCATTGCTTTTAAAAAGGGAAAGGAAAGATAATATGAATGCCTATGATGTAAAAAAAGAAATGAAAGATGCCTATGGTGTAAAAACCAAGCCAATGCGCATCACACTTTCTAAAGCAAGCTATCTTAAAATAGCAGGGACAGGAAATCCAAATGAAAAGGATGGTGCTTATGCAAAAGCGGTGCGTCTACTATATGGATTGCAATATACAATTAAGATGAGCATGAAAAAACAATGGGAGATTCTCGGTTATTCTCCCTTTGTGGTAGCTCCTTTAGAAGGCTTATGGTGGTTGGAAAATGAGCAAGCCTTGGAAACTGCTCACAAAGATCAGCTGCATTGGTATTCCATCATGCGCTTACCTGCTTTTGTGACAGCGGAAGTCTTAAAAGAAGCTTGCTTACGCTATGAACAAAAACATCCTGATGCAGATACTTCAGGAGTAAGTCTATGGGAATGGGAAGAAGGAGACTGTGTGCAAATACTACACATCGGATCCTATGATGATGAGCCACAATCCATCGCCAAATTGCATGCCTTTGCACAAGAACGCGGCTATCGAGTGATGATTAATGAAGCGAATCTGCGTTTTCACCACGAAATTTATCTGAGTAACCCTAATCGAATCTGTGAAGCAAAGCGTAAAACCATCTTGCGTTTACCCATCATCAAACAGGAGGCAGAAAAATGAAATATATACAACTCACTACAGAAAATATCAACAAAGAGCATATCTGCTGCGCCATTTCAGAAAAGAAAGGCGAACATCGTACTACCGATAAGAAAGCATGGCTTAAGAAGCGAATTGCAGAAGGTTTGGTCTTTTATAAAGCCGATGTTCGAGGTAAGGCATTTATCGAATATCTTGATGGCGAAAAAGCATGGATACCCATACAGGCTGAGCATTGCCTGTTCATCAATTGCTTATGGGTTGCCGGTAAGTACAAAGGAACAGGTATTTCTAACGCATTATTAAATCATTGTATCGAAGATGCCAAACAGCGCAATAAGAAAGGTATTTGTATTTTATCATCACGAAAAAAGATGTCCTTTTTAGCTGATCCAAACTATCTTACCTATAAAGGCTTCCAATGCGTTGATGAGATAACCCCCTTCCAGTTATACTACCTTCCTCTTAACACAAAGGATGCTGCTGCAACACCGAAGTTTCAAGATTCAGCGCGAACTTTGCATTGTGAAGAAGATGGTTTTGTTTTATATTATACTTGCCAATGTCCACATGCCGCACACTATGCCGCCATAGCCAAAGAGATTGTAGAAAAAGCAGGGTGGAGAGCGCATCTTCATCTTATAGAGTCACAAGAAGAAGCCATACAAGTACCTGCACCGGTAACGACCTATGCATTATTTATAAACCATCAGTTTATCACCAATGAAATTCTGTCAGAAAAGAAGTTGACAGCTCTTTTGCAATCCTATGAAAGCTGAAAAAATACATCAAGATGATATTTTTTTGGTAGGAATGCGCACACGCCTTACCTCTTCGCTATCAGAAAATCTTATCATCATCAAAAATTTCTGGAAACAATTTAATGCAAAACTAAAAAGTGTTCATATGCCTATGACACAGCCTTGGATTAAGTATGGGATTACCTTATACGAGCATGGACAGTATTATTATTTTTGCGGTGTAGTATCAAATCAGTGTTATCCGCTTGACTTTGAATTATTGCATATTCCCAGAGGTTCTTTTTTGCAATACACGCATACCGGCAGCATGGATGCTCTTACGCAAACCATAAACACGATTTGGAAACAAGAACTCCCCTTTTCTCCTTACAAAACCACAGATACAAGTATTCGCTATTTGGAAGTTTACAAAGAAGGCTTTTCCTTTCAGTCATCGGATTCCACTATTTTCATATATGTTCCTATACAAGAAGATGAAAATAAAGATTTCTTATATCTTCCTGCCAAGACAATCCTAGCAGGAAGCGGCGCACAAGCTGGAAAAAGTTATGCGCATTCATGGTTTGGCATGGACTTCAACATGAATTTGTACAAGGGTTGTTGTCATGGCTGTGTATATTGTGATTCACGCAGTAAATGCTATCAGGTTGCTGATTTTGATATTGTCAAAGGCAAACAAAATGCTTTGGCGATTCTGGAAATGGAACTGCGAAAAAAACGAAAGAAAGGAACGATTGGCATTGGCGCTATGTCGGATACCTACAATCCTTTTGAAAAAACACAATGTCTAACGAAAGGAGCCTTAGCATTAATCGAACGTTATGGCTATGGGGTCGGTATTGATACGAAAAGCACCTTGATTCTACGTGACATTGACATATTAAAACGTATCGCTAAACAATATCCAAGCATTTTTAAAATCACGATTACCTGTGCACAAGATTCCCTGTCGAAACAAATAGAACCCTTTGCCCCGGTATCTTCTAAACGCTTTGAAACCGTAAAAGCATTACGGGAAGCTGGCTTATTTACCGGTATCCTCTTAATGCCTATCCTGCCTTTTATTAATGATACCGAAGAAAATATTCTCACCATTGTTCAAAAAGCACATGAAGCTCATGCCAATTTTATATTTGTATATGGCGGCTTCGGTTTGTCTTTACGTGACAATCAAAGGGATTATTATTATCACTGGCTAGATCAGCACTATCCCGGATTGCGTTTTACGTATGAAGAACATTATCATAAATGCTATTCCTGTAATTCTCCACACTCTCGACGTTTGTATAAACTATTTGTGAAAGAGTGTCGCAAGTATGGCATCTTATATCGTATGAGTGATATTATACGTGCTTATAAATCAGCGATTCCAAATGAACAACTACAACTAACATTATAAAGGAATGCCATATACCTATTTTTGAGGTAAAAGGCATTCCTTTCTTTTTCCTTAGATACTTAAAAAATAACTATGTACCTCCTAATGTTCTACTAAGGTACTCCTAACATTTATGAATTCATGTACTTTTAAATGCAAAAAATGATTACTTTGCATTCATTTTTTCTGATAGATACATTTACCTTCTTTCCATGTTTCTAATACTTGTATCGTATCTAACTTCGTCTTATCTATCTGATAAGGGTTTTTATCCAGAAGAATAAAATCTGCTTGTTTTCCCTCTTTAAAGCTTCCCTTTTTATCTTCTTCAAAATATTGATGTGCCACATGAATCGTCAAGCCACGCAAAGCATCTTCCACGGATAAGGCTTCTGTATTTCCTATCTGATGTCCACTCTTTGTTTTTCTATTCACTGCACACCATAATGTTTTTAACATATTTGGCGGAATGACCGGGCTGTCATTATGGAAGGTATAGGGCAACTGCAATTTCTTGGCTGTATGTGCCGGTGAAATCTTATCCGCTCTTTGTTTCCCAAAATTTTCAATATGAATATCGCCCCAATACCAAGTGTGTGCAACAAAGAAAGATGGAATCATATCTAATGCCGGCATTCTTTCCAGTTCTTCCTTACGGACCAGTTGGGCATGAATCATGACCGGACGATGCGTCGTTGCCTCAGGATGTTGTTTCATGACCTTTTCAAATTGTGTAATGTATTGTCTTGCGGCAGCATCACCATTGCAATGTACAAGCAATTGACGTTTCTTTCTAACACTTTTTTCAATACGCTGATACATCTGCGCATCTGTCATCGCCGGATACCCGCGATCCTCACTTCCACAATATGGTTCCAACATCCATGCCGTCTTACCTTGTGGTGAACCATCAGCAAACGTTTTGTAACCACCTAATCTCAAATGATTCTGGTACCGCACATAAGTCGGGTATTGGGTAAACAAATCTTTTTCTTCACTTACATCTGCATAAGCAACTACATCGAGATATAGGGTATTTGACTTAGCGGCAGACAATAATAACTGAAATAAAGATGATTGCGTAAATCCCTCCTGCACTGTGGTAATCCCGTTACTGGCATAAATTGCCTGTGCTTCTTTCATCAGCTCTAACAGCGTTTCCATGGATGGCATAGGTACTTGATTTTGAAAAGACACAAAAGCCCTTTCTTCCATATAACCATTCATACTGCCATCAGCTTCTCTGCCATATCTTCCTCCCTCTGGATCTTTCATTGCATTGTGTAAACCACATGCCTGCAAAGCAGCGCTATTGGCAACTCCCATATGTGAAGAAGCATGAGAAATGTAAATCGGTTGCTCCATGCTAATTTCATCAAGCACATGTCGGTCAGGATGTCTTTTTTCTTTCATGAAATTATGATCATAATTCGCACCAATCAGCCAGTCCTGCTTCCCTAATTTTCTATCTTTCGCAAACTTCTTCATTTTTATAATAATATCATCAAATGATCTTGCATCACTTAAATCACAAAGGCGAAGCGCATTGGCTACTCCTGTAAAATGGGAATGTGCATCAAGAAAGGCCGGCAGCATTGTTTTCCCACACAAGTCATGAATTTCTGCCTCAGGGAAGCGTTTTATCAAATCAGAGCGATTTCCTAATCCCACAATACGCTCATTTTCAAAGCAAATTGCTTCTACTTGTTTTTGCACATCTTCCATTGTCAAGATAGTTCCATTTACATAGATATGTTTCATCTTATCCCTACTTTCTACCTTTATTATAGCTTACGATCATGTGAAAAATACGGTTTATCAAAAGATAGGCATCTTAAGACATATGACTGCTTTATGTATGAGAATATATACGATGCTATTTTATGCCATCGTAAAATAGCAATATGCATTTCTTTAGACTATGTAAATCCGATATTCTGTTTTCATAGCTAGCTTTAGGCAGCTTTGAAGGGTGCTCTTTTCTTAAAATCTATAAGTTCTTCTTCGCATCTTTTTTACGTTCTACTTTGATGCAATCAAACTCTTATCATAGAAAAAAACCGTCTAAACAGACGGTTCATCACGTAATAAACGATTGATATGTACATTTCCTCATCAGTGATAAGTTTCTGGTATTGATCATAGAGAAAACTTTTTACCTTATTCGCCACTTCAACTTCTTTTTGATAACGATTTTTTGATGTTAAATAGAAACTATCGCCATTATCCTCTAACATCTTATCCGTGAAGAATCGTTCAACAAAGAAACGGATATGTGTAATAAAGCGTAAATAATGTATACTATCTTTATGAAACTCTTTATTCAATGAATAACGAACAAGATTTATGATTTCTCCTATTAATTTCGCATAACGAGCACTGTCATACTCCGGGTTATTAGAAGATTGAGCATTTACCAAATGAAACGCAATATTCACTGCTTCATCATCCGGAAGTAGAATATGTAATGCTTTATTAACCAATTTTAAACAATGAACACCGGCAGCATATTCTTCAGGATAAAAATTTTGTATTTCCCAAATTAAACGATTGGTTGTTACCATGTTTTGTTTCAAACGTTCTATCGCAAAGTTCAAATGATCTGCTAAAACAAAATACAAATTATCATTAAACTCTGTATGTAAATCTGCTTTAGCCAAAGAAATAACCTGATGGGTCACTTCCAATACTTCAGGAGAAATGGCATCTAAAAGATCCATAATCTGTTTTGATTTATCACTCACAACAGGTATATAAAATTGATAGGTAGAGTCATTCACATCGATATTCTCGCCAGATTTTTTACCATAACCTATCCCTTTTCCTAATATGATAAAATCGGATTTTTGTTCGTCCTCGACCAAAACAACACTGGAATTTAAAACTTTTTTGATCTTAGCCATTCTCTTTCCTCCTTCATCTATCATTCAAAATCTAAACTATTATGGTGAATAACCTTTTGATACCAATAGAAAGAATCCTTCCGATATCTATCATACGTTCCATTGCCGTAATCGTCAACATCCACATAGATAAAACCATAACGTTTTGACATTTGTTTTGTGGATTCACTGATTAAATCAATGCATGCCCAGGATGTATAGCCCATCAATTCTACACCATCTTCTAAAATCGCATCCAACATACATTTAAAATGTTTTCGATAATAATCAATGCGATATTCATCATGTACCTTTCCATCTATCAGCTCATCTTTAGCTCCTAGACCGTTTTCCACGATAAACAAAGGTTTACGATAGCGATCATACAGTTCTACAAGTGAAATACGAAGTCCGATAGGATCAATCTGCCAACCCCATTCACTAGAAGGAAGATATGGATTCTTCAATCCCATAACCGTATTCCCAGCGGTTTTCTCAATACCTGTTTCATCCTCAGCAACACAACTTGACATATAATAACTAAAAGATACAAAATCAACTGGATATTTTTTCATGATTTCATCATCTCCTGCTTCTTTATGGATATGAATATCATGATTTTTATAATAGCTTAATAAGTAGGATGGATATTCTCCAAATACCTGTGTATCGGAATAAGCATAAATATTACGCATCATTTGTTGTGATTTTAAAATATCTTCAGGTTTGCAAGTCATAGGATAATACGATAATTTCGTAATCATGCAGCCAACTTTTGCCCCCGGTATAATTTCATGACAGATCTTTGTTGCCAAAGCGCTTGCTACAAATTGATGATGCATTGCTTGATAACATACTTCTTCAAAATTTTTATTTGGAAAGCGATCCTTAATTAATCCACCGGTTGTATAAGGATGACGAATAATACTGTCAACTTCATTAAATGTCAGCCAATATTTTACTTTATTTTTATATCGCTCGCAAATTGTACGAACATAGTTCTCAAAGAAACCGATCACTTCTCGAGAATACCATCCATCATAAGATAAGGTTAGATTTAAAGGAGGTTCATAGTGAGACATGGTTACAAGCGGTTCAATGTTATATTTTTTTAATTCATCAAATACATCATCATAGAACTGCAATCCTTCTTCATTTGGCGTTTCATCATCACCATTTGGAAAAATTCTGCTCCATGCAATGGACATACGAAATACTTTAAATCCCATTTCTGCAAACAGCTTAATATCTTCTTTATAATGATGGTAAAAATCGTTTCCATGGCGTTTTGGATAATTTACCATATCTTCAGGATGTGCTAATGCTTCTTCAATATCTTTTGATGTAATTTCATTTTGTTTCTCATAATTTTTCACATCAACATCAAACTTTGCTCGTGCACAATCTGAAACGCTCCATCCTTTTCCCCCTTCATTCCAACCGCCTTCCATCTGATTCGCAGCTGTTGCGCCTCCCCATAAAAATCCTTCTGGAAATGTTCTCATGTTATTTCTTCCTTTCTGTCATCATCATGATCCCACTTGGATCCATTTGTCCTTTTCCTTTTACAAATATATCATAAGCAGCAGTGTTTGTTACAATGATTGGTGTTGTTACATCATAACCTTCACTTTTAATTTTCTCTACATCAAATTTTAACAAGAGATCCCCTTGCTTTACATGATCACCGGCTTTTACACATGCTTCATAATATTTCCCATTTAATTCAACGGTATTTAAACCAACATGAAACAATAATTCCGTTCCATTCGTTGTTTCCATACCAATAGCATGTTTTGTATCAAATACCATTTTTATGGTCCCTTCACATGGAGCATACAATTCACCGATTTCAGGAATCATAGCAATTCCATCACCCAACGCTTTTTTAGAAAACATCTCATCATTAACACTTTCTAAGGCAATCACATTTCCTTTTAAAGGTGCCTGTATTGTGTTGATTTCATCATTATTTTCGGGTGTTTCACTATTTGCTTCCTCTTTCCAAAGAAAGAAAGTTATAACGAAAGATAAGATAAAGGCCATAACAAATCCAATCACACCATATATGAAATTCATGCCATTCTTTGGATCGATAAACATCGTGATATTCGCAAGTCCAGGTCCTGCAATAACAAAACTTTTTAATAATACAAATCCACAGAAACCTCCGGTGATAAAGCCACTGACAATCACACTGATTAACACTTTTTTATTTAATAATGTTACACCATATAATGCAGGCTCAGTAATTCCCATTAAAGCAGAGATGCCGGCTGATGCAGCAACAGACTTTTTCTGCTGATCTTTCGCCTTGATTGCTACCGCAAAGCAAGCTCCTGATTCAGAAATATTGTGAGCTAAAGAAGCTGGAAGATACATCATTTCATAACCTAAATTACCATAAGTCGATACGGCATATGGTACCATAGCTTTATGCATACCGGTTGCAATCATAAATGGTAAGATACCTGATAATAAAGCAATGCCTAAGAATCCTAACTTATCATATAAGAACAGAATTGCAGATGTTAGATATTCTCCCAATGTATATCCTAATGGTCCTAATACCAAGAATGCCAAGGGAATCGTAATTGCTAAAGCTACCATAGGAACAAAGAATACTCTAATTGCTTTAGGTGAAATTTTGTTTAAACCTTTTTCTAACACACCTAAGCATAATACAGTAAGTATTGCCGGAAACACCTGAGAGTTATAAGCAACATTCTTTACCGTAATACCAAAGATTTTAAATCCTTCTGCAAGTAAAGCGACATTATTAGGCAGTAATAAAACGCCGACGGCAGCCAAAGCAACAAGTTTGTTTGTATTCATTTTGGTTGCTGTGGTTACAGCGACCATTAAAGGTAAAAAGTAGAACGTCGCATCTGAAATAGAAGATAAGATTACATAAAACCCATCACTTGCCGATACAATTCCTAATGTAGATAACAGGATCAAGATAGATTTTAATACACCAGCTCCAGCAATAGCTGGTACAAGCGGCTGGAAGATGCCAACAATAAAACTTAACAGGGTATTGCCAAAACTTTGTTTTTCCGTTTTTATCGATTGCTGTTCTTGCGGTTTACATAATTTCATCAATTCGTTATACACTTCAATAACGGCATTCCCTATAACGATTTGTACTTGAACGTTTAGAATAACGCCAATCACACCGGGAACCTTTTTCAGATTTGCTTCATCAACTAAGGTTTGATCTGCTACTGTAAAACGAAGGCGTGTGGAACAATGTTCCAAATTTACAACATTTTTTTCACCTCCGATATAGGTTAAAATATCGGCTGCACTTTTTTTATAATCCATTTTTTTCTCCTTCCCATGTACGATGCAATTTTTGGCCAAAAAATAAAGGCAGGATCTACAATACATCCAGACAAACATATTTGCCTTCTGGATATTGTAAGATCCTGCCTGCATTACCAGTTACATGTCTTATTACGCATATAAATATAGCATGCTGAAAGCGCTTTGACAAGAGGTTTTTGAATTTTTTTATTTATTCACTTTATTTATAATATCAATTTGATTGTTAAATCGATTAAATTACTTTAAGATATGCTTTTAATCTTATTGCAAAGAATGCTTCCATTTCGCATCTGTATTTTCTTAAGTAAGCGAATTTTGTTAATGTATATACAACTTCTTGCGGCTAGTATGAATGCTAATTTTATATGAAACGTAAACATAAGTCTTTCCTTGATTTCTATAAAGCACAAATAGAAAAAACAGGCATTTTTATAAACACCTGTCAACATTTTAATCTTCTAATACCTGAATACATATTCCTATCGTTCCCGGACCCGTGTGCACACCAAGGGCCGGAGATACTTGATCACTGACAAATACATCCATATGAGGTAGCTTCGGAAGCAAATCTTGCTTAATTTCCTCACATAATGCAGCAGCATCACCATGCATAATGGAGACATTATATTTCTTATGATTACCGGCAAATTGCAAAGCCAATTCTTTGGTCTTGGATATGGATTGCTTTCTTCCTCTTACCTTTGCTACCGTATAATACACACCATCTTCATTACATGATATAATTGGCTTTAAATGTAAGGCATTCCCAAATAATGAGGCAACCAGGCCGATTCTACCACCTTTTTGCAGATATTCTAAAGTTTCCACAACAAAGAACACCTTACAATTCATTACTTCTTTTTCTAATTTCTCACAAATTGCTTGATAACTCATGCCGGCTTCTAAATAACGAGCCGCTTGAATGGCATGAAATCCTGATCCGATGGAAATATTTTTTGTATCCAACACAAAGAACTCCAATCCTTCATAATTTTTTGCCAATAAATTGATCATATTATTCGTGCCACTTAAGCCACTGGATATCGTAACAGCAATGACCTTTTCATAACCATCTGCTTTTATACGATCAAGTATCTTCTGAATATGTTCTCCAGAAGGTAATGATGTCTTAGGGATTTCCTTTTCTAAACCACGGTATACTTCTTCAGCGGTAATATCTACACCATCCATATATTCACGATCTTTATATAATACCTTTAAAGGAATAACATACATTCCATATTTATCTACGAATTCCTGCGGTACATTACAACAGCTATCCACCAGAATAGCAATCTTTTCTTTATTCATGAACTTTGAACCTCCATTTATATTTCAAATTGAAATACGATTGTTACATACATAGTATAGTATAATTCTTATAATTAGTCAATCTAGTTTCTATAACTAAATGAATTGTCCATATGAAGTAAATGTACCTTTCTTTTTTCTTGTTTCTTCTTCATGATCCATAACTGCTATCATCCGCACACAAAAAAAGCTGTCATCTTTAAGACAACAGCTCATTTCTTATCAAAATTATTTATTCAATGCTTCTGATACAGCTACAGCTACAGCTACGGAAGCACCAACCATAGGGTTGTTACCCATACCGATCAGACCCATCATTTCTACGTGAGCAGGAACACTTGAAGAACCAGCAAACTGAGCATCAGAATGCATACGTCCCATTGTATCTGTCATACCGTAAGAAGCAGGACCTGCAGCCATGTTATCTGGATGCAATGTACGACCTGTACCACCACCAGATGCTACAGAGAAGTATTTTTTACCCTGTTCGATACATTCTTTCTTATATGTACCTGCAACTGGATGCTGGAAACGTGTTGGGTTAGTAGAGTTACCAGTGATAGAAACGTCTACACCTTCGTGATGCATAACAGCAACACCTTCACGTACATCATCTACACCATAGCAGTTAACAGCAGCTCTTTCTCCATTAGAGTAAGCTTTTCTGTAAACTTCTTTTAATTCACCTGTGAAGTAGTCAAATTCAGTTTCAACGTGTGTAAATCCATTGATACGAGAAATGATCTTCGCAGCATCTTTTCCTAAACCATTCAGGATAACGCGCAGTGGTTCTTTACGAGCCTTGTTAGCGTTACGAGCGATACCGATTGCACCTTCAGCAGCAGCGAAACTTTCGTGTCCTGCCAAGAATGCGAAACATTTTGTGTTGTCATCCAACAACATAGCAGCCAAGTTACCATGTCCCAGACCAACCTTACGATCGTCTGCAACAGATCCAGGAATACAGAATGCCTGTAACCCTTCACCTAATGATTTCGCTACTTCATAAGCTGTTTTATCACCTTTTTTGATAGCGATTGCTGCACCGGCAATATATGCCCAGCATGCATTTTCAAAACAAATTGGCTGAATGCCTTTTACGATGTTGTATACATCAACACCTAAATCATCACACAGTGTTTTTGCTTCTTCGATGGAAGAAATACCATATGAGTTTAATACTTCATTGATTTTATCAATACGTCTTTCGTATCCTTCAAATAATGCCATGATTTTTCCTCCTATTCGTGTCTTGGGTCGATGTACTTAACAGCATCTGCATAACGACCATAAGTTTTCTTTGCATTGTTCAGAGCTTCTTCAGGGTTAGTGCCCTTTTTAACAGCGTCCATGAATACACCCATGTTTACGTATTCATAACCGATGATTTCATCATTTTCATCAAGACCCATCTTTAAGATATAGCCTTCAGCTAAGTCTAAGTAACGAGGTCCTTTTAATTTTGTTGAGTAAACCGTACCAACCTGAGAACGTGTACCTTTACCTAAGTCTTCCAAACCAGCTCCAACTGGAAGTCCGTTTTCAGAGAATGCAGACTGTGTACGTCCATAAACGATCTGCAGGAACAGTTCACGCATAGCTGTGTTGATAGCATCACAAACTAAGTCTGTATTTAATGCTTCAAGCAGTGTTTTACCAACGATAGCCTCACTAGCCATAGCTGCGGAGTGAGTCATACCGGAACATCCTAATGTTTCAATCAGTGCCTCTTCGATGATACCTTCTTTAACGTTCAGTGTCAGTTTGCAGGCACCCTGCTGTGGAGCACACCATCCAATACCATGTGTCAAACCTGAAATATCTTTGATTTCTCTGGAGTTTACCCATTTTCCTTCTTCAGGAATAGGTGCACAACCATGGCTTGCACCACACTTAACAGTGCACATGTTTTCAACTTCTTTTGAATAAATCATGTCATTTCTCCTTTCTCGCATAATCCATGAAAGATTTACCATAGTGCTACTTTAACGCTTGTGTAGCTGTCTTGACAATGTCATTTTCCTCTATTTAAAATAACATCATCGAGGACGTTTTCCCTACGAAATTTCTATTTGACAATATCTTCACAAGAAATGTCGTCCTACTTCATTATTTTAATTCTTTTCCTATTTTATGTCAACATAATTAGGCCTTTTTATCCTTACAGAAAGGGTGTAAAAAAGCGTTCCAAAAGGAACGCTTCCCTAAATTATAGCTCATGAACCTGCCTGCTTTGATACCATGCAATCGTTGCCCTTAGCGTGTCCTTCATACTTCTTGGTTGATAATCCAACTGTGTGGTAGCATGTTCATGTGAAAAGCGCACATTTGATGCTAAAGTATAAAGAGAATATGGAGTATATAATGGGCGCTGATGGCGCAATTTTGCATATCCTGAAATTATAGGGGCAAAGGCTTTTGCCACCCACATAGGTAACATAAACAGTGCATCTTTTCCACATAAAGAGGCGGTTATATCTAGAATATCGGATATCTTATAATATTGATTAGATAAAATATAACAATCTCCTTTTTCTCCATGTTCTAAAGCCGCAATACATCCTTTCGCGACATCTCTGACATCAACAAAGTCGTAACCACCAGAAACACCAGCCAGCAATTTTCCTTCCAGATAATCGCTTATCATCTGCACTAAATAATTGTTCTTGGTTCCATATGGCCCTAAGATACCGGAAGGATGAACAATAACGGCATCCAAACCATTGGCAACCTCATCCATGACCAGTTGAGATGCAAGTGCTTTTGTTTTGGCATATCCACCTTTTACAAGGGACGCATCAAAGTGATGCACCTCAGTAATTATTTGCGGATACGTTTTTTCGGGTATAGCATGTACAGAGCTGGTGTATAAGAAACGCTTTATATGATATTGCTTTGCGAATTGCAGCATCGTTTTTGTGCCTAAGACATTCACATCATAAAGTTTAGTGGATACTTTTCTTTGAATATCAACAATCCCTGCGGCATGCAATAGATACACTTCTTTATCTTGTAAGTTCGCAAAAAAGGGAAGCAAACTATCCGATTCTAAGACATCTCCTTTATAATAATGTACATGACTATCATCAGTTGCATGATCCTGCGGCATGATAAGCGCACGTATTTCATAAGATGTTTCATGAAGTTCCTGCAGGATGGCTTTTCCCAAATGTCCGTTTGCTCCTGTTAGTAAGATTGTTTTTTTCATAAACTCACACTTCTTTCCATCATTTTCTGCGCCAACCTTTACGGTATGTGAAAAACGAAATGAAGTTGTGAATATGCAAATCTCTCTCTTATATTATAACGCTATGAAAAGCACTGTACTACTCTTTTACAATGCTTTTACAAATCCTACATTTTCTCATGCGATATTGCATCAGAAAATCATATTTCAAATGTTTCAGATGAAAAATTACTATAAAACCGACCACTTTCTGCCGTAAAACGAAGCACACAATAATCAGGATCACTTACACCTTGCGGATAATACATCGTATCGTTTTCTTGCCAGATCATTTCTTTCGAAACGGCATCTTCCAACACTTCCATTTTTCCTATCAGCATGACACCGCGAAAAAAACGTTTATCACAAAAATAAATACACGCTTTATCATTCTTTCGATACTGCTCTACACGCATCGAAGATGTATTGGTTGTAAAATAGAACACTTTGATACCTTCTCTTTTACGTGGCGGCAACATCGCCTTCGTGTTAGGAAATCCTTTCTCATCAACTGAACTGATGAAAGATACACTTTGTTTATCAATTAGGTTCCCGATCGTTTTTACTTTATCGCGCATACATAACGCCTCCTCATATATCTACACTTTACCTGAAAGTCATTTGTTAAGCAATCGTTTTATTGCTTTTCATAAAATCAATCTTCTTTCATGAGGAAGATTCGCATAAATCTATTTTACATCAAAAGAGGAAGATGCAGTTCTTCGTTCATATACCAGATCAACGATACCGTTATAGCTTTGTGTATGCAACAAAGTTAATTTTCTTTCAATATCCGTGTTATGAAACAATCGTATGCCTGTACCTAGAAGAGTAGGAATAACATTGATATGATATCGATCAATGCTGTCGGCTTGCATGATTTGATTCACAATGGATGCACCACCACAAATCCAGATATCTTTTCCCAGTTGTGTTTTTAAATGTCTTATCAATGCCACAGGATCTTCCATAGTGAACCTTATCTTTTCAGTAGACGCTTCAGTTTGATGTGTAATGATATAACTGGTAAGAGTAGGATATATCCATTGTTTTGGTGATATTTCAGTACGTAGCTGATGATACGTATTTGCCCCCATAATGACAGTATCTACACCTTGGATAAAGGTTTCATATGTAATCATATCATTTTGATTGGCATCCTCCCCTGCTAACCAAAAAACTTTGCCATTTTTATCAGCGATGAATCCATCTAAACTCATAGCGATAAAAAGAATTGTTTTACGCATAACATAACCGCCTTTCATTGTCTTTTCTAGTATGGCAAATTATAGGCTGTTTATAAGGTGATGGATGATAATGTAAACAACATATTAAGGAAGCTGTTCTTCTTTTGGATTTCCATAAGCAAACATTAAAGGCTTGATAAGTCACATTATTTTAAGCTTTTTCATCAAAGCTATCGGTTCCCTTACAATTTAAAAAAACGATATCTTGCATATCCATTACGGAATCAACATATCGTTAACCTTATATATGGTGGAGGTGGCGAGAGTTGAACTCGCGTCCAGAAACAGCCCCACGTACAGACATCTACAGTTTAGTCCATTACCAATATTCAACAGGTAACAATGGACAGCTCCTATTGAAGGTGTTCAATTTATTTTCGTGATCAATCCCTTGAACTAGAATTGAACCTTATCCTTCGTGAATGAGATGCTCATCTAGTATGCCAAAGGACAACATACTAGCGGCAGCTGCGAACCTATGTCGGTTATTAAGCAGCAAAAGCCATTCTCTGGTTTGCACCAAAGATGTTAGCTAATTTAGTTTTTCCGTTTAAATTTAATTGGTTATTACGTAACCACTCGACTGCCGTCTGTACCAAGCGTATCCCTGTCGAAACCAGTACACCCCCGGTTTTAGGTAGTTGTAGTTTACCACAAAATACCGCAAACTACAACTGTCCTAATATTGGTTTTTTAAAGCTTTTTCAATTTCACGTTTCGCATCTTTTTCTTTCTGAACATTTCGCTTATCATGCAAATCTTTACCTTTTGCTAAGACAATTTCCATTTTAGCTTTTCCCTTTTCCAAATATAATGAGATAGGAATCACCGTATAGCCCTTTAACTTCACCTTTTGTTGCAGCTTTATAATTTCACTCTTATGCAGCAACAGCTTACGGATACGCGTTTCATCGTGATTAAAACGATTGCCGAATTCATATTCCGGGATATGCATTTCTTTGATAAAAGCCTCATTGTTCGTAAAACTGATATATGCATCTTTGATCTGGGCATGCCCCTTACGAATCGCTTTAATTTCCGTACCCTGTAACACCAAACCGGCCTCAAAACGATCTTCCAGAAAATATTCGTGGGATGCTTTCCGATTAAATACGATTACTTTTCTACCAGCTGTCATAGCTTCACCTCTTTAGTTTATGTCAAGGAACAAAAGATATGCCTTTAACGGCCCCTTTTTCCCCTCTTTTTTGTTAACAATGCAAAATCAACTTCACGTTTAAACCGATTTGCATCAATACATCTAACCTGGACTTTTTGTCCCATGCGATACACATTTGCCGTATGCTCACCAATTAGACTGTGACTCACTTCATCATAATGATAATAATCATCTTCCATGGATGAGATATGCACCAAGCCTTCTACCGTATTATCCAGCTCAACAAACATTCCAAACTTAGTAATACCACTGATGACTCCTGCAAAACGCTGTCCGATATAGTTTTCCATATACTCAGCCTTTTTCATATCATCTACGGTTCGTTCGGCATCCACAGCATTACGCTCACGCTCACTTGCCTGAATGGCTGCCTGTTCACACCATTGTTCATCCTGTTTCATTTTATCTACATCTTCAGATGATGTAAAGATATATTTTCGCAGCATGCGATGTACGATCAAATCCGGATAGCGGCGAATCGGTGATGTAAAATGCAAATACTCCTTTAAGCCCAGTCCGAAATGTCCCAAACAACGATTATCATAGCGCGCTTTCTGCATGCTTCTTAACATGAAACTGGATAACACGAAATAATTATCCTGTCCTCTGGCTTCATCTAATAAAGCCTGTAGCTGTTTTGGATGTACGTCTTGGATACCTCCCTTAAACGTATATCCCAATGTTTTCGCAATACGTGCAAACTCCCGCATTTTCTTAGGTTCAGGAGCTTCGTGAATACGATACATCGATGGCGTTTCCAGCCATTTCATATGCGTGGCTACAGTTTCATTTGCCGCTATCATAAAATCTTCAATGATGCGCTCTGCTTCTCCACGCTCACGTAAGACGATATCTTTTGGTTTCCCTTTTTCATCAACCAGAATTTTAGCCTCTCTGCTATCAAAATCAATGGCGCCAAGTCCTTCTCTGCGTCTGCGAATGATTCCAGCCAAAACCTTCATATCTAAGCACATCTTTAACAAATGAGGATAAGCTTTTTGTGTTTTAGCATCACCGGATAATATCTTATTCACATTCGTATAGGTCATTCGCTCATTGCTATTGATCACACTAGGAAAGATACGATAATTCATTACATTGCCTGTACGATCTATTTCCATCATACAAGTTATGGTTAAGCGATCCACATGGGGATTTAAGGAACAAATGCCATTGCATAACGCGTGAGGCAACATCGGTACGACGCGATCTACCACATATACTGAAGTCCCCCGATGATAAGCCTCTTTATCAAGCGCCGTATTTTCTTGTACATAATAGGAAACATCCGCAATATGCACATAAAGACGATAGCCTTTTTCTATCTTCTCAATACTGATGGCATCATCTAAATCTCTGGCATCTTCCCCATCTATAGTAATTGTCAACAGCTTACGCAAATCCTCACGATTCTTCAATTCATTTACGTCCACTTCTTCTTTTATGCCAGCTACTTCTGCTTTCACTTTTTCATTGAATTCAGGAACGATATCTTTTTCAAGTAAGATACTTAAAATATCAATCCCCGGATCATATTTATAACCGATTTCCTTTTCAATATGACATTTTAAAACCGTTCCATAACTATCAATATGAAGCAGAACTTTAGAATCATTCACCAATTTAAAATCATCATAATTCGTAATTTTGATTTTACGATTGTTTAAATAAGAATCAGGTAAGAAATACTTTGATCCTTCTTTGATTTTTACTACCCCCACGATATGCGTGACGCTATGTGAAATGACTTCGACCACTTCACCCTCTACACTTTTATCATTATTGGTCCATGTTCTGGCATATACAACATCTCGATCCATACCGAAACCCAATCGTTCTCTGGCTATATAGTAACTGTCATCCGCTGTTTCCACAAAGCCAAAGCCTTTCGGATTTATACGCAGCGTACCACTCACATACCCTAGTTTTTCACTAAGGAAATAGCGATGTCGCTCATCTCTGGCAATAATACGTGCAGCTTCCAAATCGTTTAATAATTTCATCAATTCTGTGAAGGCAACACTATCTTCCATTTGGATCATCCTGGATAATTGTTTCACATCCATACCACGATAATCGTTTTGTTTGATCAGGGCGAGTAGTTCTTCTTTTTTGCTCATTATTTGCCCTCCTTTTCATTATGAACTTATAGTTATAGTATACCATTCCACGCTTATTTCATAAATATGATAGCGCATTTTATCTAGATCTTAACAATTTGCGGAACTTCATAAAAAAAGACCTTGCACGGTCTTAGTCTAAAATACGGATAATTATAACAAGAGCGAAAAAGATAATTCCTGTTACCATAGTAACATTAGATATGATTTTTTCAGATCCTCTTTCTTTGACATTGGCAAACAGATTCAATCCATCACTTCCACCAAATGCACTTCCAAGACCATCTGACTTTCCGCTTTGTAATAAGGAGAGTATTATCAAAATGACCGATGCAATCATTAATAGTATTTCTAAAATGCCCATGATAGTCCTCCTTCCTATTTCTCGATACCTTACTAGTATAGCAAACAATGCTAATAATTACAATATTGTTTCGAAAATATTTAAGATACATGCAAGCAAGGGCAGATTGTTTCATGAGAAATGCTCACATACGTGATATCACACATTTCTTGTTTGAACGTAATGAACTACCAGATACTACAATAAGATAACATCTAAGAACGCTTTAAAGGAAAGGAACACTGTTTAAGAATTCATGATATCCTTTCGCAGTGTTCCATTAAGTACTTATTTAATGTTTGTAAATATTATAGAAGGCAGATTTCCCAGGAAATACTGCTACATCACCCAACTCTTCTTCAATACGAAGCAATTGATTATATTTGGCAATACGATCAGTTCTTGACATAGAACCAGTCTTAATCTGACCGGCATTGAATGCCACTGCAATATCGGCAATCGTCGTATCTTCAGTTTCACCGCTTCGATGGGATACAACTGCCGTATACCCATGTTTCTTAGCCAGCTCCATAGCATCAAAGGTTTCCGTCAATGTGCCAATCTGGTTTACCTTGATCAAAATGGAATTAGCGATATCTTTATCAATACCTTCCTGTAAGATTGCCGGATTTGTTACATATAAATCATCACCAACCAACTGGATTTTCTTGCCTAAATGCTCCGTCAGTTTCTTCCAGCCATCCCAATCACGTTCGCCTAAGCCATCTTCAATCGAAATAATCGGATATTTTTCTACCAGTTCATCATACCAGGCAATCATCTCATCGGTTGTTTTAGAACCCTGACCTGATTTTTTCAAATCATACATTTTCGTTTCCGTGTTGTAGAATTCACTAGCCGCAACATCCATAGCAATGCAAATATCTTCTCCGGCCTTATAACCAGCAGCTTTGATTGCCTCCATAATAGCTTTCAATGGCGCTTCGTTATCTTCCAGATTCGGTGCGAAACCACCTTCATCACCAACAGCTGTTACTTGGCCTTTTTCCTTTAATACTTTTTTCAAGGCATGGAAAGTTTCAGCACCCATTTGAATTGCCTCTTTCATACTTTTAGCACCAACCGGCATAATCATAAACTCCTGGAAATCTACCGAAGAATCCGCATGACTTCCTCCATTTAAGACATTCATCATTGGCACTGGCAATGTTTTCGCATGAATACCGCCTAAGTAACGATATAATGGCAATCCATAAAAGTTAGCCGCAGCATGGGCAACCGCTAAGGAAATACCTAGGATGGCATTTGCACCATATTTAGACTTATCCTTTGTACCATCAGCTTCAATCAAAGCTTTATCAATTGCCGCCTGATCAGTAACATCCAAACCAATCACCACATCTGCCAAGATTTCATTCACATTGTTTACGGCAGTCATGACACCTTTGCCATTAAAGCGATTCTTATCACCATCGCGTAACTCTAAGGCTTCACGCTCTCCGGTGCTGGCACCACTTGGTACAATGGCACGGCCAAATGCTCCACTGACCGTTTCCACCTCAACTTCTATGGTAGGATTTCCTCGAGAATCGAGAACTTCTCTTGCGTGTACATCAACAATAACAGACATAATTTTGTCCTCCTTTATTATCTATTCTCAGTATAACACCAGGAACTGTACAAAGAAAGAAGTTTGCTCAATCTAACTAAATTTCACATATTTCTATAACAATTCCTGTAAATCATCTACGATATGCGTAGGATGAATACCTAATCGATCAATATCCTCTCTTTGATGAACGCCGGTTGTCACAAAAATGGTTTCAACCTGATTGCGTACACCTAACAGAATATCTGTTTCCAGATTATCACCGATGAGTATCACATCCTCTTTCTTTTTATGTAAAAAGTCTAAAGCTTCTTCCAAAATCGTATCATGAGGCTTACCAATTTTGGGACTTTTTTGTTGTGTTGCATATTCAAACATAGCCACAACAGAACCATTTCCAATGGAAAAACCATCCGGCTGTGCCAGTATGCGATCATCATTTGTCCCAATCAGCTTGGCGCCATTTAAAAGCAGCTTTAAAGCTTTGGAATATTTTTCATAAGTTCCGGAAGTATCTAAGCCGACAAAAACAAAATCAGCGTTTGTATCATCAATGGTAAACCCTTCATCCTCCAGAGCTTCTCGTAAACCATCCTGTCCGATATAATATGCTCTTCTGCCTTCATAATGCTTACGGGCATAGATAGCTGCAGCCATAGCACTAGTGAAAAAATGTTCTTCCTTGATACCGCAATATCCCATGCGTTCCATATGTTCTACATTTTGGCGTTTTGTGCGTTTGGCATTATTCGTTAAAAAGTAAAATTCTTCCTTGCGTTTGATTAATTCATGAACGAAGTGCATAGCACCTTCGATCAATAAAGTTCCCCGATACATTGTTCCATCGAGATCAATTAAATACGTTTTCTTCATCTTATCCCTGCTTTCTTACCCATAATAGTAAAGCATATCCTACTGGGAAAGCAAGCGTTATCTGTTTCTGCTGCGTGTTTTTCGTTTTCCTGGATTGATTAGAATCATACCTGCAAGAATCAGTCCTACCGGCCAGTAGTGTTCTGCTATGTAAGAAAGGTAACCATATAATTGCTGTTGATTGATGCTTGGCTCAATCAGCAGAAGGATGCCACTGATACCCAGAATGATTCCAATGCGTTCCCTCATATTATCACTTCCTGCTTACAGTATAGAAAGACATTACTGCTAATTTTGTCAGATTGCGGAAGAAAACCATTTTTTTATGTTTTTATCAAATTTATCAACAGGTTACCATCTTTAAACCGTATCATATACTACCCATATATTGTGATTCACTTATTATAAACGGCTGACATCTTATGTTTTGCTTTGCATGTTTATCCGCTTTGTTATACAACAAAGCCATTTTCATCCAAATAAAAAAAGCCTCAAAACCAGATTGGTTTCAAGACTATTTACATCTGTTTTACAGCTCTACTTTTTCTAAGTCACCATAACTGATTTCAGTTGGCGTTTCACGTCCAAATAAAATCAATAAGACGATAGCTGTTTGGGAATCCTCGTGTAACTCTTCCACCGTTCCTTCGGAATTCGCAAAAGCACCACTTAAGATACGAACACGATCTCCTACAGCAAAGTCAATCTGTACTTTACGCTCACTCATGCCAAGACGTCGCAGAATTGCTTCCATTTCATCTTCGGCAACAGGGAAAGGCTTAGCTCCACCACCACTGGATCCGATAAATCCGGTAACTCCCGGTGTGTTACGTACAATATACCATGCCTCATCTGTCATGATCATTTCTACGAATAAATAGCCGCTGAAAGGATTTTTGGTCTTTTCAACTTCTTTGCCATTTTTATATTCGATCTCTTTTTCCTCTGCTACAACGATGCGAAACAGAAAATCCTGCAAGCCCATGGTTTCAACACGACGCTCCAGATTTTCCTTAACACGGTTTTCATGTCCGGCATATGTATTTACCACATACCATTGTTTTTTCTGTTCTTCTGCCATGTCTTGCCTCCTACATTCCAATTAATTTCAAAAAGCCGGATGATGCAACCTGACATAGGAAGAAAAACAATCCTAAAACAGCTGTAAATGCGATGACCGTCGCACTGTCTTTTGCCAAATCTTTGCCCTTCGGCCAGCGAATTCGTTTCATTTCGGTTAAAATACCATTAATACTGAACCACTTCATAAGAAACCTCCTTATTTTGTTTCTTTATGTATCGTATGCTTGCCACACTTCTTACAAAACTTTTTCAATTCAATACGCTCATTATGCGTTTTCTTGTTTTTTGTAGTTGTATAGTTTCGAGAAAGACATTCGGTGCAGGTGAGAATTACTTTATCGCTCATGAAAAAAACACCTCTTTCTTTGCTTATTAACTTTATCATAAAGTCTTGTCTTAGTCAATTCCATCTTTTTGCTTACGCAGTTTTCGCACCATATAATCTATGGTATTACGCGATAAATGCATCTTTTCCGCAATTTCTTTATAAGTATATCCCTGCATACGCATAGCAAGGATTTGATATTCCCTCTCTTTAAGAATAACTTTTGATTCGCTTAACAGCTGTCGCAATTGTTCATTCTGCAGTTCTTTTTTGGCATGTGGAAATGCTTCATTTCCTTCCCTGAGATAATGACCACTTTCATCACAGACTTCAAATCCATATAACATAGTAAATTCATCTATATGACTCTGATAGCGCGCTTGCTTTTTCACATAATCAAGAATTACATGCTTCACAATTTTCATGTAATAAGTAGCAAAGGAGCTTTGTTTATCCATCTGATAGGAGTCAATTGCTTCTGCAAGTTTAATCATGCACAATTGATATAACTCTTCACGATTTCGCTGATTCATCCCAGTGCTATGCTGATGAATCATTCGCCAAACTTTTACGCTATAGTTCTGTATGAAAAGATGCAATGTGACATCTTCCATTTGCCGATACATATAAAGAAGCTCATAATCATTTTTACGATTGGTGTTTTCCATAATACCCTCCTCGTGAGAGCATGGAAAAGGATTACGTTATTTATCATATACGATATACAATAGGACATACTTCTTCCTGCATGCTATTGAAGTAAGTATTTATAAAGGATGTCTTTGGTTGTAGATTTCATACAACAAAATGCCGCAGGCAACACTGGCATTCAAACTGGTTACAACCCCTTCCATAGGAAGTCGTACACAATAATCACAGTTTTTCTTTACCAAAGAACTGATGCCAAAGCCTTCACTACCCACAACTATTACGAGTGGTACATCGTATTGCCCTTCGCGATAATCGCGAGAATTTTCGAAATCAGTACCAACAATCCAAAACCCCTGTTTCTTTAAATATTTAATGGATTGTGCCAGGTTTGTCACCATGGCGACCTTTACCGTATCAATGGCTCCGGTACTGACTTTTGCCACCGTCGGGGTTAAGCCAACATTGCGATGTTTACCAATAATGACACCATCCACCCCAACACAATCACAGGTACGTAAGATTGCTCCCAAATTATGGGGATCTTCCAAACCATCCAACATCACGAACAAAGGCATTTTACCTTTGGGTATGCTTTCTAACAATTCCAATAATTCATATGTCTTATAGTCATCAATTTTTGCAGCGATTCCCTGATGATTTCCCTGTAACATACCATCCATTTTTTTACGCGGTAAAATCTTACATGTGATCTTATGCTCCTTGATAAGCTTTTCTAAAGCTGTATCTCGCATACCTTCTGCCATTAGGATCTCATAGATTTTTTTATCCTCCTGCAGCAACTGTTTTACTACATTTTTACCATATACATATTGTGTCATTTTACATCTCCTAATGCAACAATGCGTTGCCATAGCTGTAAAAGCCGTTCTTCTTTTTTCATCAGATACAGCCAGCCAAAAACAGCTTCTAAGCCGGTAGCTTTGCGATAAGTGATAACATCCGCATTTTTTGCCTTACTTTTAGGATTGGTATTTCTGCCACGTAAGACAATAGCCCATTCTTCTTCTGTAAAAAAGCCCTCGGTTTCTAATTGATTCAAAAATCCTGCCTGTGCTTTGGCACTGACCCATGCCTCACTGAATTTTTGTAAGTCTTTGGATTTCTGATAACCTTTCGATAATAGCAGCTCTCTTACATACAGTGACATCACAGCATCTCCCATGTAAGCCAAGGAAGTGCCATTATACTCCTGTATTTCCATTACAGAATACCCTTTTCGATAAGGCGCGCACGATAGTCATCGGCCGTAGCAAAATCTTTTTCCTTCACTGCAGCTTTCCACTTGTGATGCAATTCTTTATCCTCATCGGATAAGATCAAGCGGTTATTTTCAATTCCTAACACATCCAACATCGTTTCCACTGTTTTGACAATTCTTTGCAAGAAAGTCAAATCAACTTCCCGCTGGCGAATCGTCTGATTTAAGACTTTCACTGTCTCAAACAAAGCTGCAAAGGCATTTGGCGTATTCATATCATCCTGCATTGCATCCATGAATGGGGTAAGCAAAGTATCTTCTGCTTCATCTGTAATCTCCACATCCGCAAGAGCTAGCTTTACATACGCCTGTTTTAAAGAAGTCTGTACCTTTTGCAATTCCTTCTTCGCTGTCTCAATGGCCTCTTCGTTAATATTCAGAGGGCTGCGATAGTGTGCCGATAAGAATACCCAGCGTAATACATTGCCGCCAATCTTTTCAATCATGTCTTTAGCCCAAATGACATTTCCTAGTGACTTACTCATTTTTTCACCGTCGATATTCACCATTCCATTGTGAATCCAATAGTTCGCAATCGGTGTTTCATAAGCCGCTCTTGATTGTGCAATCTCATTTTCATGATGCGGGAATTTCAGATCCATACCACCGCCGTGAATATCAATCGTATGCTCTCCATGAAATTCCTTATTGATCATGACAACACACTCTGTATGCCAGCCAGGTCTTCCAACGGACCATGGGGAATTCCATTGAATGCCCTCATCCGTACGTTTCCACAAGGTGAAATCCAAAGGATTTTCTTTCTTGCTGTTTTCATCGATACGCGCTCCCACCATCAAATCATCGATTTGTTGATTTGACAGCTTCCCATAGCTTTCCACACTGTTGACACGAAAATACACATCTCCATCAATTTCATAGGCATGACCTTTTTTCACTAACAGTTCAATAAAGGCAATAATGGCATCCATCGTTTCTGTAACCCTTGGCGCTGCATCTGGCATCATGGCATGCAATGCCAGACGATCATCGTTATAGGCTTTGATAAATTTTTCCGTAATCTCTTTTTCACTAACTCCACATTCTTTTGCGACTTTGATGATTTTATCATCTACGTCGGTATAATTTGACACCATTTTCACCTTATATCCTAATGCCTGAAACGTTCTTTTCAGTGTGTCAAAAACAACGATGGGGCGGGCATTTCCTATATGAGGATAATTATATACGGTAGGGCCACATACGTACATATTGACCTCATGTTCATGGATTGGTTTAAACTCTTCGATCGTCTGATTCATACTATTGAATAGCTTCATAACTTACCTCCTAGCAATAAAAAAAGCACTTCGACTGCAAAGACGCCTATCTTAGACGCGGTTCCACTTTGCTTGAAATATGCTTTTCCACTCTTCACGTATAACGCCGTGTCACGTATTTTTCTACTTATCGAAAAATCCCTCAAAGGGGCATTCCCTGTTACCTTATGCTTTCTGCTTCCACCATCCAGAAATCGCTATGCCACAATGGTATCAAGTACTCATCCTTTGTCATCAGTTTTTTATAGTATAACAAGCTTAAGGCCAGAGTTCAATACTAACTCTTCCCTTTTTGTTCATCTAAAAGCTTCGTAATATCTTTGAACTGTTCCAATAGATCTTCTTGGATGCTGCTTTCTTTTAGTTTATTCACATAGACAGCATCGAGTTCATCCAAATCATCAAGTTCGTTTGTTTCTCCTTCATCATTGGTATTTAATTTCATGCGTAATGCCATCCATCTCACCTCCGAATGCTTATAGTTTACACCTTTTCACAATATTTAAAAAGTGCTTTCCTCAACATTTATAATATTTATCATGGTTTTCATAGAGCTCTAATATGAAAACGCTAGTAGACAAGCTTGGCTCATATGTGTAAAAAGAAAAGAAGTCAACAAAAAAGGACTGCAGCATTAAGCCACAATCCTATTTAAGTTCTTACAATACTTGAATTAAGCTAATTCAGAGAAGTATTTGATTGTTCTAACCATCTGGCTAGTGTAAGAGTTTTCGTTATCATACCAAGATACAACCTGTACCTGAGTATTTCCATCTTCCATTTCGATAGCCATTGTCTGAGTAGCATCGAACAGAGATCCAAAACGCATACCGATGATATCGCTAGATACGATTGGGTCAGTGTTGTAACCGAAAGATTCGTTAGCAGCAGCTTTCATAGCAGCGTTGATTTCATCAACTGTAACTTTACCCTTAACAACAGCAACTAAGATAGTAGTTGATCCTGTAGGAGTTGGAACACGCTGAGCAGAACCGATTAATTTACCGTTCAGTTCAGGGATTACCAAACCGATAGCTTTTGCAGCACCTGTAGAGTTAGGTACGATGTTTACTGCAGCTGCACGAGAACGACGTTTGTCACCTTTTCTCTGAGGTCCGTCTAATGTCATCTGATCACCAGTGTAAGCGTGAATGGTTGACATGATACCGCTCTGGATAGGAGCTAAGTCATTTAATGCTTTTGCCATAGGAGCTAAGCAGTTTGTTGTACAAGAAGCAGCAGAGATAACTGTATCTTCTGGTTTCAATACATCGTGGTTTGTGTTGTAAACAACTGTAGGTAAGTCATTTCCTGCAGGAGCAGAGATAACAACTTTACGAGCACCAGCTTCGATGTGAGCCATTGCTTTCGCTTTTGATGTATAGAATCCTGTACATTCTAATACTACGTCAACACCTAATTCTCCCCAAGGCAGGTTTTTAGCATCAGCTTCAGCATAGATAGTGATTTCTTTTCCATCAACTGTGATTGATTTTTCACCAGCTACTACTGTATCAGCTTTTTCATAACGTCCCTGTGTTGAGTCGTATTTTAATAAGTGAGCCAGCATATCAGGAGAAGTTAAGTCGTTGATTGCAACTACTTCATATCCTTCAGCTCCAAACATTTGTCTGAATGCCAGACGTCCGATACGTCCGAATCCATTAATAGCAACTTTTACTGTCATCTTCAAAGTCCTCCTTTTAACACCCTTATTATACGTATTATCCTTTCTCTTGTCAATTGACAATTCTTTCACTTATACACTTTTTTACAGCCCTTCCCAAGCTTTTTCTGCTTGTTACAAAATTCCCATTTCTGCAAGCCTTTACATTCTTCGCTAACCTTGAAAACATGGAAATGGACAAGTGGATATGCACATAAAAACTTGTGTTTTTTCATTTCCATACATCGTTAAATACAACTATTCGTAAATATATCGTCTACGTCAAAGAAAGTTCTACATCCTTATCCATCTGCAAAATGATAGCCAATGTATCTTTCTCAATCAATTCACTGCGCCCATCCGCATAACGTCCGATATAATAATCATCCTGTTCTCCAATCGCAGCATAACGTGGTGTGATTTCATGCTTGCCATCCATGCTCAGCAATCCCATCTTTCCTGTTTTGCCATAACCCTGGCGTGTAAAGAAAGCAAAATGATTTTTATATAAGACTCCATACATAGATCCACTGCTAATGCCCGCAAACTGTGTTCGCTTCTTGCCTTGCAAATCATACACGGTAGATGTTGTATGCATTCCTTCCGTCAAAGGCGATTCCTTCACCAGTACCCCTTCCGGTTCACCATCCAAATACACAAAGCTTTCATCCACACCTCCTTGCAGCACCTTTTCTCCCTTCATATCGTACAGCGTACATACCGCATGTGTACAATGCTGAAACAGCCTGCCAACGCGTGACATTTCATCATGCGCCTTCCCCTGCTTTAGCGTTTCCCCTTTTTCATTGATCACCCGGCTAAGCCCTGCCTCACGCACAATGGCATACCCATTTTGAAAACCATCTCCATGACCTTTCACTTCCAAATATGCTTTGCCTTCCTTAGTAAAATACGCTGTCGTATCTTCTTTATCCACCCAAAAGCCTTTTTCATCGGTTCCGATAACCTTCATAGAAGCATCCTTTTGCACACGTGCAACACAAGGAATTAAGGTCTTTCCTTGTAATGTTAGGATGCCATAATGACCATCCTTCACCACTTGAAAGCCGACACCCTCTATATAATCGAAAGCATGAAAGAGATTTCCATCCGCATCCTTATCACAGGCATCATATAGAAACTGCACAACGACATCTCCACGTGTATTGATGATGCCACTTTTCCCATCACGCACTGCCTGATAATACCCACTAAATTTATCATTGAAAGAACCGTAATTCAAAGGACGCAGCTGCTCATACACAAATGCACTGCATGGTTTTCCTTCTTCATTCAAGATAGCGGCCAATCCATTCTTATACCCTATCGTATACGCATGTTTCGCATAGGTTTGAATATCCGGAAAACGCTTTATCTTATCATACAGGAACTTTGTTTTTTGATTACCCTTCGTATCAAAGATGGCACTTTTATTCCCCTGCTCCATCCATACAATCGGATCGTGGAATGATTGTTTCACCAAACGTGCATCTATCGTTTTATGTTTCTGGCCATCCTTATCAAACACCATCGTCTTTTCCTGTTTCCGAGCAAAGAAATATCCACTATCATAAGCATAGAGAATACGTTCATATTCCACAGGCAACAAGATTTGATTCTGTTTATCAATCACGCCATACTTGCCATCTTTTTGCGCAATATACACGTCTTTTTCCTGTGTTATCAAATCATATTCACAAGGAATCATCACTTGTTTTTGCTTATTCATAAAGCCATATTTCCCCTTTTGCTTCACTTTCATATATCCATCACTGTTCACATATCCCAAAACGATGGTATCCTTTTGCTTTACCTGCTTTTGTTTTGTACTATGCTGTTGACAGCCACACAACAATAACAAACTTAAAAAACACATCCCTATTTTCTTCATACCCGCTTTTCTCCTTTTGTTTATTGTAGCACATTTCCTTCTGCAACGTTTTACATTTCCATATGGATTTAAGAAAGTATAAGGAAAAAGTATTAAACCTTTTGCTTCGCGCATACTTATATACAGACAGATTGGAGTGATGTTATGGTGATCGTTCCTACCATCATTGAACGCAATGCCGCAAGTGAGCGTGTATATGACTTATATTCTTGCTTATTAAAAGAGCGTATTATCATATTAACAGGGGAAATTGATGATGCCATGAGCAGCAGTATTTGTGCGCAGCTGTTATATTTGGCAAGTATCAGTAAAGATCCGATTCAAATGTATATCAATTCACCCGGAGGAAGTGTCAGTGCCGGTTTAGCCATTTATGATGTGATGAAGTATATTTCCTGTGAAATTGCCACAATTGGCATGGGCATGTGTGCCAGTATGGCAGCAGTTTTACTATGTGCAGGTGAAAAAGGAAAACGCAGTGCCTTACAAAATGCTGAAATTATGATTCATCAGCCGCTTGGCGGTATGCAAGGGCAGGCAAAGGATATGGAAATCGCCGCACAACATATCAATCAATTGAAACAACGCTTATATCATATTTTAAGCAGTCAGTGTGGACAACCTATTGCCACCATTAAGAAAGATTGTGACCGTGATTATTATATGGATGCGATAAGCGCAAAGGCTTATGGCTTAATTGATACCGTCATAGAAAACGGCTCTCATTAAAGAGAGTCGTTTTTGTTGGATAGCTAACATGTAGCTAACATTATTTTAAGGAGAAAATAGCCCTTCGCAATTGACCAATATCCTTATGCGTATAGATTTTTTCTGTTGTCGCATAGGAGGTATGACCAATCAAGCGCTTGATACTTGTCGCATTCGCACCAAAGTTTGACAGCCTTGTCGCAAAGGTATGGCGACAATCATGAGGCAAATGATTCATATCCAGCATATTCATGATCTTATCGAAGTAATTGTTACGATAGGCATGGTAATTGATCTTCGCCCCTGTTTCTAAATCACAAATTAGATATTCATTTCCCATATTGTAATAGTTTAATACATAATCCTGGATTCGCTCATGAATTGGTACGACACGATTTTTACCGGCTTCCGTTTTATTCCCACCGCGGATTGTCAAATTCTGTAAATCAACATCTTTGGTCTTGATCTGAAACAATTCGCTGACCCGAAATCCCGTGTAGATCATAATCAGAATCGTATCCACAAACGGTATATTATCATGTGCAAACAATACCTCAATCTCTTTTTCACTAAACGGCTTATGAATTTCCGGTGGCCGTTCTTTCTTATTGATCGTGACATATTTTGCATAATTCTTGTTTATGATATCGTTTTGTACGGCATATTCGCATACTAAAACCATCAGTGATTTTAATTTCAGATCACTAGCTACAGATAATTCACTTTCATCCATGATCCGCTGAAAGTGAATGGTCTTTAACTCTGATAACTTGCAATGCCAGATGGGTTCACATTTGGCATACGCTGCCTTATAGCCATTGATGGCATTTTGTGAGATACAGCGAAACTTCATACTTGACCATTCCTGATAAATCGTTTCAAACGTAATTGTCCCAAGCTTTTGAATTTCCTCAAATAATACCGGATTCTTGTTATAGTTCCAAAGTGAAAATTCCGCCATCTCCTGTGTTTCGTAATACCCAATGATCTTGCGCTTTTGTTTATAACCAGCATCATTGCTGTGACGCAATGAAATGGTTACACAAGCGACCCATGGTTTTCGTCGGTTTCCTTGCAGGCGATAGACACTCCCCATGCCATTCGCCTTTTTGATGCCATAGTTACCGCTCATCTTCAACACCTTCTTATACTTATTCCCTTTACATATTAACCTTACTATGTTATGCACATGAAAGCAACGCTTTCTTATAGCGTTACTAACACGTAGCTAACACTTTCACAAGTCTATAAAAATCATAATATCCCTTAATTTCAAGCCATTTTTTACTTTTTATACCTCATTCATAAATTACTTAAATAAGAATTCGCTTAAACAGAAGGGAGATTTATCATGGATATTATTCAAATTATCTTGTTGGCAGTCGTAACCTTTATCTTTGCGATTGACCAATTCTCTCTGACTGAAACACTGTATCGTCCAATTATCTCTTGTACTATTATCGGTGCAATCTTAGGTAATATGGAAATCGGTCTTTTAGTTGGTGGAACGTATGAAATCATGGTTATCGGTAACATGCCAGTTGGTGGAGCTCAGCCACCTAACGTAATCATCGCTGGTGTTGCCGGATGTATCTTAGCTATCAAAGCTAACATGGAAGTTAATGCTGCTTTAGGTACAGCTGTTATCTTCTCAATCTTCGGTCAGTATGTTGTTACGTTAGTATTTACATTCATGGCTGGTCTTATGTCAAAAGCTGATAAAGCAGCTGCAGAAGCAAATCCTAAGGGAATTGCACAGGTTAACTACATTTCAATGGTAATCCTGGGAACACTGTTCGCTGTTATTTCTATCCTGTGCTATGTTGGTGGAACAGCTATGGCTGACACTCTGCAGCAGATTGCTACAGATTACTCTTGGTTTACAGCAGGTTTAACAGCTGCTGGTGGTATGATGAAGTTTGTCGGTTTCGCTATCCTGATGAAGATCATGATGGCAAGCGATCTGTGGGGCTTCCTGCTTGCAGGTTTCGCTTCTGCAATCATCTTAAGCTACATCCCTACAGGCTTTGCATTTAATGCAGAAGCTGGTAGTGTAGCTGCTAGTGGAACAATGAGTGGTGTTGCATTATTATTGCTGGCATTCATTGGTATCTGTATCGCAATTTACGACTTCATGATCAATATTAAGATTAAAGAAAATGCTGGTAGCAATGCAGGAGGTATGAGTGATGGAATCTAATACAATGACAACATATAAAGATCTTACACCTGCTCCTAAAGTTGACAAAAAAACATTAAATAAAATGGTTTGGATGTCTACCATGCTGCAGGCAAGTTTCAACTATGAAAGAATGCAGTCCAGTGGATGGCTGTGGGCTATGTTACCTGGTTTGCAGAAAATTCATACAAATAAAGATGACTTAGCTGCATCTATGACACACAATATGGACTTCATTAATACACACCCTTACTTGGTAACCTTCGTAATGGGTATTGTATTATCAATGGAACAGCAGAAGATGGATATTCAGACAATTCGTTCTGTACGTATCTCTACTGCAGCTCCATTGGGTGGTATCGGTGACGCATTGTTCTGGTATACATTTGTACCTATCGTTGCTGGTGTTACAGCTATCCAGGCACAGAATGGAAATATCTTAGGACCAATTCTGTTCTTCGTTATCGTATTCGGTGCACAGATGGCTTTACGTTTCGCTTTGATGTACTGGTCTTATAACTTAGGTATGTCAGCTGTAGCTTCTTTAACAAAACATGCGAAAGAATTTACACATGCTGCATCTGTTATGGGTATCTTCATCGTTGGTGCTTTGATTTCTAACATGGGTTCTACTTCTTTAGAAATCGTCTTCTCTTCAGGCGGATTAACTACAAATGTACAGGGTCAGTTAGACTCTATCCTGCCTAAAGTAATTCCTTTGGCATTAACTTTAATGTGCTATGCTCTGTTGAAGAAAAAATGGACACCAATCAAATGTATCGTTCTGCTGTTAGTAATCGGTATCGTAGGATGTATGTTTGGTGTATGGGCAACTGGTGGTGCTTATACGGCATTAATTCCAGTTCCTTGGCACGCATAAAATAGTAATATTGCTCTCTCAAACCTTAAAACAGGTACAATTGATATCTGTATGCAGGTCATCCACTTGGGTGACCTGTTTTTTCATTCCTATGTTAATGTAGAGGGAAGATGTTCCTATATGTATTAGGTTATCGTAAGTTATGAAGATGGTTCTGTTTCATTAAAGGTAATAAAAAAACCTTTTGATTTCTTTTGAATCAAAAGGAGGTGTCAAAATGAATTGACTACATTATCACACACAGTTACTATACACTTATAGTTGTGAAATTGTAAATATACGATTCGAAAAAAGTCGAAATATTTGTGATTCATGCTATAATGAAAACAATAAAGTAGAGGTGTTATTATGAGTGCCGCAAGTATCATTATCATAATCTGTGGCGGTGTTGCCTGGTTTACCTATCGGCGCATCAAACAGTTTCCTATCATCGCCATACAGGGAGCATTTCAAAGAGCAGATTACCAGCATGCCTTAGAACTCTTAAATGGCGCTGGTGCTGAGAAATTATTATCCCCCTTGGAAAAAGATCGTTTACTGATGAAAGCTTATTTCATGGCAGGCAAAAAGAACGAATTTCTAGAACAGATTGCAAAGATTGCCCACACACAATATAAAAAAGGAGATCCAGCAAGTGTATTAGAGCCTTGGTATTACCACAGTTTACGATGTAAGCATACGGAGTTTGCGAATGCCTACCAACAAGCATTGCATGCGTGTGCTGATGAACAAACCTTGCAAATAGCAGATCTCGCCTATCAAATATTATTAGAGAACAGTCTGCATGATATTACTGCCCTTGATGAATACATCTGCAAGATACGAAGTGCTGATTTCCATGCCGGTTTATTATATTATTTAAAAGGTAAATTATGCTTTCATGAAAATGCCATCGAAGAAGCATTGCATGCTTTCGATAATGCATTATTTAATTTTGAAACGGCTGAATCTTATCTATTTTATGATGATGCCAAACAGTATATTGATACTTATGGAAATTCCTCCTATTTGCATTATGGAAAAGCTGATGTAGCAATTCATACCGATATTGATATGGTAGAAAGATATCGTATGGTTCCTAAAAAAGATGCAAAATAGTTCTCTTACCACCTACATCAATGGAATAGACGTAGAATTGACGTATCTTACTAAGGTACGTTTTTTCTTTTTGTTTCAACGTATTGAGTTCACTATGCAACATCGTAAGAAAGAACAAAGCTCGTTCTTGGCATGAGAAAAGGCCATTCTTGCGAATGACCTTTAAACTCAATTGTAGATAGAGTTATTAGTTTGAGAGAGCACCATCTACTATTTTAATTTAGATTAAGCAACTACATTCCAAGGTACTGGTACTAATGGTGTGTAATCGCCACCCCAGATACCGAAGATAGCTCCAACGATACCGATAACCAAGAATAAACCGATACATTTTGTAGGAGTCCAGTTTTTCTTCTTGATCAAGAAGTAGCACATCAAAGTGAACAGTAATGGAATTAAGCAAGGCAGGATCTTATCTAAGTATTCCTGAATGTTAATGAATACGTCAACCATAGTTTTTCCGTCTTCAGCAACAGTCTGTCCGTTAGGGATAGAGATACCTAAGTGAGTTCCGCCACCATAGTTAGAAATCAAAGCACCTACAACGAATACACCAAGCAGAGAAGCTGCATGAGTGAATTCTTTTGCATGAGCAGTCATCATAGATACAGCTTTTGTACCTAAGTTATAAGACCAGTACATTAAACCATAACGCAATGCCATTTCAGCACCAAATGCGATGATGAAGTACAGGATTGGTCCCATCATGTTGCCGTCGATTGCCATGTTAGCAGTCATACCAGCAGTGATAGGAATCAGTGTATACCAGAACAATGCGTCACCGATACCACCTAATGGAGCTGCAGTAGAGATACGTACAGAACGGATTGTCTGAATATCCATTTTCTGCTGTTCCATAGAAAGAACCATACCCATAACGAATGTTACTGCGAATGGGTGAGTGTTCAAGAAGTCCATGTTGTGTGTCATGGATGCAGCTAAATCATCTTTGTTTGTATGAATTTTCTGCAAACCTGGTAACATAGCCCACAGCCATCCAGCTGATTGCATTCTTTCATAGTTGAAAGCTGCCTGCAGCTGCATAGAGCGCCATACCATTTTATTTAATGTTTTGTTATCGACTCTGGCAGCAGGGGTAGTGTCTTTATAAGTTGTCATAGCATTAGATTCCATCACTCATACCTCCCATTCCGCTTCCAGCGTTTTCTTTAATTTTTGATGTTGTTAAGAAGTCATTCAATGCAATAGCGATACCGATGAATGCAACTAAGATCAGAGCAGCTGATGAAGTTGCAGGAATGTTTCCAAGGATCAATGCGAATGCGAAACCTGCAAGCAGGTAGCCCCACAAATCGTTAGAAAGCATAATTTTCAGCAGGATTGCGAAACCAACGAAACGCATCATACCACCGGCAGCACCTAAACCACCCATGAACCAGCTAGCGTTCTTAGAGATTTCAGTCAATGTATCTGACATACCAACTCCAGCACTATAAGCAACGATTGCGATTAATGCAAACAATCCGCCTAAACCAGCCATAGAGATGTTCAATACAGCAGTAATTCCTTTAGGATTAGCTTCAGCAGCAGCTTTGTCAGCTTTAGCCATTAATCCAGACATGATAGTGAACATTACAGTTACTACATACTGTCCGAAAGTAGCGAAGATCATACAAGCACCTAATGCAGCGTTTGTATCCATGTGTGCCTTAACCGCGAAGATCATAGCAACAACGCTACCTAATACGGCGTTAGGTGGCTGAGCTCCACCAACTGGCATGTTACCGATCATCATCAACTCGTAAGTACCACCGATAATAAGACCCATGTTTACATCTCCAAGGATCAGACCGATGATAGGACAAGCGATAATTGGACGGTATACGATTTCTGTTAATGAGAACTGGTCAATTGCAAAGATGAACGTTACAATGGCCAGCAGTACACATTCAATAATATTGAAGTCCATAAGTTTCTCCTTCCATTATTTAATTTTTCATTAAATAACACTTTTGTAATAAATTCTTGTTAAATTATTATTTAAATAATTTATCAATTGGTTCTGCAGCAATATCTGGAACTCGTTTGATTTCCAGTTCAACACCCAAGTCCTGCAGTTTTTTGAAAGTTGCAACATCGTCATCATTGACAGCAACAGAAGTAGCAACCTGACGTTTACCTTCTGCCATGTGCATGTTTCCAATGTTTACTTTCTTAATAGGAACTCCACCCTCTACTAATCTTAGTACATCCTGTGGAGTTTCACAGATGATAGCGATGTGCTGCTGTGGGCTAGCTTTACCGATGATGTTGATTGTCTTTTCGATACTGAAGTATCTTGTCTGTGCATAAGCTGGTGCAGCCATATTCATCAGACCCTGACGGAATTCATCACCTGCTACGGCATCGTTTGCCACTAATAATAAGTTAGCTCCAACGACTCCACACCACTGTGTTGCAACCTGTCCGTGAATCAGACGGTTGTCGATTCGTGTTAAAACGATATCTGGCATGTTTGCTCTCTCCTTTCTATCTGTTTAAACATGAACTAGCGGCAGCGCTTCATGATGAGGTGAATGCGCTACGTAAACCCTTTCAGTTCACTTAGATTTTATGCCAAAATGGATGTGATTTCTTTACACTTTTTATTAGTGATTTTGCACTTTTTAGCAATTACGCCCATTTTCATCTACTAATTAATGCAAATAATCAGAAATATCCATACATTTCGCAAAAATTTACATACGTACTTACTTTTGGGAAAAAATGTGATAAAAGTAATTGACATATGACATTTTATTCATCGATTATCACATAATGTAAACACTTACATAAAACAGGCGAGTTTCTCTCACATTTTTATCCATATTCTTTTCTCATTAATTTCTTTTCTGGATGCGCAAAATTTGCTATACTATTCATAAAAGAGGTGAACTTCTCATGTTTAACAAAACAACTAGTTTTATTTTTAACAAATATGGGGAAATCGTAAATGATTTGACTCGCCGTCAAAGCATCAAAATGACACACTCTGTATTAAAATTGAAGGATAAAGAATTCACATCTTATTATACATATAATAGTGATGTGTATGTGAAGGTATTATCGGGTATCGTCATGCTCGTAGTCAGCAAAGATGAAAAAGCAGAAGAATTTGAACGTTTTGTCATCCACCGCTTTATTAAAATAAAAAAAGGTGTGAAGTTTAATTTCATCACGATCACCCAGACTTCCAAGGTTGAATTAGAAACTGATTTTAAAGCGAAAAAGACCTATGTAAAAACATATGATGGAAATCCTATCAGTTATGAACCTATCATTCCAACCTTTTCAGTAAAAGAAATTCTTGGTTATTACTATCAGGTCCGCAATGCCAGCTACACCTTTCCCGGTGAACAACATAATTATTGGGAACTCACTTTTATTGATAATGGAGAACTAGCAACAACCGTTGATGATGAAGAATATCGTTTAGACGAAATGGATCTGATTTTATATGCGCCGGGACAGTTTCACACACAAAAAACAGGAGATGCCCAGTCATGCAGTTACTTAACGATCCTCTTTGATATGGACATTCCGGATTCTTATTTAATTACAAATCGTGTTTATCACGCTCATCGTGATATTCACAATGCCCTGAATAATTTCATCAAGGTTTCTAATAATGAAATGCTTTATGACAGTGAATTGATGATTTGTTATATAAAAGAATTATTGATTAAAATCCTCCAATATGATTTCTTATCCAGTTCTCCGGTAGCATCTACCCCTATGCAGCAGCGCTTTGAAAATGAATTACTGAATGAAATTGTCATTTATATCAACGATACGATTTATGAACAATTAACCATTGAAGAAATTTGTAATCGTTTCTCCATATCACGTTCCAGTCTGCAAACGTTATTTAAAAACAACTTAGGAACGGCACCTAAACAATATATCAGTGATTTAAAATTAAAGAAAAGCAAACTATTGATCAAAGAGAGTGTATATACGATCAGTGAGATATCCAGTATGTTGGGATTTACCTCAATTCACTATTTTTCTCGCAAATTCAAACAACAATTCGGTATTACACCAACAGATTATGCAAAAACCATTTACAATTAAAGCATGAAAAAAACCGCATTGCATGCGGTTTTCTTATATATTATGATTTTTTAGATGCCGTCTGAAGATTCTTCCTGAACAACTGGTTTAAATTCATAACGAACTACCTGATCTTTTCCTGTGTTCATAGCCATTTCTGTTAAAGCCCCTAAGTCTTCAATGAAAGAGCGGCCCATATTCACTTCGATCAGCATAGGCAGGTTAGTACCAGCTAACACTTCAACATTACCTCTTGGATATCCAACCATTACAGCTGTTTTGAAAGGAGAACCTCCACCAAGATCAGAAAGTACCAAAATACCATCACAATCTTTTAAGGAATCTAAAGCTTTAGTTAATTCTCTTTCTAAATCTTCTACTGAATATTCCTGTGGAAAGTCAACAGCTACATAGTTTTGTGGATCACCAGCAATTAATTTCAAAGAGCTAGTAAGACCTGTTGCGAAATTTCCGTGTCCGGTTACGATTAATCCTATCATGTTATTTACCTCCAACAATTATTTCTTTGTATATGGGTGCAAGATGACACCTTTTACTACACGGTTAACTTCTCCTGTAGGACATGGATTGTCTGGAGTAGAACCATATGCTAATGATTTGAATAATGCTAAAATCTGCGCAGCTACGATGTAGTTGAATCCTAAGAATGCATTGTCATGTTCATTTTTCAAGTTGCAAGCATATGCATAATCAACTAATTCAACGATTTCTTTATCTTCTTTATTCATGATCGCAGCAATTTTATTGCCTTTACGCTGTGCGCTCATTTCTTTGATCAAATCCACTTCATACTGGCGAGTATATGGATCATCACTAACATAAACAACTGTTAATGTTTCATCATTGATGATTGATTTAGGTCCATGACGGAATCCCATTGGCGTATCAAACATTGTAGCAACTTTACCTGCAGTAAGTTCCAACATTTTCAGCTGACTTTCCTGAGCGATACCTTTTAAGCAGTTTGCTCCAAGGTAAACGATACGGTTGAAATCAAATCCATCAGCGATTTCTTTAAATGTATTCCAATCATTTGCGCAAGTATTTTCAGCAGCTGTGATAACATCTTCTAATTCTGCTTTTACTTCATCCAGATTATCCAAGCTGAAGCATAACAGCGTTGCTAACATCATGTTAGAGAAACTGCTAGTCATAGCAAAGCTTTGATCGTGTGTTTCTGGAGTTAAATTGATAGCATATGCATTATCACGTTTTGCAGCTGCTTTACTCAAAGCTCCTTCTGCATTACAAGTGATGAATAAGTGATATACATTCTTACCGCATACTTCATCCGCAACATCAACAGCACCTACAGATTCTGGTGAGTTACCACTTCTTCCATAAGATACTAACAGGGTTGGTTTGTCTTGAGATAAATAAGCTTCTGGAGTTGCAACAATATCGGTTGTTCCATAAGATTTTGTTTTGTAATTTGTACGTCTTGCAACATACGTATAAATAGAGTTACCAACAAATTCACTTGTTCCGGCACCTGTCAGAATGATGTCATAATCTTCATTCTTTGTAACATTTTCAATAAATGCCTTTAATTCATCTTTGCTGTCTTCGATCTGTTTGATGGTTTTTCTCCACGTTGCCGGCTGCTGGTTAATTTCCGTTGCAGTGAAGGTTCCCTTCAAACTTTCCCACTGTGCTGAGTCTTTTCCAAAAATCATGTTTCATCGCTCCTTTTCTGAATTTTGAAATCCTTTTCATTACGACTTCATTATATCTCACGATAGTAAAAAAAACAACGCACTGTGCATAAAGTTGTTAAAATGTGCAAAAACCTCACTAATTTTCGATATTGCCTTTTTTATAGCGTTAATTATCCGCTGACAGCCTTAATAAATGTGAAAGAAGCGGATTCTGATATGGGATAAGAAAATAGGCATGCGATGCTTTAAAAAGCATTATTTTCTTTGTATTTCTTTCTTTTAAGGTAGACGAACTTCTTGTTTCCATATATAATAAGCGTTAGAGGTGATTTTTAATGGCTATAAAAGGCAGAAAAACCGCGATGTCAGCAGAAGACAATAAAATAGGCGGTCTTAATGTATATCATGATGAAAAAGGACGTCCGGTATATCTTAACCGTATGAATCATGTAGGTTATGTGTTAACAGATAAAACCAAACCATTCCGTACCTATAGTTCGCGTTTCTTTATCGGTGGCATTGCCGCAATCTTTGCATATATGTTTGAGCTTCCTTTGATTATGTGTATTTTCTTAGGTATTGCAGCATATGCGCTCATGGAATTCAAATTCCGTAAATTCCTGCAGACTTTGCCACAGATACCAAATTTCAAACCGGTTAATCACATGGGAACGATACAATCAGAAGCAAATTTAGATGCGAAAAAAATTGTCATCAAAATCTTTTTATTTATCGCTTTATCTGTATTGCTAATCATCAATGCATATCAGCAAGGGTATGAAGGTGTCATCCTGTATCTGAATTGGGCAATTGCCGTTGCCGCTGCTATCATGTGTATAATTGAAATCAGAGCGTTTCTATTCAAGAAAAACAACGTTGGTTAAGAAAAAAAACTGTAATCAAAAGATTACAGCATAAATTCATTGGGAAAGAAGAGAATTCTAAACGGCTATTCAGCCATGTATAAGAATTCTCTTTTTATTTCTTGATTTCGCAAAACAATCTTTTTAAAGCATACGGTATATTACAAAAAAAGCTAAAGATGTTATTTTCATCCTTAACTTTCTAAATATCTTTTGCTTAGGCATCTGCCAGTTTTACACTTGACTACCTTAATAATACTCATGCAGCCATAATGGCTTTTTTAAAATGGCATACGCTTCTTTGGGCGTTTTTGCTTTGGCATTAAACAGCTTATTGAACAATGGATAACTGTTAATGCGGGCCATCATAAAGGCTGAACGTTTAGGTATCGCCAAGGTAAAGATTTTTTCAAGTTTTTCACTTTGACTGACTTCCACGATAATAGCCTCATGATCACCAAGTATCTCTTTCATCATTCGCTGTAAAGCAATCGACTCCATATAAACAGCCTCTTTCACAACAAGATCATTTTTCTGCATTTGATAAATCAAATACCCGCAAAGCGTTCCATGCGCATCACGATATGTTACCAACTGCTTAATTCCCAGAGTCAACTCTTTTAACAATGTTTCATAATAGGCCACATCTCGTTCATAATATCCATCAAAATGACGGATAAATTGCCGATACGCCTTTAACAACTCTTTTGCTTCAGCCTCATGTGCCACTCGCAGTGGTATGATCTTATTAAGGTATTCCCTTTGAATGAGATATTGTTTGCGTTCATATAGTACCTGAAAGCCAAATTGTTCATATAGTCGCGGATTGAATGCTTTCACCAATGTAATTAAATGGTTATGACTCGCCTCATCCAATGCACTGTTCATCAATTCACGCATATGTCCGCGGCGGCGATAATCGGGTAATGTGCTAACTCCTAATATATAAGAGATATTCAATAATTTACCTTGAAACCGCATGACGTGTGTATTCATTTGCAGACTGGAGATAATACGATGATCCTGTTCCTGTACCAAACAAACACCTTCATCAAATAAATGACGGAAATAGAAGCTTAAATAATTACGATTTTGACTTGGATAGGCATGTTTCCATAATTCATAAACCTCAGATTTGTCGTCTCTTCCAGCTTCCTTTACCATGCTTACCACGCTCCATTATCATCTTTTTCTTCCGTTTCTGTATATTCAACATCAATGATATCATCTGTATCACTTGTTCTACGCTGATTGTCATACCTACGATAGTCTTGAAAATCCTCTTGATCATAAGAATCCATATCATCTTCAAACTTTTCCATGTTTTTTTGGATTTTATGTTTCATATATAAAATATAGAAAAATAATGCCAAGACGATGAATAGAATAATCGGTAAAACAATTGGTAAAATCATAAAGAATACATAAAGCAATAAAATAGCTACGATAATATAGATAAGAATGTCCATGATATTCCTCACTTTCATTAAAATATTACAGATTCATTATAATATAAAATCTTTGTTCTGTATATGAAAAGAGGGATTTCTCCCTCTTCTTCTATAATAAGTCTTTTTCGTGTACACCCAATGCTCTCGCAATTGTTTCCACTACCCGCAGCGACACATTCCGAACACCACGCTCAATGTCGGAAATATAATGTTGATGAACATGGCAGAGGGCTGCCAGTTCTTCCTGCGTCAAATGTCGCTGTTTTCTCAAAGAACGCACATTGCGTCCAAAGCGGGCTTCAATACGCAGTCGTTGATCTCCTCTACACTCTTTTTGCCGTCTTTCCAGCTCCTTTTTCGAAACATTGGGGGTACGTGCAATGTATGCCTGCATACACGCTTCCCACCTTTCTAGGTTCTATTGTATCATATTTTTATGACGTAAAGACGACTTTTTCGCTTTTTTATGAAAGCCATAATAGAGCAGCATACCTAACCATAAAAGAGTACATATTCCAAGATATATAGGCCCCTGAAAAGGATAACGTTTATGTTTTTTTTCTATCGTTGGTTTTGCCATCGTCTGTGTTGTTTTTGTTTCTGCTTTCTCCATTTGTTCCTCATATACATATTCAGGATTGCGTATTAATATATAAGCAAGACCCTGTGAAAGCAATTCTTCTTGTATAAGCGTTCCATCCGCAAACAGATATACACTTAACTTTTCATTAATTTGTGTCGTAGGATCTATTTCCATTGTTACATGATCTGCCTCCATTAAAATAGAACAGGTTTTCTTCCAAGCATTCTCATTTTTTAAATGGATATTAAATAAAGAAAGATTTAATTTACTTCCTTGACTCTCTGCTATGATCTGATCTTTTTGGCAGTCACTAATTTGTACTTCATAAGGCGTATTATGTAGAAAAGGAAAAAGTGCAGCTATTAGTATCATGAAGATTTTCATATCATCACCCTTTTTAGTCTGCACTTTTCTATTTAATTTATACCTTGCGGTACTGGTCGGCCATTTCCTTTAATTTTGCCAAGCGATGTTTCATGCCCGATTTCGATATGGTTTCATCATATACATCTGCGCAATAATCACATAGCTCTAAAAGGCTAGCTTCCGGTAATTCCTTTCGCGCATAAGCAGCATGCTGAAGCTTTTCAGGCAATGCCTCTAAACCACGATAATTTTCAATCCATTGAATATCTTCCAATTGTTTTTTTCCCGCTGCCATACTTTTCATCTCATTTGCCAGCTCACAATTATCCAAACGTGTCAATGAGTTCATGAAATCTCGTTGAATACGACTATCTTCAAACGTAAAGACTGCATCACTTGCGCCGATATAACGAAGAAAATCACCAATCTTATCACTAGCCTTTAGATAGATTACATCTTGATTGCGGCGTTTGATATATTTTGCCGGCAAATCAAAGCGGTTCATCAGCTTTTGAATAAACTTTGCCAACCCTTCATTGTTGGTACTAATTTCTAAATGATAATTTGCTTTATTCGGTGAATTAACGCTGCCTCCAGCCAAGAAAGCTCCTGCTAAATATGCTCTGGCACAGCATTCTTTACGCAACATACGGCTAGATGGATGAGCCTGCAAACCTTTTTCGGTGAATATTTCCAAATCCTTTAAGATTTCCATTGCTTTATTTTCCACACGTATCACATAGATATTATTTTTTTTCAGTTTCATCTTTTTGATAACAGAAAGTCGTGTAGTTACATCATAACGTTCTTTCACCAATTTATAGATACGTTTCGCCGTTGTGGGATTTTCTGTTTTAATTGTCAGATGCACCCCATCACTAGTGAAATTCATCGTTGAACACATTTGTAAAACAGCGCTCAATTCTGCTTTCATACAGCAAGGATGCAACTCATTCGCCGCTATTTCCGATTTAACTTCCGTCGTAAAAGACATCTACATCATCCTAACTCTTTTTCTATAACTTCCTGAATTACATCTCTAATCTTATCTGAATCATGACGAATCAGCTGATCTTCAAAACTTAAGACATCACGATATAATATTTCATAATCATGCTGCTCTTCCTTTACCTTGACCGGTTCACTTCCCATAGCTAAATATTTATCAAGTAATTCTTTGCTGACAACATTATTATGCGTAATGACAATATCTACGGCATCCGCAAAGGAATGACGCTGTAAAGCCCGAATATGATCTTCAACTGAGAAATGATCTGTTTCTCCCGGTTGTGTCATCGCATTACAGAAATATATCTTTTTTGCTTTATTTCTTTTTAATTCATCCACCACACCATTGACAATCAAATTAGGCATAATGCTTGTATACAAGCTGCCAATGCCGTAGAAAATGATGTCCGCTTCATGAATGGCTTGTAGAGCTTCTCTAGTAGCTTCAACATCATCTTGATAAAAAACCTTTTCAATACGGTTGGAAAACTTAGGGATATTACTTTCACCGCGAACAATCGTTCCATCTTCCATAATAGCGTAAAGCGTAATGACCTGTAAAGAACTCGGTATGATATTTCCACGCACTTTTAAGAATTTTGAAAAGGCACGGATGGCCTCCATAAAACTACCGCTTGTCTGTGTTAAAGCAGTCAAAATCAGATTGCCTAAATTATGACCGCCGACATCACTGTCATCCCCGTCAAAGCGAAAATTCATCAGCGAGGTAAACATCGTTTCTTCCTCTGCCATAGCACACATCACACTGCGGATATCCCCCATAGCGGGGATATGAAATTGTCTGCGAATACGACCTGTACTGCCACCATCATCTGCGACGGTCACAATAGCGCTCAGGTTAATGTCAGGAATCTGTTTTAACCCTCTCAGCATAACCGATAACCCAGTGCCCCCGCCAATGACTGCTACATTTTTCATAGTTTAACCCACTTTCTTATCACGGTGTGATTTATAACAGGTATATTGATCACGATAATGAGAATACAGCCAATTGGTAATTGTCACACTACGATGATGCCCACCGGTACAACCGATCGCTACCATAATGTGACTCTTATTTTGGTTTTTATATTGTGTGAAAACAAAATCTAAAAAGTTTTTTAAATGTCGGACATATTCTTTTGTCTGATCAAAACTCATCACATAATCATAAACCGGTGCATCATCACCCGTTTGTTTCTTCAGTTCCTCTATATAATATGGATTTGGTAGGAATCTGACATCAAAAACTAAATCTGCATCCATAGGAACTCCGTGTTTATAGCCAAAGGATACAAACGAAATAGAAAAGACACGGCGACTGTCTAACGCCAGCTTTTCCATCAACATGCTCTTTAATTCATGTTGATCCAATTTCGTGGTATCAATATGCATGATGGCATGTTCGCTTAAGGCATCAAACATATCGCGTTCCAATTCAATTGCCTCTTCTAAGGTTTTGGCCTTATGAAAGATGATCATGGGATGATGACGTCTTGTAAATTTGTAGCGCAATAGTAACTTCTCATTGCTGGCATCTAAAAAAACAATATGAATATTCACATCGATATTCTCAAAATACTGTAAAAATTTAGGATAATCCATTGCTGTTGTTGCCAAGGCAATGTTTTTATAGCGTGGATCCGGTTCGGTGTTGATAATTTTTCCCAGTGATGCAATTAACTGTACAGGGAAATTATCAATACAGTGATACCCCATATCTTCCAGAATACCCATGGCAGTCGTTTTACCTGCTCCAGACATCCCGGTTATTAACACAACATTCTGTTCATTCATCTGTATCACCTCGCTATAAGTTTACCACAGCGAGCACACATTCGCTACTTTTTCTCACAAAAGAATCCTCTTTCCCTAATCATAAAAAAGAAGCTGTTTCCTTCTTAGTAATCGGATAAAATCAATTACACGTAACAGCTGCTTTTACTGATTTGCTCTTTATCGAAAATGATATTTATTCTTGCTTTTCACTCAACTCTCCGCTTTTCATAATTAAAACTTTGTCGCAAAGGCAATCAATATCTTCTTTATTGTGACTGGCAATAATAATTATGCATCCCGCATCTCTTAGTTTTTTGAATAAATCTCTAATTCGATAAATACTAATCTCATCCAATGCATTTGTAGTTATGCAACAATGTTTCTACACGATAGAATTTTACAATCATGAAAACCGTTTTAATCACATTCGCAGTTAAGGCCATAATGAATGAACACCCTACAAGCGCCGGGAGGCATTTTTTGAAATATTGTGTTCTTGTCATACGCGTTATTTCAAATGATTTTATTGGTGGGATAAAAATTAATATAAATAAAAGAAACATCAAAATATCTCTTGTGAAAAGACTTGGATCTAATCCTGTAAATATATTAATTTCGTGTTCACTTAATACTTCTCCATAAATTCTATAAAACACAAGATGCCATCTTGTAATTAAAAACAGAATATAAAAAATATAGGTAACTGTAAAAGTACTTATTTGTCTTTTCCACATTTGGTTTCACCTTTCTTCCTGTAAGAAAACTATAGCACAAAAAAAGCGATTCTTATGGTGATGTCTGAAATAAGGATATTCTTGTCTTAAATAAGAAAAGTCATATCTTTTTTACGGATATGACTTCTTTACCATTATAAACCTTTTATAACATGAAAGGCATGCTGTGCCGCAATTGCACCATCATTGGTTGCCGTTACAACCTGACGTAATTGTTTTTCAATCACATCACCTGCACCGTAAATACCTTTTACCTTTGTTTCACAGTTCTCGTCCACAACCATATAACCACGTTCATTTAGTACAGGCAAATCTGCTAAGAAAGAAGTTGCCGGATCTAAACCAATATATGGGAAAATGCCATGTGTCTCGATTGTTGTTTCAATACCTGTATCAACATTTCTTACTTTTAATCCAACCACTCGATTTCCATCATCTATAACAGCAATTGGAATGTGTTTTGGAATGACATGGATTTTAGGATTCTCTCTAATTGCTTTTTGTACGATACTGTCTGCCCGAAATACATCTCGACGAATTATGATATTCACGCGGTTTGCAAATTGCGTTAAGTAATTTGCCTCTTCTAAAGCCGAATTACCGCCACCGATGACACAAACTTCCTGATTGCGGAAAAATGCCCCATCACACACTGCACAATAGGATACACCACGTCCGATATTTTCTGCTTCGCCTGGAATCTTCATCATACGCTCCTGTGTTCCGGTTGCGACAATAACAGCCTTTGCTTCATATACCTCACCATCATCACAGATAACTTTCTTATAATCTCCTGCATCTTCTACCTTGATAACATTTCCATACAGATATTCTGCACCGAATGCCGTAGAATGTTCAAACATATCACTAGCCAGTTTAGCACCGTTTGTTTCTATGGTTCCCGGCCAGTTACTGATTTCATTTGTCTTTACTAACTTACCTCCGGGGGCTCCCATCTCCAGCATAGCCACTTGTAAGCCGGCACGGCTTCCATAAATAGCAGCACTCATTCCCGCAGGGCCAGCCCCGATGATAACTAAATCGTAACGTCGCTCCATTCGTGATCCTCCTTTACCAAATTGATGATCTCTGTCATGTCATGTATTATAGCACAAGGTTTTTCTGCTTTCATCTCTTCTGCTCTTACCTCTTCATATACAAATGCGACGGAATAAGCAGCCATCTTCTTACAAGCCTGTATATCGGTCGGAGAATCTCCTATGTAAATAACATCATCGTGCGGCACATGGAGTTTTTCACATGCTTCCAAAATACCAACTGGGCTTGGTTTGGGCTCGCTGATTTCTTCACCACCTAAGATGACCTCAAAATATGCTTCTAAATCAAATTGCGCTAACCCCATCTTCACGATATCCAACAGCTTATTCGACATGACTGCTAAAGGATAATCATGTTCCTTCAGATAGGCAAGTGTTTCTTTCACATGCGGTATTTCCGTTACATATTCATCATGATGTGCATGATTAAACGCACGATAATAGGCAATGATTTCATCAACTTTTTCGGCATCAAAATAACGTAAAAACGATTCTTTTAATGTCGGCCCTAAGAAGGAGTGCAATTCCTCATCCGTTAAGGTATGCTCTGGCAGATACTTTTTAAATGTATGGCGAAAAGAAGCAAAAATAAGTGCTTTTGTATCAACAAGCGTACCATCTAAATCAAAGATAATAGCAGGCTTACGGCGCTTAAATGGCCAAATGTTTTTAAACAGGCGATCAAAGACACCAAGTATACCTAAGACACCTAATACGACCCCAAGCAAAGACACGACTTGTGCGATACGTAAAGGTCCAAGCATTAAAGAGTCGGTTCTCATTCCTTCCACAAAGAAGCGTACCATACCATACCATGCCAAATAGGCAAAGGCCAGATCACCACGTTTTCTTCTGCCATATTTTTTATAGACAAAGGTAATCAAAAGGAAGCCGACGATATTACCGACACTTTCAAACAAAAAAGTTGGCTGACGATAATATCCGTCAATATACATCTGATCTTTTATAAAGGAAGGCCAATGGGCATAAAAGTCACCACTGACAATTTGTCCATAGGCTTCTTGATTCATAAAATTACCCCAACGACCAATCGCCTGAGCTAGCATTAAATTAGGAAATATAGCATCTGCAATGCGCAAACCATCTATCTGATGACGATGGAAATACCAGACACCAAATAAAGTTCCGGCGATTACTCCACCATGAATCGCCAATCCACCTTCCCATATATAAAAAGCGGAAATAGGATCTGCAGCATATAGATTATTCCATTCAAAAATCACATAATACAATCTTGCCCCAACGATGGCAATCGGCAGCATTAGCAGGAAAAAATTTTCAAATATTTCTTCTTTATAGCCCCATTTGCGAACTTGGCGTAAGGTCAGATAATAAGCTACAAAGGCACCTGTCAAAATGATAATGGCATACCAAGTTATCTGAAACCCACCTATGGCAATAAAAGTTTTCATATCAGGAAAAAACGTCATAACACCCCTCCTAGTTCTCTTGCTTATTGCGTTCAATATAATCTAAAACGCGTTGTTCAAATTCTTTTGCGCTGTCCATACCCATTTCACTCAACATGAAGTTGGTCACGGCAGATTCAATAATCACTGCCATAGAACGTCCTTCACGCACAGGAACAACGATTTTCGGTATTTCTACGCCGAGGATGTTTTCGTGTTTTTTATCTTCTATGCCAACACGATCATAATCCTGATCAGGATCCCATGGTTCTAAAGTAACCTGAAAGTTGATTTCTGTTTTTGGCAATACCGAACTTACTCCAAACATGCGTGCCACATTAATTACACCAATACCACGGATTTCCAGCATGTCTCTTAATAATTCCGGTGATTTACCAATAATCTTATTATGAATACGATAACAATCCACACGATCATCCGCAACTAATAAATGTCCGCGTTTGATCAATTCCAAAGCAATCTCACTTTTTCCCATGCCACTTTCACCGCGAATGAGCACACCTTTTCCATAAATGGATAACAAACCGCCATGCAGACATTCACTGGTTGCCAGTTGTTCATCCAGAAAAGCCACCATATCGACGATTAACCGCCAAGTCGGTGAAGCAGAGCGAAAGATCGGAAAATTCTTTCGCTTTGCACATTTTCGTAATAATTCCGGGCATTCATGATTTTTTGTGATAATCAATGCTGGAGTTGCTTCATTGGTAATAAAGTCAAAGGATTTTCGCTGTTTTGCGACGCTCATCGTCTGAATATAAGCGATTTCCTTATCGCCTAATACCACCAGTCGCTTTACTTGACTGTTTTCAAAAAATCCTGCCAATTCAAGACCGGGACGATTTGTATCCGCGATGGAAATCGGGCGATCCAATGATTTATCATTTCCGGTAATCTGTTCAAAGTTAAATGCTTCCACTAAACGACGTACCGGGCAGCTGATTTTTTCTTCCATGATGACATCCTTTCCTACAGAACTTTTTTCAGATATTGTCCTGTATAGCTATTTTCCACCTGTGCAACTTCTTCCGGCGTCCCACATGCAATGATCGTTCCACCTTCATCTCCGCCTTCCGGACCAATATCGATCACATAGTCAGCTGATTTGATAACATCGAGATTATGTTCAATAACCAAAACAGTATCTCCATTGGATACAATGCGCTGTAATACTTCTAATAAACGTTTAACATCATGACTATGTAAACCTGTCGTTGGTTCATCCAACACAAACAATGTCTTACCGGTAGCCTTACGCTGTAGTTCACTTGCTAATTTCACACGCTGTGCCTCTCCGCCGGATAATGTAGTTGCACTTTGCCCCAGCTTAATATAGCCAAGACCGACATCTTTTAAGGTTTGCAGCTTATGTTTTATTTTATGCATATTTGCGAAAAAGTCAATTGCCTCTTCCACACTCATTTCTAAAACATCATAGATGTTTTTTCCCTTATAAGTAACCTGTAAAGTTTCATCATTATAACGCTTACCGCCACATTCTTCACAAGGTACATAAACATCTGGCAAGAAATGCATGGAGATACGTAGGATACCATCTCCCTGACATGCCTCACAACGTCCTCCTTTTACATTAAACGAGAAACGTCCCTTATCATAACCACGCATCTTTGCTTCCGGTGTCTGTGCAAACAGGGCACGAATATCATCAAAGACTCCGGTATAAGTCGCTGGATTACTTCGTGGTGTACGACCGATTGGGTCCTGTGAGATATCAATAATTTTATCAATGTTCTTAATACCTTTGATTTTCTTATGCTTTCCTGCTTTGATACGCGTTCTTCCTAATTCATGCATGATGCCCTTGCTTAAGACTTCATTCACTAGTGATGATTTCCCACTGCCACTGACTCCGGTAACAACAATAAAGGTTCCTAAAGGAAATTGCACATCGACATTTTTCAAGTTATTTTCACAAGCACCGATGACCTCTAACTTTTTCTTATTACCTTTTCGTCGCTCACTTGGTACTTCAATTTTCATCTTACCACTTAAATACTGACCGGTAATGGAATTAGGATCCGCCATTACTTCTTCCGGTGTTCCGGCAGAAACAACTTGTCCGCCATGAATTCCGGCACCCGGACCGATATCGATGATATAATCACTTGCCCGCATAGTATCTTCATCATGTTCAACAACAATCAAGGAGTTTCCAAGATCTCGCATATCCTTTAACGTATTGATCAAACGATCATTATCACGCTGATGCAATCCGATACTAGGCTCATCCAGCACATATAATACCCCACTTAAGTGAGAACCAATCTGCGTTGCTAACCGGATGCGCTGTGCTTCTCCACCGGATAAAGTACCTGCTAAACGATCTAAGGTCAGATACCCCAAGCCGACATTATTCAGGAAACTCAAACGTTCACGAATTTCTTTTACAATTAATTTGGCAATTTCTTCTTCCTGTTTTGTCAGTGTTAATTCTTCCATAAAGACAGCTGCCTGACGCACTGACATCGTCGTCCATTCATAAATATTAATGCCGCCGACACGCACGCTTAAAGCCTGTTCATTTAAACGTCGCCCGCCACAGGTCGGACATGGTGCTTCTGCTAAGAAAGTCGCATACCATTCCCGTGACATCTGTGAACTGGTTTCCATATAACGTCGTTCGATTAAAGTACATACACCTTCGATAAACTCCGTTTTTTTCATCACATTCCCACTGCGTGATTCAAGTTTATAAGAGATCAGATCTTTAGAACCATACAAGACAATATCCAATTCTTTTTTGGTAAAATCTTTGATTGGTTTATCAATACTGATATCATAATAGTTTAATAAAGCCGCAAATTTTTGCCATTCCAGATTTTCCGTATTGACAATATTCTTATAATAAACGATACCACCCTGACGTATGGATTTTGTACGATCCGGTATCAGATATTCAACATCAACCTTTTGGGTAATACCTAACCCTTTACATGTATCACATGCTCCAAAAGGCGCATTGAAAGAAAACAATCGAGGTTCTAGCTTAGGAATGTTAAATCCACAATATTTACAAGAATAATTACTGGAAAACAAGACTTCTTCATGGTTATACGTGACGATTGCCAAGCCATCACTCATCTTTAATGCCGTTTCTAATGAATCATGCAACCGTGAACGATCGCTTCCTTTTACGATACGATCAATCACAACATCAATATTATGTTTCTTATTTTTCTCTAATGCCTCGACATCTTCCAATAGCTTCATTTCACCATCAACTCGCACGCGAAGATACCCTTCTTTACGTAAATGGTCAAATAAATCCTTATGCGTTCCTTTTTGACCATGGACGGCCGGTGATAAAATCGTTAAACGTGTCTTATCTTCCAGCTCCATGATTTTATCTACCATCTGTTTAATTGTCTGAGATGTAATAGGTTCATTATGCGTAGGACAATATGGTACACCGATTCGGGCATACATCAAACGCAAATAATCATAAATCTCCGTTACGGTTCCAACCGTTGATCGCGGATTATTACTCGTCGTTTTCTGATCGATGGAAATGGATGGGGATAATCCTTCAATAGAGTCTACATCCGGTTTTTCACTATTGCCTAAAAATTGACGGGCATAAGCACTTAAAGACTCCACATAACGTCGTCTTCCTTCGGCATAAATCGTATCAAATGCCAAAGATGTTTTTCCTGAACCGGATACTCCGGTCATAATGACAAATTTATCGCGTGGTACCTTAATATCGATATTTTTTAAATTATTCTCACGGGCACCTTTTATATCTATATAATCATGGCTCATATTTCTACCTCCAAACAACTACTATTATACATTAGTATGACCTTTTCGCCTAACTTTTCGCATTCTGAATCGCATTATTTTAAAAAAAAATAAAAAATTTGAAAGGTTTTATAAAATAGCATCGTGTTATAGGTGTACAAGGTACACAAGGAGGAATTTATTATGAAGAAGAAAAAAACAGTCGTCGTAATTGCAGTCGCTGCTACCCTTATACTCTCAATAACTTTATTGAAGGCAAAAGCTGACACCTTTCCACATTTTGGTGTTCATCATGGTTATGAAACACATGAACATTGTGACAATACACAAAAGCATAAAGAAACACACCATGCGATATCTCAAAATAAGGCATCTGTGAAAACAGCCACCCCAAAACAAAAAAGCCCTCTTACGCCAACAACGGTGTCCACAAATACTACAAATACGCGTTCAGTAAGCAATAATGATGATTCGCAATATAGAAATCAGCAGCCTTGCGCTAACGAGAATAGACAGTGTCAAAACAACAACCAAACCTTATGCCCAAATTGTCAAAAGCAACATCGTACACAGACACCATGTCCAAACAAAGGTAACTACCAGATGAAACAAACACGTAGCGGAAGAAGTAATCACACTGCTTGTAATAGAGGATATCACGGAAATCACCACTAGGCAAAACAATTAGAATTCAGTATACTAAGAATAAGGGATGAGGAAACCATGCGAAGTGAAGAGGAATTGAGGACAGCGATTCATCGTTATGCGGACATGATTCGCAAAATCTGCTTTATCCATATGAAACAGGAGAGTGATGTGGATGATGTTTTTCAATCTGTCTTTTTGAAATATGCGAAACAATCAAGCTTTCATGATGATGAACATGAAAAGGCATGGCTGATTAGGGTGACCATCAATGAATGTCATGATACTTTAACTACATGGTTTCGCCGTAAGGTCATTTTGAGTGATGAATTGGAAAGTTATGCACCCAGTGTTACTTCTATGCATTCCACAATGTTGGATGCTGTTCTTCATTTGAAACCAAATTATCGCAATGTTATTTATTTATATTATTATGAAGGTTATAAGATTCGTGAAATTGCAGATATTCTGCAAAAGAAAGAAAATACGATTCATACCTGGCTGAAACGAGCAAAAGATGATTTGAAAATCATGCTGGGAGGTGATGATCTTGACTAATCCATTAAAAGACTTAGATCAGCTGCATGCCAGTGAAGAAACGAAAGAAAAAACATTACAGTATGTTTTATCAAAACAACGTCATAAGAAAACATTGCCAATATGGCAAGGAGCACTCGTATGTGCGATCAGTGTTTTGTTGGTTATGCTTTGGCAGCCTTGGAAAGTTGATGATCTTCCAACAAAACCAACTTCACCGGCAGCCATTGCCTCAACCATCACCTTAGATGTGAATCCAAGTATGGAATTATCTGTGGATGCGCAACATCGCATTTTACAAACAAAAGCTTACAATAAAGATGCGAAACAGATTTTAGCGAGCATTGATCTTAAAAACAAAGAACTTGATGAGGCATTAACTTTATTATTTGCGAATGCTACCTATCAGAAATATTTAGCAAATGGTATCTTGGAAGTCGGTATCTATGCCGATGATGCAGCTCTGCAAAAAAGTCTAGAGGAAGAAATTGGCGCTTATCTGAAAAGCAATGCTACGGCAAAACGATATCACTGTGCATCTATTGATTCCAAGACACATGAAGCGGCCAAGATGCATCATACAAGTCAGGGCAAATATCGTGTGATTGAACAAATACGTTCTTATGATGCAGCTTATACAATTGAAGAATTGTCAAACTATAGTATGAAAAAATTATATGCGCTATTAGAACAATACGATGATTCCGCTGTACCTGAAGGCTGTCATAGTGAGCGTGCACATGAGAGTAATCAGGAAACACATCATCAAAACCGTCATCATGGCAATCATGATTAGTCCCTTTAAAAGGGACTTTTGTATTATAAAGTTAGGAGTTAAATCGATTTAATTCCTAGCTTTTTATTATAATACACAAAGAATCACAGTAAAATTAAAAGGATTAACTCCTATACAATATAGGAATCAATCCTTAATCAGTCGGGTGTGATAATCTGTGTCCAACTTTATGGGTTCACTTCAATCCTAAGACTAACTGCTCTGATTGTAATGAAGTGCTTGTATTTTCTTTATCACTTCTTGTCTGTAATTTTCAATATCTAAAGTCCTTTTTCTACCCGCTGTTAAGTGCATAATCGGTAAATCAATTTTTTCAAGATCATTCAACAGCAATAGCGGTTCTTCAAAAACGCAAAACGATTGTCCCGTTTGATAATTGTTGCTTTCTTGATAAATTCTAAAATCCTCGAATAAAAATTCGTTTTGAGGAAGTATGATATTTTTCGCTTCTTCTTTATACAAGTACCTTGCAAAGTTATACAATCCAAATGCAAAAAAGGAAATTTTTCTTGTAAACGGATTTTCGCCATAATCTTTTGATTTTTTATGTGCTTTACAGAGATTAGCTAATTCCAATGAAAATTTCTCCCAATCTTTTTCAAACAATGAAAGGAAAGTGCTTATCACTGCCATTTCTTCTGATGTATGTTTTCCTTGCAAAAATCCTTTGCTTTCTTCAATCACATATTGTTTCCACGCAGGTTCTTGATAATACAGATACATCACTAAATTTGTAATACTGCACGCAGATTTTAACCCATTCTTACTAAGTCCGTTTTCTTTTGGAAATATATTTTCAATATCACGAAAGCGGTTTGCACAGAATATATGCGGTAAAACATTCCAAGCGTAAATGGAATGGTCGCAACTGCTGTTTGTTATTGTGAGTTGTCCCCATGTTACTGCCGAATTGAATGCATTATTTAAGTAGCTCATATCCTTTTCTTGTAATGCTAGATAACTTCCTAAATAAACAATCTTTTTTCTGAAATTTTCATGCAATAATTTCAGCCATATAATAATTTGTTCTTCTTGCTTTTTACTTTGACAGTATTTCATATATTTCTTTAATCGCTCATCAATATATGCGTCCATGTTGGCATATCCGAACATTTTATCCACATTTTGTAAATAAAGTTTTATAAGTTCCTTTTTATCCATAGAATCCCTCATTTCACTTATAAAGCTTTGATGTTTACTATATAAATGCTTTAAGACCAAGTAAAATAAGTACAATAGCTATTACTGGAACGGGCATCATACAAATAAGAAATAAATTTAATTTTTTCTTTGCCTCGTCTGTATTTTCTTGTTTCATTTTTTTGATTTTTTGCAAAACAATAACTGGAAAAGAAAGAAAAATAAGACCACCTATTAAAATCATTGCAATATTCATTTACATAATCCTCCTCAATAAGTTTATATATATTTGCCGTGTGAAATAGATACTTTTTATATCACACCTTATAAAATGCAGTTTTACCTTGTAAATACAGCTTTTTCCGTTTGTGAATGTCCATTGTCTTTTGTTTTTTCTGCCCCCTTTTTTAGATAACGGGGGCTTAATCTTCGCTCGCCGCAGGCTCACTCCGTCTGTTCAACTAATAGCATCACATTACCAAAAAAGAAAAAATTGTATGTTATTTATCTTCTAAAATAGCACCATATTTCGTATGTGGAAGATACTGTATTTTTAAATAAGTATGTTTATCAACATACCCAGAAAATACTGTAAATTCGATTTCATCATTTGTAACTTCATCATATAGAAAAATACTTCTTCTTTCAGAAGATACATCCGCACCACCATGAGCTTGTTCAGTCACATATCCTTCTGCATAGCTATACTGTTTGTTTATGATATAAGGCATATCTAAAACAAAATCTTTCAAATATAAGATTAAAAGAATGGCAATTATCATAAAGACGGCATTCGCCAATCGAAGAAATATTATATCGTTTTTTCCAGTATATTCTTTTTTTATCGCTTCTTTATCAAAAAATATCGCATAAACAAGCTTTCTCTTTTTGATAAGATAGATAATACAAGCAATTAAAGCTATAACAAATAATGAAACCCGTATAAACAATCTAAATATAGCAAAATCCATAATATTCTTCTCCCGTATAAATAAGGTAATTGACAATATTATAACATTTGCAATATAGACCGTCATCCGTTTTCTGCTATATGTTATATATATTTTTTTATCCCATGTTTTTTCAAGAGTGCAAGCATTGCTTACGCAACAAGCTCTTGACAATGCATGCTCTAAAAAATGATAGATAATCAAGCAGAAAAAGGACAAGTTATGCTGTGTTACAGCAACGAAAAGACATCTCATATCTTGTATGAAATGCTATTTTCTTTGACGTATCAAGGTTCTTTCAATCTAGTAAATTAGTGGTAAATCTCTTTTGCCTTTTCATTCATATTGCTTAAAGTCCCTGTGTTTATGCAGATGATCAGATTTTTAATCTTTTTTATAGAAAAAATACCTGCAGAACAGGTATTATGAAGTAATTTCGATTGTTTTTTCGAAAGGGTTATAAAACGTTTTTATGTAAACCAGAGGTTTACCATTTTTACTGCGAATCGTACTTTCTGCCATAATGATTGGTGTTGTAATCTTTATTTTTAACTGATTGGCATATTGTGCAGGCACGATCATTGGATGAAATCGTTGGGTTACCGTCCCCTGTTCAATATAACTGTTCAGATTCAGCAGCTCTTTTAAATGGTTAATTTCATCGTCGCTCACCAAACTTCGGATGAAATATACCTCTTCTACACTCAATGGACGATGATTAATCTTATTGACGCGTACTACTCTCAACATATAATCCGTTTCTTTTATTTCTAGGTAAGGCGCCATTTCTTCGGCCTTTTTTACAGAAAAATAAATAACGCTGAAATCCATGGCATCATGTTCCTGTAATAATTCTGAAGTTAGATTTTTCTTAATCAGTTTACGGTCAGCGACAAATGTACCCTTATTCTTGTCGCGATATAACACACCTTCTTCCACAAGCTCATTTACAGCATTGCGGACGGTCATACGACTGGCGTCAAACCGAATTGCCAGTTCGCGCTCAGATGCTATCGGTGAATTCACTGGTTTCCCATTGATCTCATCTAATAGCTGTTGCTTAATTTCGAGGTAACGTGGGGTAGCCAAGTCATTCACCTCCCTTTCCGATGAAGCTTTTATCTTATTTCATAAAGCCAAAAGTCAGCCATGGTTTAATATAATCCAATAACATGGTTTCGTTGGCTGGAATATGTCCAATAACATTTTTCCTTCCATCATTTGGCATATCTTTCAAGACAATGTGCAATTCCCCTTTGTAACGTGCATACTTATCATTGATAATGACAACATCGCCACGTTTCAAATCTCTTGTATTCTTTGGTGGCACACTTTCTTTCGCAAAGGTTACCCGAGGCATGGTACTTCGTGCCATGTATTCACTCATATCACCTCTGACAAAGTGTGGATGTTCATATAAGATTTTCTCTTCTGTAGGAAGTAAATCCGCCTCAAAATCAATCTTAAAGGTTAATTTACCCGGATCAATCTTGGATAATATAGCCAATTCTTCTTCACTGGCGAAGCAATTGGCAATGATAACATCATCTACCAAACGTGTCGCAAATAAATGTCTTGCGGCAACATCAACCGGTAAATCACGATGCATTTCTAAGGTACATAAGCCTTCATTGACCGGCCAAGGTCCAAAGGTATTGGGCTGTTGTGAAGAAATAAAAGCAGCCACCTTAATATTTTGCGCCTTAATATCGCTACTGCATTTTGCAAAGTGTGCATAACTCAATCCACTGTAACGCTGTGGATAAAAGTTATGACAGGTGATGATCGTATCCAAATTGGGATAATGACTCATGATGTTATCTAAATATTTTGTACCTAAACTGGCATTGATTTCAATTTTCAAATGTTCTGGATTATAGGTCATTTGTGCTTCCTTCAAAGAATCGAATCCCTCATCCAGACGAATGCCATCTGCATGCATTTCTTTAAAGAAAGAAAGATCATCATAGGATACGCCTAAACGTTCAAAGACGAAAGGCGCGACATCCAAGATAACTTCCATGCCATAAGTGTGTGCATGGTCCATCAGTTCGCGAAATTCTTTGACGATTTCTTCCCTGCTTTTTTCCACACTTAATAAACATGTAAAGATCCTTTTGAAACCATATTTTGCCGCCAGTGTGATATACTCTTTGTCCTTTTCCAAAGTGGAATGCTCCGGATACAGACAGATTCCTAATCTAGCCATGATTAGCCTCCTTTGAGTTGACAGCCTATGCTTCTTGGTTATCTTCTATTTTATTTTCTTTTGCTTTTTCTTCTTGTGCATATTTTTCAACGGCTCTTAACAGTCGTGTTGCACGTTTTTTTGCTCTACCTTTATAAAACAAGTTCATAAGCTTGAAGTTCCAGTCACTGCTTCTGTTTCTTCCTTTAAAATCTTCGCTATAGGTTACTCCGATACGACCGTCTGCTAAATCTTCAATCTCATAGCTTAACGTGTTCACCCCTCCATAAGAGGAAAACTCGGCTTTGTAAATATGCGGTGGATCCCATTCTGTGATATTGATATCCACTTCCCCTTTGCGTCCTACTTTATTCTTCATCGTTTTCTTATAAGAAAACCCTTTATGAAGCTGTTTGACACGTACCTTTTTCCCAGTTGCTTCAGAAATATCGTACGCAACAGATTCAGCGATGTGCTTGAAGAAATCAGCTGCATCAATATATAACAATTCCTGTACCTGTATCATCTTGCTCACTCCTTAAAAACGCTTATTTATAAAGGTATTATACATAAATCTCTCTTGTATTACAAATCTATTCAAAGCCATGGTGTTCTGCCAGTTCTTTAAACCAGCGACCACTTTTTTTAATGATTCTTTCTTGTGTTGCAAGGTTTAGTTCTACCAAACCATAACGATTCTTATAGGCATTCAGCCAGCTCCAACAATCAATAAAGGTCCAGACATGGTAACCGATACAATGACTGCCTTCTTTTATGCCTTTTGCCAGCCATGTTAAATGGTCTTTAAAGAATGCTATACGATAGTCATCTTTAATTCTTCCATCTTTACGGAAGCGTTCTTCATTTTCCACACCCATACCATTTTCCGTAATCATCCATTCAATGTTGCCATAGTTATCACGAATATTCATCGCAATATCATAGATCCCCTTTGGATAAATTTCCCATCCACGATAAGGATTCATCTTTCTTCCCGGCATTTCATAATGATCAAAGTAATATTCTGGTGTAAAAGGAGCATCCGGATTAGGCATATTGGCTTTTGCACAAACCCGCACCGGCTGATAATAATTAACCCCTAAGAAGTCAACACGATTTTCTTTAATCACTTGCAAATCTTCTTGTGTATATGTTGGCATTAAGTCATGTTTACGAATAATTTCAACTAACATGGGATCATATTCACCCTTAACAGAAGGATCCAGAAAACTCTTATTCGCAAACAATTCGGCGATTGTAGCCGCTTTTACATCTGCCGGATGATCACTTCGAGGATATGCCGGAGTCAAATTTAACACGATACCGATCTTGCCTTCCTTATCAATCTTGTGATATTCCCGAATGGCTAGGGCACTGGCAAGTGCTGTGTGGTATGCTACTTGAACTGCCGCTTTGGGATCTACCTTACATGGATAGTGATAACAACTTAAATAACCACATTCCACATGGACAATAGGTTCATTAAAGGTAAACCAATGTTTTACCTCTTCATGGAATAAGGTAAAACAAGTTTTTGCATATACTTGATAATATGCAACTACCTGTCGATTTTCCCAACCGCCGATTTCCTGCAAAGCTGCTGGCATATCAAAGTGATATAAATTCACAAAAGGTTCAATACCATTCGCCTTTAATTCTTGAAATACATCTTTATAAAAGCGAACAGCATCTTCATTGATTTCACCATATCCTTTTGGGAACAAGCGCGACCAGCTGATAGATGTCCGAAAAGAATTGTGTCCGGTTGCTTTTAAAAGCTGGATATCACTTTGATAGTGTTCATAAAAAGTGGAAGTTGTGCCTGGACCAATTTCATCATGAAATTTAAATGGTTCTTGTTCATACCAAAGATCCCAGATATCTGCTCCTTTATCATACGATGTATGAGCACCTTCGCATTGTGTAGCGCTGGTTGCGCTTCCGAAGAAGAATGATTTTGGAAATTCTACCATTTCCCATTCTTCCTCCTTTCCTTTTGGGCAGACTTTTTCAGAATGATGACACCTAACAAAACAATCGACAATCCTCCAATGATCATTGGAAATGGATTTGCCATTTGTTGTGAAAACATAATAAATAATAATCCGATACCGATCATAAAGACCTGCCAAGATGCCCACTTTTCCATACGTATTACCTCTTTCTTCATCATTTATGTTGATAAGTTTCCTTATTTGTTTTCAATTTTTTTATTTAATGCGATAAATTTTTCTGCCAGAATCTTAAATGATTCAGCAGACATCAATTGATCCTCTGCATGAACCAGCAGTAATACAACTTCTGTGTTTTCACCGTTTGCTTCTTTTTGAATCAGCTGTGCATGTGCACTGTGTCCACCGGTGAAGAATTCATCGCCTTCTTTAATTTTTGCTTCAGCTTCGTCGAATTTACCCTGTTCTGCCAGATCAATTGCTTCAATGTAGCTTCCTCTTGCCATACCTACTGCAGAAATGATCTGGAAACAAATTAGTTCAATACCTTCCATGGTTATATTCTCCTTTTTTAAAAAAGCAGAGAAGGGATTTTCCCCTCCCTGCAAGTGTACTGCTTATTCTGTGTCAAACTGACCTTCGTTTTCTTTTGCTTGCATACGGTTTGCCAACATAACGAATGGTGTCCATAATACAAAGGAAACGCCCAAACATAAGATTGAAACCAATGCAGCAAGAATGTTACCGCCAGTTCCCATAAATGCGTAGATACCAACAGGCATAACCCAAGGTACCTGAACAAATACAGGAGGAATAATGCCAGCCATTGTAAAGCCTAAAGCGATAGCTGCACATATAGGTGGAACGATCAGCCAAGGAATGATATAAATCGGATTCAATACAATTGGCATACCGAAGATAACAGGTTCATTGATATTGAAGATACCCATAGGAGCTGCTAATTTTGCAACGGCCTTAGAATCATCTCGTTTAGAGAAAATCAGGATGGCAATCAGTAAACCTAGGGTTACCCCGGAACCACCCATTTGTGCATAAGCATCAAAGGAGCCACGTGTCCAATCGTAAGGCATACCGACAGTTGTATGATGTTTATTGAAGAAATCCAAGTTTTCCAGCAACGCAGGTGTATACACACCCTCGATAACTGGTGCCATAACATTGGAACCATGCAAACCAAAGAACCAGAACAGCTGTACCAAGAAGACAATCAGGATAACACTGAAGAATCCCTGCGATAAGCCAAGCAAAGGTTTCTGAATATATTCAACGATCAAGTCGTTTGGATAAGAGCCAGTGCAAGCAACACAAATTTGTGTTACGATACCAAATACGTAAATAGCAATGACACCAGGAATGATAGCAGCAAATGCGTTACTTACTGCTGGAGGTACAGAATCAGGAAGCTTGATCGTAATTTTCTTAATCATTAATTTAATATAGATCATGCTAGATAAGATACCAACAATCAGACAAGTAAACAATCCACTAGCACCTGTATAACTGGAACCTAAATAGCCCCAACCGCTGGCACCATGTAAAACAACGGCTTTTCCGGCATCATTTAAGGCAACATCTAAACCGGCACCCTTTAAAGCATCCAGTGCAGAAGTTGCAACACCTGGTAATTCATAATCAAAGATAGCACTTTGTCCCATACAAGTAACAACGGCAGCAAATGCAACAACGCCACCGGCGATTGGGTTGACATCATAAGATTTTGCCAGATGATATCCTAATGAGAATGTGAAACACAAACCTAAAATAACAATAGAGCCAAAGTAAACGTTTCCGTTTACATTGATGATTTGCTGCACATTAGCAACAAATTCATTGCCTTCACCCCACCATGTATTTGGTAAATCGCGCAGGAATACGTTTAGCAATACTGCCAAACTACCTACCATGGTAACCGGCATGATGGAAATGAATCCATCACGGACAGCAACTAAATGTCTTTGACTGCCGATTTTAGCAGCAATTGGCATAAAGTGCTTTTCCATCCAATCCATAAAAGCATTCATAATTTTTCTTTCCTTTCACTAATTGAGTTTTTGCGTTTTGAGTTTGAGTTAAATTTAAGCTGGTAATTGTGTTATTTCCCCAGCAGTTTCAGTGCTTGATCTAATACTTTCGCACCGTTCATCATCGCATACGCCTGCATGTCGATAACAGTTACCGGTTTCTCTCCGGCAATACCCTTCATTTTTGACTCCAGGAATCTAACCTGAGGTCCCAACATCATAATATCAGCGTTGCCAATATTATTTGCTGCTTCTGCATCACCTACTGCCCAAATTTCAGCTTCGATACCTCTTTGTGCGGCAGCATCTTTCATTTTGTTTACCATCAAGCTGGTTGACATTCCGGCAGAACAAACAAGCAGAATTTTAATCATGTGAATTCCTCCTTTCCACTTGGTATATACCACTTTACACACTTATGATAACACGTTTAAAAATTTATGCAACCGTTTTCTTTCTTTTTTTAAAAAAAGTTTTGAGCTATCATATTTGTGACTATATGCGCATAAAATACAATAAAGAAAGGATTTTATTTGAATCAATAACATCATAAGAAAGAAAGTTAAGAAAAACCTCACATTCGTATGGACACGCTTACACAGGTATGTTATTATGGTATAGACCACTTGGGTTTATACGGTCAATTCATTCAAATGGTATAGTCCACTTTACAACGATGAGGAGGCATTTATGAAGAAAGATACTGTTAAAATTGTAACAATTGGAGGCGGCAGCAGTTATACACCAGAATTAGTGGAGGGATTCATTAAACGTTATGATACCCTACCGGTTCGCGAACTTTGGTTAGTTGATATTGAAGAAGGCAGAGAAAAGCTGGAAACCGTCGGTGCTCTTGCGCAGCGAATGGTTAAAAAAGCCAATCTTCCTATGAAGGTCATTCTCAGTTATGATCGTCAAGAAGCCTTAAAGGATGCTGACTTTGTAACAACACAAATGCGTATCGGTCGTCTTCCTGCACGCGTGGAGGATGAGCGAATCCCATTATCGCATGGTATGATTGGTCAAGAAACCAATGGTGCCGGCGGTATGTTTAAAGCTTTCCGTACGATTCCCGTCATTCTTGACATTGTCAAAGATATGCAGAAACTATGCCCAAATGCATGGATGATCAACTTTACCAATCCTGCCGGTATGGTCACTGAAGCCATACTGCGCTATACTGATTTTAAAAAGGTGATTGGCTTATGCAATGTTCCTGTGAATATGGTTGCTGGCATTGCCAAGATTCTCGGTGTTGAAGAAAACCGTGTAACCTTAGAGTTACAAGGTGTAAATCATTTTATCTTTGCGACTGATGTTTTTGTCGATGGCAGTTCTGTCATGGATACTATCGTGGAAAAGTATGCAAATGTGACTGCTGAAGATACGCTTGCAATGAAAAACTTTATCTCTTTGCCATATTCTCCTTCCTTTATACGCGGTTTACATGCCATACCATGTCCCTATCATAATTACTATTTCTTTACAAAGGAACAGCTGGACGAAGAGCTGGAACAATGGAAAGAAGGTACGGTGCGTGGCGAAGTTGTATCACAGGTTGAAAAAGAACTCTTTGCCCTGTACAGCCATCAAGAACTAGATGTCAAACCGAAACAGCTGGAACAACGTGGCGGTGCTAGATATTCTGATGCCGCATGCAACTTAATTCAGTCTATTTATAATGATACCGGTGATATTCAGTACGTAGATGTAAGAAACAACGGAGCGATAAGCAATCTGCCTCATGACAGTGCTGTTGAAGTAGCCTGTCGGATAACCGCGGATGGTCCTAAACCTATCGCAACCGGTGAATTAAAATGTACCATTAATGGTTATGTACAAATGATGAAGTCGTTTGAACGCATGGTCGTTGAAGCTGCTGTCACAGGGAACCGTGATTTGGCAGTGACCGCATTAAATATGAACCCTCTATGTCCAAGTGATGAACTGGCCAATGTGGTCATCGATGAATTGTTAGAAGCACATAAAGCTTATTTACCACAGTTTCAAAAGTAATGTTTAACATTGAAAAGAGCCGTTTTATGGAATGGCTCTTTTCTTTATGCCAAAATGGCATTTATGTGATATCCTACAAGAAATACTTATCGCTTCATGATAAAATAAGGACATTGGAAAGGAAGTATTCTATGGAAAAGGAACACCGTGAAGTATGGTTTGATAATGATTTGCAAATTGAAGCTTATCAGCTGCATGGCATTGTGCAAAAGTTTCCAAACCATTTTCATCCGTATTATGTCATTGGCTTTATTGAAGGCGGCAAGCGTCAGATGTGGTGCCGTCATAAAGAATATGTATGTGAAAAAGGCGATATGATCTTATTCAATCCATTAGATAATCATCATTGCGCTCCACTTGATGATTCCATTTTGGATTATCGAGCTGTTAATATTCAGCCCGAGGTCATGCAAACGATCATGGAAGAGCTCTTTCAAACAAAGCAGCTTCCTCATTTCACGACACCGCTTATTAAAAACTGTGAATATACCCAGCAGTTATCCTCACTTTATCAGGCAATCATGGAACAGGCTTGTACTCTAGAGAAAGAAGAAGCATTATACTTTTTGATGCAGCCACTCATGGAAAACTATATGGAAATAGAAAAAGAAGATGCACCGCTAGAGGAACCAATACAAAAATTATGCGCATATATGGAAGAACATTATGCAGAAAACATTACACTGCAAACGCTAAGCGAACTATCGCATTTCAGTAAATCTTATTTATTAAATGCCTTTACTCGACAAACCGGAGTATCCTGTTATCGCTATTTACAAACTGTTCGTATTCATCAGGCAAAAAAGATGTTAGAAAAAGGACTCTCTTTAAAAGATGCCGCAATGGCAGCCGGTTTTAGTGATCAGAGTCATTTTACCAATTTTTTTAAAATGTTTATCGGACTGACACCAAAACAATACCAGCGTATCTTCCTGAAAGGAGCTATGCATGACGAATAATCGAAAACAAGGACATCTATGTGCCTTTCTCACCATTTTCATATGGGGCACTACCTTTATCTCAACTAAAATTTTATTAACCGACATGACCCCTTTACAGATTTTATTTACCCGCTTTGTGATTGGCTATCTCACGCTATGGATCATGTATCCGCATCGTTGTACACTAGAAGATAAAAAACTGGAACGATGGTTTGCAGGTGCCGGGCTTTGCGGAATTACCTTATATTATCTGTTAGAAAATATCGCTTTGCTGTATACACAAACGACCAATGTCGGCGTCATTATCTCGATTGCTCCTTTTTTTACTGCTTTCTTAAGCTCAAAGATCATGAAGGAATCCTCCAAAGGGCGCTTCTTTTATATAGGATTTGCTTTGGCAATGCTTGGTATCTTACTTATCAGCATACCGGATAATGCCGATGTATCCTTTCATCCTTATGGCGATGTATTGGCTTTGCTAGCAGCTCTTGTTTGGTCCATCTATTCTCTGCTCTGTCGCAAACTTTCTACTTTTCATATGACAACCATTGGCATAACACGCAGAACCTTCTTTTATGGTTTACTCTTCATGATACCAATCATTCTAACGCAAGATACCTTTCACGTTTCACAAATCTGGCATGGTGGTTGGCCTGTAATCGGCAATTTACTATTTTTAGGCTTTGGTGCCTCGGCATTATGCTTTGTGACCTGGAACAAGGCAGTATCTATTTTAGGTTCTATACAGACAAGTGTCTATATTTACTTAGTACCTGTCATTACCGCATTAACATCTTTTCTTATCTTACAAGAATCCATCAGTATGAAAAAACTGATAGGAATCATCTTTACTATATGCGGCTTATTTTTATCACAAGATTTGCAAAAGAAAGAAAGCACTGCATTACCTATTCATAAACAAGCAAAAACAAGTGTCCCAAAAGACATCTGCTAATCTTATGAAATACATTATATAAAAGTAATAAAAGGAAGGAGTAAGTATACGATAGCTTTACAAGATAGATCGTATACAAAAAAACATTATGGAAATTAAAAGTGTATGTATCTTATGGGAAGATTTGCCCCTTGGCATCATGGCCAATACAGCGGCTATTCTTGGCGTATCCTTAGGTAAACATGCGCCGACATTAGCGCGTGAGGATGTTTATGATAGCACTGAGGGAAAACATCCCGGCATTGTGCAGTACCCACTGCCCATTCTTAAAGCCAACCAGGAAACTTTAGCTTCGATCTACCAAAAGGTCCAAACGATGGAAGATGTTTATTTCGTTGACTTTACCAACATTGCCCAAAGTTGTTTAGACTATGACGACTATATTCAAAAGATGAAAAAGGCTACACAAGAAACCATCGAATATTATGGAATTGCTTTGTTAGGCCCTAAGAAAAGCATTAACCGTTTAAGTGGAAGTCTGCCCTTACTTCGTTAAGAAATCTAAACGATTGCTAGAATAAAAAAGATGGTGTTTCCTGTCTTCCCCGTTTAGGGAGTAGGATCTACATCATCTTTTTATATGCATGAAGTTAAAATACTTGATACCATTTCTTAATTCAAAAAACACTTTTACCCTATTTTATATATTCTTTGTTTTAATCTATTTGATATACTTCTTTAAAATGGCTTCCATTTCATCAGCGTTATGGGCAATCCATGCCTCATAAGATTCACCATGCGCACTGACATGATCGGCAATCGCCTGTAAAAACAAACAAAGATCATCTGCCAATACAGCACCTACTATATCCCCAAACCGGGTATCTTTGGCATGATCATTCCCATACAAACTTACTTGAAAAGCCGGATATGGCTTTTTATCAATCACCTTGACTGTACCCTGAAAACCAATAGCTCCGATTTGATTGGTTCCACAAGAACTGGTACAACCGGAGATAAAGATACGCGGTAAGACATCTGCAGGATAGTCCTTTTCTCTAAAGTACATGATAGCTTCACGTAAAGTACCTTGAGAATCACGCAAGCCTACCTGACATATGGATGCGCCAATGCAAGAAACACTTTCCTCAAAACGATTGCGTGCTCCATCCTCTGTGATAGCCAGCACCGCTTTCGCCTCATCAGCTGTACAATTGATGATATAAACTCCTTGTTGTGGGGTGATACGCAATTCTACATCTTCCATGTCCTTGATAGTTTCATAGATCTGACGTAATTTCTGAGGTGCCAGACAGCCGCCAAGTGGATGATAATACACAGCATATAACCCCTGTTGTTTCTGGGCAATCACACGACGATCAGACAGTGTTTTATCCCCTGTTTTCTTTAGCACAGGTTCTTCAATATGTACCATCAAATTTTCCCCGCGCAACGCCTTTTCTACCTTATCCTGATAATCCTGAACCAATCCATCTACCCCAAGTGTATCCTGTAAATATCGTGTTCTTGCTTTCGCACGGTTTACATAATCGCCATGTTCCATAAACATCAACACCATGGCAGATACATAAAACAGAATCGTATCCGGCTGTACATGATGACCAACCTTCACACCCATGCGAGGATTATTTCCCAAGCCTCCGGCACAATACACATCAAAAGTATGGTCGGCATTTGCACAAAATCCTAAATCACGGAAATTGGCATGGGTTTCATTCTTATCCGAACTACTGAAAGCTACCTTTAGCTTTCTTGGCAAGGTAAACTTATTAACAATGCTTAATAAATAATCCCCAACACATTCCGCATAAGGGCGTACATCAAAATACTCATCCGGATCTACACCACTAAGTGGTGAACACATAACATTACGTGGAAAATCACCACCGCCGCCACGACATACAATATCATGATCCAAAGCATCTGACATGATATAGGGAATCTCAGTTCCACTTAAATCATGCATCTGAATCGTCTGACAAGTTGTAAAATGCAGTTTGGTAACACCGTGCTGTTCACTGGTATCACATAAAAACTTTAATTTATCCTTCGTTACTACCCCTTGGTTCATACGCAGACGTAACATAAACGTCTGTGCACCACGCTGTGCATAACTGCCAAAACCACCGCTGAATCCTTTAAAATCCTTCACGCTGATTTGCTTATTTATAAATTGCTGTGTCTGTTCATGAAACAATCGTATCTCTTCACGCAATTCCTCTCTTAACGCATCTTTCACTTACTTTACCTCCATAGTGTCATACCTCGATATCTTAGCATACATCAAGAAAAAGGACAAATAAGGAAATATTTTCATAAGATAAAATATTCTTATCTATCCAATATACATCATTTCATTTTCTATCCCTCATAAAGAACTCACTTGTATAGTATCATGAATTTCTTTATAATAAAGGAAGTGTATGAGAAAGAAAGAAGGAATGGCTATGTTAGATCTGCAAAACCACAAAGAATTCTTATGGAGATATACCCTAAGCTATGGGGATATAAAAACGAAAAAAGATGATCATACAACCTATGTCTTCCCTTTTCAAAATATAACATTTACCAACAAAGAGGATTGGGAAACATATAAGACTCCAGAACTAAAGGAACAGCTGTTTGCATGTAATAATCTAGAAGAAATCTTTGATTTCATCTCCTTGGAATATCAGGATTTCTACTTTATGGAAATCAGCGCTCATCTGCATGAAGCCGATGACCAGCCTTTGTATTCCTTATTATTGAAAAAGACTTATGAGAATGTGGGAATAACTGAATACATCACCAAGAACAATTATCTTCATCTGCTGAAATTTGCGGATGAAGCAACCGCTGCGTATCTTCAAGAACAATTAGACAAACAATAAGTGGGATAAAGAGAGTATTTCTCTAATATTTCATAAGCAAATCAGAAGGCTGTAGCGTATAGTAGCTTTCAGTTAAGCGTAAAAAAAGCGATTGTCACAAGTTATTGGCAATCGCTTTTTATTTTTGCTTCTTCTTTTATAGAACGAATGATGCGACATGGATTTCCAGCGGCTAATACATATGGTGGAATATCTTTTGTGACTACGCTGCCTGCCCCAATCACACTACCTTTTCCTATCGTGACTCCTGCCATTACTACCGTATTGCCACCAATCCAAACATCTTCTTCAACATGTATAGGCAAAGCATACTCTAAACCTGCTCGACGATCTTCTATAGAGAAAGGATGACCCGCTGTATAGAAAGCACAGTTTGGGCCCACAAACACATGATCTTCTACATGTATTTCAGCAGCATCCAGCATGATGGTATGCATATTCAAATACACTTGTTTCCCTAAGCGGATATTGGTCCCATAATCACAATAAAATGGTTGTTCAATAATTAGGTCATCTTCCATTTCCCCTATGATAGCTTGTAAGACTTTCTTACGTTCTTCCACAGCTGTAGGCAGTAGCTGATTATATTGGTGACACAGATCATGACATTGATTGCGTTTTGCGACAAGTTCTTTATCATAATTTGCATCATAAAGTATCTTTGCCATATAACACACCTCTTTCTTTTAGTATTATGATATCATAATTTGTTCCCATTTGGCTGGTTTTAAAAAAGCACTGCCATAGGTTGTTTATCCTAAGCTTATGTACAAACTTATGTTATTTTTCTCATTCGATCTTTAGTTCCCTATTTGCTGTTGGAGGTTTCAATATTAAAAAAGCGCTCCATTCAAGCAGTGCCGTGGGTTGTTTATTCTGAGCTATGTACAAACTCATATTATTTTTCTCATTCGATCTTTAGTTCCCTATTTGCTGATGGAGGTTTCGATATTAAAAAAGCGCTGCCATTCAAGCAGTGCCGTGGGTTGTTTATTTATGGTGGAGGTTGAGGGACTTGAACCCCCGACCCTCTGCTTGTAAGGCAGACGCTCTCCCAACTGAGCTAAACCTCCATCGGTGATTCATATATTACCATAAAACAACTAATCATGCAAGATATATTTTAAAAATAGCACTATTATCTGTACTATAATCTTACGTATTCCACCTGCATCACAACGATCAATCATTTCGCTAAGTTTCCTATTAAGCAACTTTTCTTCTTATTGTTGCGACACAATCCATTGTTTTATACCTATCTTCCACTTATAATGAAACCAAGAAAGAAGGTTAGAATTTATGAAACCACTAAAACTTGGAGAAAATATCGCTGCCTTACGCAGAAAAGCCAACATCACACAAGATCAATTAGCCAACTGGATCGGCGTCAGTAAATCTTCTGTTTCAAAATGGGAAACCAACACATCCTATCCGGATATCATTTTTCTTCCTCAACTTGCCACTCTATTCAATGTCACTGTGGATGAACTCATGGGATATGAGCCACAGTTAACACAAGAAGCTATTGTTGAACTCTATCATCAATTATCTGATGAAATCGCCCACGACAGTGATGAGGCTTTGAAGCATTGTGAAGAATTGTTGCATACGTACCACGCATGTTTCCCTTTCTTATATAAGATGATTGTTTTGTATTTGAATCATGCCACATTATTTAAAGATCCTGCAAAGATCTTAGATGAGGCTTTAAAACTTTGTCACTATGTAGAAAAAGAATGTAAGGATCCGACCTTGACAAAAGAAACTCTCACCTTGGAAATTATGGCATACATTGCCAGCGATAAACCCATGGATGCCTTACAGCTGTTAGGAGAAATCCCACGTCCGATTGCGCAAGACAGTGAACTTACTGCCGCTTGTCATCAGAAATTGGGAAATATGGAACAAGCGTATCGTATTTTGCAGACATCTGCCTACCAGCATTTGTTGTTTCTAATTCAAGATTCCATCTCTTTTATGATGCTGAGAATAGATGATTTAACAGCATGCGAAAAAACCATTGCGAAAGTAAAAAGTCTTTTGGAACTGTATCAGATATCGCATATCCATCCATATACAGCCTTTCAATCCCTTCTTGCCATCGCACAGGTATATGCTCATCATCACCTTTACGAAGAAGCTTTTAAGGAATTGACACATTCGGCTGATATCCTTGCTACAACGAATATGGATAAATTACAGAATCAAGACGATTATTTCACCGAATTAAACAGTTGGCTGAAAGAGATTGCCTTAGATACGCAGCCGCCACGCAATCGCACGATTGTCATTGAATCGCTATTGCAGATTATCAACGAGTTACCAGAATTTCAACCTATGAAAAACGATCCCCGTTTTCAACATTGTATCCGCATTTTACTGCAGAAAAAGGAGGAAACCACATGCAGACCTTAATTGATCATTTACCACTGCTTTTACCTTTAATCATCATTGAATTGATCTTAGCCTTTAGTGCATTATTTCATGTTCTACGTCACCCTCATTATCGTTTTGGTAATCGATATATCTGGATTTTCGTTGTCTTATTACTACAATTTTTCGGGCCAATTATCTATTTCGTATTCGGAAGAGGTGAAGAATGATGAATGTATTGGAACTTCATCAAGTAAGAAAAACCTTCGGCTCTCATGACGTCTTAAAAGGGGTGGACTTCTGCGTCCCTGCACATAGTATTTTAGGTTTTATCGGACAAAATGGGGCCGGTAAAACAACTACTATGAAACTTATATTAGGTTTGTTGCCAAGGGATGCCGGTGAGATTCAAGTTTGCCAAGAAACGGTAAGCTTTGGTGATACAAAAGCCAACCGCCATATCGGTTATCTGAGTGATGTTCCTGCCTTTTATGATTATTTAACCCCTTATGAGTATTTACAGCTCTGTGCATCAATCACACATATGCCTTCCGCAGATTGTAAAAGAAAAAGTGAAGAGCTCTTAACATTGACTGGTTTATGGCAAAGTCGCAAGAAGCGTATCGCAACATTTTCTCGCGGTATGAAACAACGTCTTGGCATTGCACAAGCTCTGTTGAATGAACCGGATTTGCTTATTGCGGATGAACCGACGTCTGCCTTAGATCCCATCGGACGTAAGGATATCCTATCCATACTAACACAAATTAAGGATCATACAACCATTATTTTTTCCACTCATATCTTAAGCGATGTAGAGCGTGTCTGTGATTCCTACGCTATTCTTCATGATGGCATTATCCAACGACATGGCAGTATGCAATCCATCAAGGAAAAGGCCAGTAATAGGATGCAACTAGAATTCATGAATCCTGAATCCATGCAGCATTTTCTTTCCAAAACACAGTTTAGCACCAAAATTTGTACGGATACAGAATTGCAGATCACACATGATAATATGTCACAGCTGCAAAGCAAGCTTCATCAGGAATTATTGCAGCAAAAACTTTCCTTGCGCCGTATGGAAATCGTTGAACCTACCTTGGAATCCCTATATATGGAGGTGGTAAAATGAATGCCTATCTAGCTTTTTTAAAGAAAGAATTTTACGACTATCTACGCAGCTACAAGCTCTTTGTACTTATGATGGTGTTTCTGGCTTTAGGATTTCTGAACCCTATCAGTGCGCGGTATCTTCCTGAAGTAGCGGCAAGTCTTTTACCAGATGGCATCCAAATACAATTACCACAACCTGAGGTGATGGATTCATGGGCGCAGTTTTATAAAAACATTTCGCAAATTGGTATCATCATCCTATTAATTGTTTTTAGCACCATGATTTCTAATGAATTGCAAAAAGGAACATTGATTCATCTATTAACAAAAGGTTTATCCAGAACCACCATTCTATTAGCGAAGTACAGCAGTGCTTTACTAGTATGGACATGTTGTTATGGCATTAGCTTTCTTGTCACATATCTGTATAACTTCATGTTTTGGCCTTTGACAAATGTGCCACACTTATTGTTAGGCATCTTTTGTATATGGTTGTTTGGTTGCTTGCTGTTGGCATTGTTATTATTAGGTGGTGTACTTACGAAAACAAGCATCGGCTCTTTATTATGTACAGGAGGGTTCTTCCTTATTTGTATGGGCATGTCTTTATTTCCTCCGTTACAGGAAATACAGCCTGCTATTCTTATAACAAATTCTATCTCTTTACTACAAGGACAAAGTCTTCCAGCCGATTATCTAGTGCCTATTCTTCTTGCCCTACTTTTGATTGGCATTTCTTTATCTAGTGCCATGGTGATATTTCGCCATCAACAGCTATAAGATGCATATGCTGTAAAGCTGTAAATACAAATACTCTTTTTCATCCATTCATAAACACCCACCAATTTCATGATATGTGCTAGTTTCATGATATATGCTAACTATGCTCGACAGGATCACTATCGTAAGGTTTCCTCTTATAAAACAAAATCCCTTCTGTGAAGTCAAACATCACAAAAGGGATTTTCCTTTTTAAAGTATCTTGGTGAAAAACAGTTACTTGATTTCTTGTCGATTGAAACAGAAAGCTCCGATATATGCGAAGAAAAGTATAATAATCGTTACGATTCCTAAATGCAACATTGTCACTGTATTAACATTTACTTGTTCGATTGCCGTAGCAACGCTGCCTAATTCATAATCGGCAAGTCCACTGATATGTAAAAAGCTTCCAACATAACCAAAGGCAAAAGCTCCAAACAAATAATATGCAAAGGATAAAGATACAGCTAACGCGGCGCTATGTATAATACTTCCCAATAAAAAGAAGATAACTGTATAGTTCAATACGACTACGGCCTGTAACAACACAGCTTTAATGATAAAGAAAGCATCCATTGTTACCGTTGCTCCGCCATACACACTGAAGCCTACCGACATGATGGCTTCAATCAAAAAGATTCCCATACAGCCAATATAGGCAGCCAATAATTTCCCTATATAAATGCTGGTTCGACTGATTCCAGTACTAACGACATTTTTCATTGTTCCATCGTTATAATCGGCCTGGGCTACACTGATGGCAACAAGCGCACTAAACAAAGGTACAATGCTTGCTGAGGAAGCAATCGCATCTTGAAAGCTGATTTTCTCATCCGTCATAAGACCTAAAGCCAGATAAATACCAAAGGATAACAATAAGATAAACCAATATGCTTTATTACGTTTTAGCTTAAATAACTCCGCCTTTACTACCTTATGCATCTAACTCACCTCCGGCAATTTTAATGAAGAATTTTTCTAAATCTACTTTGTTGTTTTTGACTTCTTCTTCACTGATTTCTTTTACTAACTTACCTTCCACGATAAACCCATAACATGTGGCGACCTTTTCCATTTCCCCCAAGATATGACTGGAAATAATAATGGTCGTACCTTTTTTATTCAGATCCAATAAAATCTTACGCACATTCGCAATCGCAATCGGATCTAAGCCATTGATGGGCTCATCTAAAATTAATAATTCCGGTTCTCCTAAGATAGCGCAAGCAATACCTAAACTCTGCCGCATTCCTAGCGAAAAACCTTTCACTTTCTGTCCGCGTTTTTCATATAAGCCAACCTTTTTTAACGCCTCAGGATGGCTTTCTTTTTATCCTTTAACCCTAACAAATCAGCACGCAACATTAAATTATCATATGCAGAAAGTCTGGTTATAAAAGCAGGTGTTTCTATGATGGAACCGATACGGCTTCGTTCCTGATTCATTTCTTTACCCTTTTTACCAAATAGCTGAATTTCTCCCTTGGTTGGTTTACTTAACCCCAACAGCATTCGCATGAATGTTGTCTTACCGGCGCCGTTTCGCCCAATCAACCCATAAATACTCCCTTTTTTTACACACATCGATATCGCATGATTTGCTTTATATCCTCTGTATTCCTTTGTTAAATCTTTTGTGACGATGATATCCTCCATGATATTCCCTCCTTCAAGAATAAAGCTTACCGTATAATGTCTTATTCTTTATGTACCATCATAACAAACAAATCACGTGCTGCGTAATTTTCAAATAACTTTTATTACCGAAAAGCTAACCGAAATCACCAATGTCGATACAATTTTCAAATCTATATCAGCAAATACCTTCATCTACCAATATGCTTTCTTTAACAACCATCATAATAACTTATTGTATATATTCACGCACAACCATCTATTCCCCTTTCATCGCCATAACGTATTTCATTTTTTTAAGAACTAATATATTTCTTATTTACGCTAGTATCGTTTTCACCTTTTATAACCAGAAACCCCTTTCACGCATAGTATTTAGACAAATAAAAAGAACTGTCTAAAGAACTTCTTTTTCTACTGCATATAAAATATTGACTGTTCGTCATTTTTGCCATATCCTTTTCACGGTCATAAAAAAATGACTTAAAGTCATTCAGGAAAAGAGGTGTAACTATATGCGAAACAAGGTTCTGATGAATAAGAATGAGAAACGCCGCAGGATTGAAGAAGCTGCCTTGCGCCTATTTGCGAAAGAGGATTTTAACCGCATATCCATCGATCAAATTGTCCAGGATGCTCATGTAGCAAAGGGCACTTTCTATCTTTACTTTCATGATAAGGTACAACTTATCAATCATCTAATCGTGAAGAAAAGCTCTTCCATCATTGATGAAGCATTAATGAAAGCCAAAGAGGAACAGATTGATGATAAGATCGAAGAATTGATCTTTCTTGTAGATTATGTCATTGAATTTTTCAAAGCCAATCCCAGCAGCATTAAGATGATCCAGAAAAATCTATCTTGGAGCGTCATCGGCGGTAAGCTTGGCGATGATGAATATGAGGTCGTGAATCATCTGGAGGATTTTCTCAGCTATTTAATCAGTTTAGGTTATCAAGAACAGGAAGCCTATCAACTGATTTTTATGATTCTAGAGCTTGTTTCAACCGTATGTTATTCCTCTATTGTATTAAAACAGCCGGATAGCATCGACAATTTAAAACCGATGCTATATACGACGATTCGCAAAATGATCAAACGATCTTAAAAGAAAGATAGGAGCGTGGAGGTATGAAGAAGTTATCTGATTTCATTGTTAGAAAAAGAAATCTGATTCTGTTAATTGCGGTACTGCTGCTGATTCCAAGTGCGATCGGTTATGCACGTACCAAAGTCAATTATGACTTATTGAGTTATCTGCCAAAGGATGTAGAATCCATGAAAGGACAAAAATCATTATCAGATGATTTCAACCTTGCCAGCACCGGTATGCTGGTAGTAGAAAATATGCCGGATAAAAACGTTGCGGAATTAAAGAAAGAGATTCAAAGCATTGATGGTGTAAAGGATGTCTTATGGCGAGGCGATATCTTAGATATCAGTATCCCGAAGGAGGTCTTGCCAAAAGATGTCAAAGACATGTTATATTCGGATAAAGGAACTCTGATGGTTATCACCTTTGAGGAAGATGGCGCATCGCAAAGAACGATGGATGCCATTCATAAGATCAAAGGTTATAGTGAAAAGCAGTGCTATTTGGGTGGTTTCTCTGCCGTATCCGAAGATATTAAGGATTTAAGTGAAAAAGAAACACCATTGTATGGAGTCACGGCCATCATCTTGTGTGTCATTGTCTTATTTATGGGATTGGAGTCATCCATTGCCCCCTTTATCTTCGTCTTGGGAATTGCTTTCCCAGTTGCTTATAACTTTGGTACTAATGTATTCCTCGGCGAAGTTTCTTATATCACAAAAGCCTTAGCGCTTGTCTTACAGTTAGGTGTTACCATGGACTACTCTATCTTCCTGTTGCATCGTTATCAGGAAGAAAAGAATAAAACAAGCAATCGTGATGAAGCAATGTCAAATGCGATTCAGGCAACCTTTACTTCTATCACCTCATCTTCAGTTACAACCATTGCCGGTTTCTTAGCATTATGTGCCATGCAACTGACCTTAGGAAAAGATATTGGTATTGTCATGGCAAAAGGTGTTATCTTTGGTGTCTTATCCACGATCATCATCCTGCCATCGCTGTTAATGCGTTTTGATAAGTATATTGAAAAATGGAAACATCCAATCATCTTGAAGGAACCTAAGAAATTGCCTGCTTTCTTAACAAAGCATTATAAAGGCATTCTGGTAATTTTCTTAGTCTTGTTCATTCCGATGGGGTATGCACAAAATCATACCAAAGTCTATTATGATTTGAGTGCCAACATGCCACAGGATTTTGCCAGCATCATTGGGACAAATAAATTAAAGGATCAGTTCCATATGACAACCACCCATTTCTTACTGGTGGATGAAAATTTAGAAAACTATCAGATTAAAGAAATCTGTGATGAAGTGGAAAAACTAAACGGTGTTTACAGTGTCGTTTCCTATGAGAGTCTGATTGGCGGAAGAATTCCGACACAATTAGAGCCGGAAGCCGTTAAAACCATTTTAAATAATGGCGGTAAAAAAATGATCTTGGTCAACTCAACGTATCGTGCGGCTACGGATGAAGAAAACGAACAGTTAGATAAGATTGACAACATCATGCACAAATATGATAAACATGCCGTGATTGCTGGTGAAGGAAGCTTAACGCGAGACTTGATCACAACAACGGATATTGACTTTAAGATGGTTAATATCCTATCCGTATTAGCTATTTTCTTAATTATTGTAATTACCTTTAAATCTTTAGCATTGCCAGTAATCCTCGTTGCGTCGATTGAATTTGCTATCTGTATCAATATGGGTATTCCATACTTTACCGGTAGTGTGTTGCCATTCATTGCCAGCATCGTTATCGGAACGATTCAATTAGGTGCTACGGTTGATTATGCAATTTTGATGACAACGCGTTATAAAGAAGAATTAAGTAATGGCAAACCGGTCATTGAAGCAGCGCGTGAAGCCGCAGCCAAATCGGCCCCAAGTATTATCACATCCGGTTTATCCTTCTTCGCAGCCTGTATCGGTGTATCCTTCATCGCGAAGATGGATCTGATCAAGAGCTTGTGTACGCTGATTTCACGAGGCGCTGTTATCTCTATGCTGGTAATTCTTCTGGTATTGCCTGCCTTGTTGATTATCTTCCATAAAGCGATTGAAAAAACAACAAAAGGTTGGCCAAAAGCCAATTTGAAATAAATAAGGAAAGAAAGAGGTTGAGGAACATGAAAAAAAATGTAAAAACAGTTACTTGTGCCGCATTGAGTCTGATGATGGCAAATACTTGTATGACAACACTGTATGCCAAAGATGGCGATGATACACAAACAACAAAGGATGAAACGGTCTATGCGATGTTGCATCCAGATGGAAGTGTTGATGAAGAAATCGTAAGCAGCTGGCTGCATAATGATCATGGTATTAAAAACATTAAAGAATCACTTGATCTTAAAGATGTCAAGAATGTAAAAAGTGATGATCAGCCCTCTGTGAAAGGAAATACCTATACATGGAATGTTGATGGCAATGATGTGTATTATGAAGGAAAAACAACGAAACAATTGCCAGTAAAGGTAAATGTCACCTATAAACTAAATGGTCAAGCAATAGATGGTAAAGATCTCATTGGAAAAAGCGGTCCATTGGAAATTCATATAACCATGAAAAACACACAGACACGTCAGGTGAATATCAATGGCAAAACAACCAATATTCATCCTTTATATATCGGTGCCGGCGTCATTGATCTGTCCACAGATCACTTTTCCAACGTCACTTGTGAAAATGGAAAAATTTTGAATGAAGGCAATAATCAAATGGTTGGTATCGTTGCTTTGCCAGGATTGGAAGACACCTTAAAAAGTAGTGGTATTAACGATACCAAAGGCTTAAAAATCCAAGATGAATACGTCATCAAGTGTGAAACAAAGGACTTTGAGATGGGGCCTATCATGATTGCCTTAACACCGGAAGTTCCTCTTGATAAATTGAAAGATATTAATTCACTTGATGAATTACTGGATGGCATTGATCAGTTGAGTGAGGCAAGTGTTAAGTTAGCAAATGGAACCAGTCAGCTTGCTGAAGGCACAGCCACCTTAAACAGCAAGGTTAAAGAAATGGTAAATAGTATTCCGGCTTTAAGCACTGGTGTAAATGACTTAAAGAGTGGTACTACAAAATTAACCAAAGGTTCTAAAGAATTATCTGCCAACTTGAAAAATTTAAGCAATGGCCTTTCTCTTGCCAAAGATGGCACCAAAAAACTGACCACTGCCACAAAAGATCTGCCAACCTTAGTCACCAGTATATCTGAGTTGAATGATGGCATGCAGACATTATCCACCGGTTTGCGTGAAGGCAACACCAAGATTCAGGCAGTAGATTTAAAAAAGATGCAGACATTAGTAGATGATTTAGCCGCCTATCCTACACAATTGACGGAACTAGCGAATAGTGCTTTGAAACTTAACACGGCAATACAAGGCATTAATACCATTGTGAATGGCGACACTCTGAAAGCAGCCAGTGCACAAGCAACCGCTAAAACAACAGCTGCCAAGACAACGGCTTGTACCCTCTATGCTCAAAACGCTGATCCAACCAAGTCAAATATGACCCAGGAACAAATCAACGCACTCAAAGCTATTTGTACAGATACAACTTATGCCGAAGGTTATGCTTCCGGTGTTCAAAATGCTTTATATGGCGATGCTGATGGTGCTGGTCACAATGTCAGTAATCTGAGTGCAGCGGCTGCGTTAGGAAGTGCAAAGCTGTCTGAAAAAGCACCGGAATTAAATGCCGCCGCCACTCAATTAAACGGTGCAGTTTCTTTAGTAAAAACAACGCTGACTGATTTAGGTACGCTGCAGGATAGTATGAAAGATGCTGCAGAAGGTGCAGCTACCCTAGCTGCCGGCACCAGTCAATTAAAAACAGCAACTGCCAATTTAGGTGAATTAAAAACCGGAATTAAGACTTTAAATACAAACATGGTATCTGCCAGCAGCGGTGCTTCGCAATTATATAATGGATCAAAAACCTTAGTAAATGGCTTAACAACAGCCAATGCCGGCGTTACTAAGCTGCAAAATGGTTCAACAGCTCTTAGCAAAGGGGCAAAACAGCTGCACGCTGCTACAACCACATTAGCCGAAAAAACAGGTGAATTAAACAAAGGTATGCAAACCTTTAAAATGGATGGCATTGATAAAATGAAACATGAAGTCAATGTATCTATGAGTGATCTGAATCAGCTGCTATCTATTAAAAATGAAATCGTCAAAGAAGCTGAAAATGAGCATACCTTTGCAGGTGCCCCTACAAAGAGTACAGCAAAAGTAAAATTCATTTATAAGACAGAAGAACTAAAACATGAGAAGAAAGTAGAAACAGAAAAGAAAGCCACAAAAGAAGAAAGTAAAGATAACTTCTTCGATAAGATCACCAATTTCTTTGCCAAATTGTTATAAAAAAACTAAAGAACGATTATCAAAAAGATATCGTTCCTTTTATATGCCATTCTTTTGATAATCAAAACTCCTTACTTTTTCTTAATGATTTCATCTTTGCCATCTTATTGATAAATGCTATAATATTTATATTCAAGGAGGTTCTTATAATGGAAAAGAAACAATTTGTCTGCCCTAAATGTGGGAATACATCTTATGAAAGCGACCAGTTTCAGGCAACCGGCGGCAATTTTGCGAAATTATTTGATGTTCAGAATAAAAAATTCGTAACCATATCCTGCACGCGTTGCGGTTTTACAGAATTATACAAGAGCGAAACAGATGCCGGATGGAATATTCTTGACTTCTTAATTGGCAGCTAAAAAACATCATACGATGTTTTTTTTTGCTCTTTCATAAACATATACCCAAAAGTGATACCATATGATTCATCTTTTGCATTATAACTGCCTGCTATGAAGGTAAGATAAGCTCAATCGATAAATGCTTTCACCTTATGAAATTTATAGAAAGATGGCAGGATTTCTAATAACGCAAATAGCAATAACGTTTCATCCTCAAGCTTATACCCTATAAAACCAAACCATTCTCTGCAAATCGGCAATAATATGATAAGTGTACTACTCTCTGCCACAAGCGAAGTGATAAATAAGGCTGTTTTCGGATATCGGTTATACCATGAAAGAATCTGTGTTTTACTTACGTGAAAAAGCCGAAGTATAAAATACAATAAAAACAGCACCCCGGCATTCACCAGCATTGCCACCTGCAAAAATATACCTAAGCTAAAAAGAAAGCATAAAATTGTTTTCATAAGTACCTCTTGTACAAAAGTATAGCACTCTTCCTTAAAAAAAGAAACGTCGGATAACGTTTCATTTTTATTGATATCTTTGCTATACCCAGAAGATATTATGATTGATATTTAAACTCTAATAACTTCTTCTTTACTTTCATATAAATCGTTAAATAAAGGATAAAGGTTCCAATCAATAGAATAGCGACAATTGTGAAAATAGTCATAAAAATACCCTGATATATCGTTGGATGTGTTAGTAAGAAAAACAAAATACCTAACATGAAAACCATAAGAATAACAATCATCGTAATCAAATTGCGCCAGCTGGATAACAGTCGTTTATACAAAGCATTACGTGATTTACGATCACTATAGATTTCCGGTTCAGGCGCACCGGGTTCCTCTAGGGTGCGGAAATAATGCAACATTCCATCAAATTCACTCTTTTCATGATAAATGCTTTCCCATCCGGCCTCTTTAAAGTTCTCCACATAACGATCTCCATCACGCAGACCATGCTCATAATAGCCTAAATGGTAATAGTAGTTTTTTACTTCACCCAGTTCGAAGGTATAGCGAATGCCCTTTTTTTCTTTAAAGTGATACCCACTCATAGACATCTCATGCAAATAACGCGCTTCTTCATCCATATCAGAAACAAAGAAAATGCGATATTTTACTAACGTTTCAGGCTTTGTTTCTATTTCCTTCATAACGGTTTCCATGGTATCTGATGAAAGATCCTCCAGGGAACCATCTTGTTGTGGTTCTGGATCTTCCTTTAATTCTTCTTTCAACTCTTCCATCATCTGTTCCAGATTCTCTTCCGGAATCAGTTCATCACTTTCCTTCATCTTATCCACATCTGATGTTGATGTAAGCTTTTTTTCTTCTTTCATAGCCTGCCTCCTTATGAAAAGGTACTTATTTAATTTATCATGTAAATGCATGCGTGTCAAATAATGGCAGACATTCCCTTTCATACACATAAAGAAGGAGCTTGCCATTAAAAAACAAGCGTACATCAGAAACAGAATGAACGTAAAAGCGTTATGCGTTCATAAGGAATCGCTGCTACGTCTTTCTATTATGTATTCCCATAGCTAATGAAAGATAATTCTTACGACGGTAATCAAAGAAGTGATGATAAAGTGAAACCATTCACGGTAATTGTAGCAGTAGATTGGCAAACCAATACTGTTCATCATGAACAATATCCATACGACAAATCATCCCTTCTTTAACCTTCTCCCACTCCACCTTTTCACATGCTAACCCTACTACGAGCTGTTCCACAATAAAACCTTTACCAAAAGATAAGATAAGCGTATCTTGCGAAACAGTAAAGTTGCGCTGATTCCATATACTGGACTTATGAAATTCCCAATCGTGATGCTTAAGGAAATACGCATAGCGATTGCGTGCTGTCTGATAAAGCTGCCATTTACTTTCTTTAGGAATCGCTTTATGGATACGTTTGACATCATAGCGTATAGGTTTCCCTTCTAAAATCATCTGATATACATATTTACGTAAAGCACTGTGATAAATATCTTCATAAGCAAGCAATACTTGTTTCCGTTCTCGATCTGCACGAATGCGCAGCTTAATGGTTTTATACATACGAACACCTCCTACCTTTGTATACGACACAAACATGAGAAATCTGTAAAATAGTGATGAAAATGTTCAAAATTTACAGGTTTGGCTGTTTTTTTGTAAGGCCGAAAACAGGTAGGAGGAGCGCCTATTTTTTTGATTTTAGGACTAGACTTTTAAAAATGACTATGATATACTTTTATGGCAAACGAAATGTATGCAAATCAGAACTGGAGTAGTACTCAAGAGGCTGAAGAGGTGCCCCTGCTAAGGGTATAGGTCGGGAAACTGGCGCGAGAGTTCAAATCTCTCCTACTCCGCCATTGAAATAAACAACGTCGCAAGACGTTTTTTTCTTATTCTTACCTATGCCTCATGATTAGGTTCTGATCATTTACTCATTCTACATAAAAAAACTGTAACATTCCAAGAAATCAGATATGTTACAGTTTGCATTGTTACCTGGTGCCGACACGCAGATTCAAGTTATTAGTTTTCTATAGCGCTTTTTTACTTATTATACGGTTAAAAAAGGTATATTTCGTTTATTTTTTACTATTGTTTTTTTAAATTATCACCAAATTTACACCAAATATTGCCTGCTGTTTTTAATTAAAGCTTATGATAATCTATTCCAAGCAAGTCACATAAATTAATCATTGTGTCAAAGTGCATTAGATCGATACCCATGATTTCGTAATATACGTAAACTAGCACAGGTAAATCCAAATATTCTGATATTTTTCTTAATGATACATGTCTTTTCTTTCTGATTATACGTACATTCATTTTTCCACTCTCCCTTAAACATATCTCATTATTCTAAGGGAGCAGCAGGCAATATATACGGCATTCGCCGCACATTTATAATAGCTTATTTATCATTACATTTCATTGGTAATTTTTTCCAATTATTCAATTATTTTCCACTTTTTTATTATTCTTTCGATAATTGATAAAATAACAATATATTGGTAACTTTTAGCCAATTTACTGATTTTATACACTACTAGCTATATAATATGTGTGTACAACATATCTCATTATTCTGGATGCTCATGCATCCTTTTTAATAATATATATAATATCCTCCAACGCATACACCGTTTTTTACCAAGTATAAATATCTAAAATCGATTAACTCCGCTGTATCATATTCACTCCATTTGATGGTTATTTTTTCACTTTTGTTGCTTTTGTGTATTTCTTTTTTATTGGCATACTTTGTATGCAATTTATTTTTCAATCTCTCACAACGAAAACTTCCCCCTTGTTCGGTGCTTAATTTTTCGATCATCTTATTGATATCATGAGCCTTGGCAACATTTTCAGCGCCACTCAATAAATAAGCACAGTCATGATATCTTAATATAGTCCACGCCCTCATTTTATCTATCATCATTTTTAATCACCTCAAAACGATAATAGACTAAAAAAGCTAATTAACATAATGGTAAATATTGTAAACTGTGCATGATATCTTATATCGTGTGGGAGATGGTGTGGGATAAGAAAAATGACGATGAAGAGCAATAATACACTTAATTATGAATAAAACTAAATATCTAAACAATCAATCATTTGGATTTTTAACTGCATTAGAAGATAAACCAATAAAGATGGACAAACATTTTTATCAAAAATGCCGCTGTATTTGTGGGAAAATTTTATATGTTCGGGAAGATTCTTTACTTAGGGGGACATCAAGATCATGTGGTTGCAAATCAAAAGAATTGCGACATTATCAGTTTACAGAAAAAGCAATAGCAAAAATGCAACTTAGCAAAATAGGAAAAAGTAAATACAACAAATCTGGATGTGTTGGTGTCAATTGGGATAAATCTCGTGGAAGATGGCAAGCTTCCATAAGATACAATGGCAAAAAAATAAACATAGGAAGGTTCGATAATTATGAAGATGCCGTAACGGCAAGAAAAAAAGTCGAAGTAAAAATTTTAAAAGAAATAAAAGAAAAAATCCCTACCTCCAATTAAGGAAGTAGGGATATTTAGTTATTTTAGGTCTTTTACATTGCGTACGTGGCACACCGTGCCTTTCTTTTTTTTGCAGTGGCTCTTTCCACACGCTTGTCCGTCTTTACAGCTTAAAAAGCAATTGCGTGCGCCATCTGTACCGATAGTAAGTGTCTGATTATATCTACCATGTCCACTGCACTTAGTAAGTTTGTCCTTAGCATAAACGTTCATGTAGCATTTTACACCTTTTTCCGTTATATACTCAACGACTGCGATATTACCAAGGGATTTTTTTGTCTCTTTATCCCAGCATTTAGGTCGTAGGCATCCGCCGATACCTGTCAGAGTTAGAGTAGCATAGGAGGCCTCCATTGTATTCGTTTGGTTTTGTCCAATAACTTTAATTTTGCTATCACCGACATATTCAACAAACATAGCGATATGAGAGTAAGATCCGTAAGGTGATGTAGTCCAAATAACCCAATCGCCTTTTTGCAGCTTATTTTTAGATACCTCATTAAAATTTTTCAATACACCGTTGTTTTTACGATCGTTCCAGACGTCGGCAACATAACCAGTTTTGGTGCAATTTGTGATGGGATAGCCAGCTAACTGCTCGAAGAATGCGAAATAATCCCAACACTGCGCTCCATAATAACCATCCACGTCTTTTCGTTTTCCTTTTGTTTCATTTATAAACTCTTGTGGTGTTTTCATCTTTATTCCTCCCTATTTACTAACTCATCAATTCGATGATGTGCAGATTTCAAACTGTTTTCAGCTACTGCCATTCGTTCAACGACATTATTGTGCTTCTCAACTTTTTTCGTAAGGTCTGCAATCTGATATTGCATAATAGCTGTTGATTTGTTATTAAGCACAATTGTTGCAATCAGTGAAGGAACAGCTGTACAAAGTCCACTGATAAGTGCTACTGTGATTACATCAGGCATATCTTTACTCCTTATTATCTAAAGCGTCTGCGTTTTCTGTAGGCTTTCCGTTTAATATATTGATAAAGGTGTTATACGCATCCTTAATATAGCGCCATGCTGCCACACCAATGGTTGTTGCAATCATAACTACTTTAATGATGTCATGTGTCTGGCTTCCGATATCAGGAACATAGTCTGCTAATAACAACGTAGCTGCATCAATAGCAATAACTAATAATAAAGTACCAACAACAAGTACTACGGCTTTTTTAATTCCCAGCAGTAGGCGTTTCTTATCGAATTTTTCTTTACTCATGCTGATGTTGTAATAAAGGCTAAGCACCACGTTGGATGCGAAAGCCAACAGTAACACCGCATAGCATACCAAAATCATTCCTAAATCCAATTTTAAAGTTGCATAAATCATTTCCATAAGGTTTCTCCTTTCGCCTTTTAGGCATAATAAAAGAGCGTTTAACGCACGCTCATGCGAGATATTAGGATCACCTCCTAATCAATCCATTTTGGCTTTGTTGGTATCACTCTGGTCTGTGGTGCATTGAGCCATGCTTGATACCACTCGTTAAATTCCTTAATTCTTTCAGGAGTATTTACATACATGTTGTACCACGCATCTCCACGATTGATATAACTAAAGCATTCTTCTTCGCGTCTTACTCTAATATTATTTGGTTCAACGACATTGTATAAATAATCTTGCCACTTTTCATCTGACCATGTTAGGGTATTGTCATCATTTAGAATGTAGCCTGATATCTGATCTATATTTATGTCGTTTGTACACGTTACCTTAATAGTTA
>OFMK01000013.1_pt1 | contig 190423 bp, 198 predicted proteins | sample 1541781 | NCBI WGS metagenome assembly OFMK01 (sample SAMN04209250, study PRJEB22552) | human gut metagenome | biome: gut; material: feces | host: Homo sapiens | place: USA: Oklahoma
CGGTACGTCCTGGTGTTATGCAGGCGATCGATAAGATCGAAGGTGCAAAAGCCGATGTGATCGAATTCAATCCTGGATTCACACCGGACAACAAATATGTCGAGATCATGGAAGTTGTAAAATCCGTGACAGATGTTGTGGACATCATGGATGCCAACATCCTTGTATCCGGCGGACGTGGAGTGGGAAGCCCTGAAAACTTCAAGATCTTAGAAGATTTAGCGGCAGTGATCGGCGGAGAAGTCAGCTGCTCCCGTGCAGTGGTAGACGCAGGATGGAAGCCGAGAGATATCCAGGTTGGACAGACTGGTAAAACAGTACGCCCGAATGTATACTTTGCGATCGGTATCTCAGGAGCGATCCAGCACGTGGCTGGTATGGAAGAAGCTGACATCATCGTTGCTATCAACAAAGATGACACAGCACCGATCTTCGACGTAGCTGACTACGGCATTGTCGGAGACTTAAACAAGATCGTTCCGATGCTGACAGAACAGTTAAAACAGACATTGAAAAACTAGTTTCAGTGTAAAGCGATGTAAATAGAAAAAACAGTATGACGTTGTTGCGCGTCATACTGTTTTTTCTTAGGTTTGAATTTCTTTTACCGCTTCCTCTCTGGAGGCCTCAAGCTTAAAAATCACCGGACGCAGACCGTCATTACAGCAGCATATGGCGGTTCCTGGTTTCCTGATCCAGTCCCCGTAATAAAACACTTCGTTCTCCGCTCCATGGGCCAGTGCAAACACGTACTGGTAAATGGCTTTCCACGCCTCGTCACAGAGTCCCTCCGGCTTTGCATAATCGGCATAGAACTCCTGCCCTTCCTGATGAAAAGGACATGAGGTAAGTCCTTCTATACCGTACTCGGCAGCCAGATCCTCGTTAAACATTGTTCTCAGAACCGTTATTTTTACCTTTTGCATTTTCATTCCTCCTGCTTAAAACAATCAATGAATTTTGAAACATCAGCCAGAAAGTGTTAAAATAAACAAACCGATCCCAACGAAAAGGAGGCCTTTGTATGCTTACCCCGCGTTACTTTTTTGCCGATGATTTCAGTCAATTTTACAGCTACTTTCTCACTCAGCCCCATAAAAAATGTTTCTTTAAAAAAGGGGAATGCCTGTGGGAGAGCGGTGAACCGTTCCGGAGGATTCATTACATCATATCCGGCGCAGCCCAAAACTATTTGGAGCATGAAAACGGCCACAGAAAAATCATATCGTTCCACGGTAAGGGAACCGTGTTCCCCGGTTATCACCAGTACGACTATAAGATCGAGCAGTCTCTCATGACCACAGCAATTTCGGATATGACTGTTCTGGAATTCACAAAGAATCAATTCCGGCAGATGTTTGAGACGAATCCACAGTTGAGTGCCAACGTTGTAGAATGGTATTCCATGTATGTAAACCGGCTGCTCTATGAAACGGCACATCAGGAATATAACAGCTCTTTCATCCGCCTGTGCAATCTGCTCTACCTGCTTTCAGGAAGACAGCCAGATCACACAGAGACATGCATCAGCATGACCCAGGATGACCTGTCAGATATTCTGGGGATCAGTCGTGTCCATGTAACTCGGGGGCTTACACAGCTGCGGGAACAAAATATCATACTCACCCGCCGCGGGCAGATACAAATTGCTGATCTGGCTGCCCTGTCAAAGCACTGTTCACTGGAAACCCTTTAAATAACTGTATACCAAAATTATAAAGAACTGCTGTGGATCCGTCTGCTGCAAATGATACACAAAACACAATTCATTGATTTTTTTCTAGGAGGAAAGAAACTCATTATGATAATTCAGAAATCCAGAATGGAACAGCATGGAAAAGGGATAAATACATACCGTTTTTTTATAGTATGGGACAAGATCCTTCTTACAAAAATATTTATTCCCGAAAATGGATGGACGAAAACCCCTATGGCGTTGCCCATAGAATTGCTTCCAAAACAGGGCAGCATCTCCTGGGCCTTAAAACAGTGCAGAAATCTGAGGATCGATACTCATCGTGACAACACCGTGATTCAGTTTTTTCTATGCACAGCTTTTGTTCCGCATGCGAAGCTGTGCAGTTTGGCCGTAGGGCTTTTTCATTCCATAGGACGAACTTTCCTGTGGAATGAAAAACCGGCCGGATAACTATCCGGCCGGTTCAAACGTTACATTTTAGTAATCAAACTTCTTTTCAAAGTATTCTTTCAGATCTTCAATCTTCACCCGTTCCTGTTCCATTGTATCACGGTCTCTGACGGTCACTGCACCGTCTTCCTCAGAATCAAAATCGTATGTCACGCAGAACGGTGTGCCGATCTCATCCTGTCTTCTGTAGCGCTTTCCGATATTCCCACGCTCATCATACTCACAGTTGTAGTATTTCGCAAGCGTCTCATAAACTTTCCCTGCCCCCTCAGCTAATTTCTTGGACAGAGGAAGCACTCCGATCTTCACCGGTGCGATAGCCGGGTGGAAACGAAGGACGGTACGTTTGTCTCCGCCTTCCAGTTCTTCTTCGTCATAAGCGGCGCATAAGAATGCAAGAGTCACACGGTCGGCTCCGAGAGACGGCTCGATTACATATGGAATGTAGCGCTCTTTCTTTTCATCGTCAAAGTAAGTCAGATCTTCCCCTGAAGTATTCTGGTGCTGTGTCAGGTCATAATCTGTACGGTCAGCGATACCCCACAGTTCTCCCCATCCGAATGGGAATAAAAATTCGATATCTGAAGTTGCCTTGGAGTAGAAAGACAGTTCTTCTTTTCCATGGTCACGGACTCTCATCTGGTCATCGGTGATGCCCAGTGTCTTTAACCAGTTGATACAGAATTCTTTCCAGTAGGCAAACCATTCAAGATCTGTATCCGGCTCGCAGAAAAATTCCAGTTCCATCTGCTCAAACTCTCTTGTACGGAACGTAAAGTTTCCAGGAGTGATCTCGTTTCTGAAAGATTTTCCGACCTGTCCGATACCGAACGGGATTTTCTTTCTGGATGTCCTCTGCACGTTTTTAAAGTTTACAAAAATACCCTGAGCAGTCTCAGGACGCAGATACACCGTATTTTTGGCATCCTCTGTGACACCCTGGAATGTCTTAAACATCAGGTTAAACTCACGGATATCTGTAAAATTTTTCTTTCCGCAGGATGGGCATACAATATCATGATCGTTGATAAAGTCTACCATCTCTTCTTTGGTCCATCCGTCTACAGAACCGCCCTCGATCTCCATGCCGTGTTCATCCATGTAGTCTTCGATGATCTTATCTGCGCGGAAACGCTCATGGCATTCTTTACAGTCCATCAGAGGGTCAGAAAACCCGCCCAGATGTCCGGAAGCAACCCAAGTCTGCGGATTCATCAGGATCGCGCAGTCCACACCGACATTATATGGGCTCTCCTGAATAAATTTTTTCCACCATGCCTTTTTGACATTGTTTTTCAGCTCCACACCCAGGTTTCCGTAGTCCCATGTATTGGCCAGACCGCCGTAGATCTCAGATCCGCTGTACACAAAACCTCTGGCTTTCGCTAAGTTTACGATTTTCTCCATTGTTAATTCCATATTGTTTCTACCTCACCGTTTCTTCATTTCCTATAATCTGTTCTATTGTAGCGTGTAACCCCGCTTTTTTCAAGAGATATGCAAAAAAAGTCACAGCAGCTCCAAAAAATCCAGCGATTTGAAATGATGGCTGACATACTGTTTTAAAAAGGATTCACTGACTCTTTCAAGCTCCTTCATCACTTCTTTAGAAACCTTGAATGTATATAGCTTTTCCAGAGGACTGCTTAAAACAAACTGAAGGGTATAGACCGTAGACCCGGAAATATGTACCGCCTGTCCCCCGGCTTTTCTGCAGTTTGAGCAAAGAATCCCTCCCGCGCTGCTGTCAAAGTAATCAAGATCTTGTGTACTTCCGCACTGTGTACAGCAGAAGGCCTCCATCCCCTGTCCGTACAAAGCCATGAGCTTTATTTCAAATACCCTGCGTATGAGCTTCGGGTCTATGATTTTTTTTTCAAGCGCTCGGAGACTCAGATAGAGAAGCTTCAGAATATCTTTCTCATCGTTATTTTCCCTTGTCAGATAAGATACAAATTCACAAAAATAACTGCCGTAAGAAATCAGCAGGAGATCTTCCTTTATCCCCTCAAAATAATGCCCCACATCTGCCCACATGAGATTGAAGGAACTCCTTCCTTCATAGAGTGAAAACTCACCGAATGTAAACGGCTGGCAGGCTGCGGCATATGGACTGGTAGCCTTTTTCGCCCCTCTTGCAAACGCCGTGATCCTTCCCCTCTCTGTGGTAAGAAGCGTGACTCTCTTATCAAATTCTCCGATATTCCCGGCATTCAGTACCAGACCGGTTACCTTGATCTCCTGACCCATTCCTATACTTCTTTCTTGTTGTACCCGTAGTTTTTGAGAAGCATGTCACTGTCACGCCAATCTTTTTTCACTTTCACCCAGAGCTGGAGATTCACTTTGATATCCAGGAGATTCTCCATCTCCATCCGGGCCTGGCTTCCTATCTTCTTTAACATACTGCCCTGTTTTCCGATGATGATTCCTTTATGAGAGTCTCTCTCGCACACGATCGTCGCATCAATATCGATGATATGGCCGTGTCTTCTCTCTTTCATGGAGTCGATGACTACCGCAATCCCATGCGGAATTTCCTGATCCAGAAGACGCAGCGCCTTCTCTCTGATCAGCTCCGCGCAGATCTGCCGCTCCGGCTGGTCCGTGACTGTATCTTCATCAAAAAACATCGGCCCCTCCGGAAGGTATTTGAAAATGCTGTCTGTGACATCATCCGTGTTCTGTCCCTTCAGCGCGGAAACCGGTATGATCTCTGCAAATTCACATACATCTTTGTAGGTGGTGATCGCTTTTAAGATCTCTTCGTCCTTCACCGTGTCCGTCTTGTTGATCACCAGGATAACCGGGGTCTTCACCTTGCCCAGCTGTTCGATGATATAGCGCTCTCCGCCTCCGATAAAGGTAGTCGGCTCCACCAGCCATAAAATAAGATCCACCTCGTTAAGAGTCCTCTCGGCGACTTTCAGCATATAGTCGCCGAGCTTGTTCTTTGCCCTGTTGATCCCCGGAGTGTCCAAAAATACAATCTGTCCCCTCTCGTCGGTGAATACGGTCTGGATTCTGTTCCTGGTTGTCTGGGGTTTTTTCGAGGTGATCGCGATCTTTTGTCCGATCAGCTGGTTCATCAGCGTAGATTTCCCCACATTTGGCCTGCCGATCAATGTCACAAATCCCGATTTCATTCCTGTGTTCATAAAATTCCTTCCTAAAATACGTGTTTAATTTCTTTAAATTTATCCTCAGCTTCTCTCAGTTTATCTTCATTTCCGATAGTACAATTATTTCCCGCATCCACCACACAGCGCACATACGGTGCCAACGAACGGATCGTCTCCTGACTGCAGGACAGCACCTGGTCTCTGTACTTCTGAAGTTCTTCTTCTGTCCTTCCAAGAAGATAAGCCTGGAAGCTTCTCTCTCCCAGATCATCCGGCTCCAGCGGGGTATCCATATTGCTGATCGTTCCGATGATATATTTTACCATGTCACGGTCATCGATATCGAAATGCTCCACAAAATCAGCCGCATTTTCGTAGACTTTGTAAGTCTCTAAGAGATTCGGGTCCCGATAGGATACAAACATACTGTCTCCCTGAGGCATAAAGCTGCACATGCATCCGTAGGCTCCGCCTTTTACACGGATATTAAGCCAGAGATACTCGTAAGAAAAGATTACCTGGAGAACATTTAAGGCTCCCGTATATTCATAACCCTGCTCAGCAAAATTTCCTGCACAGGCCACATACTGGACACCGCCCGCCGTAGCGAAGCCCTCCTCCTTTTTCTCCGGAAGAATTTTTGTCTCCTCTTTGGCTAATTCGCCGGTAAACATGCGTGCTGAGAACTTGTGCACCGCATCTTCCAAAAAGGACGGTTCTTTTTCTTTTCCTGTGTAACTTACCATCATATGTTCCTTCCGGAAAATATATCTGCACGCCTCTCTCATGCTGTCAATGATCTTTCCGCTCTCCTGCTCAAAGGATTCATACCAGTCCTTTACAAACTCAAACATGGAAACGCCCTGGATCTGTTCTTTATACCTTGCATAAGGAGAAAAATAGGACATGGCGCGGTTGGATGCCGTTTTGTGTCCGGCTTGTGTAAGATCTGTCTTCATATTAGTGTAAATCTGCCCGATGATCTCTTTCAGACGTTTCTTGTCCTCCAGTTTGCTCTCAAACAGGATCTCTTCCATGAGTTCAAATGCCTTTTTTGCATTTTCATAAAAACACTTTGTCCTGATGACAAAATAACTTTTTACACCTTCAGCACCGGCCGGCAGAACGTCCATCGTCGTCACCATGCCTCCGGTCTCAATACCGATTTCATTTCCAAGATCAAAGTAGCAGTGCTTCTTAGTATCTACGCTTCGGAATACTTCTGACATGAGAGACACATAAGGCACGAGCCTTGCCGGAACCTCTGACATGTCGAATACGATCTTCAGATAGCAGATACCATTTGTAAAATATGGATGCCAGATCACCTTAACTCCGTCCACTGATGTTTCTTCATTGCAAAGAGGCCGGATCTCCTTCTTGATATCCTTAATATCCAGAAGCGGGATCTTTTCAAGGTCCTCTTTCGGAGTTGCCGCCTCCTGATATTCTTTCAGCTCTTTTGTAGCCTGAACGAGCTGCCTGATCTCTTCTTCTGAAAGACTTTCTTTGAATTCCTTCAGCTTCTGCGCCGTCTTCTGGTCCTTCCGGCTCTGAAGGCCCCTCTCCGGCTTCAGCACCACAATGGATTTATGTGTATTGGACAGAAGATAAGTTTCAATCAAATCCGTAAAATAACTTCCGTCCAGCTGTTTTCTCAAAAACTCAAACACATCGTTGGTCTTGATATGCATAAACGGCTCATGATCGTCATAGAGCCAGCTGTCATACATCTGAAGTCCATACATCAGTCCCTTTGGAAATCTGCCGAAATTAGCCTCTTTATACTGGAACTCATAATAATTCAGCGCAGATTCCAGGCTTCGTCTCTGAATCCCCTCTTTAGAAATCTTACGCAGGGTGTCCTCGATGATGCGCACAAAGTCTGCCTCTTTTTCCTCATCTGCCTCTTGGGCCACCACGGAAAACACAGGCTGTTCGATCCCATTGTCATAGGAACTGCTGATGTCCTTGCCGATCCCGGCTTCCATCAGAGCCTTTTTCACCGGCGCGCCCTGCATAGAGAACAGTGCCCTGTCAAGAATCTGAAATGCGATATACAGTTCTTTATCAAGACTTGTCCCTATCACTGCATTATAGGAGAGAAACGTTTTGTTCTGTATCTCATCCTGCTCGCTGACCGGATATACTGCCTCCACTCTCTTTACTTCTTTAAAGGCTTCCTGGGGCTTCCAGGATGTGTCCACCTGCTTCTTTTCAAAATCAGACAGATAATGTTCGTCTATGAATGTCAGGTACTTTTCCGCATCCATATCCCCGTATAAATAAATATAGCTGTTGGACGGATGATAGTAAGTCCTGTGGAAATCCAAAAACTGCTCATAGCTGAGTTCCGGGATCGCTTCCGGGTCGCCTCCGGATTCAAATCCATACGGAGTGTCTGAGAGCAGGGACTTCTGGATCAGACGCGCCAGCTGCTGGTCCGGGGATGAGAACACACCCTTCATTTCGTTGTAAACGACGCCGTTGTAGATTACGGGCGCATCTTCTGATTCAAGAGAGTGATGCCATCCCTCCTGTTTTAAGATTTCGGGTTTCGTATAGATATTCGGGTAAAATACCGCATCTAAATACACATGCATCAGATTAAAAAAGTCTTTGTCATTGCAGCTTGCCACCGGATATACCGTCTTATCCGGATAGGTCATTGCATTCAAAAATGTGTTCAGGGACCCTTTGACCAGTTCCACAAACGGGTCTTTTAATGGAAACTCTCTGGAGCCGCAGAGTACAGAGTGTTCCATGATATGAGGAACTCCGGTGTCATCCTTCGGCGGTGTCTTAAATCCAATCTGGAATACCTTGTTGTCATCTTCGTTGGATACTACCACAACCCTGGCCCCTGTCTTTTTGTGGCGGTACACATACCCGGTTCCATTCAGCTCTTTGATCTGTTCTTCTTTTACCAATTCATAATTCTTCATCATAGCCTCCGAAATTCGTTCTTTATTTTATGCTTGATCCGCCGTGCACACAGGCGGAAAATATTTCACTGTTCATGATAAATTATACCACATTTGCTGTTTTCTTATTAATGCGTTTTCTTTCATTATTTTCGGTGTGCCCGGACTTTCTGCCCAAATACGTCTCCGAGATCAAAATCGCCGCCATCACCAGGGCAAAACCGATCAGGATCTTCACCGTCGCCTTCTCACCATAAAAAATCACGCTGAAAAGCACACCGAACACGGACTCCAGACTCAGGATCAGAGATGCGGAAGATGAACTCACCCGGCTCTGCCCTATACTCTGAAAGGTAACAGCTACAGCCGTACACATGATCACCAGATAGGCCAGGCTTCCTGCCTGTCCGACCGTCCAGTGGATAGCACTGATGTCTTCGGTAAATACAGAAATCTCTGCACCCCAGAGTCCAGCAAATAAAAATTGCACGATCGTCAGCAGCACCGGATCTTTCTGACCGCTTTTCATGCCAAGATAGGCAATATGAAGGGAAAATAAAAGGCCTCCCACCAGAGTCAATCCATCACCGATTCCTATACTAAGGTTCCCATCCAGTGAAATCAGTCCAATACCCGTAATGCAGATCAATGCGGCCAGGAAGTTTTGCTTTGTAGGCTTCTTCTTTTGCCATATCCATGTGACAAAAGGGACTGCCACACAGTAGATCGCCGTTAAAAATGCATTCTTTCCGGGCGTCGTGTGATACAGCCCTTCGGTCTGGAACCAGTAAGCCCAGAACCAAAATCCTCCCAGCACAAATCCTGTCTTAAAGTAACTTTTATCTATTTTCCCCAGTCTCTTATGAAAAAAGATACACAAGAGCAATGCCCCTGCTAAAAATCTTGTCCCAAGCAGAAAATTTTCCGGGACATTAGCAATGGTATTTTTCATAATAAAAAAGGAACTGCCCCATATCAGTGCAGAACCGAACAACGCTGCCTTGCCGAGCTTCGTTTTATTTTTTTGATTCATACAAACCCTCATCCTTCTGAATTGTTTTTCCGTTAAGTATAATAATACCATTTACCAATACATTGCCGCAACTTCTTTTCACCCGAACTTTTGTTCTTTTCCTCCTTGCTTTTTATATGGCACTATGCTAGAATAAGAGAACAAACATTCGATATTGTGAGGTGGATTATGGAAACTATCAGTCCTTCCCTGTCATTGCAGGAGAAGCTAACAATTTTAGCAGACGCAGCCAAGTACGACGTAGCCTGCACGTCCAGTGGAGCCGACCGCAGAGGTGAAAAGGGAAAACTGGGCAACGGAGTGGCTGCAGGCATCTGCCACAGCTTTGCATCCGACGGCCGCTGTGTCTCCCTTTTAAAGATACTTCAAAGTAATGAATGTATCTACGACTGCAGGTACTGCTTAAACCGCTCGTCCAATGACCGGGTGCGCACTACGTTCACCCCGGAAGAAGTCTGCCGCTTAGTCATCGAGTTCTACCGCCGAAACTATATCGAAGGGCTGTTTCTAAGTTCCGGTGTGGTAAAGAGTCCTTCCTATACGATGGAACTCATGTGCCGGACACTGTCTATGTTAAGAAATCAGTATCATTTCAACGGCTATATCCATGTGAAAGCCATTCCCGGAGCGCCGGAAGAACTTCTGGAATCCATCGGATATCTCGCGGACCGCGTCAGCATTAATCTGGAACTGCCCACACCGGAAGGACTGAAGGATCTGGCCCCTCACAAGACACAGAAAACGATCTTAAAACCCATGGAACAGATCCGTTCCGGCATCGCAGATCACCGGCTGTCCATCGGCAAGGACCCTATGATGGAACGCTTCGGCGGCAACCGCAGTCTAAAGCACACGATCTTCGATGATGTCCGATTCGGCCGCATCGAGGAGCACAGACAGCTGGCATCAAACTCTTTCCTCCCGCCCGCTAAGGAGAAGAATGCACCCTTTGTCCCCGCCGGGCAGAGCACTCAGATGATCGTTGGAGCTACCGCAGAGAATGATCTTCAGCTTCTTTCTGTCACTCAGCAGCTGTACCAGAAGTTTGATCTGAAACGTGTCTTCTTCTCAGCCTATGTCCCGCTCAATGAAGATTCCCGCCTTCCCTCCCTGGATACCGCCCCTCCTCTGTTAAGGGAACATCGTCTCTATCAGGCCGACTGGCTGCTGAGGTTTTACGGCTTTCATGCAGAGGAACTGCTGAGTACTGACAGGCCCAACTTCAATATCATGCTGGACCCCAAGTGCGACTGGGCACTGCGGCACCTGGAGCTTTTCCCTGTGGAGATCAACCGCGCCAGCTACGCAGATCTTCTGAGAGTTCCCGGCATCGGCACCAAATCCGCCTACCGTATTGTCAAGAGCCGCCGACAGCGCTCCCTGACATTTGAAAACCTGAAAAAGATGGGGATCGTCCTGAAACGGGCCAAGTATTTTATAACCTGTAACGGAAAGATGATGTTTCATATCCCGATCGAGGAGAACTTCATCACCCGTCAGCTGATCGGAGAGGATTACAAAAAGTCCTGGGAGATTGATCATCCCCAGACCTATGAACAGCTGTCCCTGTTTGACGATAAGAATTTTGTATCGGCCCCCTCAGCCGAAGATACCTGCAAGTCTCTGAGCGGACAAATATAAAAACCAGTAACAGTTTTAATATTTGCCTGAAAAACGGCCGACTGAAAATAATGGAGAAAACACATGACCATTTTCACCTGCAAAGATACGTTTGAGGATATGATGTCCTGTATATACACTGCCTGGGCATCCCGCTTAGGCCACAAAAACATCCAATTAAAAACTGAACCCATAGGGAATCTGGAACTGTTCTGTGATTACCGCCATGTAGATCACGATCCCGATCAGACCGCCAGTGTCATCCGTTCCATCCAAAAAAAGATCTCTTTTCGCGCCTACCAGATGATATACCGCGCTGCCATGTCTTTTCAGGAAGAAAAACTGGATATGATCTACCGATTCCTGATCTATGGGTTTCACTATGGGCCTGCCGTTGTCAATATGCTGCAGGAGCCTGCTGTGATGAATTTGTTTGAACTGGACCGTAAAGTTATGAATGAAGCTCACTTATTCCGGGAGTTTCTGCGTTTTTCCGAAATAGATCATGTTCTTATCTCCCATATTGAACCCAAGTGTGATGTCCTGACCATCCTGGCTCCCCAGTTTACGGACCGCATGCCCTCAGAGAACTGGATGATCATCGACGATAACCGGAAAACTGCCGTCGTTCATCCCTGTGATCATGATTACTATATGACCACCCTCTCAGAGGATGAATTAAACCGTCTGAAGACCTCTGAGATTTCTGATCTTTACACAGATCTCTGGAAAGTATTTTTTGAGACGATCGGTGTAGAAGCCAGAAAAAATCCCCGCTGTCAGAGAACCATGATGCCGCTCTGGTACCGCAAACACATGACAGAATTCCTTTAATCTATTTTATCTCTTGACTCTCACGCAGCGTGATAGGCTATTCTGTACTTACCAGGAGGAGGAGACCAAGATGAAAACAGTAAGAGAAGTAAGCAGATTAACCGGTATCAGTGTGCGCACTCTCCACTATTATGACGAGATCGGACTTTTATGTCCTGACCGTGTCACGGAGGCTGGCTACCGGCTGTACGGCACCAAAGCTTTGGAACGCCTTCAACATATTTTACTGTTCCGGGAACTTGAATTCTCTTTAAAGGACATCAGAGAGATCCTGGACCGTCCGGATTTTGACCGCCAAAAAGCATTAGATCAGCAGATACAGCTTTTGAGGCTTAAAAAGGACCGGCTGGAACATCTGATCGACTTCGCTCTTGGAATTCAAAAGTTAGGAGTGGAATCATTGAATTATCAGACATTGAACAAAGAAACGCTGGAAAGCTATAAATCCGAGGCCAGAAAAAGCTGGGGCGGTACCGATGCTTTCCGTGAATATGAGCAGAAAGCAAAAACTTATACAGAGGAGGACTGGAAGGTCATGAATACCAAGTTTATGGCAAACTTTGCGGAATTTGGCCGTCTCATAAACGAAGACCCGGCCTCCGAACCGGTGATGCACCAGGTTGAGCTCCTCAAACAGTCTATTACGGATCAATATTATACCTGTACAGACGATATTCTGGCCTCTCTGGGCGAAATGTACGTCTGTGATGACAGGATGAAAGAGTCTATAGACCGTGCCGGCGGAGAGGGAACCGCCCGTTTCGTCTCAAAGGCCATTCATATTTACTGCCAGACCCTATAATACAGAAGGAGAGAAACCAGCTTGATTTCTCTCCTTCTTATATCTTCTAGTGATGGAATAAACGGATTCCCGTAAAACACATCACCATGTTATATTTATTGCATGTGGCAATGACATGGTCATCTCTGATGGAGCCTCCCGGCTCAGCCACATAAGAAACGCCGCTTTTGTGTGCCCTTTCGATATTATCGCCAAACGGGAAAAACGCATCTGATCCCAATGCCACACCCGTCATCTGATCCAGCCATTCACGCTTTTCTTCTCTCGTAAACACTTCCGGTTTTACTTTAAAGATATTTTCCCAAGCCCCGTCGGCTAAAACATCCATATAGTCGTCTCCGATATACAAGTCAATGGCATTGTCACGGTCCGCACGTCGGATACCGTCCACGAACTCAAGTCCCATGACTTTCGGAGCCTGGCGCAGATACCAGTTGTCCGCTTTCTGTCCTGCCAGACGGGTACAGTGGATTCTGGACTGCTGTCCCGCACCGATGCCGATGGCCTGTCCGCCCTTTGCGTAGCATACGGAATTAGACTGGGTATACTTTAATGTAATCATTGCAATCGCCAGGTCAATTTTAGCAGAGTCAGGCAGTTCTTTATTCTCTGTCACGATATCGTTAAAGAAATCCTTGTCAATGTTCAGTTCATTTCTGCCCTGCTCAAAAGTAACACCGAACACTTCCTTGCGCTCCACCGGAGCCGGCACATAATCCGGATCAATCTCGATCACGTTATAGTTTCCTTTTTTCTTTTCTTTTAAAATTTCAAGAGCGTCTGCGTCATATCCCGGTGCGATAACCCCGTCAGACACCTCTCTTTTTATAATTTTGGCTGTTGCCGCATCACACACATCGGAAAGTGAAATGAAATCTCCGAAGGAAGACATACGGTCTGCCCCCCTCGCCCTGGCATATGCATTGGCAAGAGGAGTAAATTCCATATCCATGTCATCTACCCAGTAAATCTTCTTTTCCACATCAGTCATCGGAAGCCCTACCGCAGCGCCTGCAGGAGAGACGTGCTTAAAGGAAGCTGCCGCCGGAAGCCCGGTCGCTTTTTTTAGTTCCTTCACCAGCTGCCATCCGTTTAATGCATCGAGAAAATTAATATATCCCGGTTTGCCGCTTAACACTTTGATCGGCAGTTCACCGTCTTCCATGTAAATTCTTGACGGCTTCTGATTCGGATTGCATCCGTATTTTAATTCTAATTCCTTCATGGTCTCCTCCTATCGATTCTTGTTCACGATCCTTGTTTCATATTCTCCTGTTTTGATATCAATGTAGCGCACAAACAGAGATACTTTGTTGTCTTCATTCAGGCTTTCCCACACACGGCTTGTAAACGCATCAATATCATCGTCTAAGCCGATTAATTTAGGCTCTCCCTCAAAACTCGGAAGCGGATCTCCGTCCTGCATATAGGTATGAATGAAATGTCCCTCCCCGCTTACCGGATTCTCATAGGCAAATGTATACCGGTTACATGCATCCGGATTACCGTTATTGCTCTTTAAAATAGACATTGCATAGTTATAGGTTCCGTTTTCCACATGCATAATGCCTGAAATACGCGGAGTATAATTCGGTGCATCCGGCTCAAACTCTCTCGTCCTCAATGCCTGTTCAAATGTCTGCTGTTTATCCATGAGCTCGTAGATCGTATCCGTCTGGTCTCCGTTGGTCACGATTGTTTTATTTCCTAACACCTTGACCGGAGCATAGATGATAAGGCTCGGATCACTCAGCTTTGACGGATCAAAAGCCTGTGTCCGGATACCTTTTCCGTCCTCAATAAACACACGGTTTCTGCTGTTTTCGCTTCTTCCCATGATAAAATATGCAGTCACTGCATAGGCCCCGTTTGGTGACTTCCCGATCACAATTCCTCTTCCAGGGTATGAATTCCCTTTTAACTCGTTTTCTAATGACAACATCTTCATTGTCCTGTATCCTCCTTTTGTATCTGTGTGCAGCTTCGCAGAGAGATTTTTATTCCATACGAAAGGTTGGCAGACCTTTTTTATGTAAAAATAAGCCGCCTGGGCACACTAAATAAAAGTTGCCCAGGCGGCCGGCATTTCTGCTGCCGTGCTCCCCGTGGTTTCTCCACTATCCGCCAGTCGCACAGCTTTCAAAATAAATATACACTATGATCTGTCATTTTTCAAGTCAAAATACTCAGTCCTGACAGTTTAAAACATTTGAATCATCAGTTCTGCCGCCGCAGTGTTGGTGACTGCCGGTACCTTGTGCACATCACAGACACGAAGCAGTGCAGACACGTCCGGCTCATGGGGCTGTGCAGTCAGTGGGTCCCGGAAAAAAACAACCAGTCCGATCTTTCCCTCTGCAATTCTGCCTCCCAGCTGCTGGTCTCCTCCATACGGTCCTGACAAATATTTCTTCACCGGAAGTCCTGTGGCTTCCTCTACCCGTTTTCCGGTTGTACCGGTTGCGACCAAGTCATATTTTGCTAATGTTTCTTTATGCTTCTTTGCAAATTCCACCATCTCGTCTTTTTTCTTGTCATGTGCGATCAATGCAATAATCATATCTTTATCCTCCTGATGTTTAATGACTGTAAGGCTAATCTACACTAAAGAAGCCACTTTTACAAGAGGAATATCTTTAGATCACCGCTTAAGAGATTTTACTTTAGAAAATTTACTGTAAATTTTCTTTTTCTTTACAGTCTGATACGATCTGACTTTAAAATAGTACCTTTTTTTCTTTTTTAACTTGCCTTTTGTGTAAGATGCTTTTTTTGCAGATACAGTTGCTATCCTTTTAAAACCGGAAGACTTTTTCCTGGACATGTAAATCTGATATTTAGACACGCCGGAAATTTTTGACCAGCTTATTTTGATCCCCTTTGATCCGCTCTTCTTCAGCTTCTTTATTTTATTCGTCTTTGGGATCACCGTAATTTTGCAGGAAGCCTTTTTTCCGTTTCCTGTTCTTCCGGTGATAACCGCTGTCCCTACCTTTTTCGCCGTCACTTTGCCTGACGAACTGACCGATGCCACAGACGAACTGGAGCTGGACCACTTAACTGAAGGATAGGAGTTCTTAGGTTCTATGTAACTTTTCAGTGTATAGGAGGAACCTTTCTTCAGCGACAGGGACTTTTTGCTCAGTTTGATATTTTTTGCAGGAATGCTGCTGATCAGGAAGTTTAAATCCACATTTCCTCTGATGCCATTGACCGTTCCTTTGTTAGTACACTGCCACATAACATAGTTTCCGGAATAAGTACACAAATTGCTATATTGTGCAACCCATTTTGGATATTTTCGAAATGTCTTATTCGTCAGTTTCTTCTCAAACCAATTTTTATTTGCATATATTCCTACATTGCTATAACCGTTTGCCTTTAATCTTCCGGCAAATGCCTCTGTAATCTGTGCCAATTTGGAATTTGAAATCTTTAATAAAGAATCATCTTCCAAGTCGTAATAAACAGGATATGATAATTTTTTATCCTTAATCAGACGAATTACATGATCTGCCTCACTTTTCGCCTTCTCTACTGTGTCTGCATAGGAATAAAGGTAAACTCCATAGGGAATGCCCAGACGCTCACATTCTGATACATTCCGCAGCCAATGATCATCGTCTTGGTCTGTTTGATTCATTCCATACCCACACCGGATAACAGCAAAATCAATCCCTGATGCTTTCACCATCTCCCAGTCAATTTCCCTCTGGTGCTGACTGACATCTATCCCCTTTTTCACTGCTCCCGGAATCGGATTCCCCAGATCATTGACAAACATGCCGTTGACTTTATTCCAGGCATTTGAATATGGTTTTGAAGCTCTGCTGAAAGACTGTCCGGGATAGATCGGTGTCCCGTTTTTGTAACGCCAGCTGTTCTCTGCTCCTTGTCCTTCCTTCTGCTCAGATTTTGATTGGTTACCGTTTACGAGTACCGGCAGTGCAGCCGACATCAAACTGACAGTCAAAAGTACCGCAAAAACTTTCTTTGCCGCTCTTAAAAAACTTTTCTTCATCCCTGTCCCCTTTCGATAATCCTACATTTGTAGGACTATTATATCACAAGTTGTCTGCCTGTGGGTATAAATTTTCATTCTCCTGTGATATAATTAAAAAAAAACAAACGACAAAGGATGGGGTTTATATGAATCGTTTAAGAGGGAACAAAAAAGGATTTACTTTAGTTGAATTAATCGTCGTGCTGGTTATTCTGGCGATCCTGATCGCTTTGCTGGTGCCGACTCTGACCGGGTACATAGACAGAGCCAACAAACGCTCGGCCCATGCGGATTTAAAGCTGATCGCAAACGCTGCTACTTCTGCCTATGCGGAGGTTTATGCTGACAACAACAGTAAAAATGGTGAAGTAATCTATTCTTCGGGAGCCGGCTGGAGCCATGAGCAGGGTACCACCATAGATACCGATTTTAAGGATTCCTTCATGCATTATTTGGGAAGTGACATTGACTTTAGTAAAGTCCAGTATTTATACATCAGCCCGGACCGCCTGACGATTATCTACAAATATAAATCTAAAAACTATACTTATCAGAGATACGATAACACCGTCACCATTAAATAAATCATTCTTTAGTTTCGATATTCAAAAGCAATAAAAAAGATCCTGTTCAGGATCTTTTTTATTGCTTTTTATTCCTATCTTTTTATTGATTTGATTGGACTGTAGCTGCTGTAATACTTGGTTTTTCCAACTGTTTTATAAGAACGTATTTTAAAATAGTAACGTTTGCCTCTCTTCAGTCCTTTTTTGGTAAAACTGAATGTTTTAGCTGATGCAGTTTTTACCCTTTTATATCCGGAAGATTTCTTTTTTGACATATAAATCTGATATTTTGTAGTACCGCTAACTTTTGACCAGGTAACCTTAATGCTTTTCCTTCCCGATTTTTTAAGCTTTTTAATTTTGTTCGTCCTGGGCCGTACCGTAACCTTGCAGACTGCCTTTTTCCCGTTGGATGTCTTCGCTGTGATCGTTGCTTTCCCCACGCCCTTTGCAGTGATCTTTCCCCCGGAAGAAACAGCTGCCACTTTTTTATTGGAACTGGTCCATGTCACCGTTTTGTTGGAAGCATTGGATGGCGCGATTGATTTTTTCAATGTATAGGAAGAACCGTTCTTAAGCTTCAGGCTTGTCTTATTCAGCTTCATTGACGAAACAGCTGTCGTCTGCAGTGCATTGACGTTCCATGAGCCTATTTTAAAATTCAGATCTACATTTGTACCGATTCCACTGACCTTTCCTGAATCTGTACTCTGCCACATATGATAAGTTCCGTCATAATCACAGCGGTAATTATACTGTGCAACCCATCTTGGATATTTATCAAATACACTGCTTGTCAGCCGTGAAGTAAACCAGTATTTATTTGCATAAACACCGACATTCTTATAACCTGCGCTGCCCAGTATCTTTATAAAAGTATCGGCAATTTCTCCTAGTTTCTTATTTGACAATCCTCCCTGAAATTTCTCATCTTCCATATCATAATAAATCGGATAGGAAAGCTTCTTACCCTTGACCAGGCGTATCACGTGTTCTGCTTCGCTTTTTGCTTTCGTCGTATTAGTTGCATACGAATATATGTATACGCCATAAGGCATCCCGATTCTCTCACATTCGGATGAATTGTATGCCCATGTTGGATCATCCTGGCTTTTAAGATTTTCTCCGTATCCCACCCTTAGAATGGCATAATCAACTCCGTCTGCTTTGACTTTATTCCAGTCAATTTTACCGTCCCATTTGCTCACATCGATTCCCTTTGCAGTGGCATTTGGAATTGGATTCCCCAGGGAATTCAAAAATACACCGTTTACATTTTTCCAAGCATTTGAAACTGCCCTGCCTCCTCTGGCTGATATGGATGGACCTATCGGCTCCTGCTGTTTTACCGGTTTTCCATCTTTAAACCGCCAACTGTTGGCCGGATCATGTTCTTCCGCACTTTTTTCTTCCGCAAAAACAGAAGCATGGCTGACGTAAGAAATTCCAGCCGCCAATACGATTGCTGAAACAAATACTGCAAGTTTATTCTTTACCCCTTTTACTCTCACTTGTCTCCTCCTTTTTCTATGTCAGTAGTATAACATCATTCCGCTCATTTTCAAAACCCAATCACACAGAAAATTTTTCCATGAGTCTTCATGTAAAACAAAGTTTTCCTTACGCATCTGTGGACAGCCCTCGGAGATTTTGTATTTCATAGAGAAGGTCGTAGAACTTTTCTATGAAATGAAAAAGCCGCATCAGGACTTCTCCCATGCGGCATTCTCTTTTTCACTGATCAGACACACCCCATCCGGGACATCTCTCTCTTTAATCTTTTAATAATCTTCTTTTCCAATCTGGATATGTACGACTGGGAGATTCCCATTAAATCGGCAACCTCTTTCTGTGTTTTCTCCTCCCCATCCTTCTGGTTGATGCCGAATCTCAGCTCAATGATCTTTCTCTCCCGGTCAGAGAGGATCTTCATGGCATTCAGCAAAAGCTTCCTGTCCACCTCATGCTCCAGGTCCCTGTAAATAATGTCTTCGTCTGTTCCGAGTATATCCGAGAGCAGAAGTTCATTTCCGTCCCAATCCACATTCAGCGGTTCATCGATGGACACTTCCATCTTCGTCTTGTTATTTCTTCTCAAATACATCAGAATTTCATTCTCAATGCATCTGGAAGCGTAGGTAGCAAGTTTGATCTTTTTGGCCGGATTAAATGTATTGATGGCTTTGATCAGTCCGATCGTCCCAATGGATATTAAATCTTCAACACCGATCCCTGTATTGTCAAATTTCTTTGCTATGTAGACTACAAGCCGCAGATTCCGCTCAATTAATTTTGCCCTGGCTTCCGGCTCCTCCGCTGTCCCGAGCTTATGTATCATCTTCTCCTCTTCCTTCGCTTCCAGAGGAGCCGGCAGAATTTCTGCACCCCCTATGTAGTGGATTTCTTTTCCTTTCGCTAAAAAAGTCCTCTTTTGGCATGTCACATTAAGTTTCAGCACTGTACAACCTCCCATTACTTTATCTGACCAGATCCGGATGGAGCAGTAACTGATAGTGGCCGTCCCGGGAAAGCGGGTGCTCTGACAGTCCTATCAATCCTCTTTCTGCCATCCATGTCTGGCTGCTATTCTTGATTCTGATATTAGCTACAAGAATCCCCATCATCAGGCCGTTTTCCCTGCCAACCGTCCTGTATGGAATCATTCTTATATCTTTTAGCTTATGTTTTTCTATTAAAATGGTTAATGATTCATCTAAATATGGATTCAGTGCCTGTTCCTCCATGACGGAAACCGGGATCTTTTCTATAGGTTCGTATAAAAAATTCCCCGTATCCAAATAGGCAGTGACTCTGACCGTCCTGCCAAGGAGTTCAAATGATACCTGGTATAAGGAATCTTTCTGGCTCCTGATATTTTCCCAGACCGCACAGTACAAAAAAGCCAAGAGGAGAAACGCCGCAAAACAGCCGAAAATCCAGATATGGATAGATAAACGGTATTTCACGAAGCTCCACAGTCCGCCCAGCAAGGCTGAGAGTGCAAATAAATATCCGGAACATATCAGACTTTTCCTCAGAGAGAGCGGAAATGCAAGCCAGGAGGTCGCTCCGATGCTTGCCGCGAGAAATCCAAGCTGGACTGCCTGATTTCCTTCCGCCGCCCATGCCGTCAGACACCCGAGTCCGCTTCCGGCCGCTGATGCCAGCAGGATACGCCAGACAGAACTCTGTGATTTCAGCGAACTTCTTAAAATAAGCAGCAGCCCCAGGAGGACCAGCCACTGTTCCAAAAACATCATCAAAAAAAACATAAGCTTATTATAAAAAAAGAGGTGCACGTACTTTGTCAAAAAAGAGAAGTGGCAGATACGTTAATTCTACAAAAAAACCCGTATCCTGCCTTACGGCAAGATACGGGCTTGTCCCACGTTTATTTTATTTTCTTCTGCTCTTTAATAAAAACTCTGGAATCACGATCTTTGAATCATGATCCTCTACACTGGCAGTCTCCTGTTCTTTGCTCCCATATGTAGATTCTGCTGTTTCAGCAGGCTCACTTTTCGGCTGACTGCTGTAGATAGGCTGTCCGGAAAAAACGGGAGGAGGAGTAATGCTTTTCTTCTTAAATCCTGCTCCTCTGGCTCCTGCCTCAGACTGGATCCCCGTGGCAACGATAGTTGCGCTGATCTGGTCACCCATATCAGAGTTGACAGTGCCGAAGATAACGTTGACTTCTTGTCCAGCCGTATCCTTCAAGTACTCTACTGCCTGCTGTGCCTCCAGCATACCCACATCACCTGAGAAATTGACGATGATATCGGTCGCTCCGGAAACTGTAGTTTCCAGAAGCGGGCTTTCCATGGCTGCCTTGATTGCTTCCAATTCCTCATCCGCAACACCCATACCGATGTGTGCAATACCCTTATCGCGCATAACCGTCTGGATGTCTGCAAAGTCAACATTGATAAGACCAGGATTGTAGATCATATCGGTAATTCCCTGAACACCCTGCTGAAGCACTTCATCAGCTTTTTTGAGTGCGTCCGGAATGGTTGTTTTCTTCTCGCAGATCTGAAGCAGCTTGTCGTTCGGAATCACGATCATCGTGTCCACCTGATCCTGAAGACGCGCCACTCCCGCGACAGCATTGTTCATTCTTGGCTTTCCTTCAAAAGTAAAAGGCTTTGTGACAACACCGACGGTCAAAATACCAAGAGACTTTGAGATCTCGGCAATCACCGGTGCTGCTCCGGTACCTGTTCCGCCTCCCATACCGCAGGTGACAAAGACCATATCGGCACCCTGTACCAGCTGTGTGATCTCATCCCGGTTTTCTTCCACCGCTGCCTCTCCGATCTCAGGTTTCGCACCGGCACCGAGACCTTTGGTCAGCTTTTCTCCTATCTGGATCTTCGTAGAGCACTTGCATAAAGACAGGGCCTGCCTGTCCGTGTTGATTCCTACAAGTTCCACTCCCTGTATATTTTCGTCAACCATGCGGTTCACTGCATTGTTGCCGGCTCCCCCGACTCCAATGACTAAAATTCTGGCTTGTGTGCTTTCTACATTCGGCATAATCTCGACCACGATGCTCCTCCTTCAATCTCTATCTCAAATTTTCTTATACTCATTCACATACAGTTATCAACAGTCTATTATCATTTTCAAATATATATATATATACTATTATATGATACAGTTTTTCAGTTAAACTTTCAACTACTTTTTCTTCTTGAAAATGGCTACCGGATTGTCCTTTGTAAAATATTTCATCGAGATGGTACCCTTCTTGCCTTTCATCTTAGTAAGGATACCTGTAAGCTCTGTAAGCTTCAAGTCCAGCTCCCGGCTGTTCCACAGATTAATCGTTAAATCTCCGCTGATCAGAAGGGCTTTCCCTTCTGCATTAAAATGGATCTGGCTTACCGGAAGATCATACTTGTCGATGGCCATGGTAATTTTTAGTATCTGCTCAAATACGGCAGTCTTCTTCTCCGGTATTTTTTCACCGAGAGCAATTTTTTTATAATTCAGCCCTGTGACCAGCGGCACATCATCATAGTGTTTCTCATAAATTTCCAGCGCATAGCCTTCCTTATCGAAATAAACATATTTCCCGTTATAATTCAGACACCCTGCCCGTTTTTTCTCATTGACCTGCACCGTCACCTGATTCGTCCCCTTAAGAGTTATCGTTACAGAATCTACGAACGGAAGCGTCTTTACAGGCGCAATCTTATTTCTCAGAAACAGGATCAGCCCGTTGCCCGTGTATGTATTGTCCTTCAGTGCGGCCGCTATCTCACCCTCTGTGTAATGGCTGTTCCCTTTTATGACAATCTTTTTCGTCTGGAATACTGCAAATAAAATAATACAGAGAAGAAACAGCAGGCCGGCAATGCAGCCGATAATTTTTTTCTTATTCCCAGGGCCCTTCTGCTGTTTTTTTGCCTGACTGATTGTAATTATTTTTTCATTTTTATCCATAATCAGTTCCTCTACATACGTATTTTCCTGGATACCGATAAAACCAGCCCCATCTCCGCCATAACGACCAGGATTGAAGTTCCGCCGTAACTTATAAACGGCAGAGGGATACCGGTCGGAGGGATCGTATTTGTTACAACCGCTATGTTTATAAATACCTGCACTCCGATATGAATCATAAATCCGATCACGATCAGGGACCCGAACAGATCATCCGAATTCATAGCGATCAAAAGCATTCTCCATATTAAAAGCATAAACAGAAGGATCAGACAGACAGCGCCGAATAAGCCCAGCTCCTCACAAATGATCGAGAAGATCATATCATTGTGGGATTCCGGTATGAACCCCATCTTCTGCATGCTCTGGCCAAGGCCCTTCCCAAACAGGCCTCCGGAACCGATAGCATACAGTGCCTGCATCGTCTGAAGTCCTTTCGGGTGAGTCTCCGGATTTTTCCATATCGCCACACGTTCGTTCCGGTAACTGTTGGAAAACGTCAGATAAAGCACTAATCCTGCGACACCTGAAAGGGCAATTCCCAGAAGCTCTTTGGTTTTCGGACTTACCACAAAAATCATGACCCCGACCATTGCTGTCAAAACGATCGCCGTACTTAAGTTCTGATAGGCAACCAGTCCGATGATCGGCAGACATCGGATGATAACTTTTACAGCAGCAGCCATCGTACGCATCCGATGGGCATTCTGTGATAATATGTATGCCAGATAGATCACAAGGAAAATTTTTGCGACTTCGGAAGGCTGGAACTGGAATCCTCCGATAGAGATCCAGCGCACAGCTCCTTTTTTAGCGGCACCGATAAATAATACGATGATCAGCAGTGCTACACTGAGTCCGTAGCAGCCATAGGCAATGATCTTTGCGTTGAGAATCCTGTAATCAAACCATGTGAGTGCTGCCATAAAGACCGCTCCCACTCCAACTGCAAAACACTGCCTGATGAGCCAGTGATACGGATTCCCAAAGTTCAGTGTACTCTTATATGAACTTGTACTAAAGATCATAACCAGGCCGAATCCCACGAGAAACATCACGATAAAAAGCATCGGATAATCGAGATAACGCCGCTTTGGCATGTATTTTTCACTGACTCTGCTTTTTTTCAAATCTTAGCGCTCCTTTAATTTGTTTACATACTCCTTGAAGCGGTCGCCCCGTACCTCATAGTTCGGGAACATCCCCCAGCTTGCGCAGGCCGGAGATAAAAGAACTGCATCGCCGGAAACTGCATGCTTTGATGCATACTCCACTGCTTCTTCCAGAGTATCTACATATACAATTCGGGAAAAACCATGGGCCTCGGCTGTTTTACCGATCTTCTCCGCCGTCGCGCCCAAAAGGATCAGTTCCTTCACTTTGCCGTCAAAAGCCTCGATCCAGTCATCATATTCTGCCTTCTTATCGTACCCTCCCCCGATCAGGAACGTGGGACGGTTCATGGCCTTGATCCCTTTGATGGCTGCATCGGTGTTGGTTCCCTTAGAATCATTGTAGTATGCAACATCTTTAATGGTATCTACATATTCTATGCGGTGTTCCACTCCTTTAAAACCAGAAACTCCCTTTCTGATCTGCTCTGCCGGAACCCCCATATAGTGGGATACCGCGATCGCCGCCAAAATATTTTCATAATTATGCCCGCCCAGAAGGTTGATATCGGCTTCTGTACATATGGTCTGTACTGTTTTGTTTTCTGCAAGCATGAAAGATCCGTCTTTAAAATAGACTCCTTCTTCCAGTTCATGATCCAGGCTGAAAAATACGACCCTGGCGTTTGCCCTCTCAGCCATATTTCTGGTCACTGGGTCTTCATAGTTCAGAACCATAACCTGATCTCCGGTCTGGTTCTTTCCGATGGATTCCTTTGTCTTTGCATAGACTTCCACTGTCCCATGCCGGTCCAGATGGTCCGGTGTAATGTTTAAAACGGCTGAAACCTTAGGGCAGAAGTCCTGTATCGTTTCCAGCTGAAAACTGCTGATCTCGGCCACAATAATGCTCTCGTCTTTTGTATCCAAAGCAACGCTCGTATACGGCGTTCCGATATTTCCAACCACATACACGTCACTGTAAAAACACTTCATGATCTCTCCCACCAGCGCTGTGGTCGTTGTCTTTCCATTCGTGCCTGTGATAGCCGCAATCTGTCCCCTGGAAACCTGATATGCGAGTTCAATCTCACTCCAGACAGGCCTGCCGGAATCCATAAACTGCTTTGATACCGGAGCATTGACAGAAATTCCTGGGCTAAGTACTAAGAGATCAAACTCCTCCTCTGCTCCCGGTGTGAGTTCTCCAAGAATCAGCGGAATCTCTTTTTTTCCCTCCAGTTTGTCATAAATATCCCGTGCCTTCAAGTGTTCATTTCCGTCATACAGACTGACAGATGCCCCGGAACGGATCAGGAGACTGGCAGATCCTATTCCGCTCTTCCCCGCTCCCGCAACTAAAACCTTCTTATCTTTTAATGTCATTTCCTGCTCCTTATCTAAATGGCGATCAGGCCGATCAGGCATAAGATTGCTGTGACGATGGCAAATATGGCAACAACTTTTGTCTCCGGCCAGCCGGACAGCTCAAAATGATGATGGATCGGCGCCATCTTAAAAACTCTTTTCCCTGTTTTCTTAAAATAAACGACCTGTATCATAACCGACAATACCTCGATCATGTAGATAAAAGCCACAAGCGGTACGAACAGAGGGAGCCTCAGCATAACCGCTGTGGCAGCCACGAACCCGCCCAGTGCAAGGGACCCTGTGTCTCCCATGAATACTCTCGCAGGGTAAACATTAAACACGAGAAATCCGAGCAAAGCCCCCACCGTGGCACAAGTGATGGGCCATAATCCCGGATCATTTCCGGAGATACCCGCTCCGATGGCTACAACCGTAAAAAAGGTAGCGATCAAAACAGTGACACTGGATGCAAGACCGTCGAGTCCGTCCGTAAAGTTGGCCCCATTGACAGTTCCCAGCAGGATAATAAAGATAGCGGGAACAAACAGTGCTCCCAGCTCCAGATATTTTCCGTGTGAAAAAGGGATCAGCATGGAGGTTCCAATATCCGTATGATTGATCAGATAGTATGCAAACACTCCGGTCACAATGATCTGTCCAAGCATCTTCTGCCAGGCCCTGAGTCCAAGATTTCTCTTCATCACGACTTTGATATAATCATCGATAAAACCGATGAAGCCGAATCCGAGGGTAACAAAGAGAACCGGTATAATGTTCGGATAATCTTTCACATAAAACAGAGAAGCCACAATGATGCCAAGCAGGATGATCAGTCCTCCCATCGTCGGGGTCCCTGACTTCTTCAGGTGGGACTCGGGTCCCTCGCCCCGGATGAACTGGCCGAATTTCAGCTTCTGTAAATATTTAATCATCATCGGGCTCAGCACCACGCTGACGAAAAATGCAATTAAAATAGGTTTTACGATACTATAATTCATGTTTTCACCTCATTTGTTTTTCTTATCTTTCCAGTATATCTTTATTTCTTTGTTTTATCAACCGTATAATCCTTGGAAATTCCAAGATAAGGAAGTGCAACTTTAAATACCTCCCGTACCACCGGCGCTGCGATGGTTCCTCCATAATAAGTGCCCTTCGGCTCGTCGATCATGACCAAAGCCATCACGGTTGGATGTTCTGCCTTTGAAAAACCTAAAAATGAGGAAATATATTTCCCTGTTCCGCGGGGCAGTTTTTCACTGGTCGCAGTCTTCCCTCCAATGGAATATCCTTCAATCTTACAGTTCCTTCCGGAACCTTCTGACACCACTGCCTCCAAAAGCTCCCTCATTGTCTCAGATGTTTCTTTTTTAATCACGTTTTTCTTTTTCGCAAATTCAAAAGTCTTCACTGTCTTTCCCGATGAATCCACTGCCTTCATGCCAAAATGAGGTGTCACCAGAGTTCCTCCGTTAACTGCGGCACTGGCAGCTCTCATCAGCTGCAGAGGAGTAATCTGGAAGGACTGCCCGAAAGACATCGTGGCAAGCTCCACCGCTCCCACATTCTTTTTGTTATGCATAATGGAATTTGCCTCACCCGGAATATCGATGCCGGTCTTTTCAAACAGGCCCATCTGGCGGAATATCGTATACATCCCGTCTACTCCTACCCTGGCTCCAACTTCCATAAAAACCGGGTTGCACGAATTCATAACACCCTCCTTAAAGGTCTCGGCGCCGTGCCCCGTGGTTTTATGGCAGCGGATCTTCCGGTCTTCCACGATCCGGAATCCCGGACAGCTGAAGTGATCCGTCACTTTCACTTTGCCAAGTTCCAGACCGGCGGTTGCAGTCACAATCTTAAAGACAGATCCCGGCTCATATGTATCATTGATACATGTGTTTCTCCACATTTGGTTCAGCAGTTCCTGTCTTTTCTTTCCTGTGGTGTTCTCTTTTTTCCCTTTCAGTTTAAACGGTTCATTTAAATTGTATTCAGGAGTGTTGACCATGGCATAAATCTCTCCGTTTTGAGGATTCATGATAATCATGGAAACCCGTTTTGCTCCCTTTTCTTTTCTTACCTTTTCACATGCCTGCCACACATAGTTCTGCAGGTTCACATCCAGTGTAGTATACAGGTCATTGCCGGCTACCGGTTCATCTCTCTCCTCGTAGGCACCGTCAATTTCTCTTCCGCCGCCGTCCGTCAGTGTCAGGATTCTTCCGGGTTTGCCCTGCAGATAAGAGTCATATGTCACCTCAAGCCCAACGATCCCCTGATTGTCTCCTCCTGTAAATCCCAGGACTTTTGAAGCCAGATCATTATAAGGATAAGTCCGTTTATAATCCTCATCCACTTTAACGCCGGCAAGTTCATATTTTCTGATACGGTCTGCTGCGTCTTTATCTACATTACTCTTAATCTTTTCCCTAACTGAATTTTTATAAACCTTTTTTTTGATTTCTGACTCATCTATCTGAAGTTCCTTTGAAAGGACCGATACGACTTTCTCTTTCTGCTTTGTCTGGGAATGAATCACAGAGATAGAGTAAACCGCTTTGTTGGATGCGATCTTCACCCCGTTTCTGTCATAAATATTTCCCCTGGGAGCCTTGATTTCCCGCTCTCTCTGGTGCAGGTCTTTGGCCAGCGCCAGATACTTATCTGCCTGCCCGATCATCAGATAGCCAAGCCTTCCCGCCATAAAGATCAGACAGAATGCAAAGATGCCGCCCATGAGAAGCATCCTTCGTTTATAACTTGTTTTCATAAAAAACTCCGGAATCCATACTGATAAAAATATATGAATCCAAGGAAACAAGTATGACATGTTTTACTTTTTCGTTTTCTGCACATTCATGTCCTTCAGTGATTCTTTTAATACATCTCTCGCCATTTCAACAGCCAGTCCGGTGTTGAGCTGTGAGTCTTTCTGGATTTCATCTATGACCACATATACAACAACTTTAGGATTTTCTACGGGAGCAAATCCGCAGAAGGAGACGATGTAAGTCCCTGCACTTCTCGGAATTTTCTGTGCGGTCCCTGTCTTTCCTCCGACGCTGTAGCCTTTGATCTGTGCTTTTTTCCCGGTTCCTTTTTCGACTGTCTCTTCCATATAAGTGCGCAGCTTCTTGGATGTATCAGCCGAGATCGTCTGTTTGACCAGTTCGGATTCCTTGTTGCTCACTACATTTCCTTTGTCATCCCTGGTCTGCTTCACCACATGAGGCTTATAGTAGCTGCCTCCGTTGACCAATGAACTGAAAGAAGATGCCATTTGTATCATAGAACAGTTAAAGGACTGTCCGAAGGAACTGGTAGCCAGATCAACATTCGTCATCTGGTCTGCGCCGTGCAGAAGGCCTGCGGTTTCTGCTTCGCCCGGAAGATCGATCCCCGTCTTTACTCCAAAGTTAAAATCTTTTTGATATTTTGCAAATACATCCTTACCTTCTTTAAAGGCAATATCCATCAGCGCCACATTGCATGAATATGCGATGCTGTCAGACAGACTCAGATTTCCATGTCCTTCTCTGTGAGAACAGTGAATCTTGTATTTCCCCACCTGTTTGTAACCGCTGCAGTAATAATGTTCATTTCCCTTGAGAATCCCGTCCTCCAGTCCTCCTGCCACCGTAAACGGTTTATAGGTAGATCCCGGCTCGAAACTGTTTGATACGATCGGATTCTTCCACAGTTCATTAAAGGCTTTTACCTTCTGTTTTTCTGACATGGAATTAATCTGGCTCTGAGAATATTTCGAGAGCAGACCTTTTTCATCTCTGGGGTGTTCCAGGTCATATTTGTTGGAGTTGGCCATTCCCAGGACTTCCCCATTGTTCGGGTCCATGACCAGAATAGAGCTTCCCTTACTGCCGTATTTTTTTTCAAACTTTTCCAGGCGGTCTTCGGCTATTTTCTGGATATTGATGTCGATCGTAGACACAAGTGTTTTGCCGTTTTCCGGATCTACTATAGAGTCATCCTGTTCCAGTTCCTCATTCAGATACGTGTATTTTCTTCCGTCCACACCGGACAGTGTACTGTTATAATACTGCTCTATCCCCGTTGTTCCAATGCTTCCGTCAGATACGAACCCGAGAAGGTGGCTTGCCAGACTCTTATTGGGATATCTTCTCACATACTTTTCAGAAAAAGTAATCCCCACAACCTTTTTTCCGTTTTTCGATTTCAGAAAATCTTTCAGATCTGCCACTTCACTGTACTTCATGTCTTTTTTGTACACTGAGTAATAAGAGTCTTTGTTGTCTTTTATATAGGACAGCAGATCATCCCGGTCAAGGTCCATATATTTGGTCAGTGCATTCAAAGCATTTTTCTGAGTCTGCTCTGTACGCAGGATATTTTTCGGTTCCAGGACCAGACTGTATAACTTCTGGCTGGTAGCCAGCGTGTTTCCGTTTCTGTCGAGGATATCTCCCCTTTTGTACGGAAGGGTCTGGCTCTGATAATTCTGCTGGGCCAGAACTTTTTTTTCATATGTCTTATTTTTTGCCACACTGAAATAAACCAGCCGGCCCATAAGGCAAATAAAAAGAATTGCTATGAGAGCCGATACAGACAGAGTCCTGACTCTCATAGCATTGTTTATTCTTTTGATCTTCTTATATTTCTTTTTTTTCAATAAAACCGCTCCTTACTTTGAATCGGGTATTTTATTGTACTGTCTCACATAGTCAACATTCTTACTGTCATATGCAATTACCTTACTCTGCGCAGGTTTCTTCATTCCGTATTTCTTCATGGCCGTTTCCTGGATCGCAGGAAGATTAATGCTCTGTTCGATCTCCAGATTCAGATCCTCATTTTCGACCAGCAGTGTGCTGAGCTCCGATTTCTTGGCAGAGACTGCGGACCGCTGCTGCTCCAGTTTTGACTGCTCCGACAAATAGAAGAAGCTTACCAGTGCGATCACAGCCATACCTGCTGCCAGCGCTTTGATAAACGCAAAATCAAATTCCAGAGCTTTTGTTTGGTTTGCTTTTGTCTGAGGTGTTGTCTTTCTTTTGGTGCGTACTGCCGGTTTCCTTTTCGGCTGCCTGGATGGTTCATACTCGGGTTTTGCCGGTGCCGCTTCCATTTTCCGCGCAGTATTTCCGTAAATAAATTCATATCGCTCTTGTCTCGTCTTATTCACTTCGCTGTTCTCCCCCTCACTATTTTCTCTCAAACACTCTTAATTTTGAACTTTTTGCTCTTTTGTTCCTCATAAGTTCTTCTTCGGTCGGTATAATCGGCTTTCTTGTGATAACCTTACCCTTCGATTCATTTCCGCAGGTACAGATCGGGAAATTCGGCGGACAGGTACACGGATTTTCATTTTTTCTGAACGCCCGTTTCACAATTCTGTCTTCCAGAGAATGAAAGGTAATGATGCACAGTCTTCCTTCGGGGTTTAACAGCTCGATCATCTGGTCAAGACTTGTCTTTAACACTTCCAGCTCCCGGTTGCATTCAATCCGGATGGCCTGAAATGTCCTTTTTGCAGGATGTCCTCCCACAGCCCTCACCTTCATCGGTATTGCATGTTTGATCACCTCAATAAGCTGTCCTGTTGTCTCAATCGGTGCTTTCTCTCTCTCTGCTGCAATATGTTTGGCAATATTTTTAGCAAACTTGTCCTCTCCATAATCGCGGATAATATGAAACAACTCCTGTTCACTGTATCCATTGACTATGTCTCTTGCAGAAAAAGTCTGCCTTTGATCCATCCTCATATCCAGCGGTACGTCTTCGCGGTATGTGAATCCCCTGTCCTTCTCATCCAGCTGAAAAGAGGAAACGCCAAGATCCAGAAGAATTCCGTCCACACGGGATATCCCCAGATCCTTCAGCACTTTCGGCATATTCACATAGTTATCTCTTACAATCGTAACTTTATCCTGAAACGGAGCAAGCCGTTTTGTGCTTGCCCTGATCGCATCCTCGTCCTGGTCAATGCCAATATATCGTCCCTTTTCAGAGAGTCTGTTCAGGACATGAAAGGCATGTCCGCCTCCTCCAAGAGTCCCATCCACGTAGATACCGTCCGGTTTTATCTTTAGTTCCCTTATTGTTTCATCCAACAACACAGATGCATGTTCAAAATCCATTTGTCTTTCCTTCCATTCAGATATTCAAACCTAGTTCCTGCATACTCTGGGCAATATCGTCCATATCGTCATAAGCATTATTTTCAAGCCATTGTTCTTTGCTCCATACCTCAATACGGTCCAGCATGCCCGTAAGAACTACTTCTTTATCCATCTGTGCAAATTCACGCAGTGTGCCTGGCACCAGGATTCTGCCCTGCTTGTCCAATTCACAAGTGGATGCTCCGGCCAAAAAGAATCTGGAAAACTTCCGTGCATTCTTATCGATCAGCGGCAGGCTTCTTAATTTTTCTTCAAAAGCCTCCCATTCTTTCATAGGAAACACGAATAGGCATCCATCCAATCCCTTTGTAAGAACGAACTCACTGCCCAGTGCTTCTCTGAACTTTGAGGGGATTATCAGTCTGCCTTTCGCATCGATTGTGTGATTGTATTCGCCCATGAACATGGTAATCACCTGCCGTTTCCCAAATCGGGTGCGCTCCACCTGATGATCAGTCGTGACACTTTGTGGTCTTTTCTACCCACTATCCACCACTTCTCACCACTACTGTCTCCATTCTAATGGATTGTCCACAAAAAATCAAGAAATAAAAAAACTGTCCACAGAATTTTTTCTGTGAACAGTTTTTTTCTACACTTTTAATGTTTCCGTTTTTTCCACTGATAGAGAAGGACAAGCAGTGCCCCGGCAGCAAAAAGTGCCGCAACTACCTGAGATACGGCGATTTGTGTTCCCGGGATCAGCAGCTGGTCTGTCCGAAGGCCCTCGATCCAGAATCGTCCGACTCCATATCCGATGGCATAAATTGCCAGCATCTGGCCGTCAAATTTTTTGTGTCTGAACATGATAACAATGAGAATCAGCAGTGCAAGGTTCCACAGCCCTTCATATAAAAACGTAGGGTGTACCTGAATATAAGTATTCATATGGCTTCCGCTTCCCACAAACACAGCCTGGTCATACAGCCCGGCATCCACAATCTCTGAAAGTCTTCCGTGCTTTACGAAATAGTCTGTGGGGATCTGCATAGCCAAAGGCCCGTTGGTAAAGCCTCCGAATGCTTCCCTGTTGAAAAAGTTCCCCCATCGGCCCAGGATCTGGCCGATCAGCAGCCCCGGCACCGCAATATCCGCCAGTTTGAAAAATTCTATTTTCTTCACTCTGCAGAAGATGACCATCACAATGACCGAAGCAATAATCCCTCCATAAATGGCAAGGCCTCCGCTCCTGGTATTCAGTATCTCCGTCAGATGATCTTTGTAGTAATCCCAGGAAAAAATAACATAGTAAAGTCTCGCCCCAATGATAGCAGGAATCATCACCGCGATGATGAAATCAAAGACCAGATCCGGATTGACTCCGTTTTTCTTAGCCATTCTGGCCGCCGCAAGCATCCCCAGAAGAAATCCCAGTGCAATGACTATACCGTAATATTTGATCTCAAATCCTCCGATGCTGATGCCCTCTCCCACATGTTTGAACACAATGCCCAAAAATGGAAACCGGATTTCATTTTCCATAATCGCATTACTCCTTTCCGTCGTTTCATCTTATCCCATTTTTCTTTTCTTTTCAAGGTTCTTATGGTAGACTTGTTGTATCAATGTCCTTGGATCACAGGACTATATTTATGCAAAGACATGAAGAAAGGAATCAATACACAATGAAATTAGGAATCGTAGGACTGCCAAATGTAGGTAAGAGTACTTTGTTTAATTCTCTCACAAAAGCGGGTGCCGAGTCTGCCAACTATCCGTTCTGCACCATCGATCCGAACGTAGGGATCGTTACCGTGCCGGATAAAAGGCTGGACGTGCTGTCTGAGATGTATCACTCAAAAAAAGTCATTCCCGCAGTCATCGAGTTTGTAGACATCGCAGGTCTCGTCAAGGGAGCATCCAAAGGGGAGGGGCTTGGCAACCAGTTTCTGGCCAATATCCGTGAGGTCGATGCCATTGTCCATGTAGTCCGCTGCTTTGAAGATGAAAATATCGTCCATGTAGACGGTTCAGTCAGCCCGCTTCGCGATATCGAAACCATCAATTTTGAGCTGATTTTTTCCGACATCGAAGTTCTTGACAGAAGGATCGCCAAGTCAAAAAAAGGTTCACGAAATGACAAGTCCCTCGCCCGGGAGGTAGAACTTCTGGAACGGGTAAAAGCTCATCTTGAGGACGGGAAGCTGGCCAAGACATTCGTGACCGATGACGAAGAAGAACAGGAAATCCTGGATTCCTGCAATCTCTTAACGATCAAGCCTGTGATTTTTGCCGCCAATGTCTGTGAGGATGATCTCATGGATGATGCCGCATCCAACGAGTTTGTAAATGAAGTGAGAACTTATGCAAAAGATGTAGACGCCGGTGTTTTCGTGATCTGTGCCCAGATTGAACAGGAAATCGCAGAACTGGATGATGAAGAGCGAAAAGAATTTTTAGAGGATCTGGGTCTTAGTGAGTCAGGCCTTGATAAACTGATCTCTGCCAGCTATTCACTGCTTGGCCTGATCAGTTATCTGACATCAGGGGAAGACGAGACGAGGGCATGGACGATCACAGAAGGAACGAAGGCGCCTCAGGCAGCCGGAAAGATCCATACGGATTTCGAGCGGGGCTTCATCCGTGCCGAAGTAGTTTCCTATAATGACCTTGTTGAAAATGGAAGCATCGCAGCAGCCAGAGAAAAAGGGCTGGTGAGACAGGAAGGAAAAGAATACGTCGTACAGGACGGAGACGTGATCGTGTTTAAGTTTAATGTGTAAAATTTTCTGTATGATTTTCGTTCGGCTCTTAGAATGCCTCACTCCAATCATACAGAAAATAGATATCATATCTGCTGGAGAAGACATCCTGCCGGATAGAAAGTGCTGTCTTGCAGCAGCTTCTTCTTGCAGAGAGAAACCGCCGTGGTTCACAAATGTGAACCGCGGCGGTTTCTTGGTATATGTAAATAATCTTCTCTCACTTAGTTGATGATGCGCACTGCTTTGCACGGTGTCCGGTATCCCATACTGGATACTTTGATGCCTCCCCTTGGATATGGGGCGGAATTGCTCGCGTGGACGACCTGACCGTTTCCGATGTACATGGTCACATGGTTGATCCGGCCTCCCCGTTTATAGAACAGCAGATCCCCCGGTCTGACGCTGCTGATGGAGATGGTGCGTCCATCGTTTGCCTGGGAATAGGATGTTCTGCTGATGTTGTAGCCAAAATGTCCAAGCACCTGCTGAGTAAATCCGGAACAGTCCGTACCGTTTGTCAGGCTGTTTCCGCCGTAGCGGTACTTATTCCCCACAAACTTCAGGGCATAGTTCACGACCTGCTGACGGGTAGTTCCTGAGGAACTGTCTCCGCTCTCCTGAGAAGAGGAATTCTGTCTTTCGCTCTCGGTTGTTCGTTCTGTACTCGTGGTACTCTTTGCCGGCTTTTGTTTTTTCACCGTTGACTTTGCACTGGTATAGTAATACCCAAGACTGACGTAATCTTTTGCCAGATAGCCTTTGTCTCCGTCTGCCTTCACATTGACCCACTCTGCGGATTCTCCGAGAACTTTGTAGCTGTCATCTCTGGAGACCAGGGTCAAAACTTTTGCTTTGGTGGACTGTTTCTGTCTGACTTTCAGTGTGTCCACTTTCACGACGGCTTGTTTCGGAAAATTATGTTTCTTAGCGTAACTGTGGATATCACTTCCCCAGATCAGATACTCGTTCTTCACATAACCGGTCACTTTTCCGGAACGGATCCTGCTCCATTCTTTTCCCTTTTTCAATACAGTGCCGATGTTTCCTTTTTTGAACTTTCCCACCACAGGGCTGGAAATGCTCTTTTTCTTTCTGATGTTCAGTACGGAGCGCACGTCGGGTGCTGCTTTTCCTTTGTAAAAAGAAGCGGAAAACTCAGGCTCTTTTGTCTGTTTCTGCACCGCGGCCGCTGCCGCCTGTTTTGCTGTCACTTTTGGTTTTGCGGAAGTCGCTGCCGCCTGCTTTTTAACTTCTGTAATATGCTGCGTCTTTGTCGTCTTCTTCACTGCTGCTGCAGCCGAAGGTGTTTTTACTTTCTTCTTTGGTGCTGAACTGTCTGACTCTGTGTACTGTTCCATAGCTGCCGCAGATCCCGCAAGACCGGTCTGGTACTGATCGCCTTTGGCGTCTGCGAATGTGGAAACTCCGAGAATGAATGCCAGTGACAGTCCGGCTGCCATCGTTCCCTTTGATATCTTATGCTTCATATCCCTCTGTGTCTCCCTCTCCTTCCTGCGTATTGTGAACTTATTACAACATTATTAAAATTAACTTAACACATTCTATGTAAAATGTCAACGAATCGTCATATTTTGACAAAACTCTATGTCAGGAACATTAAAAGGACCATGCCGGCAAAGGCATGGTCCTGCAAAATACAGTTATATATTTTTAATCCGTTCAATGGCTTTCACCGTATTCTCATAATTTCCGAAAGCCGTGAGCCGGAAATAGCCTTCCCCGCTCGGTCCGAAACCTGATCCCGGTGTTCCCACAACATTTGCGTGTTCCAGCAGATGATCAAAGAAATCCCAGGAGGACATTCCATCCGGAGTCTTCAGCCAGATATAAGGAGCGTTGACTCCTCCTGACACAGTATATCCCGCATCTTTCAGACCCTCATAGATCACCCTGGCATTGTTCATGTAGTAGCCCACCTGCTCTTTAAGCTGTGCTTTCCCGGCTTCAGAATAGACAGCCGCTCCCGCTTTCTGCACAATATACGGTGCGCCGTTATACTTTGTACCGTGGCGCCTTGCCCATAAGTCGTGAAGTTTTACATCACCGCATGTAAGATCTTTCGGCACTACAGCATATCCCAATCGTACTCCGGTAAATCCTGCATTTTTAGAAAAACTCTTTAACTCAATGGCACAGGTTCTTGCGCCTTCACATTCGTAGATGGTATGTGCCACATCATCCTCTGAGATATATGCCTCATATGCAGCATCATAAATAATGACTGCCCCATTTTTATTTGCATAGTCTACCCATCCCTGAAGCTGATCCTTTGTAATCGTAGATCCCGTCGGATTGTTCGGGAAACAGAGATAAATGATGTCCGGAACCTCTTTCGGAAATTCCGGTGCAAAATTATTCTCCGCCGTACACGGCATATAGATTACATCGCTCCATGTCTCGGATTTCGGATCATAGGTTCCTGTCCGTCCGGCCATGACGTTGGTGTCCACATAAACCGGATACACCGGATCACAGACCGCAATCTTATTATCCTGTGCAAAGATCTCCTGGATATTTCCCGAATCACACTTTGCTCCGTCACTGACAAAGATCTCATCCGCCTCAATCTGCGCACCCCGTGATCTGTAATCACCGTCCACAATAGCGTTTCTTAAAAATTCATATCCGAGGTCCGGTGCATAACCGTGAAAGGTCTCCGCTGCGGCCATCTCATCCACAGCGCCGTGAAGCGCCTCGATGATTGACGGAGCCAGCGGCTGTGTCACATCCCCAATTCCCAGACGGATCAGATCTTTTTCCGGATTGGCTTCCTGATATGCATTGACCTTTTTGGCAATGGTTGAAAATAAATAACTTCCTGGTAATTTCAAATAATTTTCGTTGATCTTAAACATGATGTCCTCCTAATAATTTACTGTGAAAGTCCGTTTAGTATCTATATGAATCCCGGATCATCTTTGCCATTTCAATCAGTCCCACACCGCTGTTCATACTGCGGCACTGAATATACTCGTGGGCTTCCTGTTCTGAGATCCGGTTGTTTTTCATCAGCAGTTTCTTCGTTTCTTCGATTATTTCCAGCTCTTCTCTCGTGCGCTGTCTCGGCCTTTGCTGTTTTTTCTTCTGGGCATTGATCAGAGCGTCCGACATTTCCCGTACTTTTTCCATCAGAAGCGGAGGCTTTAAAGGCATCGGCAGATACTCCATCCCCCGGATATCCAAAAATTCCAGACTCGCCTGTGGAGCTAAAACAATCATCCTGAATCCGTCAGGGAGATATTCTCTCAGTTCACTGCAGACCATGTCCGCAAACTTGTATCCGCAGACGATCAGCCCGTCTTCCAGGCTTTCCGCCCGCTGCATGATCTGGGAGCCTGTGACACAGGCAGCCGTCACTTCAAATCCGTTTCTCACAAGCAGATTTCGGATACTCCTTGTCTGCTCCTGTTTCGGGAAAAGAACAAAAATATGAACCAAGCTTCCCACCTCCCCGTATGAATGACGCCTGCCTTCTGCCGGTTAAATCTTGTACAAATATTCATCTATTTCCCACTGAGAGACAGTTTTCTGATAGGATTCCCATTCTCCCTGTTTTGCATCCAGATACCGGTCAAAAATATGATCTCCGAGAACCTCTTTCATGAATTCACTGTCCTTGAACAAATCCATCGCTTCCTTCATATCCCTTGGAAGAGCCCCGATGCCGGCCTTTAATTTCGCCTTCTCTGTAACTTCGTACTGGTTCTTTGTAGATGCCTTTCCAGGCTGCAGTTTATTTTCAAGACCGTCAATTCCTGCCGCCAGACTCACTGCAAGCGCAAGGTAAGGATTGGCCGCGGAATCCGGGCTTCTGAATTCCAGGCGTGTTCCGCTTCCTCTGGCCGTCGGCACACGGATCAGCGGACTCCTGTTTGCAGGAGACCATGAAATATCCACCGGAGCCTCATATCCCGGCACGATCCGCTTGTAGGAATTCACCAATGGGTTTGTGATCAGCGACATCTCCGGCGCATGCTTCATAAGACCCGCCATAAAGTGGTACGCCTCGTCGCTGAGTCCCAGTTCGCCTCTGGAATCCGCAAACATATTCTGCCCTTCACTCCAGAGCGACATATTCAGATGCATTCCGGAACCGTCCACACCGGAGATCGGTTTTGGCATAAAGCTCGCATACAGCCCATGCCGTTTTGCAATATACTTCACGACAAACTTAAATGTAAGAATATTATCTGCAGTGCGCAGTGCATTGTCGTATTTAAAATCTATCTCATGCTGAGCCGGTGCCACCTCGTGGTGGGAGGCTTCGATCTCAAATCCCATATTTTCCAGATTCAGGATCATATCTCTTCTGGCCGCTTCTCCAAGATCCAGAGGCGCCACATCAAAATAGCCGGCTTTCTCGTGGGTCAGCGTCGTAGGACATCCTTCCTCGTCCGTGTGAAATAAAAAGAATTCACACTCAGGCCCTACGTTAAAATTATATCCGAGTTTCTTGCTCTTCCTGAGCACTTTCTTCAGGATATAGCGGGAATCCCCGATGAATGGAAGCCCGTCCTGTCCGTACACGTCACAGACCAGCCTCGCGACTTTTCCGCTCTGGGAATGCCATGGAAATATGAGAAAACTGTCCAGATCAGGGTACAGATACATGTCGGATTCTTCTATCCGCACAAAACCGTCCACGGAAGATCCGTCAAACATACACTTATTATCCAATGCTTTTTCCAGCTGTCTTGCGGTGATCGCCACATTTTTCAGCGTCCCGAACACATCGGAAAACTGCAGCCTGATAAACTGTACGTCATTTTCCCTGACCAGATCTATGACGTCCTGCTTAGTATATCGGTCCATATCATCACTCCTCTTTTCTTTTTTATTCGGCTTTAAATTACAGCCGGCGGTTAACATAATTTTATCAAGTTACATTTTTATTGTCAATCAGAGCAGAGGGAACACCGCCCTCCTGAAATAGAACTTTCCGATGAAAGAAAAAAGGGGCACCTTTAATAGACTTAAAGGTACCCCGTTGTACGTTTAAATTTGTGCAATGTCCACAACTGATAAATTGTCTCTGCTTCCTGATTCCAGGCTGGTGAGCAGTGCGTCTGCCGTATCCAGGCTGGTCAGACAAGTCACACCGGTTTCAATCGCATACCTGCGGATCAGGAATCCGTCCCTGCTGCGCCCTACTCCCTGAGAAGGTGTGTCAATGATCAAATCTATTTTATCATCTAAAATCAAATCAAGCAAGTTCGGAGATTCTTCTTCCAGCTTGTTGATCGGATGGGCAGGCACGCCGTTTTCATTCAGCACTCTGCACGTGCTCCTCGTGGAGAAAATTTCATATCCGAGATCCACGAATCTTCTTCCGATATCCACCGCATCGATTTTATCTGAATCCTTCACCGTGAGAATCATCTTCTTGTACTTCGGAAGGTTAATGCCCGCTCCGAGAAATGCCTTGTACAATGCCTCATTGTAGTTTTTGGAAACTCCCAGACACTCTCCGGTGGATTTCATTTCCGGCCCTAAGCTGACTTCTGCGCCCCTCAGTTTTTCAAAGGAGAATACCGGTTTTTTAATCGCATAATATTCAGACTCTTCCTGGAGTCCCGGCTTATATTCCAGATTCCTGATCTTGGCTCCGGCGATCACTTTAGCCGCCAGATCTACGATCGGAATTCCGGTTACCTTGCTGATATAAGGAACGGTACGGCTGGAACGAGGATTTACCTCGATGACATAAACCTCCTCGTCACAGACAATAAACTGGATATTGATGAGTCCAATGACGTTCAGTGATTTTGCCAGCTTCCTTGTATACTCTGCGATTACCCGTTTCACCTTTTCGCTCAGGTTAATGGACGGGTAAACAGAAATACTGTCACCGGAGTGGATTCCGGCGCGCTCGATGTGCTCCATGATACCAGGGATAATAATTTCTTCCCCGTCACATACGGCATCCACTTCCACTTCTCTTCCGACCAGATATTTGTCGATCAGGATCGGATGCTCCTGTGTCTGGCGGTTGATGATCTCAATAAAGGATACAATATCTTCATCGGAAACAGCAATCTGCATTCCCTGTCCGCCGAGAACATAAGACGGCCTTACCAGAACCGGATACCCCAGTTCATGTGCTGCGGAAAGCGCCTCCTCACATGTAAATACGGTCGTTCCTTTCGGTCTTGGAATACAGCACTCTTCCAGAATCTCATCGAACAGTTCTCTGTCTTCCGCCGCGTCTACATTTTCTGCGCTTGTTCCGAGGATCGGAACTCCCATCTCCATCAGAGCCTGCGTCAGTTTAATCGCAGTCTGTCCTCCGAACTGTACCACGGCTCCGTCCGGTTTTTCCAGATCCACGATGCTCTCCACATCCTCAGCAGTCAAAGGTTCAAAATAGAGCTTATCCGCCACGTCAAAGTCTGTGGAAACCGTCTCCGGGTTGTTATTGACGATGATGGTCTCATACCCTGCGTCTCTTAATGCCCATACGCTGTGCACAGAGCAGTAATCAAACTCGATTCCCTGTCCGATCCGGATCGGTCCGGAGCCCAGTACCATGACCTTTTTCTTCTTACTCAGTTCTTCTACTTCATTTTCACTTCCGAAGACGGAGTAATAGTAAGGAGTACTCGCCTCAAATTCTGCTGCACATGTATCGACCATCTTATAAGCCGCATGAATACCGAATTGGTTTCTCAGTTTCTTGATCTCTTTTGCAGTTTTTCCTGTCAGCTTTCCGATCACAGAATCAGGGAATTCTAAGCGCTTAGCCTCTGCCAGCAGTTCTTTCTCCAATTCTCCTGCTTCTTTCAGTTTCTTTTCCATCTCTACCAAAACAGCAATCTTGTCCAAGAACCAGCGGTCGATCTTCGTGATGTTGAAAATCGTGTCGTAGTCAAATCCTCTGCGGATCGCCTCTGCGATCACATAGATTCTCAAGTCGTCGATCTTCTCTAATTCCTTTGTCAGTTCTTCGTCTGACATTTTCCCATAATTACCGAAGATCAGGCTGTCCACGTTCTGTTCCAGGGAACGGATGGCCTTCATCAGTGCACCTTCAAAATTATTGCAGATGCTCATGACTTCCCCGGTTGCTTTCATCTGAGTGGTCAGTGTCCTCTTTGCATGAATAAACTTATCAAACGGAAGACGCGGCATTTTTACCACACAGTAATCCAGCATCGGCTCAAAACTTGCATAAGTCTTTCCTGTGATGGCATTTGGAATCTCATCCAGATTATATCCGATGGCGATCTTTGCCGTCACCTTTGCGATCGGATATCCTGTAGCCTTGGATGCCAGCGCAGAAGAACGGCTGACACGAGGGTTTACCTCGATGACACAATATTCAAAACTGTCCGGATTCAGAGCAAACTGTACGTTGCATCCGCCGTTTACTTTCAGTTCTGTGATAATGTTTAATGCAGAAGTACGAAGCATCTGGTATTCTTTGTCCCCTAATGTCTGGGAAGGAGCCACTACGATGCTGTCTCCGGTATGAACGCCGACCGGGTCAATGTTTTCCATGTTACATACGGTGATGCAGGTTCCGTTGGCATCGCGCATCACTTCATATTCGACTTCTTTCCATCCGCCGATGTAACGCTCTACCAGAACTTCTCCGACACGGCTCAGCCTGAGACCATTTTCCAGGATCACTTCTAATTCTTCTCTGTCATGGGCGATTCCTCCGCCGCTTCCCCCTAACGTATAGGCCGGACGGCAGACGACCGGATACCCAATCTCCTCGGCAAACTCAGCACCCGCAGGAATGTCTGTGACAACTTTTCCTGCCGCGATAGGCTCACCGATCTTTTCCATCGTATCTTTAAATTCCTGGCGGTCCTCAGCCTTTCTGATCGTAGTGGAGGAGGTACCGATCAGGCGCACTCCGCTTTTTTCAAGGAAGCCGTTTTCCTCCAGCTCCATCGCCAGATTCAGTGCAGCCTGTCCTCCCAATGTCGGGAGAATACTGTCCGGTTTTTCCTTTTCTACGATTTTTTCTACAACTTCCGCAGTCAGCGGTTCAATGTAAACTTTATCTGCGATATCCTTATCGGTCATGATGGTAGCCGGATTAGAGTTCACCAAGACAACTTCGATTCCCTCTTCCTGAAGGGCGCGGCAGGCCTGGGTTCCTGCATAGTCAAACTCTGCTGCCTGTCCGATGACAATCGGTCCGGACCCGATGACTAATACTTTCTTAATACTTTCAATCCTAGGCATTTTTTGCTCCTTTCATCATTTCAATAAATTCATCAAACAAGTAAGCGGTATCTACCGGTCCCGGGCTGGCCTCCGGATGGAACTGTACGGTTCGGACATTTTTTCCCTTATACCGCAGTCCTTCAATACTCTTGTCATTGACATTGATAAATGAGATTTCTGCCAGATTCTTTGGTACGCTCTCTTTTTTGATCACATATCCATGGTTCTGAGAAGAAATATAGACACGGCCGGTAGCCAGATCTTTTACCGGATGATTTCCGCCCCGGTGCCCGAAGCGCATCTTCCTCGTATCCGCTCCGTTTGCCAGAGCCATCAGCTGATGTCCCAGACAGATCGCGAAGATCGGCACATCGCTGTCATACAATTTTTTTATTTCTTTTATAATGGACACACATTCTTTCGGATCTCCAGGCCCGTTGGATAACATGATCCCGTCCGGCTGATCCCCAAGGATTTCCTCTGCCGTTGTAAACGCCGGATAAACGGTCACATCACAGCCTCTTTTGTTGAGAGAATTTGCAATGTTGCTCTTTGTGCCCAGATCTAACAGGGCAACTTTCAGTCCGTCTCCCGGAAAATGTTCTTTTTCTGTTCTTGATACGGTCTTGACTGCATCTTTTACCTGATACCCTTTTAATTTTGGAAGGATCTCATCCAGATCATAGTCCGGATTAGTTGTGATCATGCCTCCCATACAGCCTTCTTCTCTCAAAATCTTCGTGATCGCTCTCGTATCCACTCCCTGGATTCCTGGAATATCGTTGGCGATCAGATAACTTTCCAAATCCTGCTCACTTCTGAAATTACTTGCGGTTCTTGATAACTCTCTTACAATAAAAGCTGAATGCCATGGCTTTACGGATTCTGCATCCTCAAGACATACGCCGTAGTTCCCAATCAGCGGATATGTCATGACGACACCCTGTCCCTGATAGGACGGGTCCGTAAGCACCTCCAGGTAGCCTGTCATCGATGTATTGAATACAACTTCGCAGATAACTTCTTTCCTGGCGCCGAAACTTTTTCCTTTAAACACTTGCCCATCTTCCAAAATCAAAAATGCGTCCATGAATCTGTTTCCTCCTTAAAAATGTGCATAAAAAAAATATATCCAAAAATAAAAATCACGAATCCAAGCATTGATGCGCAGACGCAGTTCAATGCAATATGTGGTATTATTTTAGATATATCTCTCTACAAATTGTAAAAATTCTATCACAAATAAAAACCTTTTGCAAGGGTTTTTGACAATTATTTTTCATTTTTCGAAAAAACACACCCGCAAAAACTTTGCCGGTACAAGTCAAACTTTTGTGATAATTCCACAGAACGTTTATAACCGTTTTTCTTTTTAAAATCGGACGGCAGAAACCTTACCTGATACTGCGCCTCTAATTCCTGACCGATTTCATTGAGCCACTGGGCATTTTTCAGCGGGCTGATGGTAAGTGTCGTGGTAAAATAGTCACTCCCCAATTCTCCTGCCTTTTTCGCCGCCTCGGAAAGTCTCAGCCGATAGCACCGAAGACATCTCTTCCCGCCCTCCGGCTCTTTTTCATATCCTCTGACTGCCTGATAGAACTCTTCCGGACGAAACTCTTCCTTTATAAAAGATACCTTATCCGGAAATTCCATCTCCGAGATCAGGCGCTTCTGCTCCTCGGCCCTTTTCTCGTATTCTTCTTCGGTGTCGATGTTAGGGTTATAATAATACACTGTGATTTGAAAATACTTCGAGAGATATTCCAAAACATAACTGCTGCACGGGGCACAGCAGCTGTGCAGCAAAAGAGAAGGCCTCTTTCCCTGAAGCCCTTCTATGATACCATCCAGCTTTTTTTGATAATTTTCTTTCATCATTTTCACTCCTGTGTATTATTATACACGAAACCAGCAGGATTTCTACTTTAGTTTTCCATAATACATATCACTGAATATGCCCTCTTTCTGTATCAGCTCATGATATTTACCCTCCTGCACGATTTCCCCTCTATTCATGACTATGATCTTATCACAGTTTTTTAAAGTAGTTAGTCTGTGCGCTATTGATATTATCGTCATATTATTTTCTTTTTTCAGTCTTTCAATTTCATTCTGAATAAACCTTTCAGAAGTGTTATCCAGAGCAGAAGTCGCCTCATCTAAAATCAAAACGCTTGGTTTTCTCAAAAAAATTCTTGCGACTGCAATTCTCTGTTTCTGTCCCCCTGATAAATTGCTTCCTCCTTCAGATATTAAAGTATTCATTTTATCGGGCATGCTGTTTATAAAATCATGAAGATTTGCCTTTATGACGGCCTCATCAACTTCCTCTTGACTCACTTCTCTGTCCAGGCCATAGCAGATATTCTCATAGATCGTTCCTGCAATTAAAAACGGGCTTTGCGGAACTAAAGCTATAATCTGCGACATTTCTTTTCTTGATAGTGAAGTAATATTTGCACCGTCAATAAAGATATCTCCTTCACATTTTTCCAGTTTGCATATGGCTTTTATCAAAGATGATTTCCCACAGCCGCTTGGCCCTGCGATCCCCAAAAAGGTTCCTTTTTCAACGGAGATATTTATTTCTTTTAAAATAGTATTCTTCTGATCATAAGAAAAATTCAGGCCATGAATATCTATTATATGACTGCTTCTGTTTTTATTTTCGCAACTTTCACAAACTGTGGAATAAGAAAAGTCATGGGGTATATCCGTCATTCTAAAAAAGTCTTCTGCTAACACAATACTTTCTGATAATTCATCTAAGATTCTGTGCAGTTCTTCCAATGGCTTAATCAGCTGTGAAAAGCAGAGATAGGATGTCAGAACCGCTCCAACGCTGATTATGCCCTGCGTTGCAAGATATGCTGAGACTCCTATCATTAAGACCGTAAAAAACACTTCATTGAAGAATTTCAGGCTGTCATATTTCGCCATTTGTATGTGGTGATTCATTTCTTTGTTTCTTAAAAACTCGGATTTATTGTCAAATCTCTTTTCTTCTAATACAATGCTGTCCGTCATTCTTATGACTTCAATGCCGTTTAATAACTCGACGATCGCTCCGTCCATAGCTGATTTTGTTTCTAATAATTCGATGCGTATCCCCCTTTGGGTGCTGATCTGCCGAAATACGATCGCCGTTCCAATCGGAATAACTAAAAGCATCGGCAAAGCCAGAAAGACAGGCAGCGTAGTAAATATAACAACGATCGCCGCAATGCTGTTAAAAATTGCAGGAGCAAAATCCATAAAAATGAGTTTTTCAAGTTTAATGGTTCCCTCCAGACATCGATTTAATCTTCCATGAATATTTCCCGTCATATTTTCCTTAAAATACAATAACGGAGCTTTCAGAAGCGATGTAATCACGATTCCCCTTGCCTTTTTTTCTGTTTTAGTTGCCGTATCTTCAACCATGATTCTGCGCAGTATCTTCATAAGTTCATTTATGACATTGACAGCCAAAATAAGAAACAGCAGCGGTATCACTTTTAAAAAATTAATTTGATTTTGTATCAGCATATCGTCTGTCAGCCATCCGATTGCTTTAGGAGTAATCTGTGATAAGACAGCAGACACAATCATAATCAATATAATTAATACAAAGTTTCTTTTCTGTTTTCCGTCCAATAAATTGTAGATTTTCTTTAGAACTAATTTTAATCCTTTTTTACTTTCCACAGTCTCACTCTCCCCAGAAAATAACAAATTCTCTTCCTTCCGTTTTCCCCTCTCTGTATTTCATTAAAATCATTTAAAACAAAATTGTCAAGCCCCTCTCTTTTTGAGGAACTTGACAATTTTGCGTGCCAGATACGATTTGATCAGTCAAAAGATTTTCTTACACCTGCGTTCTTTATTTAAATTTAACTGCTGTGCCATAAGCCATAATCTCGGCAGCACCAGACATGACTTCCGCCGATGCATACCGGACACATACAACTGCTTCTGCCCCTAATGCTTCTGCTTCCTCTACCATACGCTTTGTGGCAAGAGCCCTGGCCTCGTTCATCATCTCTGTATAGGCCTTTAACTCACCGCCAACCAAATGCTTAAAGCCCTGGGTAATATCTCTTCCCACATTTTTGGTCTGAATAGTATTGCCTGACGAAGCCAATTTCTTTTAGCTCTTTCAATACTTTTAAACGCCAATCTTGTTTTCTATTATAGACAACACCTTGCAAATCTGTTGGTAATTCTACTTCTGGATCACAAATTAACAATACTTTATCCCTACCTAATTTGTGAATAAAATACCCAGTTTCAAAAATAGCATTTTGTCTCGCTCTGCCTTTAAATCTTTTTTCATTTTTTTCTTTTCCCATGTCATCGCAGGTTAAGAGACAAATAGCAGCATCTGCATCACTATATTTTTCTAGCTTTTCAAATATTGTGAGACCTGCATTCATACATTCATACATTCATCCAATAACACAACCTCTATTCCTTGTTTTTCCAGCACTTTAGTAATCTCTTCTTTTAAGGCTATATCATGACCATGAACTAAAAAAACTTTTTTAGTCTTCTTAATTTTGTAGGTTTTACTATGTATGTTTTTTTAAGACATACATAGTCAAAATCATCCTTTTTCTGAATATTATTAATTTTAGAAAAACAATCCATATTTGACCTCCACTTTTAGATATACTTTTAATTTTCTGACATTATTTTCATTTATAATGTATCACCATCTTATCCGATTGTTAAATATCAATTAATATATGTGTTTTATATTCCACAAAATAAATCTTTAAGATATTAAAAAATGCCTAACTTTTCTATCAAGTTAGACATTTACATCATATGTTACTGTTAATCGTTAGGCATCATAAAGATAAGCCCGTATGTTAATATTTCAAAACCTCTTAAGTTATAGTTTATCAGCTACAATTATATCTATACTAATTTATTATGTCAATAACCTAAATTTGTATTTCAACTTTGAATTTTCGATGTCAATCAACCAATATATTATTAAATATTTCTATATTTTCTCCTACATTCTGCATAAAATCTATCATCAGTATTCCATTCTGGAAATATTTCTCTCCATCCTCGATCATATAAAGCTCTCCGATTTTGTCACTATACATTAGGTCTGTTCTCTGGATGGTATAAGTAAAGTAATTCATCTTACTCCTGACTTCTGAAAGTTTATATTTTTTCTCGGAATAATCCATTTTCTGATCCATCAAAAGTTTTTTGTATTTGTTCCAGATCTCCCTTCCGTCAACCACAGTCCCATCTTCCTCCTCCACCTTCCGGCAAAGATAAACCGACATACTCCACATGTCATCCTGGATCAGCTGCATTCTTTTTTCGATTTCAGGATGCTCTAACAGCCCAAGTTTTGTCGCAAAGAAAGCTTCAATCCCGTGATCTCCCGTACTTTCCATGAATGTTTGTTTCAACACCTCTAAAACAGACTTGTAATATTTCTGAAAATCCTTTTCTGAAAGAATCGTTCTCATCTCTTCATTGGCCAGCGTATATTCCAGATTATCAATTCTGGCATCTCCATCCCGGTAGATATGCCGAGGATCATCCATTTCAAAGAAATAGACAACTGCGTCTTTCTTCTTACAGGACCTGTTGATCCTTCCCATAAACTGTTCTTCACTGTCCAGCTTGGACCAGTTTTTATATCCCATGCCCATGTCTATATCCACGCCGGCCTCGATCACCTGGGTTGACACCAAAATCATGCCCTGTTCCCCTAAGGAATCAATCTTTTTCAGCACCTGCTTTCTCTCCAGAATACTCTGATCTCCTGTGAGCAGTTCCGCCGGAAGTTCCAGCCGTCCATCCTCCTGAAGCATTTGAAAAAATGTATACGCAGATTCTTTTTTTATGAATTCTACCAGTATCTTTTTCTTAAGATTCTGCTGCTTTAAAACATGGTCCAACAGATCTTCCATGGTAAACTTTTTCTTCATAAGACTGTAATCTGCACGTACTCTGTTTTTAAAAACCGGATGGGAATAGAATTTTTCTCTGTTTCTGATCAGAGGCACAGCATTTTCAAGTTCCGGAGATAACACATCCAGGTTGGGCAGTGTGGCGGACATTATAATAATTTTCATATTAAGAAATGAGGCGAATTCTTTTAAAAACAAAATAATCTCTGTCCAGATACTGTTTCGGTAACTCTGGATTTCATCTAATACAAGAACGCTGTTTGCCAGCTGATGAAATCCAAAGGTACTTTCTTTTCTTCTTCCAAACATCGTGTCAAACAGACTGACATGAGTCGTCAAGATCATCGGATAATTTAAAAACTGGCGGTTCAGCAGTGCTTCCTGATAATATTGAAGCTCATCGGTTTTTCGTTTGGCCCGGTCCATTGGAATCGGCTTCATGGAGTTTACCACTGCGATGTCCTCCATAACCTTTGATCCCCCAAATATTTTTTCCATGGACTCAAGATTTTGTTCAATCAAAGTATTAAATGGATACACATAAAATATCTTTCCGATACCAGGGTTCTGTTTCATAAGCTGAAAACTTAAGTTGACAGCCAAATTCGACTTCCCGCTTCCGGTCGGCGCTTCAACGAAGAAAACGTCCTGATCCATATGCTTTTTTAATTCCTTTTCAGCGTCCAGAAAAAGCTCCGTCCGCATTATATTTATATTCTTTTCTTTCCGCAGATCCTTTTCTTTCAAATATTTTTCCTGCTCGTATTTTCGGATTCCATGATAAAGTTCTGTTCCATAATATTGTCTGCAGAACTCGTCCATATGCTCCATTCCGCCAAAATGTGTGATCTGCACTCCACTCATATATTCTGATGCAGCATAATGGTCACTGGCTACCAGCAGAGAATAGATCAGCCGTTCATACGCATAAAAAAGAATCTGTCTGGTCCGGCTTTTTCGATCGCGCGCTGCTTTTTTTAAATTTCCTGCGGCTTTCCCAAGTCTTTCTCTTTTAAGCGAACACTGAAACGGCTTTTTATAAAAATCAAGATGATCTTCATCTTCCAGCATTTCAATCAAATGATAGATATCTTCATCTTCAAAACTTTTGAGATGTTTTTCAAATGTGTCTAGATCGCTGTGGTGTTTTGCTATCAGATAAGAATTCAGGAACAGGAACTCTTTCAGCTGCTTCTGATCATTTTTGTCAAGTGCCCATACTTTTTCCATAAAATATTCAAAATAAAGAACAGCCGAAATCAAAGAATGATGGCTATTTGAAAAAATCTTTTTAGCCTCCGGCATTTCATGACCCATCTTTTCCTTCTGAAAATAAGGATTTACTTTTCCAAAATCGTGAAAGGTCACAATTCCAAAGATCATACTCCGAAAAAGATTCTTCGCTTCCCAGGTGAGATGATCAAAATATTTTTCTTCAAAAACTTCCATGCAGTGCCCCAGTTTCTTTTCCTCAAAAATTCTCAGAAAATAAGCTTCTGCCAGATTGGTATGCTCTTTTAATGTTTCTTTTTTCCTGTCATCTTTCTTTGGCTTGTGAGCAAAATACCGCTCCGGTTGTTTGATCAGATCCTCTATTTTTACAACGTCTTTATCAAAATACATATCTGTTCCCCCCTATAATGTAAAAATCCGCCGGAAAGAATCCTGCATATAGGCAGAATTCTCTCCGACGGCATTTTAATAAAATACAATGATATTTTTCCCTGCCCGGTATAAGGGCAGTTCACACTCTTTTACATATTGGTTCGTATAGACAAACGGCTCTGTGACATAAAGATTTGTGTAAGGGTCCAATGCATACGGCAGTCCTTCCTCATACTTATAGAAGTCTTCTTCCTCATCGTCGTCTTCATCCAAATATGCAAATGTGACTTTCCCTTTTGGCAGCAGACAATCCAGCTGTCTGTTTTCCGGCGGAATTTCCTCTGCCTCCATGATCTCAGGATTCAAAAGATCCGCAGGATGATCATTCTTCCCAAGATAAGGAGAATAAACACAGCGCCTATCCATCAAAGTTTCAGAAAGTTTACGGCTCTCCTCACCATCCAGAAAAATAAAAATATCCCACTCCGGTGATTCCAGCCATTGCTCTTTTATGATCAGATTGCCGCCCTGCTCTCTGGAAGCATACCCGACGGAATTATTAAAGTATTGGATTTTTTTCGGAATCCAGCCTTTCTCATTCTTTGGCACAATGGAAAATCTGCAGTCTTTGAGACGTTCATAAAACTCCGGGAAACCTGGTCCTTCCGCAGAATCCTTTTTCCGCTTTTCTATTTTTATGGATTCATAGCCTGAATAGCCAAGTATGGCTCCAAAGATTCCGAGAAGAACAACTTTATGAATCTGGCCATAAGTAAAATAGTAATAACTGTTCACATCCGGCTTTTTGAAAAAAGCAGTCCTTCCTTTCAGAGTAACCTTGCATACTTCCATTGGCTACACCTCTTTTTGTGTAATAATATTATAGTATTTTGCTCCCTTGATTTCACATTCTAATTTGGTTGTATATGGATTATAGTAAATTTCCACACTCTTGATTTTGTCAGCAAGTGCATCTAAAAATTCTGTATCTTTAAATGCAATCACATTTTTGTCTTCACCCTTTGTGAAGGTGATGTATTCAGAAAGATTTGGTAAATATAAATCCTGCTCTGTCTCCACAAACAGAGCAAACTCATTTTCGCAGCCTTCTTTTGCGTTGGTGGCAAAAGCAGTTGCTGAAACTAACGCTGTGCGTTTGAAATTCTCATAGTCTTCTTCTGTGTACCCGTCAGTCACACCCAGCTGTACAAACTCTTTATATGCCAGAGGGTTCACCACAAACGGATAGAAATAATGAGCCTCATTGCTGACGATTTTTGTTCCGAGTGTAGAGTTTTTCGCTTCTTCCTTCTTATCATCTTTTGATCCGTCCCTGAACGGAGATAAAATCTGCTGTTCCTCCGGGCTTGTCCCCTCATATTTATTGAATCCCTGCCCAAACTGAACGGCTCCAGTGATGGATATATTGTTTTTTTCTTCGGCAAATGTTGCTCCAAAGTTTTTTACATCTACTGCCTGAAACAAATTTTCGATTACTTCCTTCGTGTCATTACATTTTTTCAGATCTTCTATGTCATATAAATGTTCGTAACGCTCTTTCAGGGAATTTGGAACCAATGTCACTTCGCCCTTTTTCCCCTCGGAAAATTTCATAGATTTGATATAAAGAACCTTTTTTCCTTCATTGTCCCACATTTTTTTCATTGGATATTTCAGTGCCTTATCACTGCCAAAGGTTGTTCCGTCCTGCGTAGTTTTGGGATACCCGGTAAAATCCGCATTCCAGTTGGCCATGATTGAAGAAATCCCCAAAACCCCATATACTCTTTTATCCATTTACTTATCCTCCTTTGGTACATAAATCAAACTGCTGTGTAAATACCCTGCGATTATCAAGTCCTTCTCAATATCCCCTTTCAGCTCATATTCTGTTATCATGCAGTAAAGGTTATTAAAACGTCTGCTTGATACTCCAATATCATAATTATATTTCAAGAAAAACTGTACCAGTTTCTTTTTTAAGACTGCATCTGTTTTTGCATTTATAAACGGATTTGCCAATGCATGTGTCTTCTTTTTTCCTTTGTTTAATGAAATATAATACTGCACCAGCTGTCCGACTGCAAAGAAATATTCATCAGCTGACTGTATCTCCGGTGTTTCCTTCGCATCCAGTTTTGCCTTTAGATCGGTCACTATCTGATTTATTCTATTCTCCATCGTATCTTCTCCTTTATCCGAAAAATATTCCAACAGTGAGTGGCGCAAATTAAAGCAGTCCATGGTCTTAAAAATGTAGCCTTCTTTCAATGCTCCCAATACTAAATCTAAAGATACGTTTCCCAGAACTTTTGCTGCCTGCACCTCTTCATCTTTGTACAGCCAGTCAAAAACAGCTTCCCTGGAAATGATAAGATTCCGCTTGATATATCCATCGTTCATTCCCAGTTTATCCTGCGGAGTAAAATAATTGCCCCTAAGAAATTTAGAAAAGAAAACTGCGTCCAGCAGACTCTGTATCTTCTCTTTCGTATAATAAGCGCCATATTCCGTTCCTTCTTTATGCTCTTTCGGAGTATAGGAAAGGGCATTTCGATATACGAATGGTTTTTTCACAGAAGGATGATAACATGGAACAATATCGCTGCTGTGGATTTCTACTTCTTTTCCTTTTTGAATCCGAAGATAATATCCCTTAAAGTCACGGTCAATGATTTCATTGTTTTTGAACGCACATATCGTCCTTTCATCCGTATCTATATATACATTGGATTTACCCGCCATGGCATAGTTCATCAGATGATCAAAAAACTGTTTCTGAAGAAGAACTTCTTCTTTGTTCAGCAGAAACGGCACCTCAATTTTCTTCGTTCGGCTGGACAGAAAAGGTTTTTTTGCATTCATTCCGAGATTGTTATTCGGCAGTCCGTATACTTCGCCTTCCACCTCCAGATTATAATCATTGCTGTTATAAATATTCGGCACCAGATATCTGTCATTTTCCCGTTGATACTGCTCCATCGGCGCTTCAAAAAATAATTTCAGATAATCTTTTTTGGATAGATCCACATCCAGATGAAAGATATTCTCTTTTATCCACATGCGGATCTTTTCTGCGATATCCTTTGGAACACATCCGATTTCTTCTTCCAGCATTTGATAAATCTTTAATGTCTGTCCCTTATATTTAAGCTCCGGATAAATGACTGCATCGAAGTAACGGTCAATAGCTTCCGTGTTCAGTTTTCCATTTTGAAAACTCTCTTTCTTTACAAAAAATGAAAGATAATTATTGGAATGAATGATCTTTTTATTGTCCTGCGGTTTATTCATATCGATCAGCCTGCTGTAATAGTCATACTGGCAGATTTGAGTGAAATAACGGTTGGTGCGGTTTATCTGACCGCTTTTTTTATCGAGCTCAATTTCCACAGGCTCACATAAGCTTCCGTCTTCCTTCACAATCAGATAGGTTCCGTTGGCCGGTATGTAAGAATCGAACAGCAGATTTCTGTTTTGCTGTAATTGTTCCCTGAATATTTCCGTACACTCTCTAAGCAAAATGCCACCTCCTACATCCACCTGTAATTTACAAAACCAGCCCCCCGCGCATTGATTTCTCCCAGTCCTGTTCCCAGCGTCATATAGCTTAATTCCTGTGACAATTCATTATCTGCTACCTTTAACGCGATTTTATCTCCTAAAAGTTTTATTTTCTTATAGGATACAGTGATCGGCGTTCTGTTTTTGACCTCGATCATACGAATGAATTCAAAATCTTCATTGATCTTTGTATCACAGAACGCATTATATTTTTTAACAAGGTTTACAGTCAGTCTTTTCTCATATTCCTGTAAAGAAAAAACACCCCTCCAGTAGCATTCTGCTTTCACAATCACCGGAGAGATAGAATAAATCGTATCAATAATTTTATTTTCTTTGGGGATAATTTTGATTTCGCAGGTTAATGCCTGCATCTCATCGGATCGCTCATGAATTAATTTTTCGGAAAATACTTTTGCAAGCTGTGGATCAATGGTGCGGATTGTTATGACATACACCTTATCCTTTTTATAAATTTTGTCCTTTTCCAATGGATATGGATTTCCGAAAGAATAATTCTTAAATTGATTCGTCTCATGAAATTTCAGAAGTGCTTCGTCTCTGCTCAGACAAATGTCAATTAGTGCGGCTGTCTTCTTTTGAACTGCTTCTACCGGTATATCTTCTAACAGATATACTTTTAGCCGGATTTCAAAAACTTTCAAATCCACTGCCCCACCCCTTTCTTTTGTATGCACCCTCGTATCGTATACATGCTGATAGTACCTATCGTAACGATTGCCCTGGAGGGAATGATTCATTAGTAGCTTTTATACACAAACCACTCTATTGTTCTATTTTACTATATTTTTCAAAATAATACAACATTTCATAGTACTTTCAAACAATTCAAATTAAGATAAGCAATCTATTATTCATTTTATTTTTATTTATCTGTGGACGTCCTTTGACAAAAGAGGAGGTAAGTGTATTTCAATACAACTCTTGTTTTTGTTTATCAGGGAGAATGTACTGGCTGGGGGCGTTTGATAATAAATTTCAATACAACTCTTGTTTTTGTTTATCTTTACAAGATCTTTTGCAAGATCTTCTAAAAACCCATTTCAATACAACTCTTGTTTTTGTTTATCTATCCTCGTAAAATTCAAGATCAAACGTAAACTGCAATTTCAATACAACTCTTGTTTTTGTTTATCATCTTTGGCTAAATAAACTGTCCCATTTCTATAACTATTTCAATACAACTCTTGTTTTTGTTTATCCAACGTTTTTAAGCCATTCTTCAATTTCCATTATATCTCTAAACCTAGATATATTCAACGTTTTCCAGCTTTTTTCCCAACCGGCCGTCTCTTTTTTAAATTAATCCTAAAAATCCTCTGCAGCCCCGATAAAATTAACGTTTCAGACCTTTTTTGAATTTAGCCGGTTGGGAAAACGACATCGTTATTTACGGTCAAAATATGGCGCTTTTCCTGCTGCGGCCAGTGGAATTCCAAGGATTACCTTCACTTCCGGTCCCAGTATTCCTAAAGACAGCGCTCCTTTTCCAATAGAAAACATAATGCGGTTGTCCACATGATTTAATGATGCCACACTGACAGCCGAGCCTAATGCAATACCCAGATCCAACGGATCAAATACACAGACGCTCTGGTTCTCCCTGCAGCCCTGGCAGTTTGTCTGATTACACCAACCACAGCACTCATTCAGTCCTCTTTGCTGATAAGTCACCCCAATCAAAACCACCGCCTGGCTTTTGCGGAGATTATCTGCATCTCTCACATAGAAATCCTGACCTTGTTCTTTTCCAAGACGCTCTGTCTCATCGGCAAGATTTTTAAGATCCTCCCCTGTCACTACCGCAGTGTGGATAAAATCCAGTCCCCTTGCTTTCGGTGCGGTTCTGGCCGCCGTACACATCTGTCTGGCTGTCTGAAGCACACCTTCCATTTCCAGTTCTTTTTCTTTATAAATCATCTCATCAACCTCCTGACTGATTAAACTATGACATTTTCCACATGATTTCCGTTCGGCTCTTAGAATGCATCACTCCAATCATGTGGAAAATGGACGTAATGTCTGTTGGAGAAGGGCCTCTGTCAAAAAAGGTGCCACTTTTCGAAAGTTATTTACCGCTATTGGAGGAGCGCATTTCAAAAGCGCGACGGAAATAGTGGTGAATAACTCATTCTTTTATAGCCCATCTCATCTTTGTCGACCGTGCCCGGCTGTTCATCCTGCATTCTTCTGCCGACGGACGGATCACATCGGTTGATATCTCCTGATAGACACCCTCCCGAAGCAGACGTTTAAACGATTTTTTTACCAGCCTGTCTTCCCCGGAGTGAAAGGTCAGGATGGCTGCCCGGCCGCCTTTTGCCAGCACATTGGGCAGTTTTTCTAAAAATTCATACAGGACTTCAAACTCACTGTTTACGTCAATGCGCAAAGCCTGGAATGTTCTCTGGCACGTTTTCTTCACGGCTTCCTTCTTCTCATGCTCCGGCAGAAATTCCAGAGCCTCTTCGATCACTTCCCGGAGTTTTGTAGTCGTATCGATGGCTGTTCCCTTTTTTATCTTAGAGACAACGGCACGGGCAATCACGTCAGCATGAGGCTCATCAGAATTTTCCATCAGCATCCCCTGTAACTCCTGTCTTGTGATGGTTCTGAGCCTTTCCGCGGCAGAGACTCCTTTTTCGGGGTTTAGGCGCAGATCCAGCGGCCCCTCTGTCTTATAAGAAAACCCTCTGTCCGGATTGTCAATCTGCATGGATGAGACCCCTAAATCTGCCAGAACAAAGTCAAACGGTCCTGCTTCTTCCGCTATTTTGTCGATATCCGCAAAATTCATCTGCCGGATCGTTAAAATTTCCGGCCCATATCCGAGCTTTTCAAGACGTTTTCTTGTTTTCTCAAGTTCTATGGCATCCACATCCAGAGCATACAAATGTCCTTTTGAGTCAAGACATTTCAACATCTCCTGCGTATGACCTCCATATCCCAGAGTCGCATCCAGACCGGTCTGTCCCGGTTTAATCTGAAGGAACTCAAGGATTTCTTTTACGCAGATAGAAATATGCATGCCGGCAGGCGTACTGCCTTTTTGAATGACTTTTGCAACCGTATCCGGATATTGGTCCGGATGAAGTTCCTTATACTTTTCTTTATAATTTCTGGGATGGGTCCCGCTGTACCGAATACGTCTCTTGTGCTTTTGTTTTTCTTCCTGATTATCCATGATTACCTCTTTCTCTTTTTGCTTCCTATTCTTTTCTAATGTTATCATATTTCTTAAATCTAGGAAACACACATCAGAAGTGACTCTGGTTATATTTTTATCACACCGGCATATAGTAAAAGAAAAAGGATTTTTTAAATGGCAGACAAAGGAAACTTAAAAATTCAAGTAAACTCTACCATTGGATATGTTCCGGTGCGGAATGCTACTATATCTATCTCCTATACCGGAGAATCCGATCAGGTTCTCGAGGAAGTAACCACTGATCAGAACGGACAGACCGAAGAGGTAGCACTTGATGCTCCGCCGGTGGAATACAGCCTTTCCCCGAGTGAAAATCAGCCATACTCAGAATATAATCTGCATGTGACGGCGCCCGACTATGAGCCGGTAACGATCTCGGGAGCTCAGATTCTGGCAGATACAAATGGTCTCCAAAATGTTTCCATGGTTCCCCTGGAAACTGCATCTACAACACTCGATAATATAGTCATAGGCCCTCATACTCTCTGGGGGGATTATCCTCCTAAAATTGCAGAAGATGAGATCAAGCCAGTCAATGAATCCGGTGAGATCGTACTTAGCCGGGTAGTGATTCCCGAATTCGTCATTGTCCACGACGGAGCTATTACTGACCAGACTGCCCAAAACTATTATGTGCGCTATAAAGACTACATTAAGAATGTGGCTGCCTGTGAAGTTTACTCAACATGGCCTCGTTCGACCCTGGAGGCCAACATTTTGGCAATCATGTCCTTTACTCTCAACAGAGTTTACACTGAGTGGTACAGAAACAAAGGACACGACTTTACGATTACTTCCTCCACTGCATATGATCATAAGTGGATCAATGGAAAGACAACATATGATTCCATCAATACGATTGTAGATGAAATCTTTGCCAGCTATCTGTCCCGGCCGAACGTACGCCAGCCGATCCTGACACAATACTGTGACGGCAAACGGGTAAGCTGTCCGGAGTGGATGACCTTATAGTAATAGCGTATGAACTTATTTCTTCCTATTATAATAAGCAAAAGCCCGGCTACACGCCGGACCTTTTTTCATTTATTTCTTAATCTTCATCTGTAAATACTGTTCTTGCTGTCGTAAGTGGATCATTTGAAATTCTATCCCTCGATGCAGCAATCACAATTCCCTCATACGCTTGTTCTATACTTTTTTGCTCTTTCAATACTTTCAATCCTTTTTTTTCACACTCTGTTTTCAAAATTTCTCTTTGTTTTTTTTCTGTATCACATTTTTTATCCTGCATATCACTCATCCTTTTCTAATTTTATAATAACTCTATATTTAAAATTCTTATCTTGCTTTTTAACATATCCTCATTTCTCTCAATAATTTCAAAACAGTAATTAATCCAATCAGTATCTGTAAGCTGATAGCTAAATGATTCCTCTGGTATCTCTCCTGTTCCATCCCAAATTTCCGAAAGTTCTATTGTCCCCCCCCGCTTCTACATCCGGAAGATCATTATTAAATTCGTCCATTTCCATTGCTTTTTTTACTGCCTTATTCATTTTTCCTACCTCCGCTTTTTATTTATTTTATCACAAATTGTATCTTTTGTTTATGTATTTCCTATTGCAGTATTAGAATACCATATGCGTACACATATATCAATAGGTAAAACACACAAATATGTACACATATATTCGTCAATCTTGTATGTGTACGTATTCTTTTTATAATGATATAATGGAAATGAAAGGATGTGAGATAATGGCATATTCCGAAAGCGGATATAAAGCAAGTAAAAAATATAAAGATAGTAAAATTAAACGTATACCATTAGATGTGCAAATGTCCCAGTATGAAGCTATCAAAAAATACGCTGATGAGCACGGGAAGAGCGTAAATGGTTTTATTAAAGAAACCATCTTTGCAAAGATTAAAGAAAACGCTTGATATATGTGTACACATATGTTACAATAAAGATAGTTAAAGAATAGCTTTAACGAATCACTGGACAGGCGGAGAGAGGAGGACAAGATGGAGGAAATGACAAGACTTGAACTTCTTACACTTTTGTATTCCATACAGGCTCTTATGGAGACCGGTAATACAGAAAAGGCAAAAGAGATTATCGAAAAGGTAATCAAAGAGGCTGAAAAACAGCAATAAAAATAGCCGGCATTACACCGGCTACATACCAAATAAGATTAGGGCGGTCCTGTCACCGCTCTTTTCTTATACCCATTATATCATGTTTTTAACTGTCCATCTATACTTTTATCATTTCCATTATGTGTCATGATTTTTTATCAAACATATGTTTACTTTTTTATATTACTGTTATATAATCAAAGCCAAACAAACGTTCTTAAAGAAAGGAGATTCTATGAAATTAATTAGTATGGCTGACGATAAAAAAAGTTTTCAGATTTGCGCTATCTCTGGAACAAAAAAATTTAATATTGTAGAAATGCTGTTTCTTAAACAGGGAGAATATTCCGATTATTCAGGACGCAAGTATTCTTATGTAGAATACAAAATCCGGGTTTTAATTAATAGGTTTGGTACATATCGCACTTATTCTGTCTGGAATATAATCGAAAAAAACAATTGGTATATCATGGATTCCTGTGTAGAACTCCTTGAAGATGAATATAAACCGATGAATAATTATTTATTTTACGACATAAAAGAGTAGCCCATGAACAGGCTACTCTCATTCTACTGTGTAATTATACTCTCTGGAGCTACGTCAGTTTTATATCCCTTAAAGACTGGTTGTCTAAGAGAATTTTTTATATTTGGCATATATTCCACAACACAAATGTGGTCCGGCACAACCCAGACTGCATTATCATTCCCTGATCCTATCGGAACAATATTAAAAGGTGAACTTCCTGTCTGAGTTAATTGCTGAATAGCTTCTTTCGTCACTCCACTTGTCACATGCCCCTTGTATATAAGGCTACCATTTTGGTATTTTGAAAGAACAATGCTATATGTGTTTCCTGCTTTATTGATATAACCGGCTACAACAAAGTCTTCATCCTCCATCCTTTTAAACTTTATCCAATCTTTGCTACGTTTACCCGGAAAATATAAGCTATCCCATCGTTTCGCAACTACCCCCTCTAATTCTTTTTTATCTGCGACCTGATAAAGCTCCACTCCCTTTTCATGGATATATCTTGAAACCGCAAACCGTGAACTTTCCTCTTTTACCAGCAACTGAAGTTGCTCTTTTCTGTAACTCAAAGGTTTTTCCAGTATAGAATCCACTCCCACCTGAAGACAATCATATGCTACAAAAGTTGCTGGCAATTGGCCTGCCGCTATCTCTATCTTAAAAGGATCTGTCAGTAATGTTCTTCTCTGAAGTTCATAAAAATCTGGAATTCCATGTCTTAATATAACAAGTTCTCCATCTAATATACAACGTTTCTTTATCTTAGTATTGATACTATTTAATTCAGGAAATTTGTTGAGTAACTGGATGTTACGTTTATTTCTTAATTCTGTTTTATCGCTTTCCAGATAAGCTATACATCGGCAACCGTCGAGCTTTAATTCATAAATCCACTCATGGTCATTAAACGGCTGCATCATCTTACTTATTAGCATCGGTTCGATGTTTTTCTTTTCAAATAAATCCATTATGCAGTTTCACTTTCAGAATTTTGCTTTGAAAGCTTAACACTTCTTTGTAAAGCTTCCATCAAATCAATCACATTATTTGACGTTTCATCAGAGTCAGCTGTAACAACTTCTTTCCCTTGTATCTTTCTCATGATCGCCTCACGTAACCTGGCCTGATATTCATCCCTAAATTCTTCCGGATGAAATACTTTTGTCATGTTTTCGACAAGCATTTTTGCCATCTGCATTTCATTTTCATCTAATTTCAATTTAGGAATTTTTTTAGGAATTTCTGCAATTTCATCATAATAGAATAATGTCTTAACTATGATTCCCTCTTTAGTCGGATAAAGTACCAGCAACTTTTCATTTTGTCCCATGACAGTTTTTGCAATAGCGACTTTCTTTTCTTTTAATAAGGTTTGGCGTAATAGTTCATAAGCCTTTTCTGCGCCTGCCTCGGCTATAGCGTAATAGTCTTTCTCAAAATATATTAAATTAACTTCTGAAATCTTGCAAAATTGAATGATATGAATAGTCTTATCTCTCTTGGTTTTAATCTTCTCTAAATCATCTTCCGTCATTATTACATATTTTCCTTTTTCGTATTCATATCCTTTTATAATATCCTGTGGTCCAACTTCTTTTCCGCAATGACTACAGTATTTCTTATATTTAATTCTTGCCTTACTCTCCTTCTCTAATTGATTGAAATGAATGTCTTTATCTAATGTTGCTCTGTGTAAATTTATAGGAATCAGAACTAATCCCATAGAAATACTACCTTTGTGTGCTACTGCCATTTAAATGTCACTCCTTCTTTTTTGTGTAGTATTCGCAGAAAAAGGTATAAATATTTGGACAAAAAAAGACCGGGATTTCTCCCGGCCTGTGTTTAAACAATTATCAGATATTTTGTTGGAACCCAACTGTTAAGTTGCTTGATAAGGGCTTCTTGCTGCCCATTATTTTTACACACTTTCGTAACTGTATACTTTTTACCAAGATAGACCGTTGGGACTTTCTTCCCTTTGCTGATTCCGCCATACACTGCACCTGCTTTTATTTTCACCTTTGCACCTGCTTTAATATTACCGATCACTTTACTTGCAGTTGAAGTTTTAATGGTTTTATTTAAGATGGCTTCTGCCAAGGCTTTTCCAATCTTGTCTGCTCCTATAGATTTATACAGAAGGTAATCATCTTTATCATCTACGAAACAAATCTCAAATAGCATTGCCGGTGCTTTTGTATGTTTTAAATAGTACAAGTCTTTTGAAGTTTTTAATCCTCGATCGGTGAAACCAAGCGCTTTCATTTTCTTTCTGCATCGATTTGCAACCGCTTTCTTAGAGGTATCCCAGCTGTACGCCCAAACTTCAAAACCTCCAACTTTCTTATCTCCCTTTTTATCATTTCGTCCAGAATTTAGATGCACAGAAAAATCCTGTTTTACACTCCGCGCATTACATTTTGCACAAATCTTAACTAATACATCGCCCTGACTCTTCCCATTGTCCACAGTACAATTATAAACCGTTGCTCCGCCCTTTTTAAGATACTTTATAAGAGCTTTTACAATTTTACGATCCTCTTTTGATTCATTCAAGAGGCCCGTTGCTCCGCAGGCAGTTCTTCCTGCAGGATTATGCCCACCATGTACATTATATTTAGCCACTATTTTTCACCTTCTTCCTCTATATCCGGTTCTACATCTTCTGGCTCATGATATTCAGTATCGCTCAATTCTTCTGCACTCAAATCGTATGTATCTGTTTCCGGAAGTCCTTTTATTGACATCAAAATAGACGTCACACCCGCTAATGCTGCTGTACCTGCTATTGTCTTCCAATTTACCTCACTAATGGTTGCTGCCGCTGGCAGCATCGCCGCTGCCGTCTGTGCCATCGTTTTTGCTGCCCTAATTCCTGCTGCTTTCACCCATCTCTTCCAATCTCTCATTCTTTACTCTCCTTTTCTAAAATCTTAATCCGGGTTTCATGTTCTGCAAGTTTGTTATCCTGTTCATCATTTTTCTTATGTATACGCTCGTGACTTCTGCGATTACTTGCTTCCAGTTCAGATAAATCTCCTCCTAAATTGTCAATTTTGTCAATCAATTTTGTTATAGTCGTATTTAATCTAATTACTGGTGCACCAATCGCTAAGGCAGTACCTAAAAGACTAACAATAACCAGATAAACATTCCATTCTGTCAACTTTCTGCTCCCTTCTATAAAATATTTTTCATAAAAATAAGACCGTCCCCGGTCCTGCTCGTATCTCCATATTCTCGTCTCCCTGTTGCGATATCGCAACAAAAAAAGCAGTCTATTAAGACTGCCGTTTTGTTATGTATTTTCTATATTCTCCACATAAAACTCTTCTATAAATACCATCTTCTCCCGGTACGCTCTGAGTTACTAATCCAGTATCTTCATAACCCTCTTTTATCATTTGTCGTTTGTGCATCTGTCGTTCATCTTTTGTAGAATACTCATATTTTTCAACAATAGCGTTCCATAATAGTTTCATGTCTTTCACCTCATGGATATTATATCAAGACTATCTTCTAAATTTCTATGGTACATTATGGAAACTAAATTCTGATTTAAAAACAAATGAGCAATTGCTTATCAGATGATAATTCTGGTCTACAATCGCTCTTTTATGATTATTATTTGTATTTTTTACTTTTTTTTAATTTCTTAATAGCTTTTTTCAAACTCGCATTTGATTTATCGATTGATTTTTGCTTTGGGGTGATGCTATATAGTAACTTTTTAGAAGTTTTTAATTTCTTTTGCATATACTTCCATGTTTTTTTGTTATATTTTTTGATTTTAACTTCGACGCTTTATTTATAGTTTTATATAATGAATTAGTTCTTAAAGAAACCTTTCCAGAAATAGGATTCAGTTGGCTTTTATACTTTATTTCAACAGATAAAATTTTTGCTAATGTTGTAGCCCCTTTAGGTGTAAAATGCATATTATCTTTTACATACATATTCCGTGCTTGCTTTTTTCCAATTAAATTAAAGTAATCTGCCGACTTTTTTCCCAAGTCTATCAACGGTACCTTGTATTTTTTTCCAATAGAAATCATAGCTGCTCTGTATTGTGGGACATAAGGAATATATTTTCCTGATGTATTAACTGGAGGAGGCGTGATTAATACTGGTTTTGCCTTTTTGCTTCGTATCTTTTTTATATAATCAATTAGATAAGTCTTATACTCAGAAACCGTAGAACCAGTCCACCATTGAGTATATACTTCATTATGGCCAAGCTGAATAAAAACATAGTCTCCCTTTTTTAACTTTTTCTGAATCGCCTGAAACATTCCATATTTATCATAAATTGCAACACTTGCTCCATTTTTTGCCCAATTTTCAATAGATAACTCAGGTGTATTATACCTAATAACATCTACATAATCAGAAGCACCTTTTACGTGAACCGTTCTTTTTTTAGATGGATGTTTAAAATATCTGTACAGCATTTGTCCCCATCCATTTTGATACCTATTTCCTTCATAGGAATGAGCAATTGAATCACCCATAATATAGATTGTAGGTTTACTCTTTGCATATAAATTATGTTTGGGAATGAAACATGTAATCAGTACCAGACTTAAAAACATAGACGCTATTATTTTAACCTTTTTTTTCATATTCATTGATATCCTCCTATTATTTCTAAGTATATCATTTTCATTCTATTTTATCTATGCTACTTTCTTCTAACCCAATAAAAAACCGTGATATAGGGCTGTAGATTTGAGTGAGCTCCTCCTTCTCCTGCATTTTTTGTATAAGTTTTGCTTTTAATATTCATGTTAATATTCTGTCTTCCGTTTTGATTTGTTGTAACAATAGAATTATTTGCAGGATGTTCATCTGTATAGACATAGCTTAAATCACTTTCCTGATGACTATGAACAGGAATTTGTTTGATACTCAATGTTACATCCTTTAATCCACCGGATTTTTCAACAGAATTAAAATCCGGGTCAGATTCATTGACACCTACCAATGTTTGACCTTTTGCAATTGGCTCCCATTCTCCCAGTAATGATTTATTTGGATCGAAGCCATTTACAAAGGCAAGTACAATACCAACAGGATATAAAGCCGAATTTAGTTTATCAACATCTTCCCGGATGCCATCTATTGTATATTTGCTGACTCCAATCAATTTATTTGTGTCTGTTGTACCTAGAATTTCATCTTTTATATATTTGATTGCAGATATCTTTCCTGCAAATTCTTTTGCGATGTCTATCCATTCAGTGCCATTTTTTGATATAAAATTTCCTGATTTACACGACAAAAAGAACTTGTCATCTGCAAAACAAATCTCCCCATTCGTTGGCGGTTTCGGAGTACTCCATGCTGCAAGATCTATTCCATCTGTTGTTGTATATACTCTCCTGCTATCCTTAATAACAAATACACCATTTCCAAATGTGATTTTGTCATATGGATTCCTTGCGAATTGCAAGGAAAGAGGTATTTGTTCCCACGTAACTGCATCGACTGATTTTAGTAAAACACTAGTGGTCGACTTATAACCTACGGCAAGAAATATTCCATTTCCATAAGCGATTGATTTTATATCAACACTTGTATTACTATTTTGTACTGTTATTTGCGTTCCATCTGATGTATAAATTTTACCTCCATCTCCGATAATTACAAATTTCCCGTCTTCATATGCTATTTCATTTATTCTTCTAGTAGATTGCACCCCATCTTCTAGAATCTGAATTTCGGTCCATCCTGTCCCATCTGGCGATGTTAGAAGACTGTAATATCCAGAATAAAAAACAACAGCCATATACTTACCGTTTCCAAATGCAGCAGATATTCCAGATCTGCTGTCTGAGATATTCCAACTTCTTTTATCTATGGATGAGTATATATTATATTCCCCGGCAGCAACATATTTTCCCTCACCATATGTAATGCTATTTATTTTCTCAGGGAATGTATAATAGTCATTTGAGTAATAGTGATCCTCATTTTTTAAATTATTCGTTTTTTCTCTGATAGAAAAAACTTCTTGATCAAGTACTTTGAAACTTCTTGATATTTCTTCGCCGTCAACAAAGTCCTCTTCTGACTGTTGCGTAAGTCCTAAATGCTCTGTATACTTCTTTTCTGCCATTTACCTTACCTCGTTTCTCATTTCATACCATGTTTTAGTTTCTAAATTTTTCCACGTAGTATTTTTATATTCTAACCATTGCCGATATCTAAGTGAAATATCTAAAGCGATATTAACCGGAACAATATCTTCAAGAAGCTTTGCAAATTCATCATACATTTGTCTCCTTGTCAGCTCAAGAAGACATCGCATTGTCATATCGTCTGTATTTACAGCAATCGTATATTTGCCTTCTCCAAGAAGATTGTCCATTCTTTTCAATAAGTCGTTCAATGTATACGGATAGTCATCATACCATTTTATCATCACCCGGAACCGACGATCATTGATTGTATCTGTGTCTTGAGCTTTAATGCCCATCACTTTTTCTCTTCTTGCAATTCCGTTTTCTGTGGCAGTGGAAATTGCAATATCTAAATCCGTGTTCTCTATTTCTTTAGTAACCGCAGTTCCTACATCCTCCTCTGCATCATAAATTGCTTTAATTTCATCAATTTCAAGGATTATTTCAGGATATTCTAGCTGCACACTACCTCCCCCTTTTTAGGAACAACATTTTCATTCAGCATAATATTACTTTCTTGTCCATTTAGCGTTATTCCTGCTACATCTATGATACCTTCTACGTCGAAAATCGCATTCTCAACTCCGGCCCTACGGACCGCGATAGAATCAGTATCGATCCATTCTTTTCTGAGCAAAAGCATGTAATTTTCTACAGCTTCTTCTATCTGAGTCTTCAGTCCTTCGTATGTATAGCCGGTATCATATTCCACATTCACTGTAATGTCTATCTGCAATTCTTCTACACCCGACACGGTTACTGCGTGGCCAATAGGAGCAATTCCGATTCCTTGCCCTGAGTTTTGTATCGGATCTACTTTCGTTTGCACATCGGTTATTAATTTCTCTGAAGGTTTTTCATAAGCCGCTGATATAATTACGATTGATATATTGCTTCCGGTTCTTCTATATACTTTTACTCCTCCAACATCATCTAGCTCTCCGACCTCTTGAATGTAATATGATCGGTTCCCTGCAAATGGCTTGATCTCGAAAGAGTCAAGAAGCCGCATCCGGTACGATTCCTCATCTTCCTCCTCCTTTCCTTCTACAAGAAGTTTTGTAAGCTCTGCTGTTTCTAATCCTTCTACTTCATCAATCGCTATCAATTCTCCAAGCCAGGCGTTCGGTTCTGATCCAGTTTCTTCACATTCTAGCCTGTAAGTATGCGTTGTTTCATCTATCTGCTCGGTAATAATATAATCATAATCATCACCCGAAAATTCCGTCCCTATTTCCACTGCAATATTGAATTTCCCTTCAAATTCCGCTGCCGTAGCTTCTTCTATATAAATTCCTTTTTCTTGTCCAAATCTGACAAGGTGATCTAAGTCCGCTGTATCTGGATATTGATTATCTGCAACTTGCGAGAGTTCGATATATGCCTCTTCCAGCCTTGCAGCGCACTTTGCGCAGGCATGATAGATCAGACTTCCTTCAGACGTATCAAGTCCATCTGGCATGTCATCCATCATTTGATCCATAATGGTTTCAAATGTCATTTCCTCATACATTCACTTCCTCCTCTCCATAATCTGTTAGCAATACAAAGTTTATATGCAACAAATCATCACCCTTCGAAATTTCAAGATTTTCTATGCCAGAAATATATGGATTTACAGTCAAACACTCCGTGATCATCCTGGTGACTTCAGACTTTATATATTCATCTGAAAAAGGATGCCCAATGAGTTCTTTCAGCTCACTGCCGTAATCCCATGAATATGTATAAAATGTATACCGATCAACTTGTAGGGCCAGAAAAGCCCACATTGCTAAGGCTTTTGCTCCCTCTACAATCCTTCCTGTCAACTTCCCGGTCTTAAAATCTATCTCATATTCCCGTGGATAGTATTCTTCCTCTTCTTGTAGTTCATCTTCTAACTCTTCTTCAAATGGAAACATTATTCCACCACCTTACATATTGCAATATACTGGTCATCGCTAAATTGATATATTAATACAACATCACCTTCCTGAAGCGATACGCCTTCAGCTCTCAGATAATCTTCTGAATCAAGCTTCAGATCTCCTGCATGAATCACTTTTTCTTCTCCGACGCTGGCCAGTTGTATTCCCATTGAATTTCCCTTCCTTCCCTGTTTTCGAATCACTTCCATGATGCGCTCATATGCATTCATAAAATTCTCCTTCCCTGCATCCAATGTTTTGTGTAATACGAATCACTTAGGCGGCTGGTCGTAACTCCTTTTGAAGAAGAGCAATGAATAAATTTCCCTGATCCTGCATAGATCCCCACGTGGGACGCCCCAACCTTGTATGTTCCTTGAAAAATAACCAAGTCCCCTTTTTTCAGATTTTTCTTTGCTACTTTTTTTCCCTTTGTCGCCTGATTTGCTGCGGTCCTTCCTATGTCTTTTCCTGCTGCCTTTTTAAAAACATAAGACGTAAATCCAGAGCAATCGCTACGGCCAGACTGCGGGTTTGCTGCGCCAAATACATATTTCACCTTTCCGATGTAGCTTTTAGCTTTTTTTATTACTTTCTCCGCTTTTGTGTTTGATTCGGTCGTTTGCTTATAACCAGTCCCGTTCCCTAGAATTGCGTAACCTTTACGTTTTCCAAATTTATTACACTGACTTTTTGTCTTCATGAGAAGATCAAAGTGGTAGACTCCATCAATGACCTTTATTCTTCCTCCGCGATCATTGACTTTATGTACCTTCTTATCTCGGCTCGTTTTTGTTCCAAGAACTTGAATTTGTTTTCCATAGGCAATCGACGGAGGGGCAGCGCAGGTATATTTTGAAGGATCAAGTTTTTTACCTTTACAATCGTAAAAACCGCCTTCCATTTTATTTGCTGCTGGGTAATATGCTGTAAAAAGTGCTTTCACTTTTTTTCCATTTAAAATTCCTGTACTTTTCGTTTTTGAAGAAGATTCTTCGTCTCCTTCTTCTGTATCCATCACATTTTTAAATGCAAGTTCCAGTGTCATCATGTGAACTCCATTTTCAAATGTATGGGTATCGTTCTCAATCCAAAATGATCCAGTCAGTCCGGAGTCTGTATCATTTATTTGTATCCCGTATCCGGAAATACACCTGATATCTCCGATTGCTGTAATGGAAGCTGTCTTTTCAAGGCCCGCCAGTGTATTCTTAGCCTCTTTCTTCCCCTTTCCTTTTTCGACTGTGATTGCTTCTTGGAATCTACCGTAAGTTTTTGTCCAGTTTTTATTAGAAACTGTTCCGATCTTTTTATTTTTCGAGTTGTAAATCACAACCCTGTTTACCATGGAATCGGAATTTTCTTCATACGTGCTTTCTGTAATTCCTTCCGCTTGATTCAATACCACATCAAGCATGGCTCCTTTTTTGATTATCTTTAATTTGTCCCCGTCCATGATCGGCTGATATTTTGTGCCTTTCTTTCGATACGCTTTCGTATATGCGGCTAAAATCATGCTATAATATTCTTTCTCTTGAAAAAATATTTTCTTGATCTTTACCTTCGTTTTCGCAAGGCTTCCGGTTTTGATCTTCAAGTCTTTGCATATCAACCTTGTGATCTGCTCCGGAGTCTTTTTTTTAAACTTATAACTCCCTTTACTCCGAAGCAGATGCAACATAAAATCTTGAGCGGTATAAGACACTGTACCGGCTTCTCCTGTCCGATTTCTTGATGTAATTTTTCCATGAAACAGCTTTTTACTACCGTCAAAGAATGTGATCAGATCCCCTGTTTTAATATCCGGCATTTGAAAGTGTGAATCCCCTGCCGGGTTAAGAACGGTAAACTCAAAAGACCGGGCCGCCTGATAGCTGCTCCCGGTCCATGTCATACTTCCAACTACGTCTGTTATTTCATTTCCCTTCCATTTCACTACTGGATTCATTTTTCAATCACCAACTTCGTTCCAGGGTAAATCCAGTGACCATTGCTGCTGGATTTTCTCCCATGCTTCTTCGCTGCTTTCTCAATTACTGATTTATTTTTCTTGTAAATCTTTTTCCAATTCGAGGACTTCCCTGTTTTTTTCTTCGCAATTCCCCACAATGTATCACCTTTTTTGACCGTGTACTTAGTTGTCTTTTTTGCTTTGCTTGAACGTTTCTTCTTTATCTTTTTCTTTTTTACTTTCTTCCCAGCCTTTGTATTTTTCTTTGGTTTTGAATATTCCACTGTGACATATTCTTTTAAGCTTATGGTGAAAGTTACATCCCCGCTTGCATCATCTTCCCCGTATTCAAATGCTTCGATTGATACACACATATTAATATCTGGCTCTCCTGTAATTAGGAGGCGTGGCGTAACCTTTTTATTTTTCCAATCCTTTATTTTATTTGCATAGAAATACGGGTTCGTGTTGAACCCTTTGTATTGGCAAAAACTATATTCTTTCGCCGGAAAGAAAGAAGTGAGTTCAACCGTTTCCAAGCTTTTTTCTCCAAGAAGGTTAATTTCTCCTTTTCGATGTACGTTTTGTGCTGTATTCTGTTGAGCCGTCACAATCTTAAAGGAGGTTGGAAGGATCGGAAACCGAATTTTATCATTTTCATTATTTAACCAAATTTCCATTCACTCCTCCTATGCCAGATTCAACTCTGTTTTTTCCAATTCACTTGCAATTATTTTTGCGAGTTCATATGCCATATCTTTTACATCATTTACGTCGTTTGCATTAATCGTATCAGCAATTTTTTGAATTGTTATACTGACACTTCTACTTCCTGATGCTTTTGCCATCTGAACCGATTTATCGTGAGGGTAAACCCGCGATCCTCTTGGTAGATCAATGATTTCTCCGCCCTTTTCATGGACCTGAGCGATTCCGCCCATCCAATTTCCTGTTCCTTTTGCCAGCATTGGAATCTTTGGAATATTCACTCCAAAGCTTTTCCCTCCGTATTTCCCTGGAACCCAGTTTGGAATTTTGATCTTCAGTTTATTCAGTCCACCGATGACGGTATTCACCAGGCCGATAATGCCATTCAGCGGCCGCTTTGCTATTCCTAACAATGCCTCAAAAATACCAGAAAATATTTTTTTAACGCCCTGCCAGGCCTTTTTCCAATTCCCCGTAAAAACTCCGGAGATAAAATCTACAATCCCCGAAAAGGCTTTTGTGACACCTTTGATAATATCCAGTGTAGATTTCAGCCATCCTGAAAAGTATCCGATCATCAACTTCATTGCCAGCTTCACGATTTTCAGCAACGTTCCTCCGATAAACTTCGCTATCGGTGCAAGAGCTTTTAGTAAACTCTTCAATATTTTTATGATTGTTTTAAATGCACTATTTATATTAGAGGCTATCGCTTTTACGGTCTTTCCTAATTGCTTTACGTCAATTCCTGCACTTTTCATGGCCGATATCACGGATTTGGCCATCTTCTTTGCGCCAGTACTGATTTTGTCCCAGTTTTTATAAACTAAGACTGCTGCTGTTACGATTGCCAGTAACGCAATAATCACAATACCGGCCGGACTTTTGATGATTGCTGCGATCCCACCAAACCTATTGATACTTCTAAGCAATTTTGTCCATTCAAGATATGATTTCCCTACCCAAAAAACCATCTTTCCAAACATTAAAATCACTGGTCCGACCGCTGCCGCTACCATAGCGATTTTTACAATCGTCTCCTGCGTCTTTGGATTCAGCTTAGAAAACCGTTCGGATAAATCCTTTACCTTGTTTGCCAGCTTTGTTGCTGGTGGAACAACTACTTTTAAGACAGCCTCCCCGAAAACCGTCATTCCATTCTTTGCAATATTGACAGACTTTCTGATCTTGCTCAGCGGCGTTTGAATTGCTTTTAATGCTTTCTCTGTGGATCCCGTTGAATCCTTCATCTTCTTTGTCTTCTGATTGAAGGTATCATATTGGGAACCAGTCAGGGCCAATGCACCGACCAAGGCCCTTGAATTTCCAAACAGTTTTGCCATTTTGTCGGACTGTCCGCCTGTCTCTTTTTTCAAAATTTGAAGGACCCCACTCATACCCTTCGCCTTGATCATTGCTTGCCCGTTTTGATAGCCATATTTGGCCATCAGATTTTGCATGGATTCCGTAGGCTTTAAAAGCCCCGTGAAGATTCCTTTCATCTGTGTGGTTACTTCTGCTGTATTTCCTGTGACCCCGGTCAATGTCGCCATGGATCCGAACAGTTCTTCGTAGCTTACATTCAAGCTGTTTCCTAATGGAAAAAGCGGTTGCATACTTTCCGCCATCTCTGGAAACGTGGTCACTCCAAGCTTTTGCGTCTGGAATGCCAGGTCAGAAATTTTCTTTGCGGTCGTTTCTGAAATGCTATTGTACCCTTTCATTCCGGAAGAAATCAGGGATACAGAGTCTTTCACTTCGGCTCCGCCTGCTTTCGCGGATTTCGCCATGGCATTAAATATCTTTTCTGTTTTTTTCCCTCCATCACCCAGGCTCGAAATCGCTTGATACATTCCTTTTGCCGTTGTATCAAGCCCCAGCCCGGTATCATTCGATGTTCTCAGAACCGCGTCTTTGTATCCCTGTAAATGGCTCGTATTGTCTAACAGGGTATTAATCTGCCCCATGTTCCTTTGGAAAGTGTCAGCCATCTTTCCACTCGCCACCCCAACCCCTATGATTGGCATGGTGACTTTTCTGGTCAGAGAAGAACCAACAGATTGAATTGATTTTCCTGCCTTTTGAATCTGTTTTGCCTGCCGCTGCATCAGCCCCGTCTGATGCTCCATGTTTTTTGCGGCCTTCGACAATGGTGATGAAAACTTATCGACTAATCTGAGTGTCGCATCAATTACTCTGCTCCTTTTGCGCCTCCTCTCTCTCTTCGCATTCTTTCAGCAGATACCCATACACCACTTGCCGCTGATTTGGACCCATCTTCATGTGTTGCTCTGGCAGAATGTTATGATCTCGAAAAAGAAGATACCCCATGCTGATATCTTCTTTTCGGTAAATTAGTTTTTTATTGTTTCCGCCTTAACCTTTGGTGCGCCCAATTCGGAAATTGCATCTGCAATTTCCATAACCTCACTTTTAAAAAGAAGTTTCGCCAAATCCTTAGGGCTTGCTGCTCCAAAATGCTGTTGAAGATCTTTATTCCTTAAGTCTGGATTCACAACTCCTTCCGTTGTGATAAGAAGATTCACACCATACATTTTTGAAAAATCTGCTGTTCCTGTCTCTCCGTCCACAGCACTGCACTGAAGTTCTGATAATCTTTCCGGATCAATCTCTCGAATCAATATTTTTGAATCCCCGGTTAGTTCTTGCATTCTTCCTGATTCATATGTTTTTTCTCTCTTCTCTGTTATCTTCTTCTTATCAATCTGTAATAATTTATCAATCAAATTCATTTTTATCTCCTCCTATACCGCGTCAATTAATTCTGCATTTTCAAAGGTAAATGCATAGGACTCTTCACCTAATTTTCCAGCTTCCCAGTCCGCTATCGTTAATTCATCAAAGCTTACGCCGGTTATTTTTACTCGTTCATTTCCAGCAGCGGCCGGATCTTTTAAATTTGAAATGATCGTTATATCCGGCATTTTCCCTTGTTTTACATCCTCAAGCAGCAACTTCAGCATATACGAGGAAACTTTATTTAATTTTAATGTACCAGTTCCCTCAATCTCAGTGATCTTCTTTCCTTTTGTAAGAGTCCCAGTCTGGTTTACATCTGCTTTTGTAATCTTATATTTTGCTTCGAGCCCAATCGCTTCAGCCATGTATTGTTCATTTAGCCAGACTTCACCCCAAGTTCCGTTAATTACTTGATTTGCTTTGTAACTATCCCTTTTTCTCTACCTCCTAAATCGTGATCTCCATAATAATATCTTCGATTGCGTCAACAATTCCGATGCTCGCTTTAAGGAAAACGCTGTCACCGGTGTTTGCTTTCTTCAAGTCATCACTGGACATTTCTGTGGTATCATATCCTGCTGCCTCCAAATATTCTTTGTTTGCTTCTATGTCAATTTCTACCGTTGCCGATGATAAAACATTCTGTTTTACCAAGTTATCCAAATAATTTTGAATTGCAGATACCAAAAGACACTTATTGTCGTATGTGTTTGCTACCTTCCCAATCCAGTCATTACGGACTGTCCGTGTGATGTCTGCCTGCATCGTGTCCATAATGTCAATTATTTTAATCTTTTTTTGTTGTTCTCCCTTATCTGAAGTTATCGTTTTTAGTGAGTTTACGCCCCTTGCAATGCGGATATCTTCTCCATCGTAGAATAGGATCAATTTTCCTTCATTGATTGCACTGTCCATTTCTGCTTTCTTCATTCTTGTGCAATCCTGTACTTCCGGAAGAACAAAGTAAGTTGCAGACATTGTGATCGGAGTTCCTGCAAGGAGTCCGGCGATACGCGGGCAAAATTGATCTGCGGTGTATTCCACATCATCGACTACCGTCTTCTCCGTTGAGTAATTTATAACGGCTTCATGATCGGCTGCATAATTCATAACTGTCTTTACGTTTTTCCCCTGCGCTCTCTGCTCTTTTACCCAATCCACAATTTTCTGCGGAACCCCTTCTGCCGTTCCGTTAAGCGCAAGATAGTCAATTTGCTCACTTTCCAGCGTTTCTAATGCGGTGTCTATTTCTGTAAATCCTTCTCCCGCAAAAACAATAACTGTTCGTTTTGGCTTCTGCTCTCCCCCGATTAAAGACATTTCAACTGCATTTTTATCTACCCCTGTTGGAACCTTATCCCCCGGAGCAAGTTTTAAAATTTTTTCTTTATGTGTTGCTGCCAGGATTAACCCAACAGTTTTTGAACCAGCCCTATCTGTTACACTTTTGGCCAGCTCAGAAAATCTGATGCTAATTTGCGGCATCCCCATGTGTCATTTCCTCCTTTATACTTACATTTTCGATTGGTGGTTCTGTTGCGATCTGCCGAATATCTTCATAAAATTCAATGTTAAATGTAAATTGCATGATATTCTGTGCTTTCCCGGTATATCCTATTTCTGCATCCATGACCCTTAATTTCTCTTCGCAAACTTCAATATAGTCTCCGATCCCCTCTCTGATCTTTTCGGCTATTTCAAGCTGTTGAGATTCATTCTTTTCTTTTTGAAAGAACGTTGTCTCAATCATGCATTGTGATTTTACAATACTGATTGTGGCTCTTTCTCTGAAAATAAGCGGAATAATACGCACAAAAAAAGAAGGGGTTTTATATCCTTCTTCTACTTCTATGGAATATATTTTTTTAATTTCCGGACATTGCTTTTTCAGGATCTTGATATAGGCATTCTTTATACTTTTTAATTCTATCACTTATTTGCCTCCTCACATATCCTGTTCAGCATCCGTTCCGCCCGCTCTGCGTGTTTTTCATGCCACTTTGCAATAACCGGCTCTTTGATCCGTTTCCCAGGAACAAACCCGACCGTCTGACCTCCATTTTTGAGTTTCTTCCCTTTTCTGCTGACCGGAGTGACCATCTCGTGTCCATTGTTAATCAAATGAAAATGAGGATTCTTTTTTCCTCCCTCGGCAAGAAAGTTTGTTTCAAAATTCGCTCTGAAACGATATATCTTGTCAAATCGAAATCCTTTTACTATATTTCCGGTTCCCTTTTTTACCTTATTCCATGTCTCTCGTCTCATATCTTTTTTAAATTCAGATTGTTCTTTTTTCAAGGTACTTTCAGCAAGATCTGGGAATTTCTTTGCGGCTGCTCCTAACTGCTCCTCAATCTCTTCAATTCCATCAAAGTCAAAAGATATCATTTATATCACCTTCTTTGACATACTCCGTACACTGAATCTCAAGCATCTGGTGTTGTTCCTCTATATCCGCAACATATTTCACTTCTAATTTTTTCCCTCTATACTCAATGATTGTATCAGTTTTAATGTCTTCCCTATACCTTGTATAGATTACATAGGAAATCTCCGGGATAATTTTTAATGCCTCATAGTATTCTCCTCCCCGGATAGATTTGACAGTTGCCCATATTTTCTGCCCTTTTACTTCCCGATAGACCGTCTGTCCCATATCATCTTCTATTTCTTCCCTTGATATGATAAAGATTTTTTTGTTCATTTTACCAATATTAATTTGCTTCATCATGGCCTCCTAAATCAAATTTTCCGAATATTGATAAATGATATTTTCCACGACCCGGTTCATATTCTGGTTATCAACATACATTCTTCGGTTATCATACATATCTTCTACCAGAACAAGAATTGCCACTGTCAGATCATCACTGGAATTGATCTTTTGATCATCAATGCCAGTCTGATTTTTTATATAGCCGATTGCTGCGGAATGAAATATTTCAATGTCCTTAAAATCGCTTTCTTCGGGATCGTCAATTTTTAGGTAATCAGCTATGTACTCCGGCGTGAGTTCATTTGCTTTCATTCTTTGTTTTCCTCACTTTTTCAATGTAACCGACTTTCAGGAGGTCTTTTACGACCTCCGTCTCTTCACACTCTCTAACTTCTCCTTTTGACATTGTGATGGTACCACAAAAATTTTTCAGTGCTCGAATCTCCATAGACTCCTCCTATGATGCTTTCATTTTCAGCTTCGCAATCTTCTGCACGTCTTCCACCTTTGTATCAATTTCCATCCAAGCAACCACACCAACGGCGTGCATTGTTGCATATTTTTCTCTTAATACTTCGATTGTGGCTTCCTCTGTGACCTTTACAGCAAGGCCGCTCATATCCCCGTAAACAATCACTTCTTTGCCTGCTTCCATCTTATCCATGTTGTCAGAGCAATACACATCTTTTCCAAGCAAAGTATAACCCCATTTCGCCGATACATCCCTGTTTAATAGATAATTTCCGTCAGAGTCTTTCAGTTTCCGAATGGCTTTTCTTGTTGACTTGTTCATAATCCAGATGCAGTCTCCCTGGTATGTATCCGGCACTTCTTCCTGCACGTCAATCAGCTCATCGGCTGTGATCGCGTTTGCTGCTTCCGCAATTATCACCTGTTTTACCCCGGTCATTCCGGCCGCTTTATCTGCTGTTCCGATCAGACATTCATGTTCTACGAATTTTGCAATCGCTTTACCCATATACTCAATGACCTTCTGAAGAACATTGAAATTGCTGTTATTCATCAGTTTTTTTGACACCAACGTCAACGCTCCGGCCAAGAATCCGGATAAATCAATGGATTTGAATGACCCAGAACTTGAAGTCAGTTCAGTAAACTCATCCGCATAAGCCATTGTAATAGAACTTGTTTCTTCATCATAATACGGAATCGAAATATTTCCGCCTACATTATACCGATCTGCCATCTGGTATACCGGGCAGATATCAACGACCTTTTCAATGATCTTATTCATAATTGAATTTGGAATTACTGCCCCGTTATCCGTAAATGTTAGGTTTTCTGCACGCTCTTCGGTTGCGTTTCCTCTGAGATAATCAACAAATGCTCTTTCTTCCACACTAAGTTCTTCTGTTTTTTGTTCCTGCTGCTCTGTTTTTTTTGTAGGATACATCGAACGGACTTTTTCTTTTGCCTTGATCGTGACGTCAATTCCGGCGATCTTCTTTTCCAGATCGTCAAATTTTCCTTGCTCTTCTTCGCTCATGGCGCGCTCTTCGGTTTCTGCCGTTTCTACAATCCCTTGTAATTCTTCCAGATAGGCGGCCCTCTGTTCTTTTAAACCCTTAATGTTTTCTGCTCTTTCCTGGATCTCTTTTTTTGTTGTTACAATTCTTCTCTGCTTATTCCTTAATTTTCCCTCCTAATTCTTTGATTCGGTTTTTGTATGATGAAAGATCCGGTTTTTCTCCGGCTCTTAAATCCTCATATACGGCCTCTGTCTCCTCGGCCCGCTCCTCAATCACTTCTTCCCCTTCCGACCGCAAATAGACCGAAGTTCCTGCATAACACGGAAGTTTCCTTTCGTCAATCAAGGAAACTTCTTTTAGTTCAAGCTCTTCCACATACCTTCGTTTTACCCCGGTTTTGGTATCTTCTTCACTTGCTTTCTTTTCGACAAACCCAAAGGACCAGCCCCGAAGTTTCTTTTCTTTTGCTTTTTTCACGATCTCAGCGTCCGTGATCTCTGCAATCGCCCGAAGTCCAATATTATCCTCAAATAATTTTATATTTTCCTTCGTACTTCCTAGCCGCCTTGAATGATCATGATTTAGTAGAATCTCAATATCATCTGCCCGCTCTAATGCTTTTTTGAAAGCTCCGGGGACAATCTGTTCTATAAATTTGTCTCCGGTTCTTCGGTCCCTGATTGGCCTGCTGTCTCTCCCGACTGCATTGACGTATCCGTCAATGAGGACGGATTGTTCTCTAAGTTCAATTCTCCTATTTCTTCCCCCTTTCTTAATTTGTTTAGATCAATGGTTTTATTGGTATTTAACACATAAACTTTATTTGCAACCGGATCAAGTAGCCCATCATTTAATCCGAGTTTTATAAATTCGACTCCCAGCTGCGGCATCTTCTCTTTTTTTCTCACTTCGTCCACTTGCAGGAACCCTTTTTCAATGCCTGTACCGTATGCAGCGTATCGTTTTTCAATATCGCTTCGGTTAAGGTCATCTGTATCTGCTTCAAAGTAATATTCCCCTTTTTCTGATTCAAGTAGCATTGCCCGGTTGATCGCAGTTTCCAAAGCTTTTAAGACATTGTTGATCTCATATTTAATAAAAATCTTCTCATCTCGCTCTGTGGCTTTTCCTTCAATCATGGCCGGCGGAGTTCCGACAATCTTACACGCCTCTATCCCATTTGTCTTTTTATTTTCATTGAGCTGCATTTCCACCGAAGTGTTCGATGCTTCCTTGAAGTCCATACCATCGTTTAAAATCACGACACTTTCTCCATTATTTGAATAAAGCTCTCTCCATGCTTCTTTCAAATAATTGATTTGTTCTTTTTTAAGGCGGCGTTCTGATTTTAGAAATCCTTTTTTGTTCCCACCTTTTGATGTAAGATTTCTCTCAAATCTTAGAGCAGCCCAGGCAACTGACAGCAGTTCCTTATTTTCTTCTATGATACTTTTTCCCCTAATTCCATCTTCTGTATTTCTCAGCAATCGAATCCAGTCTTCCGGATCATATGTATTTCCCTGTACCATGATCTGATAATCCTTGAAAATAACATCCGTGTTTTCCTGGAATGAAATATTACTTTCTTTTACATAATGCAGGCTTTCTATCTTCCTTCCATTTTTATTTATATAGGCGTAACCACCTTTTCCAAGAAAGTAATCCATGATTAGTGCATGTTTGAACTGGTAGCCGTCCAACGTATCCCCGGTATCTTCATTTAAAAGAACCGTTCTTTCGTCCTCTACCACTTCATTTTTATCACCGTTCCTTTTATAAAGCTTTATAGGGATTGCCGCCACTGTATCCGCTATTTTAAGAATTGCTCCCGCAAGGGATGGAATATTCATCGCTTTTTCCCGATCCATTTCAACACCATAGATAAAGGCTCTTAACAGAGCTTCGTTCATTTCCGGTGATTCTTTAACTTCAGGCTCCGCCCGTTCCTTTCTTTTAAAAAACTTCCTTTTATACCTCCTTTATGCCATCTGACATATAAACCCATCATTTCCATACAACATATCCTGCTGAATTAAGTAGATTGCATTGATAAGGGAAATTACCATATCGACTTTTCCACTTGATTTTTTCTTATTCACATATTTATTTAAATTTGTGTCCTCCGTGCACCTGGCATTTTGAAAATTAATTTCAAGTAAGCGATTACTTTCATACTGAAATTCATGCTGAAGGATTTTTTCCTTCAGCAATTTCGTAGGCATATGAAGTACAGAACTATGCTGTTTAATGTCGACACATTCAAATCCTTCCGCTTCAAGTTTTTGCACCGTTGCAAGCGCATTCCACTTGTCATAGCCAATTTGGACAATTTCAACATCAAATTTCTTTTCGATATTCAGGATGAATTTTTCAATTTCTCCATAATCAATAACTTCTTCTCCGCAGACATAACAATATCCATTTCTGATCATTTTTTTATAATCAACATGTTCTTTGTTTGACTTGTATTGAATCTTGTCAGCCGGCAAAAATCCAAAGACCTTTGCATAAATGACTCCTTCCTCCTCTGTTACCATAGCAACCGCTGTATTATCATCCGTCATAGAAAGGTCAACTCCCAGCCATACGCGGCGACCTCTCCAAAACTTTAAGTTTTGTTCTATCCTACACTCTTTTACTTTCTGTACATCAATGTAACCTTCGGTTCCAAGCCCTTTGTACAGAATGTTGCTGTGCTTACATAAATAATTTTCTCTTTTATTTTCATAAATGACTGCCAGATTACGTTTCTTTTTAAGTTCTTCAAAAATATATTCATGTGCTACTGCCACCGGATTACTTTGATAAATAACACGATCATCAGTTTTCCATGCATCCCCGGTCTGTAACTCCTGATCCGGTTCGTATAGCAAAGAAAAATATCGCCGGTCATCGGTTAGGCCATCTAATGTTTTCTTTGCCAGGTCAATTTCATCCACTAACACATTATTATCATTCGGATATTGTGTTGAAATGATGATCCCCAGCTTGTTAAATAATGTGATCTGCGAAGATCGCATAGCTTCCACGGGGTATTCATCTAATGCACCAGCTTCATCCGCAAGGAATGTATTTGCAAGCTTTCCATCCATACCGTCTTTGCTATATGCAAGCGGAGTGTATTCATTTTCATTCAAAGTACAAATAATCTGACTTCTTAAAAGTTTAAACGCAGATTCATCTTCATCGTATAGTGCCGGAGACACTTTTATTATTTTGCGAATCGCTTTTTGTAGTTCACTGGAAAGTGATAAATCCGGCGCAACAGAAAAAAACCGGGAAAAATCCGGTTCTGTAAGCATTAATATAATAAATATTACTGCGCTAGTGAAGGTCTTGAAGTTCTTTCTTGCAATTTCTAGCAATGCAGTAACATAAAAACGGGATTCAAATTCAGAATTTCTCAGCTTTGTACAAAGAGTTGCAGTAATAAACAGCCATGCGTAATCTTCCAGCCCATCGAAAATGCTGCATCTAAGATCCGGATGGACCATTATTTTCAATAATCGGCATATTTTATCATACGCTTCTTCATCGACGTAGGCATCCGGATCGTTGCCGTCTGCAATATTAATCCAGTCCCTCGCCTGCTTTTTTACATACTTCGGTACCTTACCATCCGTTTCATCGACACACCAAGTTGCATACTGATAGGCTTTTCCGTCATGAACCATTCAATGCCTCCATTAAAGGATTTTTCTTCTTTTCAGTCTTTTTTGGTACTGATCGTAAAGCGGATGCAATGGTCATTATATTTTCTTTTTCGATCTCAAGCAGCATTTTCCTTTTTGACTGCACCTGGCGGTCCAGAGCAATTAAGTTTTTTTGCATACTATTTTCTATCCCGTAAAATTCTTTTTGTGTCATTTCCTCATGTTCAATCAGTTCATCTTCTTTTTCCTGAAGATCACAGAGCTGTTCAAACATTTTTTCTCTTTTCTTCTCAAATTCAAAACACTCAGCATAGAGAAGACAATATCGGTTGATCACTACTCCGTACAAATCATCATTTTTTTCTATATTTTTGAGTAGTTTTTTTATTCTGAGGAACTCTTTATGAGCAATTTTATTCTGTTTTACTTCCGGTTTTTCTTTGATTTCTTCTCCGGTCAACAAAGATTGTTCAGCCTGCTTGCGCTGGCGCATTTCCTTCTTTGTCCGATGGGAACGACCTTCCATCGAAAGTACATTTGCCGGCTTTGTAGGTGTTGGCCTTATTATCCCTCCTATCTTTTCAAATTTGAAAACCTGATGTGGGAATAAATTATGGATAAAGGTAGGGCGTCGGTCTGCAAGGCCGATGGTTTTTTATTTTGCTGTCCCCAGGGGGGGATCTGCTACTCTTCATCAGCCTTACTATTCTGCTCCTGTGCGATCTGTTTCAATATCCTTTTGCTTATATTCCCCTTCTCCGCTTCCTCATGATGATATCCGCAGAGAGTAATCAGGTTGTCATCATCTAGCCTCTTATCCCACGCTTGTGATAATGGCTCAATATGATGAACTGATATGTTTTTATAGTTATGTTCCTCTATTGTTCCCTTCATGGTTCTGATGCAGCACTGGCAAAGGTAAGAGTCTCTTTCCCGAATCCTTATGCTTTTCTTTGTCCAGTCCCTTGATCCATGGAACTTTGTTTCTCTTGTATCTTTCTTATTTCTTCGCGGCTTCTTTCCGCAGTTGAACTTACTGTCATGGATCCTTCCACAATATTTACAACTCTTCAGCATCTTATCCTCCTGACAAAATTGCGGACATAGGAATCGAACCTATAACTTCGGCTAAGGAGACCGATGTGATACCTTTTCACTAATCCGCGAACATGTAGCCAGGAATCGAACCTGACTCTTCCGGTGCGCCCGGTTGTTTTCACCAGTAAACTACTACACGTTTAGCAGTCAGCAATGACAAATCCTCGCGATGATGCATTATTGCTGTGGCCATTCTGCTAAATGTGGAAAGAAGGAATCGAACCTTCTATATACCCTTCCACAAAATAAGGGAACAAAGACTGCTGCCGTTTGGCTGCCTTCCCTGTTCCCTATTCCGATACTATCATAATACACTAAAAAAAGGATTCTGAGTGCGGTCATTCCTACATTTTTTTTGATAGTAAATAATAAAACTTTCTTCGTCTATCATAGAACATGTCTTTCTCGCATGGCATATCCATTACAGTCTTCAGATATTTAAATGTAGCTCCTTCTGTAACCGCTTTTAAAATATACTGATAGATATCTGCATCTGCTTCAAGTGCCGTCTGCTCTATCAGTTCGCAATTTTCGGCCATCTGCTGCCGAACTATTGCAAGACTTTGGGTTGCGTCACTATTTTCATTTCCTCTTGGCATACCATCCATTTCCTGACTTCCTACCGTATCCGTCTTATATTTTAGTATGTCTTTAAACTCATTGTACCTGAGTGCAAAATGATACGCCTGGTAAAATGCGTGCTTTGTAATTCCCCACTTCCTTTCAGACAATGGTTTAGGCATGTTTCTTTTCCCCTTTCGTTCCAGGATAATTAAGCTCGCATCCTCTCCCAGTTCGCCAATAACCGCATTCTTTGCAGGTCTTTGTATCACAGTATTTCTCTGCTGCCTTTAATATTTCTTGCTTTTTCATTTTGGGTGGTCTCCCTATACCACGTACTTTTTATGATCTGCCTTTACGTTTGCCTGCGTAGACTTAGCATAGATGGAAGTTGTCTGAATATCATTGTGACCCAAGAATTGTTGAACCTCTTCCATCGGCATTCCACGATTCAATGCGTTTGTGGCTACGGTCCTGCGGAACCGGTGTGGATGTGCTTTCTTTACTCCTGCACGTTTCCCAAGTTCGCAGATCATACTTTCTATTCCTTCTTTTTTTAATCGACCATACGGCCGCCGCAGATGAACGAATAGAGCTTCGTTGTCGTCTTCTCTGTCATTTATGTATTCCGTCAAGGTTAGGACAGCTTTAGGATTTAAGTATACAACTCTTTCTTTTCCGCCCTTTCCGTATACGATTAATTCGTCCCCGGTAATATCTTCCCTGTTCGCTTTGACTATCTCTGATACCCGGCAGCCGGTACTATATAGAACATCTACGATTGCCAGATCCCTTTTATTAGTTGTCTCCCGTCTTAACTTTTCCAACTCAGTTTCAGAATATGGCTTCTTGATCCGAAAGTCCTGTTTAATCTTCGCAATTTTCCTTGCCGGGCTATGCTGTAGGTATCCTTCTTCCTGCTGCCAGTTAAAAAATGATTTTAGAACTCTTAACTCATTATCCTGAGTTACTTTTGAAATTCCGTCCCGCATGGCCCGCTCTGCCAGATAATACCTAATATCATTCGTCTCGATGTTCTTGATACCCTTTTGAATCTCATGAAAGAATCTTTGCAGGACATACCCGTAATAATTTAGTGTTTCTATAGAGAGTCCGGATACTTTTTTAGATACAAAGAACATGTTATACATCTTGTGATCTTCGTCTTGATTATATATTGTTACTTCCGTCTTCCGATCAGCAATCTCATAATCCTTCAGGACCAGATACATGCTTTGCTGTACCTCCGTGAGCTGCTGCGGCGTGAACTTGATAGATAATCTGACCAGCAATGTATTTACCAATTCTTCTTTTTTATTCATAGCTCTCTTTTAGGAAGATATCTATTGTCCGCGGAACCTATCCTCCTTTCTTTTCTTTTTCCATATTTCCCTCTCATTAAATGTTTTACATTTACCGTTCAATATTCTTCTTTTCTAAACTAAATGTCAGTTTAATCAAATATTGATATATTACATATTTTTTCAATTTCACTTTCGTTATCTTTTATCCAATATTTAAGCATATCCGGCTCTAACTTTACCTTAACTTTCTTCCAATCGCCAAGACTGTCATTGTCCGATAAAATAACCTCATTATCGTCAGTCAAAAATCCTTGAAGCTCAATCATCGTTTCATTTCCCATATTGATTATTCCATCTGTTGCATATTTCATAGCTATCACCTCATGAATCTTAAGTTAAACAATTTCTCTTGCCGCCGACCTAAACATCATTAGTAGCATTTCCGATACTGGTCTTTTTCTGTCTTGTCTTACTGCTTTTTTTACAGATTTTAGATCGTACCAATCACCTCGGTAATTTTTTTGTCCAGGTACATATACACCTACTCTATACGGTATTTCATTCTTCACCTGCTCATAAACGTCTTCCGGCATAACATAATAATTGAAGTCTCCAATGAAGTTGTGTCCATTCCTTGAGTGAAAATCTTGCACAGATGATTTTACCTCGTAGCAATAGAAATCACCTTTTTCAATACCGGATATAGTATTGTTTACAGGCTTAAACCTCATAAAATCTACCCTTATGGCATTGCTAGTTGCATAATCAAATGTAACTTCTGACGCCCAATAAATTCTAGGATCATTGCGTGGATTTATATGCCTTCTAACAGATAAAGACAACATTTTGGTTATCTCTGGTCTCTTACTCACTCTGTACCTCCTTAAATCTTAATATTTTTTCCGTATAGCTTCCCGGATTCTTTCTGCACTTTTTTCAGGATTACCTATAATCTCTAAACCACCATAAATGTTGTACTGCTCCACTTCAATTTCGTGCTTATCTAACCACCTATTGATCTCATAATTCGCTTTCTGTACAGCGTGAGCATATTTGATTCTACGCTCAAGCATGTCTTCTACTTTTTTAGGTATTCTCATTTTATATCTCCCTAAATACTAATTTTTCGGCCATTTTAACCGTTGGCCGCAGTTCCAGCAGTATCTATGTTTTTTAGGCACCGCGCTTCCGCATATAGGGCAGTTGCCTGATAAAATATATTTCCCCGGTAACTCTTCTAACTCGGTTTTGTATAGTTCGCCGGTTTCCCTTGGTATCTGTTTTTTAACAGACTCCCGAATTGTTCGGAAGTCTCCAGGATATTGGCCATTCATCATTTCTTCTAAGTGTCCCGCGACCACCAGGGCACTTTCTCCTGTTTCAATTTCTCGTAATTCTTTGCTTTCTTGAAGTGCATATTCTTCAAGTTCCTCTTCATAATATTTTTTTGCCAAATTCTCAATCGCACTGCCAAGCAGAATTTCACAATAACCTTTTAAATTTTCCTCTGTTGGCTCCGATCCATCGTTTCTTATTTGTCCGTATTTTTTAAGAGTTCTGATATCATCCTCATCTAACTCTACGGATAGTTCTAATATATAAATTCCTTTTTCTTTTTCTATCATCATTCTTCCTTTCTACATTTTTGCAATCAATATAAGAAGGATTGCTTTTTGTATATGTTCAAATTGTCTTAGTTTATCCCCTTTCCATTCGCTTCTATATCCTGCTATAACTTCAATAGCGGCCGTAATGAGTAGCGCAGTATGTAATATTAGCTCCATCATCGTTTTAACCAGTGTGAGATTTCATCAGCAACAAATGTAAAGGTTGTATCTCCATCTGATACTGACAGTGTTTTTCCTGTCTGATCATTTGTTATCATCACTCTCAGTATTTTTGTTTTATATCCGGCTCTTTTTGCAGAATTTTTAATACCCTTTACAAACAATTCTTTATTTCTACACTCCATTTTTCTTGCCTCCCTTAGTGCTCCTCTAATTTCTCCTGATAATCTATTAATGTTCCTTTTCTGGCTATCAAGCCTATTTTCTAGTTCCTCTATCCTTTTCAGAAACTTCATTTTTCTCCTTTCTGCCCCTCCGGAGAGGGGCAACCCGCATTAGCTTCTTTAGTCGTTAGTTAATAGCTTCTTTGTGATATATGCTACATGTTCGGATAAGGGACAATTCCTTTGTGTCCGCAATCCTTGCATTTATAGCCATCCGTGAGTCCGTATTCTATTTCTACTGCTCTTTCTTCAATTTCCATGTTCCTGCTGCCGCATTCTGGACAGCTCCACCACGGTTCAAAATCTTCATGCATCTTTAACACCCAGGATACAGTAACCCTCTTTTAGCCCTTCAAATCCTTCCAAAACGTATGTAATCTCCTTGTGGATAATCTCACCTGTCCACTCTCCATCCTTGTATACCCGCATCTTTAATAAATCTCCTGTTTTATAGTCCCGGTCATTTTTCCGGAGTTCAAATGGCTTTGTTCCATTTTTTGAGTCTTCGGAAAATACACTAGAAATTTTTACATCATGCTCAACTCTCCGGTTATGGATTTCTCCGGCTGGATCCACCGTTTGAGTTTCAGGCTGGTTCATGAAGTGGGCCTCCTGAAGCTCTCGCTCCGACATGGCTCCTTGTGCATTCTTATTTTTGTAATCTAAGCAGTAATCAACCGCTTCTCCTTTTTCGCTGCACTGTTCCCAATTTGCGCATGAAAAGCATTTTGATATTATCCTTTCTGGATTTGCTTCAATCCCCTGGTGATCCTCATTTTCCTCAGTCCCCTGCGCTTCATCCTCCTCCAATTCCTCAATTTGATTTGGTATCTGCTTTGATTCTTCCTTTTTTCCCTTCAATGTGATTATGTCATTTATGCTTATGGTTCCATTTTCTTCGTACAGTTCAAGTGCCCGTTTTTGCCAATCCTGTGATAGTCCTGCTGCCTCATATGCGGCTGAGATACCTATGTTATCTTTTTTAAACTCTTCCATCAGACCTGAAGAGAGATTTTTGTATATAGTCTTGTATCTTCCAACCTGGGCTGGTGCGCTTTTCACAATCTCAGAGATTAATTCTCTTGTCTTTCCTTTTATTTCATACTCTTCTCTGAGTTTTAGGACCAACTCCTCAGTTTGAATAACTTCCGTCATTTTTTCCCAGTCTGTTTTGTCCCTGTACCTATTTGCCATAATCAGGGCCAGTTTGTCCATTATGGCATTCTTACTGTCCTTCTTGACACATGGCACTTTGCGGAATCGTTCTTTCCCCTCTTTCACAAGTTCAAGCATAGCAATTCTTCTCCTGTGCCCGGAGATAATCCTATACTTTTTTCCTTCTTTCCGCACAAGCAGCGGTTGCAGCAGTCCCACCAATTCAATAGACTGTTTCAGTTCCTCAATTCCTTCTGTTGTATCATAGAAATTTTCTTTTGATTCGATCAAATCATATATGTCAACTATTACGTTATCTTCATCGACTGTATCTTTTTCGATCTTTTCTCCTGATTCCTTTGATCTTTGATTCAGCAGGTCGATCAAGTTGAAGTTTTCTTTTCTCTTTGCCATTTTTTATTCCTCCTTAATGTGACCAAATTGGTCACATTTTTAGATACTCTTCAACTAATGACTTGTAATCGTATGATGCACCGCATCTGCTTGAATATAAAAGAATCGGTTCTCTTGCAAACGTGCTTGGCTTCATTTTTGGTGTTTTCCTGATGTGAGTTTCAAAGACCGGATACTCCAAGGTATTTAAAAACTCTTTTCCTTGTACATCGGCATCGTTCGTTCTGTCATACTGCGTTATAAAGCAACCGCAGAAGCGAAGATTCGGGTTAAGGTCTTCTTTGGTATTGTCGATCTGTTCTTTCAATTCTTTTAGACCGTCCAGAGCAAAGTCATCTATTGTGACTGGTACTAACACGTCATCTGCTGCCACCAGCGCATTTATCGTGGATATATTTATATCCGGTGCATTGTCTATGATACAGTAGTCATATTCTCTTTGAGCCTGCTCTAAAACTTTTTTGAACCTTGTCTGCTGCGGTCTCTGCTGATCAAGAAGGACTTCTAAATTTGCTTTCAAAAGATTCATATTTGCTGTAATAATGTCAAGTCCTTCATAATCTGTTTGCTGTATGATTTCTTTCAGGTCCGTTCCGCGTTCCGTCATAATATTCGCGGTTCCTTTATGGCTATAATCATACCGATTCAATATTTTGCTTGCATTGCCCTGCTTATCATTGTCGATCAGCAAAACTTTGAATCCGTGGACTGCTGCCAGTATATGGCCTATGTTTACACTAGAGATCGTTTTTGCAACCCCGCCCTTTAGGTTTATAATTGATATCGTTTTCAAATTGCTTTCTCCCTTCTGGCTTTTTGAATCTTTACATTTCCAAAGAAAATATCTTTGTTTAAGAAACACTCTCTATACTTTCCCTTTTTCTTTTCAACTTCTATCAGGATATAATACGGATAGATCTCTATTAATTTCCCTTCGATCCGCTGCATATGAGCCTCTTTTCCTCTCCCCACCCATTTAGAAACGCTTATCTGACTTCCAGCTTTCAGCTTCAGGGATTTTCGCATCATTTCATCAGTGTATGCATAGCGTCCATTTTGTTTCGCCACTCTCAATGCAATCTCCCTCCCATCAAGGTCCTTACAATGTCCTCTGGCTTATATTCTCCAGCGATGTTCTTCGTCTTTTCCATTTGTCTGCGAATTTTTTCACGGCTTCGTTTATTTTCCGGCTGAAGAATAGTCAGAATAGCATCAATATCATATGTAGCAAACTCCGAGAAGGCCGCAAATAATTCTTTCTGCATAGCCTCTTTCAAAGCCTTATCCGTTTTTTTGTTCAAGTGTGGCCCCCGGTTTCCTTTGTGAAATCCGGCTGGAAGAGCTATTTTTGAATAAAAGTGGTCTACGCCTCCGTGTGATCGGTAAACAATATGGTGCATCTCTATTGGTCCTGCTGCCTCTTCATCGCTGTAATATCCAAGTTCTTTTTGTACGTCAAAATTAATCATTCTGTAATCTCCCTTCTAAAATTGTTCTACAGTTATATTTGTCTAAATTAAGGTCTGCTCTTATTTTGTGTAGCGCTGCGAACACATAGATCTGCTTCCACAAGTCGGCATTTTTTATGTTCTGTTTATTTGCTTTTTGCCAATTCGTCTTGGCATATTTGTTTAAATCCTTCAGAATCCGTATGAAATACTCTGATTCCGTATGAATCCTGATTTCCATACGCTCGCCCTTTCTGATCCGGTGTAATGCCCGGAGAGCAGCCTCTACAACAGCCCGGTTCTTTGTCGTTTCTTCTATCCGACCTTCATCAATCAACAAATTTGTTTTTACGGTTACATACTCTAAGATTGACCGGTACACTGCCGGTCCAGTCTTCCTTGCATGGCAGGCCGTGTATATGTAGATGTCTATGTGCTTCATGGAATCTCCCTTCTCTTCCGCATCCTGGCCCGGATATAAAACATCCCATTAAAATCGTTGTAATATACCTGTGATTCCGTAAATACATACTTCGGAAACCATTCTTTCATTTGCCATTCAAGATATGATCGGTCTTTGACCATTCCCTTTACATAACTTTCCATTTTTTTATATTTTCCAGACTGATCCTTTTTTGAATGAATCTTTCGGACCCGGAACTGCTTCAGGTTTGTGCTGCTGTTCCATCTCTTCTTTCCACGCGGCTCCTTTGTTATGTAATTTGCCAGGCCAGTAAGACCATACTCATCTTTTTCTAAGCGGCGTGTTTCATTTCTGTGACCTTTTTTCCAAGTCTTCTCCACAAGGTCCATATCAAGCATTCCGTCCATAACTAAATGATGGTGCCACCTGATTTTTTCTTCCGGTGAAAACTCTGTTACATAAACATACTTTGCATTTGTAAGGCCACGCTTTTTTCTCTGATAATTAATCCTTCTGATGTAGTTCTGCATGTTCTTAATCGCCTCATCCATATCAGCTGGCTCCTGTCCTTTTCCGTATGTGAGAGTGATCCAGATGTCCCGGTCCGTGAAGTTATGTTCAATGAGCCTATTCACATATTTTCTTGCATTCTTATCATTCAAGCTCTTCTGAGCTTTTGAATTATCTTTCTTAAGTCTTGCCCCTTCCGGTATATCTGACAGTTTTGAGAACTCCGGATAGATCTCTATTTCAAGTTGTTCTCCTGACCTTACCTCTTTGCATGCATACACTGCCTTAAAACGTAACTTTAGCATTTGCTCTATGAAGTATTCATGAAGCGTTTCTATCTGCTGATTAAACGCTTTTTCATAGTCATATGGGATGTAGGTCATCCCTCTCTTCTTTCTTGTCACCTACGCACCACCTACTTTTCGTTGAGTTGTTAATATAAATTACAAGGCCGTTATAAGCCGCTTGGCTCCTTGCATTTATGGCAAGTGCATGGTAAGATAAATTTAAGGACTTATTTGTTACCATACAAATACCTTGGCGTTAGATTCTCCCAAAATCTAACGCCTTTTTTCTTTTAGTTCTCTTAGTTCTTCTATCGTTCCCAAATCCTCATATCGGCCCAGCTTGTCCACAATTTGCCCAAATAGACAATAGTTTTCTTCTCTGACTTCTGATATTTTAGATGCTCTGTATGTCCCTGTTTCTCCGTTACGCATTGTAAGTCTTGCAGATAGCATAATACCTCCTTGCTTCTTCCGACTTTCTGCGTTTTATGCACTGGCAGAAAGTATGTAGTCCATTCCATTTATATATTAGTTCCCTATCTTCTTCTGCCTTTACAGTTACTTCTGGATATCGAAAGCCAAGAATCTCTTCTACAACGTCCCTGGCTTGTCCTGTCTTCTCTGCCGCATCACACACAGCTTTTGCTATCGAATTGCTTTTAAGTGAATGAAGGAACGCTCTTCTTACAATCTGTGGATTTAATTCTTTTAGAAGAATGCTTTCCCATTCCGCAATCGCTTTCTCAACATCGGTTGCTTTAATTTCCTTGATCTCTGCAATGTCTTCTACCGGGATCCCGTTTAAATACATTGCGTGTATTTCTTCTTTTTCTTGCTTTTTTATGTACATAGTTCCTCCTGCTTGTCCCTCTACAACTGCTTATGCAGTTGTGACTTTCCCTCCCAGGGATTTGATTACCCGGTTAACAAATTCTTGTCTAATTTTTTCCAGTTCCTCTTCAGAAAGAGTTTCCATTTCAATATCTTCTCCGTCAATTTGTACGTATCTTTTTCCTGGCTTCAGCATTAAACCACCTCCTTTTTATACATCTTATGAACTGCTGTTTGTCCTTGTTTCCTGCTTGTTCCTGCCATGTTTTTCCTTTATAATTTATGTACAGGCTCCTGGCAGAGCTGAGTACAAAAAAAAAGGAGTGAGCTTCATGATTACATATCAAGAATATGACTATTACACTAAATGTCCTTACACCGAAAACAACCGTCACATAATTATTAAATATGCAAAATTTCCACCTTCTCGTAATATGACATCCTCATACAAGAAAATGGAATATGCATGTCCCCTTGTCGTAGAATGTCCTTATACCAAACAAGGCAGTGATGGATGTCCTGTTTTCCTATCTGCCCCCGATGAACCTCAATAATTTTTTTCGCCAGCGGCTTCTTTCGTTGGCGAATTATTTTTGACGGTCCATTGGTCATCGTTTAACGGTTTTGCAAAGCCCAGGTATACACCTGTTGCATCTTGTAAACGTATCCTCATTTCATCAATGTTCATCTTCTCTAAATTTCCTGGTTCTCCAAGACATTCACTTGAATATGTACAGTAATTACACCCATAAAAAGGGGCATATTCCGGCTTAAAGATAACTGATTGCAATATTCTTGCCATACACTCAGCGTCTTTCCTTGATAACCTAACCATTTCTTTTTCTTTCATAAACGTCTCCTTAGATTTATTCCAATCCTTCTATTCATCCAATTAGAAAGTCTCTTGTGAAATGATTTTCACATTCATTTCCCATCCTCCCTATGCTGGTTTCTTTCCCTGGTCTTTTTGTTGCTCCTGTTTTTTCATTTCTTGGTACATACATAAGGCTGCTGCATTACTTTTCACAAGTAACAAACTTTGTTTATCCATTTGCAAAAGATTTCTTATTATTGCTTCTCTCAATTCTTCTTCTGTCATTTTTTTTGCGTTCATTTATCTCACCTTCTTTCCGAGATATCTATTTATCTCTTTACAATATCTATTTGCAATTTAATAATATCGTATCACAATAAATTAGTCAATACTTTTCTTTGTTTTTTATTGTGTTGCGTTATTTTTTGTGCTATAGTAGTTTTATAGAAAGGAGGTAGGAATGGAAATAGAATCAAATAATATAGGTAATAGAATTAAGAAACTCAGAAAATATCTCGGTTTAAATCAAACTGAATTTGGTATTGTTATTGGTATCAAACAATCAACTGTCGCCGGATATGAAACAGGGGTAAGAGATCCTATTGATACAATTATTTTATCAATATGCAGAGAGTTTAACGTAAGTGAGAAATGGTTAAGAACCGGGAATGGTGAAATGTTTCTTCCATCAGAAGATGAAACGGCTGAGTTCGTATCCATGTTCCTTGAGGAAAAGAACCCATTTTTTGATTTAATTCTTGAGACAATGCGGGCTTATAAAAAATTGGACCGCGCAGGGAAGGAAACGCTTTATAAAATGAGTACAGATATTATTGAACATATAAAAAAAGAAGACGATTAGCTCGTCCCCTTTTTCTGCAAGTGCCTGTTAATAAGCACTAAAATCTGTTTTATGAAATGTTCGTCTGATTCGTCCATTTCTTGTAGCTTTTCAATAATTTGTTTGACATATGGGATGTGATTCATGGCTTATCCCCCTTTTCATATGTGAAATTTATAAGATATAAAAATTTTACCATAATTTCTTTCTTTTGTGTCATATATACATACGATTTCCAGAATACCGGAAATCGTACATTGAACCGCCGTAACATATTGAAATTATGGTATAATTTACTTATATTTGCTTATAAAAAGGTCTGTGATTCGTACATTTAAAGCTTTTGCTATTTTTTCTAACTGATCCAACGTGGGCGACTTCTTTCCATTCTCAATGTCGTTTAGTGCGGTTTTTGTGATTCCAGTTAGGTCTTGTAATTGCTTTAAAGTAATATTTTTATTGTGCCGTGCGTGCCATGTTCTTATTTCCATAAATCACATTATAAATAAAAGTTAGATATGAATCTTTGGTAAGATTTACCATAACAATACACTTAAGAGGGATGTTACTAAATTACTACAATAAGGAGGATTTTATGGAAACTCAAAAATTTTATGCAAGTACCTGGTTTACTATTATAATGCTTATTATCTTTTTCCCGGTTGGATTGATACTTATGTGGAAATATGGAAAGTTTAATAAGGTTATTCGAATCGTTATTACCGCTCTTCTTTGTCTTGGTTTGCTATTTGCCTTATTCGGAGAAGAAAAATCAGATTTGGAATCAACCAAATCTTCTTCGTCCACTGAAAAGAAATTGACTGCTGCCGAAAAATTCGCTAAAGAGCAAAAACTTTCTTCTAAAAGAGGAATCAATTTTTATAATTCTCTAAAAAGCATCGGAATTGAACCATCTAAAATTGATGTACAGAAAAAGGCTGAAAATGGTATGTCTTTTGATTATTCTGATTATTCTTTCGAAGTTTATTTTGATAACGACAAAGTAAAGAATTTGAATAGTGGGACTGTAAAATTTATATCAAAATTTAAAAAGGTTGATTCTGTCAAAAACCGCTTACTTTCTTCCGAAGAACGTACCTGGTTAATTTCAGCAACAAAAGAAAAAGTAAAGGCTGTATTGAAAGCGCCGAAAACCGCAGATTTCCCTGGTGCAATTCTCCATTCTGAAGACTGGTCAATCTCTAAGGACAAAAATAAATACACAGTTTCTTCTTATGTAGATGCTCAAAATAGTTTTGGTGCACAGACAAGAAGTGAATATACTCTTATTTTTAAATGGAATGGTGATACAGACATAGAACCAGAATTAACATCCTTTGTTTTTGATGGAGATAAAATTTTATAAATAAAAACCGCTCGGCGGCAACCGAGCGGAATTAAATAGACTATGGCCGGATGTCTCCGGATTTATCTACCTCGCAAATAGATTATATCATTTTAGAGAGACACCTGGCAATAGGTGTTATTTTTGTACTCTTTTTTAATACAATAGAATGAGGTGATATAATTGAGGATAGCCGCTGCTTATATAAGAGTAAGTACACACATGCAGGAGGAATTGTCGCCTGACGCTCAGAGGCGTCTTCTGGGCGAGTACGCAAAGAGGAATGGTATGATTCTTAGCAATGAGTTTATTTTTATGGATAAAGGGATTTCAGGTAAGAAGGCTGAAAAACGTCCTGACTTTATGAAGATGATCTCCATGGCCAAACAAAAGCCTGCACCATTTGATGTGATCCTGGTTTGGAAATTCAGCCGTTTTGCAAGGAATCAAGAAGAAAGCATCGTATATAAAAACCTGCTTCGTAACAAATGTAAGGTTGACGTGGTAAGTATTACAGAACAAACCGGTGATGATATGTTCGGAAAACTCATCGAGCGTATCATCGAGTGGATGGATGAATTTTATTCCATACGTTTAGGCGAAGACGTGACAAGAGGTATGGTGGAAAATGCTATGCGTGGGAATTTCCAATCATCACCGGCCCTTGGATATCAAGTTGTACGCAAGGGAGAGTTGCCGAAAAAAGTTCCTGAAGAATCAAGGCCTGTTGAAATAGCATTTAAAAAGTTTGTTTATTCTTCTATGGGTTTTTTAGAAATTGCCCGACACTTGAACTCTCTCGGCTATCGCACAAAGAAAGGAAAATTGTTTGAAGCGCGTGGCGTTAAATACATTTTAATGAACCCAATTTATAAAGGCTGGCTTAGATGGAATTACAGGAACCCTGATGGGACTAAGAAGTCCAAAGATGATTGGATCATTGTGAAAGTTCCAAAACTTGAACCTACTGTATCTGAAGAACTTTGGGATGCTGCAAATGAAAGAATACAATTAATGAGTAAAATTATTGTTAAAAAAAGCAAGCCATCATCTGTTAAACGTCATTGGCTCTCCGGCCTAATAAAATGTTCTGCTTGCGACCGTAGCCTATCCACTTCCGTACACACTGACAAACGATACGGAAGAACCTATATCAATTTTCAGTGTTACGGTTATTTAAAAGGAAAATGTTCAATTTCGCATCAGGTATCAGAAAAGAAGATCGTCCCTATTGTTTTATCTATGTTAAAGGAAGATTCATTAAAGAAAGAGGTTCCCTTCGAAATCTTGACGAATACAAAGAGTTCGGATGAAATCTCGATCATAAAAATGCAATTAGATAAAATAGAACTAAAGGAACTTAGAATCAAAGAAGCATACCGGAATGGTATTGATACATTAGATGAGTACCGCGAAAACAAAAATATACTTTCAATGGAAAGGTCTTCCCTTCAAGATAAACTGGAAAGCTTATCTGTCCCTGAAGAAGAAATAAAAGCAGATATGCCAAATAGGATTAAAAGTGTGTACGATATCGTTTCAAGTGAATCCACGACTAAAGACGAAAAGTATGCCGCTATTAATTCAATCGTAAAGAAAATCATTTATCGCAAGTCTGACGGTGAAATTGACATCTACTATTATTACTCTTAAACCGCATAAATACGCCTTTCTTTCTACTTCATACGCTATTACTATAAGGATGACACAGTGGGGATCTAAATATCTGGGAGATCAGGGATATACTCCTATCGAAATCCTCAGATATTACTATGGAGAAAGTATGTATATCAATACCGCGGAGCAGATTTCAGGCATTCCTTCCTCCTGGCCGGGTTATGATCTGACCATAGGCTCCACCGGTGATAAAGTCCGTCAGATGCAGGAACAATTAAACCGGATTGCGAAGGACTATCCTTCTATCCCTACGATACCGGTGGACGGCACATACGGACAGCAGACGGCCGATGCGGTAAGAGTATTCCAAAATGTATTCGGCCTTGGGCAGACCGGAGTCGTAGATTATCCGACCTGGTATAAAATCAGCGAGATTTATGTGGCTGTAAGCCGGATTGCGGAACTTAACCCTTGAGTTTTTCTCACTATTTCCGTCACGCTTTAAAATGCGTTCCTCCAATAGTGATAAAAAACAATCGCTGGCTGGCTCCTCTTGTTCAAAGGACACTTATCCGGCAAAAATAACGTCCATTCATAAAGGCGGTGGGTTTTTATTTCCCACCGTCTTTTCCTTTATATATCTGCAGTTCTAAGAAGTATCTGTCTTTTGGCTGTTTTCCGAAATAAAAGTCTGTTTCTACTATTAATAGATCTTCTGGCTGGTTTTTTGTCTCTGCCTCTTCATCGATTCTGGTGTCCTCAGATACGCTGCACTCATAAGTTCCCTCCGGCAGACTGAAAATCCCGGGATCTTTTACATCTGTCTGCTGTATCTCCAGGAAGATATAAGATTTGGCTTCTCCCCCTTTTCTATGATGTATGATACCCTGCTGATAAAAAACCGTCAGCTCCAACTTTTGGGACAGCGAATATAATTTTGTCACTTCACTCATATACGCTTTATCATCCGTGGACGGGTGATTCCAAGGCAGCGCGATGACCATTCTCTCCCCAATATATTTGCTGTAACTGTCACTGCCCTTATTCCGTATTTCCTCGGCTCCCCTGATCCGCCGTTCCAGCCCGTCTATCTGGAACAGTGTGTCCTGTATCCTTTTGGCTTTTTCCTCTGCTTTTTTCCTTCCGTCTTTCAGCAGTCCTTTCATATCTAAATGACCCTCATTATCCATATACTCCTGCATCTGTTTCAATGGAATGTCCAGCCCAAGGCACAGCAGGATCATGTCAAGCATGAGCATCTGCTCAATTGAATAATATCGGTAACCGGTATCGGGATTTATATATGCAGGCTTTAGTATACCGAGGCGGTCATAATATCTTAGAGATTTAATGCCGACTCCTTTCATCTTGGAGACTTCCCCGATTGTCAAATATTCTTTCATTTAATTCCTCCTTGACTCTCCCATGATGGGATACTTTATACTTTTATTATAACAAAAATTTGGAGGTTATTTTATAATGAACAAACATAAATTTTATCAGTTTGTGATACCGTCAGTCTGTGCATCTATGGTAACCGGATTGTATTTTGTGGTTGATGGTATCTTTGTAGGCCGCGGGGTCGGTTCAAACGGTCTTGGCGCCATTAATTTAGCAGTTCCCTTTATATGTATTTTGACTGCAGTTGCCATGATGATCGCTATGGGAGGATCAACCATTACATCCATCTTCATTGGTCAGGGAAATGAACAAAAAGCTCTGCGCTCATTTATGAACAGCATTTATCTGGTGTTGATATTTTCAGCTTTTATGACAGTGTTCAGCTTTTTGTTTTCAGACCAGATTGCCAGGCTCTTAGGGGCACGCGGAGATCTTCTATCTCTTACATCTGATTATCTCCGGTACTATATTTTATTCGGAATCTTCTTCTGCATGGCTATGGTACTAGCAGCGTTTGTGCGGAATGACGGAAACCCGAAACTGGGACTGGCCGGTATGGCGGCCGGAGCTTTGAGCAATGTCTTTCTCGACTGGCTGTTTATCTTTGTCTTTCATATGGGAATCCACGGAGCGGCCGTCGCTTCCGGTCTCGGGCAGGTAATTTCCTGTATGATTATGCTTCCTCATTTTATTCATGGGAAAGGAAGGCTGAAGCTAAAGCTTCTTCCTATAGAAAAATATTACACTTCAGAGATCCTGAGACGGGGGATACCGGAACTGATCACTCAGATGAGCCAGCCGGTCACCATCTTCTGCTATAATCTGATCGTCATACGTTATCTTGGAAACATCGGGGTATCTGCTTTTTCCGTAGTATGTTATCTTTTAACACTGGTCTTCTCCGTATTTATCGGCGTTTCTGACGGGATACAGCCGTTGATCAGCCGTTCCGCCGGAGAGGGAAAGAAAGAACTGGAACGCTGCTTCCTCAAAAAAGGTATCGCCGTAAACTTTCTTCTTGCTTTCCTCCTGTATGCCGTACTGCTCTTGTTTGGAGAACCGGTCATTCACATCTTTAACCGGGAACCGGCGCTGGTAAAGCTTGCCGGTGAGAGTTTATCTGTCTACGGAGTCTCCTTTTTGTTTGCGGCAGTCAATATGATCTTTACTACTTACCATCTGGCGTCCAAAAGGACATTCAAAGCCCTGACGATAGCCTCACTGAGAAGTTTCATCATAAATGTCGCATTTATCTTTCTCATGCCTGCAGTCTTTGGCAGGCAGGCCCTCTGGACCGGAATTATCGCAGCAGAATGTACAGTAACCTTCATCGCTGTTCTCATGATGAAAAAATCATCTGATTCTCATACCTGCAGTGCAGCGGCCGCAGAAAACTGAATTCCAACGAAACCTGTATTAGGACAAAAAAATCCATGGAACCTTTCGATTCCATGGATTTTAATTCATTTCTTATAAAATTCCGCCGATACTTAAGAATAACGGTGCGAATACTAAAGCTACGATCGTCATTAACTTGATCAAAATGTTGATTGACGGTCCTGATGTATCTTTGAAAGGATCACCTACAGTGTCACCGACAACAGCTGCTTTATGGGCATCGCTGCCTTTTCCTCCGTGATGTCCTTCTTCAATATACTTCTTCGCATTATCCCAGGCTCCTCCGGCATTTGCCATGAAGATCGCCATCATAACTCCAGATGCCAAAGATCCTACTAATAATCCTCCGAGAGCTTCCACTCCTAAGAGAACACCGATGATCAACGGGGCAATGATTGCCATAACACCCGGAAGAAGCATTTCTTTTAATGCTGCTGATGTAGAAATCTCAACACAGTTCTTATAGTCCGGTTTTCCTTTTCCTTCGAGGATTCCCGGAATCTCTTTGAACTGACGGCGTACTTCCACGATCATTTCGTTTGCTGTCTTACCAACAGACTGCATGGTGAACGCTGAGAACAAGAACGGAAGCATTCCTCCGATCAACACACCTACGATTACTTTCGGATCCAGACAGTTGATTGTTGCCAGGTCAACAGCCTGTGAATAAGCAGAGAACAGAGCCAATGCGGTTAATGCTGCTGAACCGATGGCGAATCCTTTACCCATAGCCGCTGTTGTATTACCTACTGCATCAAGTTTATCTGTGATCTTACGCACAGATTCGTCTAACTCAGCCATCTCTGCGATACCGCCGGCATTATCCGCAATCGGTCCGTAAGCATCAACTGCTACGGTAATACCTGTTGTGGAAAGCATACCTACCGCCGCGAGAGCGATTCCATATAAACCTGCAAACTGATATGCAACGATAACCGCGATACTGATGAAGATAATCGGGAATGCTGTGGATTCCATTCCCACTGCAAGTCCTGAAATAATCGTTGTCGCAGATCCTGTCTCAGACTGATCAGCGATCTTCTTAACTGCGCCGTAGTCACTGGATGTGTAGAACTCAGTTAATTTACCGATAATATTACCAACCAGGACACCGCCAAGGATTGCCCAGAAAGTATCCAGGTTTCCGAAGAACTGACGGCTTAAGAAGAATGCCGCAATCAAAACGATGACACTTGAGAAGTATGTACCTCCGTCCAGTGCCCTGTGCGGATTCTGGCTCTTCGTATTTACTACAAAAATAACACCGAGAATAGATGCCGCAATTCCGATCGCTGCAAGTACCAGCGGGTACACAGCCCCTTTTACGCTGAACGCTACAACACCGATGGTAATGGCAGATACGATAGATCCGACATAGGATTCATATAAGTCGGCACCCATTCCTGCTACGTCACCTACGTTGTCACCCACGTTGTCGGCGATAACTGCCGGGTTTCTCGGATCATCTTCCGGGATACCTGCTTCTACTTTACCTACAAGGTCAGCTCCGACGTCAGCGGCTTTTGTATAAATACCACCGCCTACACGGCCGAACAATGCCACAGAGGATGCTCCCAAACTGAATCCTGTCAGTACGCTGACATCTCCAGTCACCTTGTAAACCATAGTAACACCGAACAGTCCAAGACCTACCACAGTAAGTCCCATAACGGCACCGCCGGAAAACGCGATGGATAAAGCTTTGCTCATCCCGCCTGATCTTGCTGCCTCTGCAGTCCTTACGTTTGCTTTTGTTGCTGTATGCATCCCGATAAATCCTGCAAGAGCAGAAAAACATGCTCCCACTAAAAAGCATACTGCTGATACCCAGCTCTGAATTCCAAGGCCGATCAATACAAATACTACAATACAAAATACTACAAGCAGCTTGTATTCTGCCCTTAGAAATGCATGGGCTCCTTCGTTGATCGCTCCGGCGATTTCTTTCATCTGGTCATTTCCTTCATCCGCACCTTTTACTTTCGTCATCAGTGCAAATGCAACAACCAGAGATAAGATTCCGGCTGCAATCGCAATGTACATTTCCATTGTCCAATCTCCTTTCATTTCCTCATAATATATGAATTTGAGTTTATGACTTTTAGTCACGTTTTAATATTATACCAAAGTCATTTCAAGAATACAATATTTCAATTAAAAAAAGACTGGAAGAGAGGCTCCTCTTCCAGACGTAACATTTATTTGATTTCCACAATCCATCCATGGGTATCTTCGATTTTGCCCAGCTGGATTCCGCTCACAGTGTCATAGAGTTTGTGGCTTAATTCGCCGATTCCTCCGTCTTTTACCTGCATGATCTCATCTCCCCAGCGCAGTTTGCCAACCGGTGAGATGACGGCCGCGGTTCCGGTTCCCCAAACTTCTTCCAAAATTCCTGCTTTGTGGGCTTCATAGATCTCATCTATGGAAATCCGCTTTTCTTCTACCTCATATCCCCACTCTTTGCAGAGCTGTATCACTGAGTCTCTGGTAATACCCGGCAGAATACTTCCGTTTAGTTTCGGAGTCACTACCTTGCCGCCGATCTTGAAGAAGATATTCATAGCTCCTACTTCTTCTATATATTTTCTTTCCACTCCGTCCAGCCAAAGTACCTGGGAATATCCTTCATCATGTGCTTTCACCTGGGATAAAATGCTGGCCGCATAATTGCCCCCGGTCTTGGCTTCTCCGATTCCTCCGCGTACAGCTCTTACGTAGTCATCTTCGATCCAGATGCTGACAGGGTCCAATCCTTCCGGATAGTAAGGTCCTACCGGTGACAGAATGATAATGAACTGATAGTATCTGGAAGTCTTCAGGCCCAAAAACGGATCTGTACCGATAATAAACGGACGGATGTATAAAGAATGGTCCGGTTCACTCGGAATCCAGTCCTTGTCCAGCGCAACTAACTGCTCAATCGCCTGGATGTAGTCTTCTTCCGGGATTTTCGGAATACACAGCCTGTCAGATGAACGGTTAGATCTCTTTGCGTTCATGTCCGGGCGGAATAAATTCACGTTTCCGTTTTCTGAATTATATGCCTTCAGCCCTTCAAAAACACCCTGTCCGTAATGAAAGATCGTTGCAGCCGGAGACAATGTGAGATCAGCATAGGGAACGATGCGCGGATCATACCATCCCTTTTCCTCATCATAGTCCATCACAAACATGTGATCTGTAAAAATGGTCCCAAACAGAAGCGGATCATCTTTTCCCGGTTTTTCTTTCGGACACTGTGTCTTTTCAACTTTGATATCTAACATGTTATCTCTTCCTTCCTGTTATATGTAGTTTTTCATTAAGTTTTATTATGAAACTTTTTGAATCTTCTGTCAATCGTCATTCCGTCTCTGATACTTCAAAAATACATATTCAAGGTCAAAATAAGTCTGTTCTTCACTTTCTTTTACAATCTCCCACTCTTTTCGTGCGTCAAGATCCGGAAAATAGGTGTCTGCATCATATGCATAGTCGAGTCTGGTAACATAGGCCGTATCACAGTAAGGAAGCATCATCCGGTATATACTCTCGCCCCCGATGATAAAGATATCTTCATCCGCATATTGTTTAAGTTCTTCAAACAATTCTTCCCGGCTGTGGACCACAATGGCTCCCCGGCCGTCGTAATCCTGATCTGTCGTCAGGACGATGTTCGTCCTCTTTGGAAGAGGCATGCCGTTTGGAAAACTCTCCAATGTCTTTCTTCCCATCACTACGACTTTTCCTGTCGTCGTCTGCCGGAACATCTTCATGTCATTTGGGATATGAACTAAAAGCTGGTTTTCCCTGCCGATCCCCCAGTTTTTGTCCGCATTCACAATCAAATTCATATTTCTCTCCTATATGGCAATGGGGATATCCTTAATCTGCTCCCCTGCTTTGTAATCTTCTATCTTAAAGTCATCCAGAGTAAACTCATAAAAGTCTTTCACATCGGGATTCATGGAAAACTTCGGTGCATCATAAACCGGGCGCTTAATCAGTTCCTCTATGATCGGAATGTGCCGGTCGTAGATGTGTGCGTCAGCGATCACATGGACAAACTCTCCCGGCTCCATGCCGCACACCTGTGCCAGCATATAAAGCAGAACCGAGTACTGGACTACATTCCAGTTATTCGCCGCCAGAATGTCCTGAGATCTTTGATTTAGGATGCCGTTCAGGACAAGCTTTTCATGGCCCGGTTTCTTGGTCACGTTAAATGTCATGCTGTAAGCACACGGATAAAGGTTCATCTCATGCAGGTCCTGATGAACGTAAATATTCGTCATGATCCTGCGGCTGTATGGATTGTTCTTTAAGTCGTAGATCACCCTGTCTACCTGATCCATCATGCCTTCCGCATACTGATGCTTTACCCTCATCTGATAGCCGTATGCCTTACCGATGGATCCGTCTTCGTCTGCCCATTCATCCCACACATGACTCTTCAAATCATGGATATTGTTTGACTTCCTCTGCCAGATCCAGAGCAGTTCGTCTACAGCAGACTTGACAAATGTCTTCCTCAGTGTCAGCGCCGGAAACTCCTTTGACAGGTCATAACGGTTCACAACGCCAAACTGCTTGATCGTATAAGCCGGTGTGCCGTCCGGCCATTTGGGCCTGACCTTTTCTCCCTCTGTGCTGGTTCCATTTTCTAAAATATCTCTGCACATGTTGATGAACAGAGTATCTGCGTAACTCATGATTCTTTTCCCTCTCTTTCTCTTCTGTCAAGTTCTTCTTTTATCTGTTCTTCTTCCTTCTCACTGTTGATCGTCAGCATCTCGATCCTTCGCTGGAAGAATGCAATCTTCCGGTCAAAGATCCCCAGCTTATATAGATTATACACAAAGATGCCCAGAATTAAAGCAAGAAGCATGCCTCCAATGCCCGAGAGCTTTAAACCGATATAAATCAAAAACAAAGTGGCAAGGGGTGAAATCCCCATACTGTCTCCCATCATCTTAGGCTGAAGCACCTGTTTGGTCACAAGACAGATCACATAGATGATCAGCAGTATAATGGCGGTCTTAATATCTCCTGTGAGGATCTTGTAGAGTGCCCAAGGGATGATCGCCGTCCCGGTCCCAAGAATCGGCAGCACATCAAGAATCGCGATCACAACGGCCAGGAAAAATGCATAGCTGATCCCCGCAAGGATAAAGCCGATCCAGAGAATCGCAACTATAATGACCATGATCTTTACCTGTGCCCAGCAGTAGCTTGCCAAAACTCCGAGTGTATTGTGGTAAAAGATACCGATCTTATGACGGACCATCTTTGGAACGTGCTTTTCATATCCCTGCACAATCTTATCCTTATCCACGATAAACAAATATGAGGCAAAGAACATAACCACCGTTCCGATAAATCCGCTGGTCATGCCTTTGGCCACATTGCCGGAATGTTCCATGCCGTAATTCCCGATGGCACTCACTGCCTTGTCCAGCACCTTGTCCGTGGAACCGAGCATCGTATCAAACTTTACTCCCATTCCATATGGCAGAGAATCCAGAAGGTGCACTGCCTGTTCTTTCAGATTCATCAGCTGTGTCTGGACCGTCTCCCTCAGATCCGGAAGATTGGCCGCAAATCCCACGATCTGGGCGGCCAGCTGGCTGACAATAAATGAGATCAGTGCGATCAGGCCTGCAATCACCGCAATAATGATCAGTGCCGAGCCGAATCTCTTCGGAAGACTGATCTTGTCTTCCAAAAACGCAATCACCGGATGGGCCAGCATCGCCACAATCCAAGCAGCCACAAAGGGCCATAAGAATCCGATGCACTTAGGCAGGACAAAGATCAGAAGAAAGGCCCCTCCCGCGATCACTATAAGTTCCATGAATATTTCCAGATATATTTCCCAACGTCTCATCTTTCATCACCCCAGCTTTTTAATTATTTACATTATAAAGTAACGTTCTCCGGATGACAAGGTCACAGTCCCTCCGGATGTAAAATTCACACTTTCGACATAAATACATTCTGCCCTTTTTCATAATAGTAAATCCGGTCAGACAATATCTCACCGTCATCCACCACGGTACGGTTTACTTCTTTCACCAGTTCCGAGAGGGCCGCAGGATCACTTCCTTCCTTTTCAGGCACAAGCAGAACCTCATGGATACTGCTGGGAAGAATATAAAATCCACCTTTAATCTGATCGGAAAAACTGTCGAGAATTCCTTCATAGAGGACAGTTCCCGCACCATTGAGTCCCTCTTCATTGGTCAGGACAAACAGCTCTCCTGCCGCATCCATCTGAGGAAATAACTCCTCCATAGGCCGGAGCAGGGGCGGAAAAACTCTCTTTGTATTTGCTTTTGCATCTTTCATGAGCTGATCCTTTGTGATGCCCCATAAGTCAAGATCCTGATTGCGGATCAGAGCACTGGCCATCCCATTCTTGTCATGGTGGGCAAACCACCGGTAAGTCACGGCCAGATCCTCGATTCTCTCACAGGGACAGTCCTTTAACTGTTCTTTGTTCTTCTCATAATTTACAAGACGGAAAAATAGCAGATCCCTCATGTGGCTGTAATCCCTGTAAAGGGAAGCATCGATCGGACTGTCTGCCCTGCTGTCCTCATAGACCGCACCTATCCTGCATAGGATCTCTCCCAGGTCTGCTCCCTCCCGGTAGTCCTCATAATAGGAATCTAAATAAATGATAGGCTGGCAGACTTCTTCTCCTTTTCCGATACAGAGGCCGTTTAAACTGATGTTATTGTTCTTTGTCACCTGCCGGATGGAGGCCTGCTTTTCCTCCGGGTCCTTCACATACTCCAGTATGTGTTCTTCTACATAAGTTAAAAACTCTGGTCTGGTCAACATAACCGTCTCCTTCCTTGCTGAAACGGAAGTCTACGTCATACCCCTCCTCGTATATTCCATATTTTAGAAATAATTACATTATTATCTTAACTCAAAGTTTTTAAAAAAGCAAGCAGTACCGGGAAATTTTCCGTGACCTGCCTGCTTTATCCTATGGCCTTATTTGTTTTTTCAAAAACTTCACCAGAGTCTGCATCTCATCATCTGTGCCGATCGTAATTCTTAAATAATTATGAATTCTGGGCTTGTCAAAATATCGGACATATATTTTTTCTCTCTTTGCTGCTTCGAATAATTCTTTGGCCGGAATAGATTCGTGTGATGCAAAGACAAAATTTGCCTTGGAATCCGCAAATGCAAATCCCAGATTTCTAAGTTCCTCCTGAAACCATTCTCTGGTATTTATAATCTTTTCTCTTGTCTTTTGGAAATATTTTTCATCCTCGATCGCCGCCTTCCCCATAACAATGGCCGGCTCGTTCATCGTGTAAGAATTAAAGGAATACTTCACATCGTTCATAGCCTTGATCAGCTCTTTATTTCCCATGGCATATCCTATCCTGAGCCCCGCGAGAGAGCGGGATTTAGAGTATGTCTGTACGACCAGCAGATTATCATATTCAGGGATAAGGCTTCTCGCGCTCTCACCCCCAAAGTCGATGTAAGCCTCGTCCACGATCACAAGAACATCTCTGTTATGATCTAAAATATCCCTGACTGTCTCCAATTCTAAAAGAGCCCCTGTCGGCGCATTGGGATTCGGAAAGATCACTCCCCCGTTTTCTCCGTAATAATCTCCGGCATGTATGCCGAACTCTTCATCCAATGCTTTGGTCTCATACGGGATCTGAAACAGACTGGCCCAGACATCATAAAAAGAATAGGTAATGTCCGGGAAAAACACCGGCTTTCCGGAATTAAAAAACGTCAGAAAAGCGATGGCTAAAACGTCATCTGAGCCGACTCCGACGAAGACTTCGTCCCGATTCAGACCGTAGTAGGAACTGATCGCTTCTGTGAGATCCGCCGCTGCCGGGTCCGGATATTTTCTCAGATGTTTAATATGGTTTATCGCTTCTAAAACTTTCGGAGAAGGAGGATATGGATTCTCATTGGTATTCAGCTTGATCACACCGTCCTCTTTCGGCTGTTCTCCCGGGGTATACGGGACTACATTTCTTATATTATCTCTCCAAGATTTCATTTTAATTCTCCTTGTATTCATCGATCAGTTTCTGAAACAGGGGCAGCGCCTTCTCAATCCTTTCCGTAGGTACACAGTAGGAAATCCGCACATAACCCGGACATCCAAAGCTGTCCCCCGGAACCATCAGCAGGTCATACTTCTTTGCCCGCTCACAAAATGCGTTGGCGTCCGGTTCCAAAGCCTTGGGGAACAGGTAAAATGCCCCTCCCGGCTCCACACACTCGTAGCCCATATCCGTCAAGGCATTATAAAATAAGTCTTTGTTTGCCTGATATACGGACAGGTCTGCCGTGAGATCAGCACAGTCGCCGACTACCTTCTGATATAAAGCAGGCACACTCACATAAGAAAGCAGCCTTCCTGAAGCGATAAACACGGGCAGAAGATCCGCATAATCTTCCGCCTTACACGGTGCGATGATATAGCCGATCCTCTCTCCGGGAATAGAAAGAGATTTGCTGAAAGAATAACAGACTAATGTGTTATCATAATATTTCGGAACGTGGGGAAGTTCTATTCCGTCATAGACGATCTCCCTGTATGGTTCGTCGGATATGATATAAATGCTGTGGCCTGTCTCTTTCTGCTTCTCTGTGAGAAGCTCCGCAAGCCTCTGAATCGTCTCCCTGGAATAAACGGCTCCGGAAGGATTGTTCGGAGAATTGATCAGCACAGCCTTCGTGTGTACATTGATGGCAGACTTAAGCCTTTCAAAATCAATCTGGAATGTCTCAGTCTCAGCCGGAATCACGGTGAGCTTACATCCGGCTCCCTCGGCATATACCTGATATTCAGGGAAATAAGGCGCAAAGGTGATAATCTCATCCTCCGGCCCGTCCACCAGACTTTTAAAACAAATGCCCACAGCCGCCGCAGCGCCAATCGTCATGAAAATATTATCCGCGCTGTAAGCCGTGTCAAACCTTTTGTTCAATGACTTTGCCACTGCATCCCTTACCTCAAATATGCCCGCATTGCTTGTATATCCATGGACTGCCACCGGATCGCCGTTCTCTATGTACTTCATAGCCGTCTCATCCACTTCCTTCGGGGCAGGAACCGATGGGTTTCCTATACTGAAGTCAAATACATTTTCAGCCCCCACTTCTTTGGCCCTCTCCATGCCGAATTCAAAAATATCCCGGATCACGGAGTGCTGCTTCGATAACTCTATTACTTTTTTTGATAACATAAATCCCACTCTTTCTTTCGTATGTTCACAAAAAGGCAGTACGCATCATCAGCCGTACCGCCTTTGGTTTCAAACAATATTTAACCGATCACGTCGCTCATATCATACATACCGGCCGGTTTGCCCGCAAGGTAGATAGCCGCGCTGACTGCCCCTTTTCCAAAGATTGCTTTGGAGTAGGCCGTGTGATGAAATTCAATGACTTCATCCTGTCCGGCAAAGATCACATCGTGCTGTCCGACTATGGTCCCTCCGCGGACCGCCGAAATGCCGATCTCTTTTTTCGGACGCCTGATCCTTCTCTGACTCCGGTCATAAACATACTCGTACTCGTTGTGAAGCGCTTCATTGACTGCGTCTGCCAGCGCAAGGGCAGTTCCTGACGGTGCGTCTACTTTCAGTTTATGGTGCTTCTCTACGATATCAATATCAAAATCCGCATCTGCCAGCACCTTTGCTGCCGTATTCACAAGCTTTAATAAAACATTAACCCCAAGAGACATGTTGGCAGACCTTAAAATTGCGGTCTTTTTGCTTGTCTCCTCGACTTTTTTTAACTGTTCTTCACTCAGACCCGTCGTACATAAGACAAGCGGTATCTGCTTTTCAGCCACATAGCTTAACAGCCGGTCCGTGGCTTTGGAGGAGGAAAAATCAATGATTACATCGACATCCACATTGCAGTCTTCCAGATTTTTAAATACCGGATACGGATTGTGTCCGTCGTCTTTAAAGTCTATTCCCGCCGCCATGACCGCACTTTCGGATTCTTCGATGATCCCGCTGATCACCTGTCCCATAGCACCGTTGCAGCCGTGCATCATTACTTTTATCATTTGTGCCGCTCCTTAAAGAATTCCTACATTTTTCATAGATTCGATGAGTTCCTGTGCGTGATCTTCTTCCATCTCTGTAAGAGGCCTTCTCACTGCGTTGGCTCCGAATCCCAGCTCTGCCATAGCTCTTTTTACAGGGATTGGGTTTACTTCACAGAACAGTTTATGGATCACGTCCATATACTTCATCTGAAGTTCCTGACTGCCCTTTACGTCTCCGTTTAAGAACTTCATGACCATATCATGGGTCTCCTGCGGTGCGATGTTGGACAAAACAGAGATCACACCTTTGCCTCCGAGAGATAAGACCGGAAGGATCTGGTCGTCATTTCCGGAATACATGTCAAGTTCTCCGTCTGTCAGATAGAGAGCATCCGCAACCTGTGAAAGATTGCCGCTGGCTTCCTTCATACCTACAATGTTCTCCACTGATTTGAAGATCTTTGCCGTCGTCTCAGGCTGAATGTTCACTCCGGTCCTTCCCGGGATATTATACATAATGATAGGAATGTTTACAGAATTACCTATGCTCGTGTAATACTCGACCAATCCTGCCTGTGTGGCTTTGTTATAGTATGGAGTTACAACTAAAAGCCCGTCGCTTCCGACTCTCTCCGACTCCCTGGCGAGATAAAGGGCTTCGTCTGTGCAATTAGCACCTGCCCCGGCAATGACCGGAACCCGTTTGTTGACACAGGAAACACATGCGGCAACGACCTCGATCTGCTCCTTGTGAGACATCGTAGAAGCTTCCCCTGTGGTCCCGCAGATGATGATGCTGTCGGTGCCGTGATTAATCTGATCGTCAATGACCCTCTCAAGCTGGTCATAGTCTACTGATAAGTCTTCTTTCATCGGCGTGATCAATGCAACGCCGGCTCCGGTAAATATAGCCATATACATTCCTCCTAATCTCTTATGTAATCTTATGATTCTTTAATTGTGTTAATGCAGTAGATGTCATCCACCCAGTCCTTCAAAGAATCAGGCAGTCTTCTTCCTGTCATGATGACTTCCAGTTCCTCGTCCCTTCCGGAGACCAGGGCCACCAGTTCCTCCTCAGAAAGAAGTCCAAGATCTAAAAGTCCGAGTACCTCATCAAGCACTAAGACATCGCACTGTCTGGTGTCAATGACCTTCTTCGTATAACAGAGGCCGTTGCCGATGAAATGCTCCTGCTCTTTCTTCTGTTCAGGTGTCAGATCCATATAGTGCTGTTCATACTTCTCAAAACTGAACAGCTGAATCTCTGGTTCCAGGCGTCTTATAAAGCTGATCTCCTCCGTGTCTTTTCCTTTCAGGAATTGAACAATAATGACTTGCTTCCCCTGTCCTGCTGCTTTGATGCAGTGGCCTAAGGCCGACGATGTCTTCCCTTTGCCCTGGCCGCAGTAAACTTCCACTCGTCCTTTCATCTTTTCACCTCAAAGAATCTTCCTTTAGTAATATCGCTTTATTATATCACCATTCCGGCAAAAAATCCATACTTTATCTATCGCGCTGATTTCCCTGTCATGTCCTGTAAAACAGGGAGTTTTACTCTTCTTCCGGGACCTTCATTTCCAGTTTGTTCACAGAAACTTCATATGCAGTCCTCTTTACGACTTCGAATTCACTGATCCGCTTCTGGTACTCACGGCTCTGAATCCTTCCCACAAGTTCAATCCTGGCGCCGATTTCTAAACTCCCCGCAAATCTGGCATTCCTTCCCCAGCAGATACAAGGGATATAATCGGATTTCCCGTAAGAACGGTTCACAGCCAGCAGGATGTCACAGATTTCTCTTCCGAGGGGTGTCATCCGGTAAACCGGCTGCTTACATATAAACCCGTCCAGCTGGATCTGGTTCGGCTTCACGTCTTCCATGGAATCGAGGAATTCCAAATCCCTTACGAAGACGGATAAAATCAAATGGTTATGGTTTTCTTCATGTTTGTTATACGACCGGAACTGACCGAAAGCCCTGAGATATTTGCCCCGGCAGTCCTTTGTTACGTCCACTAAACGTTCGGAAATCATCAATGGTATTTCATCAGTCGCTTCGCTTAACCTGTTTACTAAAAGTTTGACCATATAAAAACCTTCGCCAAAAATCTCATGGCTGTATTCAAAGGTGGATATAATCTCGCCCGCTACCTCCACTTGATTATTATTGATTCCTTTTTCTGTCATACTTTTTCTCCCTTCTTGTATCAATTCGTGTACTATACAGAGTATTCTAAATTGGCATCAATTAGAAGAAAAATCCTTCGACAAAATATTCGGAAGGTTTTGACATTATTGTTTCTTATACGCCTGTCTTTTTCTCATCGTAGGATCCAGAATCTTCTTTCGGATCCTGATATTTTCCGGGGTGATCTCCAGTAGTTCATCGGTGTCAATAAACTCTAAGGCCTGCTCCAGGCTTAAAATTTTAGGAGGTGAAAGCTTCAGTGAATCGTCAGAGCCTGATGCACGGGTATTGGTAAGCTTTTTCGTCCTGCACACGTTTACTTCAACATCCTCGGCCTTTCCGTTCTGGCCGATCACCATGCCGCTGTAAACCTTCTCTCCGGCTCCAACAAACAGCGTTCCTCTCTCCTGGGCCGCAAATAAGCCATAAGTTACCGTCTCCCCGGTTTCATAAGCGATCAGAGAACCCTGCTTGCGGTACTGAATGTCTCCCTTATAAGGTCCATAACCGTCGAATACTGTATTTAAAATGCCGTTTCCCTTGGTATCTGTCAAAAATTCTCCCCTGTATCCGATCAAACCTCTGGACGGAATAGAGAATTCAAGCCTTGAATAACCGCCTTTGGCAGAACTCATACCCTGAAGTTCACCCTTTCGCTGGCTTAATTTATCGATGACAGCTCCGGCAAACTCTTCCGGCACGTCAACTACGGCAATTTCCATCGGTTCCAGCTTTTTGCCTTTTTCATCTTCTTTATAGAGAACTTCCGCTTTGCTCACTGCAAACTCATACCCCTCACGGCGCATGTTCTCGATCAGTACGGATAAATGAAGTTCTCCGCGGCCGGATACCTTATAGCTGTCTGTGGTATCACTTTCTTCTACTCTTAAGCTGACATCTGTGTTCAGTTCACGGAACAGCCTGTCCCTTAAATGTCTGCTGGTCACATACTTGCCTTCCTGTCCGGCTAAAGGACTGTCATTGACCATAAACTGCATGGCAATGGTAGGCTCTGAAATTTTCTGGAATGGGATAGCTTCAGGCTCATCAAGATCACAAATCGTATCTCCGATGTGAATATCAGAAATCCCTGAGATGGCTACAATCGATCCGATCCCGGCTTCTTTCACATCCACTTTGTTAAGGCCTTCAAATTCATATAACTTGGTTATGCGAACTTTCTGCTGTTTTTCCTCTTCATGGGCGTTTACAACCATGTATTCCTGATTCACCTTGATAGAACCGTTGTCGACCTTACCGACTCCGATCCTTCCCACATATTCATTGTAGTCAATCGTACTGATCAGAACCTGGGTCGGTTTCTCCGGATCTCCCTCCGGCGCCTCGATATGTTCAATGATCGTATCAAACAGCGGCTTCATATCTTTCTTCTCATCGGAAAGATCGGCAACCGCATATCCGCCCTTTGCGGACGCGAAGACAAACGGACAGTCCAGCTGCTTATCGTCTGCGTCCAGTTCCATCAGTAATTCCAGCACTTCATCCACAACTTCATCCGGCCTTGCCTCCGGACGGTCTACTTTATTGACACAGACGATCACGGACAAATCCAGTTCCAGCGCTTTTTTCAATACAAACTTTGTCTGAGGCATAGGGCCTTCAAAGGCGTCTACTACAAGCACCACTCCATTTACCATCTTTAACACACGCTCTACTTCTCCGCCGAAGTCAGCATGTCCCGGTGTATCAATAATGTTGATCTTTACATCATTATAGCGCACGCCGGTATTCTTTGACAAAATCGTGATACCGCGTTCTCTCTCAATATCGTTAGAGTCCATGACTCTTTCTTCCACTTCCTGATTTTCACGGAAGGTACCGCTCTGTTTTAATAATTCATCCACCAATGTGGTCTTTCCATGATCTACATGGGCAATAATCGCAATATTTCTGATATCTTCTCTTACCATCTTATACTCACTTTCCTTTAAAAAACGTCAACTTTTGTAGTTTAGCACATACGGATATAAGATTCAAATATTACTCTCATTGTTTCCCAATGTATTTATCTCATTCATTCTTTATTTCGTTCCGAAAATGCGGTCGCCGGCATCGCCGAGTCCCGGCAGAATATATCCGTTCTCATTTAATCCCCTGTCGATCTCCCCACAGTAAATCTGAATGTCAGGATGTGCCTCTGACAGGCGTTTTACTCCTTCAGGCGCTGCTATAATAGAAACAAACTTTATCTGCTTACCGCCCTTTTTCTTTACAAACTGAACCGCCGCATCCGCAGATCCTCCGGTTGCAAGCATGGGATCTACGATCAGAATCATACGCTGGTCGATCCCTTCCGGCAGTTTGCAGTAATATTCTTTGGGTTCAAGCGTCTCTTCGTCTCTGTACATCCCCACATGTCCTACTTTGGCAGACGGCACCAAGGACAGAATCCCTCCGGTCATGCCAAGTCCTGCTCTGAGGATCGGGACCAGCGCAAGCTTCTTGCCTTTAATAATCGGTGCAGTGGTTGTCTCCATCGGTGTCTTGATCTCGATCTCTTCCATTTCCAGATCCCTGAGCACCTCGTAACCCATGAGCATAGAAATTTCTTCCACTAGCGCCCTGAATTCCTTAGTCTTGCACGTTTCATCCCTTAATTGGGAAATTTTATGTTTGATTAACGGATGGCTAAAAACAGTTACATTTTCGTTCATAACAGTTTCCTTTCTGTATCTTCTGTAGTTTCTGATAAAAATTTTATCACAAACAGACCCACATAGAAATCCTTTCTATTCTATTTCTATTATGGTATGATATTTTCACGAATATGCTAAGAAAGGAACCTGATCTTCATGAATCATTTTGAGTTGATCAACCGATTATATAAAGAACAAATTCTGCCGAGAGAAGATTTTATTCGCCTGATCGAACACAGGACAGCGGAGGATGCCAATTATCTTGCATCCCTGGCCCGGAAAGAAGCTCAGAAAATATACGGCACCGGAGTCTTTCCAAGAGGGCTCATTGAATTTACCAACTACTGCAAAAATGACTGTTTATACTGCGGCATCCGCCGTTCCAACCCAAATGTCAGCCGTTACCGTCTGACCGTGGAACAGATCCTCTCTGCATGTGAGAGCGGATATGAGCTTGGATACCGGAGTTTTGTCCTTCAGGGAGGAGAAGATCCTTATTTTCATGATGAGCGTATGGTTTCTATTGTCTCCGCCATGCGCAAAGCCTATCCAGACTGTGCCATCACTCTGTCTCTCGGGGAACGCTCTCTGGAAAGCTATCAGGCTCTTTATGAGGCAGGGGCCAACCGCTATCTTCTGCGCCATGAGACGGCCACTGAGGAACACTATCAAAAGCTTCATCCAGAAGTGATGTCCCTGGCCCACCGCAAGCAGTGCCTGTGGGACTTAAAAAAAGCCGGCTTCCATGTCGGTACCGGATTTATGGTAGGCGCCCCCGGACAGACAGCTGCCCACCTGGCCGAAGATCTTCTGTTTATCAAAGATCTGAATCCTAAAATGGTAGGGATCGGGCCGTTCATTCCTCATCACGATACACCTTTTAAGGATGAGCCTTCCGGCACAGCGGACCTCACTACTTACATGATCAGCATCCTGCGCCTGATGAACCACCATCTGCTGCTTCCTTCCACCACGGCACTTGGAACGATCGATCCAAACGGCCGTGAAAAAGGAATCCTGGCCGGCGCCAATGTGGTCATGCCGAACCTCTCCCCGATTGATGTCAGAAAAGATTATGCTCTTTATGACAACAAGATCTGCACCGGAGATGAGGCTGCCGAATGTGTAGGCTGTCTCGGGCGCAGGATGGAGAGCATCGGTTATCACCTGGAATTCAGCCGCGGTGATTACCGGGAATAAAATCTGTCTATATTAGTGAAGCCGGGGATGCGTGTATATCCCCGGCTGTTTTTATTTACCTTTTTGTACTTTTGTTTCTTCTATTTTCTTTTGAACCGGTTCTGGCTTGGGAATCTCAATTCCCTTTAAGCTTTCTGCCTGAAGCTTTATCTCCTGTGTCCTAACAGATGTAAAACTGTCAGACGGCAGCGGCTTCTGATTCAGCAAAAAAATTCCTACGGCTGTTCCATCTGTTCCAGCAGATTTTTAATGTGCTCCACCTTTTCGTCGCCGATACTGGTTTCCTTCTGTTTCCGGACAGCTTTGAGACAGCAGTGGTAATCCACTGATCTGAGCCATGCACAAAAAGCCATATCGTCTTTCAGCAAAGGAAGAAAACAGAAGACCTCCAGATAGATCGCCTGCACGATGTCTTTAACTTCACTCTGATAATACAAAAATTTGAGACAAAAACCCTCATCATCTCATGCGTATGGTGATAGAGATACTCGAAGGCCTGTTCGTCCCTGCCTTTTGCCCTCTCTACATAAGGGCACAGCTTTTCATAAATATTATCTCTCTCCATCTTATCACTCCTATGTGTTCTGCTTGTTACTATAAATTAATTATTTCCGAAACATAATAAAAAACTGGAAATAAGACTGCAGCCATGAAGTTTCTTTTATAGTACCGACTCTAACGGATTCTTAAAAAAGCCTGATAAACATCCACGGCTCCAAATCCCCATTCCCTGTTTGGATAATTTCGGTCCGGATCTCTCCTGGCTCCGCGGATCAGATAATTCTTCAGTCTCAGTGTATTCATGATCAAGTCATTTTCTTTGACCTGGCCCCACTCCAGCAGCAGTGCCGCAAGACCGGCGACCACTGACCCTGAAATACTGGCGCCCGTCTTCATCCCAAACCGATTCCTGGGAAGGACTCCGATCACATTGACACCCGGCGCCGCAAAATCCGGCTGTATGGTCATGGTCCTGGGATATCCTCTTCCGCTTTCGATAAAAAAGCTGTTATTACTCTGATTATAAGTGGAAGGGGTAATGACCGGTGCCGCGTTCCCCGGTGCAGTGAGTGTATTATATGGTGTAGATTCTAAGAAATAGGTCTCATCGGTGATAAAATTCCGGATGGGAAGCCACATGTCAAACTCCCTGCTCCCCACATTTTCGTCTGTCACATGAACCTTCCAGACTCCCTCTGCTGGGGCACGGAATCTCATACGGATAAAAGGAGAACCTGTGGATACGTCAATGGTAAAATAATCTACGATGAGACTCGTCTGTTCCAGCAGAAATGTGATATTCCTTCTGCCCCTATAGCCTCCTGATATTACACCGGTCCTCTGGCCCGAAGGCGATTCGATGTCCACAAAAAACTGGTTTGGCTGAAAGCCCCAAAGTTCCGCCGTAAATCCGTATTCCCCCGGCCCCACCTTTATTTCCACCACAACTTCTCCGTCCGAGAGTGCACCCGCATAGTGATGTTTGGCCTGCCCTTCATTTCCCCCGGTCACAATAATCGCAATTCCCGGCTGGTATGCCAGGGCTGAAATCTGCCTGGCCAGCGGTGAAGTTCCGGTGTGGGAGGAAAGATTGGTCCCAAGTCCCAGATAAATCACAACCGGCATATTAAGTTCATCTGCCTTCTCCAGAACATAGCGGATCGCCAGCATGATATCCGGTTCTGCATAGACTTCCTTTGAAGGATCAATACAGTAATATTCTTTCAGATAGCTTTTTGCCTGTTTCAGTTTTACCACCACCAGTTCGGACCCCGGCGCGATCCCTGAAAAATTCTCTTCCTGTACTTCATTTCCCGCGATCATGCCTGCAAGAAAAGTTCCATGTCCCGATGTATCCTGGCTCGGAACAATCTCCAGGGGATTTTCTGCCTGCAGCGCCTCATCTATCTGCTCTTTTGTGTATTCCGTCCCATATCCATAAGGCATCGGAGGATCTTCTCCCTGTATCGTCTGATCCCATATATATTGAATCTTTGTAGTCTGGTTTCCAAGCTGGAACACAGTATTCGTATAATCGATCCCTGTATCTATGACTGCCGCCAGAACTCCCTGTCCTGTAAGATCAAGCCCCGACCGCCGCACCTGTGCCGCCCCGGTCTCCTCCAGAACCTGCATATCCATAAGACCATAGCACCTGGGAATTGCATTTCCTGAAAAATTGGAGACAGGGGAAGCAGCCGCCTGCTGCTCATCTACATAGACAATCGCATATTGAAAATTCACCTGAGTAATGCAGTCTGAATGATAAAAGTCCCGAAGTTCATTCGGACTGGTCCTGAATCCGGAAATAAAATCGCGGTAATTTTCATTGACTGCCGCCCCAATACAATCATCCGGCATAAAATTCTCCAAAAAATAATCTTGCTTAATAAGTATGAAACATCTATTTAAATTATGAATTTTTCTCTGTAAGATGATTTTGTGTAAATTATGAATTTTTCTCTGTAAGATGATTTTGTGCAGTTTCCACATAATACCTGCTGCTTTCCCTGATATCCCGGATTTCTTCTTCTGTCACCGGACGGACCACCTTTGCGGGACGTCCGAACGCAAGACTTCCGTCCGGGATTACGGTTCCTTCCGTCACAAGGCTTCCCGCCCCAATAAAACAATGTGTGCCTATTTGGGCTCCGTTCATGATGATGCTTCCCATGCCGATCATTGTCTCATCCCCAATGGTACACCCGTGCAGAATCGTGTTGTGTCCTACCGTCACCCGCTCCCCTACGAGGACCGGATGTCCTTCCTCCACATGGACCGTGCAGTTTTCCTGAATGTTAGTCTGGTTTCCGATCTTTATACGGCTTTCGTCGCCCCTGACCACAGAGGAGAACCAGACAGATACTCCGTCTCCCAATTCCACGTCTCCCAGCACTGCAGCCGTAGGTGCCTGATAATATGTCTTTTCCATAGCGTCTTCTCCTTAGATTCTTTCTGAAATTTCTCCTTTTCGGTATGCTGTCACGAGACAGCCCAGATCCTTAATGCTTTCCTTTATTCGTTTTCCGTTGTCCGTATCCCCGACCCGTTTCCTGCGGATCACCTTTTTCGACAGGACCGTATCTGAATGTATGTCTGTTTCTTCACGGATGACAAAATCCCTTGATTTAAACGGCTCATGGGCAACCAGTTTAATTCCGTAAGAATTAGAAACAAGAGTATAACCTGCAATTCCTGTTTTTTTCTGGTATGCCTTTGAAAAGCCTCCGTCAATGATAAACAGCTTTCCTTTGCATTTGATCGGACTTTCTCCGTCCTTGACAGCGACAGGCATATGGCCGTTGACGACATGTCCTTTCACGCCGTCGGCGTCAAATTCCTCCAGTATCTGATAGAGGACTGCCTCCTCCTCGATCAGCTGATAATAATAATCCTTTGTCTCCTTTTTCAAGACCGGATCATCCACAAAATAGCGCTCGAAGGTGGCCATCTTATCTTTCCCATACACCGGTGAATTTTCATTGGACCATATGTACCACATGATATCCTGGCCATATTTTTTCTTCGGCGAATTTTCCTGCTCAAAATATCCCTGGCGGGCGTGGTGTTCCAGCACATCGTAGAGGGCCTTCCCCGCATATTTCTTTCCGTTGATCTTCACCTGACGGAAACTTCCGTCTGCATTCAGCGGAACGCAGCCGTGGTAGAGAACCATGTCGTTATATGTAAGATACATGCTGCCTTTAGAAAAAAGAAACCGCACATGTTCCTGCAGATGAGCACAGTATTTGAACGAAGTGATCAGATGTTCCATCACATACTCTTCTTCTTTGGTCAGCCGGTACGGATCTTTTGGATCGATGGTTGGAAAATGAGTATCCTTTAACGGATATTTTTTTCCCCGGATGCAGATAGTGCCTTTTTCATAGTCGATTTTATCCAGAAGCAGACGCTCCTCCATGGCGAAATCCGGTCTTCTCCTGATCAGGCGTCCCTCCAGCTTAAATTGAATGACGGCAATGGCCTTGTGCATCTTTTTATTCAGGTCCAGCTCCCTGACATCCTCTTCCTGGACATCCCCCGAGATTGTAAACAGTTCACAGGGATCATCCTTGTAACAGTCCAGCGCAAACCTTGCCAGAGGGATGAGATTGATCCCGTATCCGTTTTCCAGGGTGTCGAGATTATTGTATCTGGCGCTGATCCTCACCACATTGGCAATACACGCCCCATGTCCGGACGCAGCCCCCATCCAGAGGATGTCGTGATTTCCCCACTGGATATCCAGAGAATGATAATCCATGAGACAGTCCATAATCCGGTGAGCTCCCGGTCCGCGGTCATAGATATCCCCGATCACATGGAGATGGTCGATGGTCAGCCGCTGGATCAGATGGCCCAGGGCCGCGATCAGTTCCCTGACCTGCCCGGTCTTTAAAATCGTCTCGATGATCTGGTCAAAATACTCGTCCTTGTCCAGCATTCCGTGTTCTGTGATCAATTCCTCCATAATGTACGCAAACACCGGAGGCATCGCTTTCCTCACTTTCGATCTCGTATACTTGCTTGCGGCCAACTTTGCCATGAGAATCAGCCGGATCAGCGTAGTCCGGTACCAGGAATCCAGCTCTTCTTCGGACAATTCCTCTTCCATCAGGTCCATCTTCTGCTCGGGGTAATAGATCACGGACGCCAGGTTCTTTTTCTCTTTGATACTTAAAATATTGCCGAACTGATCGTCGATCTTTCCCCTGATCGCCCCGGAACCGTTTCTCAATATGTGGCTGAATTTCTCGTACTCCCCATGCAGATCGGAAACGAAGTGCTCTGTTCCTTTGGGAAGGTTTAAAATCGCCTGCAGATTAATAATTTCCGCAGAAGCCGCCGAAATATTCGGGTACTGCTTGGACAGTTCTTTCAAATACTTAAAATCATTCATACACAATCCTCCATAAAGCTATTATATCATCTCCTCAGCAAAAATATTAGGCAAAAAGCCAGATCATATGATCCGGCTTTTTTTCTGTTATTGTCCCCGCAGTTCGATCACCGGCGTACCGTGATTTAAGATATAATCCCTGTTGATGATCACTCTTCCGATCGTGTCATCCTTGGGAATCTCAAACATGATATCCAGCATAAATTTCTCTATGATCGCCCTTAATGCGCGGGCACCAGTCTTCTTTTCCAGCGCTTTTTCCGCGATTGCTTCCAGCGCACTTTCGTCAAATATCAGCTCAACTTCATCCAGCTCCAGAAGCTTCTGGTACTGTTTTAAGATTGCATTTTTCGGCTCTTTTAAGATCCTTACCAGCATATCTTTTGACAATCCTTCCAGCGTAAATACCATCGGAAGTCTCCCTAAAAATTCCGGTATCATTCCGTACTCCCGCAGATCATCCACAGTGACTCTGGACAGAATATTCTCGTCTTTGTCAAATTTATCTTTCAGGTCCGCATGGAAGCCGATGGATGTCTGCTTCATGAGACGCTTTTTGATGATTTCATCCAGATCGGGGAAGGCTCCCCCGCAGATGAACAGAATGTTCTTTGTATTAATGGTCGTCATGGGCACCATAGCATTTTTGCTTGTTGCACCTACCGGCACTTCTACCTCCGCGCCCTCTAAAAGTTTTAACAGCCCCTGCTGCACGGACTCTCCGCTGACGTCACGGCTGTTGGTGTTCTGTTTCTTTGCGATCTTATCAATCTCATCGATAAAAATAATACCGTGCTCTGCCTCATCCACGTCATTGTCTGCCGCCTGTAGAAGCTTAGAGAGTACGCTCTCCACATCGTCTCCGATATAGCCGGCCTCCGTCAGAGAAGTGGCATCCGTGATGGCAAGCGGTACCTGAAGAAGCCTCGCCAGAGTCTTTACCAGATACGTCTTTCCGGAACCGGTAGGCCCGACCATGAGCATGTTGGATTTGTCGATCTCGATCTCTTCCATGGTGTTGGTCACCACCCGCTTATAGTGATTGTAGACCGCCACAGACATGACCTTTTTCGCATAGTCCTGTCCTATGACATATTCATCCAGCATAGCCTTGATCTTATGCGGTGCCGGAATATCTCTTAAATTCAGTTCCTTTTTTTCTTTCTTTTTCTTCTTTTTATCTTTCTTCTTCACTGCCTGCACAGGCGGTTCCTGCATATTTTCCATCAGACGGGACAGATCCATATTGTTCAGGTCCATGTTTGTGGCATCGATAAAGCTGAACTGTCCGTTTCCCATACTGTCCATCGTTCTCTGCATACAGTCTACGCAGATATGTATATCCTTGGGAAGTGTGATCATCTTTCCGGCAGCCGATTCCGGCCTGCGGCACAGATAGCAGTAGTGCTCCACATCATGAGGCTCGTCTTTCTCCTCATCAGTTTTTGCAGGCACTTCTTTTTCTTCTAATTCTGTTTCATTTATCTCTTCAGACATTATTTGTACCTCATTTCTTGTAGAAAATATCATACCAGCCGGTAAACTTCCCGGATGGCCTTAAGTCCTTTTATCATATCTTCTTTCTGCATTTTCGTAAAGCCTAAAATATACTGCTCCTTTTCGGGACCCCCATCTATATAATACATCGAAAGGGGATAAATCCTGACTCCCCGTTTCAGCAGTTCTTTTTCAAACCGCCTGGTATCCTGAATAGGAAAATCAACGCGCACATGAAGGCCTGCTCCGGCCCCGTAAACCGTGATCCGGCTGTCGATTTCCTTCAGCTTTTGAATCAGGAGATCGTGCTTTTCTTTATAAACATTTCTCATCCGGTTTAAGTGCCGTTCAAAATGCCCTTCCGACAAAAAAGAGGTGAGAACACTCTGGTCGATCCTGGATACCGCACAGGAAAAAATACCCGCAGTCTTTCTGTATGCAGACACAAGGCTTTTGGGCAGCACCATATAGCCGATCCGTATGGCCGGAGCGATCGCCTTAGAAAAAGTACCCATATAGATCACCTTGTCGCTCTCGTCGATGCCCTGGAGGGCCGGGATCGGTTTTCCATAGTACCGGAACTCACTGTCGTAATCATCCTCGATGATATACCGTTCTTTCTTTTCTCTGGCCCATTTGATCAGCCGGCTCCTTCTGCCGATGGGAAGGACCACACCGGTTGGATACTGGCGGGCAGGCGTCACATAGGCGAGATCCGCGCCGCTCTGCTCCAGCTGCGAAACCTTCAGGCCCTCCTCATCCATGTTTATGGGAAGTACCTGAAATCCAAGTTCCCGGACCGTCTGATAGGCGTTTAAATATGCCGGATTTTCCATGGCCATGGTCCGGCCTTTCCCCAAAGTAAGACTGAGAAGGAACAGCAGGTTTTCGATCCCCGCTCCAATGACAATCTGGCTGGTGCCCACATGGACGCCTCTGGACTGCCTGAGATAATACATGATAGCCCTCCTCAGTCCCAAATCTCCCTGATTTTCTCCCTTTTGGAACAGCTCACTGTTGTCGTTCATCATGACTTCTTTCAGAAGCCGTCTCCAAACATTATAGGGAAACAGGGACATGTCGACTCCCACAGGAGAAAAATCAAAGGGGATCGGCTCTTCCTCCTGCACTGGATCTTCTTCCTCTGTCTCCACAGGAATATTTAAAGATGCAAGATCTTCCACCTGACAGACAAAGTATCCGCACTTGGGCTTTGCCTCAATATATCCTTCTGCGGTCAGCTGACCGTAGGCCAGATCGATCGTATTTCGGCTCAGATCCATGTGCTTTGCCAGCCTCCTGGTGGACGGAAGCTTGGACCCGCAGGGCAGGGCCCCGCTCCGTATTTCATCCCGGATATAAGCATAAATCTGCCTGTAAAACGGTTCTTTTTTTGTGTGATCCAGTCCGATGGTAAGCATCTGTCCCTCCCGGCGGTTTTTCTAGTAATTCTTTACGGTGATTTTTTCAATGACAATGTCTTTTTTAGGTTTGTTCTCGGCCTTTGCATCTGACACAGTCTGAGTCTGGGCAATCTTGTCCAGAACATCGTATCCGTCATACAGCTGGCCGAATACCGTGTAGTCTCCGGTCAAAGACGGGTATCCTCCCTGCTCTTTAAAAAGATCCCTCTGAGCTTTTGTAAGTTCTATCGGAGAAGAATCCAGCATTTCATCTGTAACTTCCCTGTTCTGCACTACAAAAAACTGGCTTCCGTTGGTATCCGGACCTGCATTTGCCATACAGAGTGCTCCTCTCACCGGGATCAGCTTGTCAGAAGTCTCATTCTTGAACTCTTTTCCCCAGATGCTCTGTCCGCCTTTTCCTGTTCCCGTCGGATCGCCTCCCTGGATCATGAAGTCTTTGATGACCCTGTGAAAAATAATCCCGTCATAATATCCGTTGGATGCCAGCGTCAAAAAGTTTTTGACTGCCAGCGGGGAATCCTTGAGGAAAAACTTAAATTTCATTGTTCCGTAGCCCTTGACTTTCACAATGGCAACCGTCTCCCCTTTGGACGGGTCCCCGATCTGCACAGTCTTTTTGGCTCCGTTGATCTTGATCTCTTTATATTTGCTGAGCACCTTTGCCTCCGTCGATTTCTCGGCAGTCGTCTTTGCTTTTTCTGTTTTCTCCTGTTTTTTCTCAGTCTGGCACGCAGAAAGCGCTAATGTGCAGAGGAGCAGTCCCCCTGCGATCAGTTTCTTTTTCATTGATCTGTTCTCCTTTACTGTTCTCTGATTTTATCTGCCGGAAATACGATTCCGGTCTGCCTTCTGGCTTCGTCTATGATCTTCATTTCCATTACTGAAGCTTCCAGATGCGGATGGTCTGTCTGCCCCGTCTCGATCAGTTCTACAAAAACCTGTGCTTCGTAATTCATCGGGTTGGAACGGCTGTCACATTCAATGATCTCTTCACTGCCATCGTTATAAAGAATCTTGATCTCTCTTGGATTCGGGCACTCTGAGATGATCATGCAGCCATTCTCTCCCTGTATCTGGGTCGGAAGCTTGGAATTGGTGATCTTTGAATAAATAACCTCCGCCTGTTTATCCCCATAAGATGCGATGAGAGAACCTGCCCCGTCCACACCGTTGTTCAGGAATATGGCGTCTGCCAGTATTTTTTCCGGCATCCCGAATAATGACGCAAGAAAGTGCACGCAGTACACGCCGATGTCCATAATGGCTCCGTTGGAAAGTTCCGGCTTGAAAGCATTTTCAATAATCCCGTTTTTGAACTTGTCATAGCGGGAAGAATACTGGCAGTACTGGATCGTGGCACGGCGCACGGTGCCAATCTTGGAAAGATGTTCCTTCATCGCCCTGAATCCTGGTGTATGTACGGACTTCATAGCTTCCATAAACACGACCTGATTTTCCTTTGCCGCCTGGATCATCAATTCAAGTTCCGTCAAATTGGATGCCACCGGCTTTTCACATAACACGTGTTTTTTGTGGTTGAGCATCATCATCGTATGTTTGAAATGGCAGTAAGTAGGGCTTGCCACATAGACCGCATCGATCTCAGGGTCCTTTGCCAGTTCTTCATAATTATCATAAACTTTATCGACCCCGTATTTGGCCGCAAATTCTTTTCCCTTTTCCATCGTCCTTGAATAGACTGCTGAAAGCTCGATCCCTTCGACCTCCCGGATGCCTTCCAGGAGCCAGTCCGTGACAAAATTTGTTCCTATACATGCCAACCGTACCATAATTTCCTCCTTATACCTAAATGCAATTTAGCCTCTGGCACGCCGGGGCAAAAATGCGCCGGCGGTACCGGAGGCTTTCAGGACCGGAAGATAAATTCCCTTCTAGTCCGCTGTTTCAAACTGACTGTTGTAGAGGTTCGCATAGAAACCGCCTTTCGCAAGCAGTTCCTCGTGATTTCCCTGTTCTACGATGTCCCCGTGGTTCATGACGAGGATCATATCCGCATCCTTGATCGTAGAAAGACGATGCGCGATGACAAAACTGGTTCTTCCTTCCATCAGGTTATCCATTGCTTTCTGAATCCGCTCTTCCGTCCTTGTATCAACGGAGCTGGTGGCTTCATCTAAGATCAGGATCTTAGGGTCGGCCAGGATCGCTCTCGCAATGGTCAGAAGCTGTTTCTGTCCCTGGGAAATGTTATTGCTCTCCTCATTTATTATCATATCATAACCTTTCGGCTGTGTCTCGATAAAATGATGGGCAAAGGCAGCTCTTGCCGCTCCCTGGATCTCTTCTTCGCTGGCGTCCAGCTTTCCGTACCGGATATTGTCACGGACGGAAGCATTGTAAAGCCATGTATCCTGAAGAACCATTCCAAACATCTGCCGGATATCGCTTCTTTTAAAGTCTCTGACATCATAGCCGTCAATCTTGATCGATCCGCCGCTGACATCATAAAATCTCATCAAAAGTTTGATCATCGTCGTTTTTCCTGCGCCTGTCGGACCGACGATGGCAATCTTCTGTCCTTCTTTGACTTCCACGGAGAAATCGTTGATGACTCTCTGATTCTCATTATATCCAAAGGATACGTGTTCAAAAGTTACATTTCCGTCCAGCGAAGACACATCCACAGGATTCTCCTTCACTTCTTCTTCCTCCTCTTCTTCGAGGAATTCAAAGACACGCTCCGCGGAAGCCGCGGTCGTCTGCATCATGTTGCCGACCTGGGCCAGCTGGGTGATCGGCTGGGTAAAGTTTCTTACATACTGGATAAAGGACTGGATCTGCCCTACCTCAATGGTATTCTTGATTGCCAGAAATCCTCCCAGAATCGCAACGACCACATAGCCTAAGTTTCCCACAAACTGCATCAGAGGCATCATTGCCCCGGAGAAAAACTGAGATCTCCACGCAGAATTATATAATTTTCCGTTTACTTTTTCAAACTCTTCCACAACACTCTTTTCTTTATTGAATACTTTTACAATGTTGTGGCCGCTGTAAATTTCTTCTACCTGGCCGTTGACTTCCCCGAGCAGTGCCTGCTGCGCCTGGAAATAAGGCTGGGATTTTTTCATGATCGCACCGATCATCAGGAAGGATACCGGAAGGATCACGACCACGGCGACCGTCATCGGAACGCTGATCCTGATCATCATAACGAACACACCGATAATGGTAGCCACAGAAGTAATGATCTGTGTCATACTTTGATTCAGACTCTGTCCCAGAGTATCCACATCGTTGGTGATCCTTGAGAGCACCTCACCGAATGTTCTGCTCTCAAAATATTTCATCGGCATCCTGTGGATCTTTTCAGAAATATCTTTTCTCATCTGATATGTGGTGTTGTTGGACACATGGGTCATGATCAGTCCCTGAAGGAATGAAAATGCCGCAGATGTCAGATACAGTCCGAGAAGCGTCAGCAGTATGCCCCTTATCTTGGAAAAATCAATTCCGCCGGTTCCCTGGACTTTTTTCACCAGTCCGTTAAAAATTTCAGTTGTGGCATTTCCAAGTATGGTCGGTCCTACAATGTTAAATACCGTGCTGGCAATGGCAAACAAAATAACAAAAGCGATAGCGCCGTAGTAGCGTCTCATGTATTTTAACAGCTTCTTAATCGTTCCTTTGAAATCTTTTGCCTTCTCACCGCTGCCCTGCATCGGTCCATGCCCCATTCTCCTTGCCGGTCTTCTGTTCTGATTACTCATGTTCTGCCGCCTCCCCTCTAGCTTTTACAAAATCATCCTCAGACAACTGGGATTTTGCAATCTGTAAGTAGACCGGACATGACTCCAGCAGTTCTTCATGAGTGCCTGTGCCCACGACGCGGCCCTCATCTAAGACAACGATCTGGTCTGCGTGCAGGATCGTACTGATCCTCTGCGCAACGATCAGGGTCGTGCTTCCCTTCGTCTCTCTGGCCAGTGCCTGCCGAAGTGTCACATCCGTCTTATAATCAAGTGCGGAAAAGCTGTCGTCAAAAATGTAAATTTCCGGGTCCTTGGCAACTGCCCTGGCGATGGACAGCCTCTGTTTCTGTCCTCCGGATACATTAGACCCTCCCTGAGCGATCGGAGAATCATATGCCTCTTTCTTGTCTTCGATGAAATCTGCAGCCTGTGCAATCCTTGCCGCTTTCTTCACCTCTTCTTCGGATGCATCCTCTTTTCCGTAACGCAGGTTCGAGTCGATCGTTCCGGAAAACAGAACCCCCTTCTGGGGTACATAGCCCAGTTTATCTCTTAAATCCGACTGTTTTACCTCCCGGATATCTACTCCGTCAACGAGAATACTTCCCTCTGTCACATCAAAAAACCTCGGGATCAGATTGATCAGCGTGGACTTTCCGCTTCCGGTGCTTCCGATAAACGCCGTGGTCTTTCCGGAAGGCGCCGTAAAGCTGATGTCGTGGAGCATATCCTCCCCTGCATCGGGATATCGGAAAGAAACATGCTTAAATTCCACTTCTCCCTTTTTCTCATTCAGAAATTCTTTCGGCTGTTTCGGATCTTTGATCATGATCTCCATATCTAAAATTTCATTGACACGCTCTGCTGCCACCTGGGCTCTCGGCATCATGATGGAAACCATGGAGATGAAAAGGAATGACATGATGATCTGCATCGCATACTGAATGAACGCCATCAGATCTCCGACCTGCATCCTTCCCAGGTCAATGTTGTCTGCTCCCACATAGACGATCAGGACCGTCATGGCATTCATGATCAGCATCATGAGCGGCATCATAAACGTCATCGCCCTGTTGACGAACAGGTTGGTCTTCATCAGGTTCTTATTGGCCGTGTCAAACCGTTCTTTTTCGTGCTTTTCGGTGCTGAATGCACGGATGACGGGAAGCCCGGTCAGAATTTCCCTGGATACAAGGTTCAGCCGGTCGATCAGTTTCTGCAAAACCTTAAATTTCGGCATAGCCACAGTAAACAGGACTAAAATCACGGTCATGATCGCCACGACTCCAATGGCAATGGTCCATGTCATATCCACGTTGGTTTTCAGTACTTTATAGATACCTCCAAGCCCCATCAATGGTGCAAATACAACGATGCGGAACATCATGGTCACAAACATCTGGATCTGCTGGATATCGTTCGTACTCCTGGTGATCAGGGATGCCGTGGAAAACTTATCAAACTCTGAGTTCGTAAAATCCATTACCTTTTTAAAAATATGGTCACGGAGAATTCTGCTCAGCCTGGCTGCCAGTTTTGCGGATAATAAAACGACAGTTACGGCCACAGCCATAGCCAGCAGTGCAAGCCCTACCATAATGGCTCCGGTCTTCAACATGTAATTGGTCTGTATCTGGTCTAAGTCGAGCCCCATGGCTTTATATTCCGCTTTTACAAAAGAGATCGCGGCCTGGCTGATGATGCTTTCCGGCATGTCATCAATGCTCTTTCCCTTAAATTTCTGCGCCATTTTGGCATTTTCTTTGGTCTGGCCGCTTTGCTCCATCATTTTCATTTCCAGCATCAGCATCGGTTTTGAAAGGATTTTGTCTAAATCCTCCCTGTCCTTTTTACTGATGTCTTTTCTCACATAGAGACGGCCTTTTTTATAAGAGCTGTAATCAGAGTCTTTCACCTGTTTTTTCGTGTACAGCTCATAGGCATCCTTCACTTTTTCTGCATCTTTCGGCTTCATCATTCCCATGAGTGCCTGCATGGACTCTTCCCGGACGGCATCCGGCACTGCGTCCTCGATTCCGCCCTGCTGGATTCCTACATTGACAATATTGGACGTATACGTCGGGATCGTCAGTTCACAGCTGACCTGCACACACAAAAGCAAAACAATGCATGCGATCGGGATATATGCTTTTTTCAGATATCGGAATATTTTCAGCATGATGTCTCCTTTCTACGATTATTCCTTACATTTACAAGTTCCTATTTCCAAATCAACTAATTTATCAAGCCCCTCATAAAACTTTGTGAGCAGCCGAAACAGTTCTTCTTTTTCCTCTTCCGTGAAGGTCTTCATGACCTGATTTTTAACTTCGACGGTAGCTTCGGAAATTTTCTCATAGATCTGCCGTCCGTGTTCCGTGAGATACACGAGGCTTCTCCTCTGATCTTCCGGGTCCTGCTTCCTGATGACAAATTCTCTTTTTTCAAGCCTGCGGATCATGACATTGATCGTCGAAGGCTTAATGCCCAATCTATCTGCAATCTCCTTCTGAGTCACTCCTTCTTTCTTGTAAAGGCCGGTGATCAGCGGCATCTGCCCCGGATGCAGACCTGCCTCCTTTAGGTAAGCAAATCCGATTGCAAAATTTTTATGGTTGATCTTCAGAAGCAGGTGATAAATGCCGTCATCTTCATACATGATGACTCCTTTCTTAAACCTCAAAAAATATATTAGTTATCTAATCATTAGTTGACTAATGGTTATCATAGCACAGTGCAAATGGAAATACAAGAAAAGAATTGTGAAGATTCAGTGACGTTTTTTCGTCCCGAAAATCATTCTGAAAAAGGTCCTGATTTCTCTCCAGGCCTCTTTGCTCTCCGGCAGCATTCCCATAGCCAGCTGAAACACATGGAACATGTCGGGATAGACACTGTTTCTCACCGAAACACCGCTTTCCTTCACCTTTCTTGCCACTCTCAGTGTGTCGTCCAGCAAAACTTCCCTGCCGCCTGCCTGAAACAGCATCGGCGGAAATCCATGATAATCTCCGAACAGCGGGGAAATATACGGATTGCTGACATCCTCACTTCCCGGATACAGAGAATCGTAAAGCATCGTGACCTTTGATCTGCCGAACAGCGGGTCTCTTCCGTAATTATATTTGAGACTTTCTCCGCTCAGTGTAAGATCCGTCCACGGTGACATCAAAATAAAACCTGCCGGCATGGAAATTCCATGATCCTTCAGATATAAACCTAGAGCCAGCGCAAGTCCTCCCCCGGCAGAATCCCCCGCAATCACAATCTTTTCCGGCGGGAATCCCTTCTCCTCTGTCAGCCACCGGTAGGCTGAGACAGCGTCTTTAAGCGCCGCAGGAAACGGATGCTCCGGCACGACCCGGTAATCCGGTGACAGGACACTTCCTCCCCCGCTACAAATAGAGTACTGGAGGGCAGCTCTGCGGTATGCGTTTCTAAGAGTCCCGATATATCCGCCGCCGTGCAGCTGCAATACCGCCAGGTCATTTTTATCCTGATCCGGAGACAAAAATTCCATCTGAAAATTCTCATGTGCCAGTTTCTCGTTTGTATACCCTTTTGGGCACTTCCACCGGTATTCCTTCGGATTCTGATGTCCCATGCCGGTGGCATATGTCCTTCCTCTGGGTGTCGCTGTAAATCCTCTGATGCATTGAACGGCCATCTGTCCGCGCAAACTTGCTCGTTTCATAGTATGCTCCTTCTCTGATTAGGTGTGAAATCTTCTGGCCAGTTCATTTTTCCCTTGCTTGTTCCCTGCCGCTAAAATAACAAATACCGTCAGTACTGAAATTCCGCAGGATATCCATGCGATCAGCGGCTGTTCAAAGAGTCCGAACAGGTACATGATGACCGGTACCACACTCAAGACCGCTATAAAAATCAAGTACATCAGATAACTGTACCATGTCTTTCTGTTTACCAGTACCAGCACTACCACTGCCAGATCTGCCGTCAGGATCAGCCCCGGTATGACATAAGCCGCAGACCATCCCTCATATCCGATGACATAGTCAATGACAGATACCAGAATTCCTCCGCCGATGACCTCCACAACGATCTTTGCGGCCAGATTTCTCCTGTGTACAATGGAATAGGATACAGTCACCATTAGATATAAAATACTTGCAAGGACGATTGCCGACCAGAGAAATCCATTATATGTAATATAATTGATGATTCCCATAAGGACTGCAATCATACCGAGCAGGATGAAAAAAATATTTTTAATCCCGTAAAGCCTCATTCTTTCTTCTTCCGGATCAGGGTACATTCTCTCCCGCTTAACGGTTTTTCCGTCATCACTTAATACCCTGTTGCAGAGCGGGCACGTCACGGTCTCATCCAGGACTTCCACCTGGCAACTCTTACACCTTTTCATTGATTACCCCATTGCTTTCTATGGCTACTTTGATTCCTTCCTTCGCCAGATTCCTGAAAAAGGCTTTCTGCAGATAGCTTTCCTGGAAAACCGACGTAAATGTGATGACCGCCTGGTCCTTATAACTGAGCATGGCGCATTTCATCTCCTGTGTCTTGAAGACACCCATCATCACATGAAATTGCTCGATCTCATCCTCATATCCGGGAAGCACCCTGATCTGTCCCAGGTTGGACAGCGTAGTCGTCGCTGACTTGCTGGAACGCCTGAACTTATAACTGAGTCCGAGATTCTTCAAAACAAGCGGCAGAATCCGTATAAATGGGTTCTTTTCTGCTGAAACATTATAAGACAGTACCTCCTCGATCTTTTCCTTTTTAATCTTTTCGTCCATCTGCCGGCTGACTTCAGAGAGAATCTCCTGAAATGTATGATTCTCCCCCCTGGATAAAAATTCGATCAAGGTTACCGCATAAAAGTTGCTGGTCGTACTGGAGTCAAAAAAAGCCCTTAAATTGATCGGCAGATTGATTCCGATTGGATTTTTGTCCTGCTGCCTGTTCATGTATTCCTCATAGATACTGTATATTAATACAGCAGTCAGGTATTTGGTGACGCTGACCCCGCAGCTCCTGCAGGTTTTCTTCAGATCCTCAATACTTACATAACCGTGAATGACGCTGATAGCGCCTCCGTAAATCCTTCTTCCTTTGATCTGATAGGCTCTTTGCGTGCTGTAACCCTTTCCCTTTTTCTTTCGGTAATGCTTAAAGTAGCTGTCTTCCTGATCCAAAATACATTCTTCGCTGGGTGAATATTTTTTCACCTCTCCTTTGGACTCGTTCCTGAACAGGTCAATATAGCGGTAAGTGAGTTCCTTTAAAAATGTGATGGCTCCCATGCCGTCCGAGACAGCGTGAAATACTTCCAGATTGATCCTCCTTCTGTAATAAGAAACACGGAACAGAAACTTCCTCCTGCCATGGGGATCGATGTACCGGCAGGGATATTCGGTCTCATCCTCCACCTGGGGCCGGTTCTTATTTTCTTCAAAATAAAACCAGAAAAATCCCCTGCGAAGCCGCACCCGGAACACGTCAAACCACGGAAGAACATCTTCCAGCGCCTGCTGGAGCAGATCCGGACGCACCTCCTCTTTTAAAGTGGACGAGATACGGTAAACGTGGCTGATCTCCTTATTTGCGATCACCGGAAAAAGCTGGGCCGTATTGTCAAGCTTCCTCCATGTAATATGATCATCTCTCTTTTTCATAATTCTTACCTTCCTGAAAAGCAAAATCAAAAGAAAATTCTGTCTACAAACAAAAAGCTGCCAAACCTAATTGACAACTTTTCGGGTGTTATAAACAGTATTACAGCACAACCAGAGCACAGCATCTTTTGTTTGAAAGGCACCATCTCCAGCAAACATTACGTCCATTTTCTACATGATTGGAGTGAGACATTCTAAGAGCCGAACGGAAATCATGTAGAAAATGTCATGCATTTCTTCCGCAGCACTTTTTATATTTCTTTCCGCTTCCGCAGGGACACGGGTCATTTCTTCCGATCTTCTCGCCTTTTACAACTGTCGTGGATGATTTCTGTTCTTTATACAGCTCTTTTCTTCTCTCCTCTGACAGAATATCGTTCCACTGTTCCAGTTCATACAGCCATTCTGCACGGCAGGCAACCATATTGTAGTATAATTTTTCAAAGTCAATATCTAACGTTACTTCCGTATCTTCCTCCATCTCCTCGATCGGATTCGGAGTTTTCAGGCTGTCATTGATCCCGTCCAGAAAACCTACAAAAAACTGAAGTTCCGTCTCGTATTTTTCTGCCAGTTCTTTGACGGTTCCTTTTTCTACAAAGTCTTTATCTGATAATAACTTTACATAAATCTCTTTTTCGATCCCAAAATAAGAAAGCCAGAACTGCTGTCCTTCCTGTGTACGGTCGTCAAATTTATACGCATAGTCGCGCCATTCCTGAAGTAATCCCATGATTTATCCATCCTTTAACTGTTTTCATTGCTTTCGTGATACTTATGATACTATAACAAATTTAAAATATTTTTTCAATCTGTGTATAAAAAAAATTACAGGGGACATACTCTTAATGTCTAATCAACAGATTAGATTACTTATCCTCCCCTTGACGTGCAGGAGGCCTTGTGTTACAGGGCCTTCTGCATGTTTTTTTATTGTATCAGTTCTCTTCATTTCCCACAACGCCTGTAAAGTCTCCAAAACACATTGACATATATCTATATTTATCATACAGTAAATATAGATAATCATCTATGGGAGGTATCTGAATTGGAGATTAATGAAAAGAAGGTTTCCGCCGTCTTTAAAGCTTTTTGTGATGAAAACCGCATCAAAATTCTAAAACTTTTAGTTACTGGTGAAAAATGTGCCTGTGAGCTCAATGAAAAAATTAATGTTTCGCAGCCTACCATGTCCCATCACATGAAAATTTTGTGTGATTCCGGAGTTGTATCGGGCCGCAGAGAAGGCAAATGGACCTACTATTCCATTTCATCTGAAGGAATGTCCCTTGCCATTCGGACTTTGCATGAACTGACCGGCGAAAAAATATCGTAAAAATTTAATTGTAGTCTGGGCAATCCACAAAAGTGCCTGTAAGATTTTTATATACATTACATCGAAACATTTCTATTTATCTATATAAAAGAAAGGACGTTAATAACATGGAAACAATAAAATCAATGTGGGATTTCTTTCAGAACGAAATACTGGGAATGAATTGGCTGAACAAAATCATAAAAAATCTTTTAGAATCCCTTGGACTCGATACCTCATCCAGGGTCGGAAACAGTATGTTGTTCTTTCTATATGACACCGTAAAAATCATAGTGCTGCTGGGAATTTTGGTCCTCCTGATCTCTTACATCCAAAGTTACTTTCCGCCGGAAAGAACTAAACGAATTCTTGGAGGTTTACACGGTATCAGGGCAAACATCATTGCTGCTCTGCTGGGCACCGTGACTCCGTTTTGTTCCTGTTCTTCTATTCCGATTTTTATCGGTTTTACAAATGCGGGACTGCCTCTTGGAGTTACCTTCTCTTTTCTGATCTCTTCTCCTATGGTAGATCTCGGATCACTTGTGCTTTTAACGAGTATCTTTGGCGGAAAAGTAGCTCTCGTCTATGTACTTCTGGGACTTGTCATTGCAGTGGCAGGCGGCACCATGATTGAAAAGCTGCATTTAGAGCATCAGATCCGGGATTTTAACAAATCTGATCATGTCCCGGATGTGCCGCAGGAATCTCTGTGTTTTAAAGACAGAGTCAAATATGCATGGGAGACAGCAAAAATTACAGTAAAAGGGGTCACTCCATATATTTTGGCGGGTGTCGCCATAGGTGCGGTGATTCATAACTGGATTCCTGAAACCTTGATTATAAAAATTCTCGGAAAAGGGAACCCTTTGGGCATTTTGATCGCTGTGCCCGCCGGGATTCCTATGTATGCGGATATCTTCGGCACCATTCCCGTTGCAGAGGCACTGCTCTCGAAAGGCGCCCAGTTAGGTGTTGTCCTGTCCTTTATGATGGCGGTTACAACTCTCTCTCTGCCGTCTGTAATCATGCTGAAAAAAGCAGTCAAACCAAAGCTTCTCTTGATTTTTGCAGTCATCTGTACCCTTGGTATTATTTTTGTAGGATACTTTTTCAATGCATTCCAGTATCTGTTTCTATAGAGAAAAATGTCACGCTCTGTCCAAAATAACCCCTTGTATCTTCTTTCTCTTCCCATTAGAATAGAAGAAACAAATCTATTGTGCGGGAGGTTATCTTTTGAATTTTAATAACACACCAGTAAAAAGAATCCGGTTAGAACATGCATTTAATATCAGGGATCTGGGCGGCCTGGAAACAGCGGATGGCTCAGTCATCCGCTGGAACCGCCTGTACCGGGGTGACTGTCTTGCGTTCCTCTCCCCAGACGAATGGAAAAAGCTTGAGGACTGCGGAATTGTCTCTATTATAGATCTTCGGAGCAAATCCGAGACGCTCCTCATGAAAGATCAGGTTCCGGAGACAATGCAGTATTATCACTGTCCCCTTCAAAAAGAAGAAATTGACTTTGAAAATGCAGCAGAATCTGCTTCCAAAGCCTTCACGAAAAGTCTGGCAGACGGCTATCAGAAAATGCTGTATGACAGTCCTGAGCTGATTGCCGGCGCCGTAAAAACCGTCGTTCAGTGTCTTAACAAAGGAGGGGTTCTCTTCCACTGTACCGCGGGGAAAGACCGGACCGGTGTTCTTTCTGCTGTACTCTTAACACTTCTTGGTGCTGACAGAGAAGACATCGTCGCAGAATATCAGGTTTCCTTTACATACAATCAGCGCGGCGTTAACAAAGCAGCCATGGAACTTCCTGACTATCAGTCCATGCTTCCGATGCTCGGCTCAGATGCCGCCCATATGGAACAGCTTCTTCACTTGTTTGAAGAACTTCACCTTACGTCCTATCTTACAGAACATGGACTGCCCGATTCTGAAATTACAAACCTGAAAGATCTTGTCTTGGAAAGGAAAGGCTCATGAAACAAAAAACAAAACGTATCCTGTCTATCCTTGTGATCCTGTCCATTTTTCTCGTCATAGGCCTCACTCTGTTTTGTGCATTTACCGGAAATGGAGCTTTCTATGGTATGCTGGCGCTGATGTTCTTCTATCCGCTGCTCCTGTGGGTGCTTATCTTTCTATACAAAAAAAACAAAGACTGAAACAGAAGGTGCGTTCCATCCCCGGAATGCACCTTCTGTTTTTAAAATCCTACGACTTGCCTTGTTCTCGGAATACTCGGTTCCTCCCCGATCATCCCATAAGTTCTGAGCGTCGCGATCTTTTCCATATCGTCTTCCCCGATCTCAAAATCAAAGACATCTGCATTTCCGCTGATACGCTCCATACTGGATGCTTTCGGCAGCGGGATCACTCCTTTTTGCATGATCCATCGGATACAAATCTGCGCCACGGTACGGTCATATTTTGCGGCCATTTCTTTTAACAGTTCTCTCTTAAATGCCTGTCCCTGGATCAGCGGACTCCACGCCTCCGGCACGATCTGGTTTTCTTTGCAGTAAGCAGCCATCTCTTCCTGCGGATGCTGCGGGTGAAGCTGCACCTGATTGACCATCGGCATAATCTTTGCATGGTTCTTTAATATTTCCAGATGTTCGATCATAAAATTGCTGACACCGATGGCTCTGATCTTCCCCGCCCCATAAAGCTCCTCAAAAGCCCTCCATGTGTCAAGAATATCCTGCTCATAGTCATCCTTATGCTCGATCACAACCGGCCAGTGGATCAAATAGAGGTCAAGATAGTCAAGACCTAAGTGTTCCAGTGTTTTATCAAACGATTTCTTTGCCTTTTCATATCCATGATCTGCATTGGGGAGTTTGCTTGTAATAAACAACTCTTCCCTGGGCACTCCGCTCTCACGGATTCCTTTCCCCACACCTGCCTCATTGGCATATGCGGCTGCACCGTCTATGTGCCGGTATCCGGCCTGAATCGCCATTTTCACGCTCTCACAGACCACATCGTCGGGAGACTTCCATGTCCCAAACCCAATACACGGTATCTTTACTCCGTTTCTCAGCATATATCCATCCTGTAAACTGTCCATGCCTCATTCCTCCCTCAGGCTGTCCAAATATTTCTTAATATTTTTCTCATATCCATTCTCTGTCGGTTCATAAAACACGGTCCCCAGTAATTCATCCGGAAGATACTGCTGTTTGACATAATGTCCCGGAAAATTGTGGGCATACTGATATCCGATTCCCCGGCCCAGTTTGGAAGCCCCTTTGTAATGAGAATCCCTCAGATGATTTGGAACCATCCCGTTCTTTCTTTTCCTGACTGCTTCCAGAGCCTGATCCACAGCCATATAAGCCGCATTGCTCTTGGGTGCTCCCGCCACATAGGTCACCGCCTGGGCAAGAATGATCCTGGCTTCCGGAAGTCCGATCCTCTCCACAGCCTGGGATGCCGCGACTGCGACCTGCAGAGCCTGGGGATCTGCGTTTCCTACATCTTCCGAAGCGCAGATCATGATTCTCCGTGAAATAAAGGTAACGCTCTCTCCGGCATCGATCATTCTGGCCAGATAATAAACTGCCGCATCGGGGTCAGATCCCCTCATACTCTTAATAAATGCCGAGATAATATCGTAGTGGTTGTCCCCGCCTTTGTCATACCTCATGACCCGCTTCTGGATACACTCCTGAGCCACATTGATATCGATAACAATCTCTCCGTCTTCTCCCGGTTCTGTGGTAAGAATCCCAAGCTCGACGGCATTCAGCGCACTTCTTGCATCTCCCTCGGCCATATCTGCCAGGAAATCAAGGGCCTCATCGGTAATCTTGGCGCGATAAATCCCCATGCCCTTCTCGTCATCGGTCACAGCTCTGACTAAAAGTTTTTTAATGTCCTCTGGTTCCAGTGACTTAAGTTCAAAGACATTGGACCTTGAAATCAGCGCCTGATTCACCTCGAAATACGGATTTTCCGTAGTGGCGCCGATCAAAATGATCGTCCCGTCCTCCACAAAAGGAAGCAAAAAATCCTGCTGGGCTTTGTTGAACCTGTGGATCTCATCAATGAACAGGATTGTTTTTTTCTGGAACATCCCCAGTGCTTCCTTTGCCTCCTTCACGGCCTCCTGCATTTCTTTTTTGCCGGAAGTGGTAGCATTCATCTGCACGAAGTTTGCCTGGGTCGTCTGGGCAATGACTCTGGCTAAGGTCGTTTTTCCGGTACCCGGAGGTCCGTAAAATATGATGGAACTGAGCTTGTCCGCCTGAATCGCCCGGTAGAGCAGCTTGTCCTTCCCTATAATATGCTCCTGTCCCACGACTTCATCGAGGGTTTTGGGCCGCATTCTGCCGGCCAGCGGAGCTTCTTTCCTGCTGTTTTTCTGTCTTGCATAATCAAATAAATCCATAGCTCCTCCTTTTTGGTAATCTTAACATAGAGACCGATGAAAATCCACGCAAATTTAAGACTTTTTTTAGAAATAAGTCATGATTTTATATGCACGATTTGATATAATGTCACTAGTATATTGATAAGAAACAATAAACCAAAACTGCGTATTGGAGTTATTATGGGTAAAATATTAGTAGAAAAGCTTTCTTACACCGAAGTCAACAAAAATATCAGTCAGACAGAATACGAAAAGATACAGGAGGAATATCTGCTGTCCAGGTCTCCTGAAAAATACATGATAAGCATGCCCGTAAGAGTTTTGATGTTTGAGGGGCTTGAGAGAGAACCGAATATCCGTTACTATATTTATGAAGAAGACCACACAAACTTTTTCTTCATTCAGAATCAGACCAGCGGACATGTGGTCCATAAGACAAAGTTTTCCCTGACACAGGAAGAAGTAGAGAAAATTCTCAGCGGAGATTATCAATTCCTGCTGGACAGTGAAGAGCCGGCGATGAATTCTTTGTATTTCCAGTTCACCATCAACAAGCTCCATCCTACTTATAAAAAGGAGTGTACCAGGAAGATCTTTCACCAGAATCGTTTTTTAGATATCGTGATTGATATTTCTATAAAAAGGACACCGTTTGAGGGCTCTGACTTTTTTACTCCGCAAAAGTTATACGCTCAGAAAAAGTCTTCGCTCAGGTGTCATACAAGACAGTATCTGACACTTTCAAAACCGGTATCCTCCCTGCTGAAGTTCAATGAACAGCTCCTACATAATCAGACGGGAAATGTCAACGCCGGCCGCTGACCCATAAAAGTGCTGCCTTCTTTGGCATACCGTATCTTAAATACAAAAGCAATTCACCCCTGAATTGCTTTTGTATTTTTTTTTATCTTCTCGTATTTTCCACGGGTCGCCATGCCGCCCCGTATGTGCCGCTCCGATTTGTTGAGATCCAGTACCTCTCTGGCCCTTCTGGCCAGGGACTGATTGATCTTTTCCAATCGTTCCGTCACATCTTTATGTACGGTAGATTTAGAGATTCCGAACACTTTGGCAGTTTGTCTGACTGTGGCTTTTTTATCTACGATATAATTGCCGACTTCTACCGCGCGTTCTTCAATGTACTCTTTCATAAAAATCCCCTGCATTCTCTGTTTTTACAGTGTATGCAGGGGAATATCCGTTTAGACTTCCTATAATTCTTGATATATAGATTCTGCGTCCAGCACGTGAAACGGTCTTGTCTGATGGTCTCCTCTGGCACCCGCAGTCACCAGTATATACCTCTTTCCGCGTATATTGACCCAGCTTGCCAGGCAGAGTCCTGCTTCTTTTGTATAGCCGGTCTTTCCGCCGAGAAACCTTCCGTTCGTTGGCTTCAGCTGGTCTTTATAATCTGTCAGAGTACTTTGCAGAAGAAGTCCTTCCGGATGCTTTTGTGTTGGTTCTGTCCGATACTGCATTGTCTCAAACACTTTTCTAAACCGGGGGTTTTTCAGAGCATACCGGAGAAGGATCTCCAAATCCTCTGCTGTTGAAACGTGCTTCGGATCATGCAGGCCGGTTGAATTAACAAAGTTTGTGTGCTTCATTCCAATCTCCCTTGCCTTCTGATTCATCATCAAGGCAAACTTTTCTTCACTTCCTGCCAGATAATTTGCCAGCCTGAGACAGCACTCCGCTCCTGACGGCAGCATTGCTCCATAATAAAGATCTTTTATCTTTACTCTCTCCCCCGGCAGAAATCCTGCAACGGAGGCATGGCTTTGGGCCAGCGACTGAAAAATATCCTGGTTCATCAGGATTTCCTTTTCATCATTAGAAACAGATTCTACAGCCAGCAGAACTGTCATGATCTTTGTTAAAGATGCAGGATATATTTTCTTATTTCCCTGCTTATTCATTAGGATCCTGCCGGATTTTTGTTCTGCCAAAACCGCAGCATCGCTGTAAATCTTTTGATCTGAGACCTGCCTTAAGTTTGATACCTCCCTGAAAACGTCATCTCCAAATGGGATGTCTTTAGGAAACCACTCTCCGCCTTTTGCCCACAATCCTATGGCAAAAATGATGATCAGCAAGCATATTCTTTTTCTTTTCATTCTAGTCCCTCCTGTTTTATCCTTTCAGTTTTTTTCTAATTTTCAGTATAAAGATAAAAAAAAGAACCGAAACAAAAAAACCTTGTGTTGAGCATCATCCTGCCCCAAATAAAAAAGGGACAAACGTTCAGGCCAAACGGCCGACGTTTGTCTCCGTTTCTTACGATGTGCTGCTTAAAAGTAGATCAGCTTTTCTTTTGGCTGTGTTCCCTGTTCTATGCGCAGCGCCTTTAGAACAGGGCCCCTCTCTCCTCCGTACGCTTTATGGTTTTCCATACTGATTTTCGCCGTCAGCACGGCCCAGGAACCATCCTGTATTTTCTTCATTGTAGAGGACTTGACATGATGCATTTGACAGATGAAACCGATAAATGTTATGTCGTCCTCACAGCATGTCATAGCAGACCTGCCCGGCAGGATCAGCCCGGCAGGGATTCCATGAGGCCTTCTGACAAATACATTGGAAAGCTCCACCACTTTGCCCATATAGACATTGGGCCGCTCCAAAATGTCAATGTACCAGATTCCAAAATCATCCTCATTGACCCTGATGATCTCTGCCTCCGGATCGTACGGGAGCATCTCATTGAGTTCAAATTCTTTTCCGTCCGCCCGTTCAAATCCTACCTGCGCCCTCCGGCTGACTGCCTTAATACTCCTTCTATAGGAGGACGCATTGGTCTCATCGGTACAGCGGTTGAAAATGACCATATCCGCCATCTTGAACATCTCCACCATCAGAGACCGCATATTTTTTAAATACAGATCCGCAGTAGACGCATCCACCGTGACAATGATCTGATACAATTCCAGGTCTGTCTCATCGATCACGTCCATGACATCCTCGATCTGATACATTCCATTATATTCGATCATAATACGGTCCGGATGGAAATTTTTCTCACAGTTTTCTACAAAGGCTGGGGTAAAATCTTCTATGTCATCTATCTGTAGAACAAAGGAATTACTCTCCTCCAGGAACTCTTTTTCATATTCTTCCTCCCCTTCTTCGAATGAAAGAATCATCGTCCGCTCACCGTCCGCAAAATATTCCTGGTTCAAAGTGTCTTTTATAAAAGAAGTTTTGCCGCTCTCTAAAAATCCCCATATCAGGTAAACCGGCATTTCCATAGTTTTTTACCTCCCTATTTAAGCCCAAAAAGAGCCTGGATTTTTTCCGTGTTGAGATCTGATCCGATGACACAGATTCTGCCGGTATAATCCGCTTCTCCCTGACGGATCTCGTACTCACCCGGCACCATGTCAAAATGCAGCCATGTATGATCCGGCCCTTCCACGATGCCTTTCGCTCTCAGAATCATGCCGAAATCATCTGACTCTGCCAGCTTCTTCAGGATCTGTTCCAGCATTTCTTTCTTATATTTGTGAGGTGTTTCCTCTCCCCAGCTTGTAAACACCTCATCCGCATGATGATGGCCGTGTTCATGGTGGTGTTCATCTCCATGGTGGTGATGATGCTCTCCGTGTTCATGATGGTGTCCGCACTCCGGACAGATTTCTTCTTCCTCAAACAGCTGCTTTTCCAGCTGGTTTCCCTCTTCCATCACAGAAAGGATCTTCTCTCCGTCCAGCTGTTCCCACGGCGTCGTGATCACGGCTGCCTTATGGTTATGTTCTCTGATAAGGCCGACGGCCTGTCCGAGCTTATCTTCCTTTACCTGACCGGTCCTGCTCAATATGACAGTTCCTGCGTATTCGATCTGATTATTGTAAAATTCCCCGAAGTTTTTCATATACATCCTGCACTTCTTTGCATCTGCCACAGTGACAAAGCTGTTCAGTGAGAGATCACAGTTTTCTGCTTCCTTCTGCACTGCTTTGATCACATCGGACAGTTTTCCCACACCGGACGGCTCAATGATGATGCGGTCCGGGGAGTACTGTGAAACTACTTCTCTGAGCGCCGTTCCAAAGTCTCCTACCAGAGAGCAGCAGATACATCCGGAATTCATCTCCGTCACCTGGATCCCGGCCTCTTTTAAAAATCCGCCGTCGATGCCGATTTCGCCGAATTCATTTTCGATCAGGACAACCTTTTCCTTTCCCAGAGCCTCTTTTAAAAGCTTTTTAATAAGCGTTGTCTTCCCTGCTCCTAAAAATCCTGAAATGATATCTATTTTTGTCATAATTCTTACTTCCTTTCTTTGGATGATTGCATCCTGCGGCCGGGTCACATATAATTCTACTTATACCACAGTATTTTTTATTGTACTACTTTTTTAAAATATTTCAAATATCCCGAATGCACGGTCTTTGTCCTGAACGTAATCAATCCTTAAAACTTCACGTTCTGTCCCAGGTATCACAGGATATTTTTAAGACATTCTTGTTTTCTTCTCTTATAGTAGTTCCTGTATAGGAAACAAAAGAGATCAGGCAATCAGAAAGGAGTTTTATGTTAGAAATCATTCTCTGCGATGATGATCCTTTTATTTTAAAGATCATCAGAGAACAGGTAGAACACATTTTATCAGAGTCCATCCCCGAAGGCCGGATTGCATGTGTTGCCTCCGGCTATCAGGAACTGTTTCTTTATTTAAAGAAACATCCCGGTGAATATCTTTTTTTTCTGGATCTGGATTTTGGAAGCAATGAATTTAATGGAATTGATATAGCAAAACAGATCAAAAAAAGTTTTCCCGGCTCAAAGATCGTATTTGTGACGAACCACTATGAACTGGCACTCAATGTACTGAAATCCGGAGTGGAGCCTTTTGGCTTTATCGAAAAGACCACAGACATTATGAAAATGAACCAGTGCTGCTATCAGTATATCTATCTGGCAAAAAAAAGCTTTCCCTCTAAGGAATCTGAAGAGGATACAGAAACTGTCACTTTAAAAATCGGCACCGATGAGGAACTGTCACTTCCAAAAGCCGATATCCTGTATGTGGAGGCAGTCAAGACAAAGTCCCACTGTATCTGCTATCATACAGTAAACGGTTCTTCCATTACAGTCCGAGAAACAATCGACCATGCACTTGAGACTTTAGGAGCAGGCTTTATGAAGAGCCACCGCTCCGTCATTGTCCAGAAGTGCCATATGATCGGACTCTCCGATGGAATGATCAAGTTTATCAATGGGGATACGGTCCCCTGTTCCTTCCGGCAGAGAAATGAAATAAAAGGAGTCATATATGGAAAGCAAAGCTAAAAAAATCCTGTGGCTGATTTATCCCGCAGTCATGGGGCTGATATGGTACACGCAGCTTCCGAGAATACTGTTAATGACTGGTACTACGGCTATGCAGTATTTCGTCATCAGCCTTGTTTCTGTTCTGTCTATCGCCATTTTAAATCTGCTGCGCTTCCGGCTCCCCGATTTTCTGCTGTTATTTACTGTCATTTTCATGGTCGTGTCGAAACCGGACTTTGTTGAAGGATTTTCAGATTTCCTGATCTTCTTTCTGATTTTTGGTATCGGCTACTACAGAAAAGAGCTTCAGAAAGGCAAAGTTTTGTTTTCATGGATCACATTTATCCTGTATGTGGCAAACCGTGTGTTTCTTCGGAATATTTATGACTCTTTCAAAGGTTTTTATTTCCGCTATGCAAACGGGCTTGAGACTGAATATCTGGTCAAAGCAGGGATCTTTATTCTTCTGTCCGCTGCTGTGGTTTTGCTGGATACCCTTTTGATCTTGCTGATCAGAAAAATTTTTGGAACATATCTGGTTAAAATTTCAGTGCTGGAGAAGTCTTATCCGAAGATCGCCCGGAATTTTATTCTATGTACCGTTTGTTTATTTGTGCTGGCTCTGGTTTTTCAATATCAGCTCTCCATGTTTATGACACTTTTTTATACGGCGGATTATTCTGAATTTTATCACCAGATCATGAATTGTATGGATACGATAACAGTCTGTGTCCTGCTGATCCAGATCATCATCCTGGCAACTCTTCTTATGTTTTCCAAGTATCGTTTTACCATCGATGCAAAACGGCGCTATGAGGAAAACCTCCTTTTGTACAGCAATGATCTGGAGAAAAACCTGACAGAGATCAGAAATTTAAAGCATGATATGAAAAATATTCTTTTTACTCTGGGCCATCTGATTGAGAACAGCCATGATGAACCTCTGAAAGAATATTTTAAGCAAACCGTCAATCCTTATTTTCAGGATGAGCTTAAGAAAAATGATTTATATGCCCAGCTGCAGCAGGCGGACGATGAACAGCTCCGAGCTTTTCTATATTATAAAATCTCTGCCGGCTTTCGGGAGCACTTAGATATCCGCCTGTCGTTCGACGGTGTTTTTAAAGAAAGCCTGATCACAGACAGCATTGATTTTCTGGACTTTATCCGCATTTTAGGGATTTTTCTCGACAATGCCATGGAGGAAGCCGCACTTACCATGGACAAACAAATCGATATCCGGTTCGTTTCAAATAAAGATATGTATGAGGCTGTTATCTCAAACTCTGTCCGTAGGGAGAAGGAGGTAGTGCCCGGCTTGTCAGATAAAGGACTGGGCCGGGGCAATGGGCTGATGATCGTCCATAAGATACTGGAAACCTATCCTAATATTATTTTAAACTCCTATACAAACAACGGAAAATTCATTCAGCACCTTGAAATTACCAGATCTGAATGATCCCGTTTTGCCTGGTCTCCACACATAGCAAAGGAGATCACTATGAACAAAGAAAAACAAACAAAAGCAAACAAATATTTCAAACGATTTTTCTGGGCAGTATTTTTATTTTATCTGCTGATTTTGATCAAGATCGTTCTGTTAAAAGATACGGACCTCTCTGCTGTTCCAAAATTTTTGACCGGTGAGAAAAAGGGATTCCGCTCATTCAATCTGATTCCTTTTCAGACCTTTCTTAATTTTTCCCGTATTGCAGGGAGCGGGAATTTTTTGTGGAGCATATCAAATCTTTTGGGAAACAGCCTGATTTTCCTCCCTTTTGGTTATCTTCTTGCTCTGTTGAAAAGCCCGAAGATTTCTAAACGAAAGATTCTGTTCCTGTCGGCACTTTTAAGTCTCTTCTTTGAGACCAGCCAATATGTTTTTTATCTTGGTTCTGCCGACATTGACGACCTGCTTCTGAATGTACTCGGCGCTGCCGCGGGAATTCTCTGTTTTCATATTCTGACGGCTCTGTGCAGGAAAGATCTGCACCGGATCTATCTTCTCAGCCTGATCCTTGGACTCCTTTCATTTGCCGGAGCGGGTGCCATCGCCTATGTGGAATTCGGGAGCCGCCTGGGTCTCGTGCATTATAAAAGTTCAGTCATAGGCGGGGAGGACATACCAAAAAAAAAGCCTGATTATACTGGTTACTTTATGTCCGGAAGTGACAGAAAGCTCCGGTGCACCAGCGACACAGATGAGGCATTCGGCGATCCTTCTGTCATAAATATCACCCCTGAGACAAAAGTCTTCCATTTGAGTTTTGAAAAGGAGAAGACCAGTTTTCATCAGATTAATACTGTTTATAAACGATACAGCTTATCCCAGCTGAAATCTGTAAAAAAACATTCCAAAGTTTCTGCCTGGTTTGCTAAAAATGGCAGGAATGCGGATATCATCGTTCTGTCTGACCCTGTCAATACAGACAGTGAAAGCGTCAAGGCAGACGGCGCTTCTGTGGAAAAGAAAGAACTGAACGGCACTGTCATAAGCACGGGAAAAGATACATTTGTGATCAGTAAGATCAACACTTATGACGACAAGAAAAACGGCGGACAGATTGCCGAAAGCACCGATATTCATATCACAGTAAAATACAAAAAAAATCCGAAGATCACTGTCTGTGATGTCTATAATCAGGGAACAAAAACCAGCTGCCGGAAAGGAAGTTTAAAGGATCTGAAAAAGGACCGCAGCGTTCTTTTGAAAGGAACCGTCAAAGATAAAATCTTTTACGCGGAATCTGTTACTGTTTACATTTTCCACAAATAACGCTTTCCCTCTTTAATGCGTCAGCTGACTTTCGTTGACACATTGTACGGAATTTGGTACAATTTATTTACAATTAAAAGATCGTGGCCTGGGCGTCTCTGACAGCATTCTTTTACATAGAATGTTGTTAGAGAACGCTCAGGTATTTTATATTCAGAGGGGGACTGCCTATGAGAACTGTTGGTCAAAGCATAACAAGGGTGGATGCTTACGAGAAGGTATCCGGAAGAGCCAAATTTACCGATGATCTGATCCCAAAGCATTGTCTCACTGCGAAAGTGCTGCATGCTCCCATTGCCAGCGGTATTGTCGCTTCTATAGACACAAGTGAGGCGGAGGCCCTCAAAGGGGTGGTAAAAGTCGTCACCTTCCGTGACGTCCCAAAGCATACATATCCCACTCCCGGCCATCCCTGGTCCGTAGAGCCGTCTCACCAGGATACGGCGGACCGCCGTCTGCTGACCGGTAGAATCCGTTATTACGGCGACGATGTTGCCGCCGTGATCGCCGAAGATGAAGTCACCGCTTCCAGGGCTTTAAAACTGATCCGGACAGAGTACGAAGAATATGCCCCGGTGCTTCATCCCCGGGATGCCACGAAGGGAACCATTCCGCCGGTTCACGAAGAACATCCGGACAATATTCTGGCAAAGAGCGGCTACGAGATCGGACATGTGGACGATGCACTCTCGCAGGCAGATGCTGTACTCAGCGAAAGTTTCCGCACCCCTATCGTCCAGCACTGCCACATTGAGCCGCCGATTTCCTATGCCTACATGGAAAAAGACAGGATCGTTGTCGTATGTTCCACCCAGATCCCCCATATCGTGAGAAGAGTCATCGGGCAGGCCTTGGGCATTCCATGGGGAAAAGTCCGTGTCATAAAGCCATATATCGGCGGAGGCTTCGGCAACAAACAGGAGGTTCTCTATGAACCTCTCAATGCATTTCTGACTGCCTCTGTCGGCGGCCGTCCGGTGAAACTGGAGCTTTCCAGAGAGGAAACGTTTACAAACACCAGGACCCGCCACTCCATAGAATATGACCTGACGGCAGGCGTAACAAAAGACGGTAAAATTCTCGCCAAAGATATGAAAGCCTATTCCAACCAGGGGGCCTACGCCTCACACGGCCATGCCATCGCAGCCAACGGCGCTACCGCATGGCGCCATTTATATGATGTAAAAAATATCCGGGCCGATGCTTATACCGTCTATACAAATGCACCGGTAGGCGGAGCCATGAGGGGCTATGGTATCCCCCAGTTCTGCTTCGTATCCGAATGTCTGATGGATGATCTGGCCTGTAAAATTTCCATGGACCCGTTAAAGTTCCGGGAGCTCAACCTATATGACGGATATTTTGAAGATCCTGTTTTAACTCCTCTCGCCGCAAACACCAACGGCGTCAGAGAGTGTATGAGGCGCGGAGCAGACTACATACACTGGGAGGAAAAACGCAGCTTATATCAAAACCAGTCCGGGAATATCCGGCGCGGTGTGGGCATGGCTTTGTTCAGCTATAAGACCGGTGTATGGCCCATTTCCCTGGAAATATCCGGAGCCAGGCTTATCCTCAATCAGGACGGGAGTGTCCAGCTCCAGACCGGCGCCGCAGAAATCGGGCAGGGTTCCGACACTGTATTTATACAGATGGCGGCGGAGGTCCTGGGTCTTTCCCCTGATGACGTCCACATTCAGTCCTTTCAGGATACGGACATTACCCCTTTTGACACGGGAGCTTACGCTTCCAGACAAACTTATATCAGCGGCACCGCCGTCAAAGAATGTGCCGAACTCCTGAAAGAAAAAATTCTTACCTATGCCAGGACTCTGGTTGCTGAAGAATATAGGGATCAGGAGCTTTCTCTGTATGATAAACAGATCCTGTGCGGCCGGAAGCCGGTCCTGTCCCTTGAAGAACTGGCTTTTCACAGCTATTACAGCAGGACTTCTTCTGCCGCCATCACGTCGGATGTATCCCGGCAGATCAAGAAAAACACCCTTGCGTTCGGAGCTTGTTTTGCGGAAATTGAAGTAGATTTAAAACTAGCTAAGATTAAGATACTCGATATCATCAATGTCCATGACAGCGGAAAGATCATCAATCCACAGCTGGCCTCCATGCAGGTCCACGGCGGCATGTCCATGGGCATAGGCTATGGTCTGAGTGAGCAGATGCTCCTGGATGAAAAGACCGGACGCGTACTGAACGGCAGCCTGTTAGACTACAAGCTTCCCACTATGATGGACTCCCCGGATCTCCATTTAGACTTTGTGGAACTTGAAGATCCAACGGGCCCGTTCGGAAACAAGGCTCTTGGCGAGCCTCCAGCAATCCCTCCTGCTCCGGCCATCCGCAATGCTTTTCTTCACGCAACCGGGATTCCGGTCAATGAAATCCCTCTTTCACCTCAGAGGGTATTTGAGGCATTAAAAAAAGCTGATTTGATATAAGGGGGAAATATATGTATGATATAGAAGATTATTATGAAGCAGACACCGTGGCAGATGCCTGTGATCTCTTACAAAAACATCCCGGCGCCATACTCATCTGCGGCGGCAGCGATGTGCTGATCCGCATCCGGGAAGGGAAACTGGCAGGCTCCAGCCTGATCAGTATACGGGGTATCAGAGATCTGCATGGAGTTTCCATGGAAAAGGACGGAACAATTTCCATAGGAGCTGCTGTCACCTTTCATCATTTGACAGAGGACCCGGCGGTCCGTCAATATATCCCGGTGCTTTCAGAGGCGGCAGATCAGGTAGGCGGTCCCCAGATCCGCAATATCGGCACCATCGGCGGAAATCTCTGCAACGGAGCCGTCAGCGCAGACAGTGCACCTGCCTGTTTTTGTCTGAATGCCCGGCTGAAGATTTCCGGTCCCGGCGGAGAGCGGATCGTCCCCATAAAAGATTTTTATCTGGGACCGGGCCGGGTAGATTTAAGAAACGGAGAAATACTGACCCGGATCTTCATCGACAAAAAAATTACGAAGGTTATACCGGGCACTATATTAAATATGCCATGAGGAATGCCATGGATATTGCAGCGCTGAGCTGCTGCGTCCTGTGCAGGACCGATCTGTCTGCCCGGACACTGAACGATGTGAAAATAGCGTTTGGCGTTGCGGCTCCCACACCTTTCCGGTGCGTGGAGACAGAATCAAAATTAAAGGGGATGGCTGTTGATGACCGTCTTTACGACAAGATCGAGGAATCCGTCCGCACCGAAATCAATCCGAGAGATTCCTGGCGTGCATCCCGCAGTTTCCGCATCCAGATCGGAGGCGAGATCGCCAGACGGGCACTGCAAAAAGCCGTAAAACTCCAGGAGGTGAGGTAGTATGGAACAGCAGAAAAAACTTGTAACCTGTACGGTCAACGGGCATGAAGTGGCTGAATATGTAGATGTGAGAGAATCCCTTTTAGAAATGCTCAGAAACCGCCTTGGCCTGACTTCCGTAAAAAAGGGCTGTGAGGTGGGTGAATGCGGTGCCTGTACGGTCATTGTGGATGGAGAGACCATCGATTCCTGTATTTATCTGGCCGTGTGGGCCCAGGGAAAACAGATCCGCACTCTGGAAGACCTCATGGGACCGAATGGAGAACTCACAAGAATCCAGGAGGCATTTATCGAAGAAGGCGCCATTCAGTGCGGCTTCTGCACCCCGGGTTTTATTATGTCCGCCACAGTCCTTCTGGAACGAGGCGAAAAAAACCTGACTCGGGATATGATCCGGAAACATATGGCAGGAAACCTCTGCCGCTGCACGGGCTATGAAAATATCGTAAATGCGGTGCAGAAGGTACACAAGGAAAACCAATCCCTGTAAATTATCATGACATTTCCACCAGTTCTGCGGCTTGCTGTCTCAGGAAGGTAAGATTTTCTAACTTTCCTTCGAATGCAATGCCTCCGAACTGGTGAAAATGGACATAGTTTCTTCTGGAGAAGGATAATGAATAAAGAAATCTTGCATTGAATAGCCCCTTTTATTCAAAAATACCCTTCCAGCAGACATTACGTCCATTTTCTACATGATTGGAGTGAGGCATTCTAAGAGCCAAACGGAAATCATGTGGAGAATGTCTTAAATTACTGATTACCGAAATGTTTTAAATGGTCTCGGAGTCTTAAATATTCCGGTAGCGCTGCCCACCAGCTCGTCTCCCACATACGCTTTTCCCATGAAATTCATGATCGTTTTTCCAGTGGACACAGCTTCGGCTTTTACTGTCACTGTAGATCCAATGGGTACTCCCTTCAGAAAGGAAGTGGAGAGCTGGACCGTAGGTGCGATATCATAATCGCCCAGTCCGCTTGTCAGCGTGCCGAAGGTGATGTCGAACATCCCAACCAAAGATCCTCCAAACATAATATTAAACCCGTTTCGATGGAAATCCCCGACCTCATATTCCATCGTCACACGTTTTTCATCATAATTGTAATCCACAATCTTTCCTCTCAATTCATTGAAAATACTGTGGTCGCTCACATGGCGGATGGCCTCCACTCTGCGTCTCATATTTTTCTCAAAACTCTCACGGTTTCCCATAAGATTCACTTCCCTTCTTTTTCCTTTCTGATAATTTTAACACAGATCCTTGCTTTTGTATAATAATTCTCTTTTATGTAAATGCTACCTGTAACAGATGTATTTGAAAGGAGTTTCATTATGGATAATCAGAACTTATTAAACGAGATGTATCAAAATCTTCAGATGGTGTTAAATACCATGCCGGAGCTTACCCAGGCCACCTCAGACTGTGATTTGAAAGGATGTTTGGAACAGCAGGAACAGCAGTTCCAGGACTTTTTCTCAAGAGTCAAACAGGCTATGACAAAAGATATGCAGCAGCCGGAAGAAATCGGAGAAATCCAGAAAAAATATGCGGAATGGATGACCAAGATGAAAGCCATCGCAGATAAATCCACAAGCCATTTAGCGGAAATGTCCATCCAGGGATATACCATGGGAATGATCCAGCTGATCCAGAGCTCCCACAAAAATTGTGACGCTTCTAAGGACAATTTGTCGATGTCAACTGATCTTGTAAAACTCTACGAAGAAAGTATCGATAGTTTAAAAAAGTATTTGTAAAAAAACAATGGTTGTGGTATGATAATTACTGTTATTAGTGAATGTATAGATCACGTCCGGGTAGATGTTGCATTGCTATGTATCCCTCTGGAACGTGATCTTTTTATTTCGCTGATAATGAAAGTAATGTTAATTTTTATTTTTAATGGAGGTACCCAAATGAACACTGGTACAGTAAAATGGTTTAACTCAGAAAAAGGTTACGGATTTATTTCTCAGGAAGGCGGAGACGATGTATTCGTACACTTCTCAGCAATCTCAGGTGATGGATTCAAGACTTTAGAAGAAGGACAGCAGGTTAGCTTTGAAATCGCAGAAGGACCTCGCGGAAAACAGGCTGAGAACGTATCCAAATTAGCTTAATCTTTTTCTTTTTGAATTAAATAGATTTTGCAAGAATCCCACAGACGGTGTGCACCACTGTCTGCGGGATTTTTTATTTTATATAAAATTGTGCGGACTTTCCTCCTTATCCTGTCAGGAACAAACCACTTCTATTCCTTGCTTTTCCAGGGCCTCCTTTGCATGGTCCGGTATCTGTGCGTCGGTGATCAGACGGTGAAACTCCTCCGCTTTTGCATAGGAACAGATGGTGCGCTTTCCGATTTTTGAACTGTCGCAGATCAGATATTTCCGCTCTGCGATCCCCATCATTCCTTTCTTGATCTCTGCCTGTTCCAAATTTGGAGTAGTGGCACCTTTGGCCAGGGACAGGGCATTGGCAGACATAAAAGCCTTATCTGCAGACAGATTTTCCAAAAATTTAAGTCCCATACTGCCCACCGTACATTCAAAATAGTTTCTCACATGACCGCCTAAAAATATAAGATAAATCCCCTGATGTCTCTGAAGTTCCAAAGCGATTTGAAGGTCATTGGTCACCACCGTAAGATTATTTGCATCCTTTAAGAGCTTGGCGAGTTCCAGTGTCGTCGTCCCGCTGTCCAGGAGGATCATGTCGCCGTCTTCGATCATTGCTCTGGCAGTCTTTGCAATCTTCTGCTTCTCTTCCATCCGTTTATCTTTTCTCGCGGAGATAGACTCCTCCATGTCCAGGACATCCTCATTCAGCATGGCTCCTCCGTGTGTCCGGACGAGTTTTCCAGCCTTTTCAAGCTCTGTGAGATAAGTACGGATCGTTGTCCCGCTGACCTGAAACATTTCGGTGAGCTCCCCGATGCTCGTCCTCTTATTCTGCCTTAAAAGCTCCATGATCTTTTCTTTTCTTTCTTCTGCAAACATGCGATCCCTCCGTGCTCTCTGTGTACTTTATATTTAGATAAATTATAGCACAGAGGCTTCAAAAGGAAAAGCCGCGGGAACTACCGCCCCCGCAGCTTTGCTTCTGCTATTTTGTCAAAATATGATACAGTTCATCTGCGTCTCTGCCGTCTACGATCTTTCTTACTGCCTCCTCCTCATTCAGAGTAAGTGCGACATTTGAAAGAATGGACAGGTGTTCCTGGTCGGCTCCTGCGATCCCGATCACCAGCCTCACTGTCTCATCATTCCAGACGATTCCATCCGGTACGATTAATGCAGCGATACCCGATGCTTTAATTTCCTTCTTGGCTTCAAGAACACCGTGCGGGATAGCGATTCCATTGCCCAGATTGGTCGGATTTTCTTTTTCCCTCAAAAGCATGCCATTCTCATAGCTTTCTGTGACATATCCGTCCTTTAAAAGCATCTGCGCAATCATATGAATTGCATCTTCTTTTGTTTTTGGCTGATCTGTGACTTTGATATTTTCCTTTTTCAGTACCGGAAGAGGATTTTTTGCCTCTGTCAGTTTTTTTACGATCTCATCGTACTTTGGACTGGAAAGAAAGTTATCCACGGAGATATGTACCGCCTCCGGGCGCTCTCTCATAGCCCGCTCCGTCAGTGATTCATGGGTAACAACCACATCCACATCTGCCGGAAGATTGGGGATTGCCACGTTTTTCACCTCAATATCGAGGCCTGCCTGTTTTGCCTTATCTTTGAGTATAGATGCTCCCATGGCACTGGAACCCATTCCGGCGTCACATGCCACATATACTTTTTTGATGACTTTCCCTGTGAAATCAATGACTTCCTGCGCTCCGATACGGCCTCCGCCGCCTGTGCCTTCTGCCTTCATGGAGTCTTTCTTTGCCACTGCCTTCTGGAGTGCTTCTTCATCAGAATCACGGCAGAGCCTCAGGATGAATGCGCCGACCCCAAATGATACGGCAGTGGATACGAGCATTCCGGCAATGATCGGAAGATAGTCAGATTTCGGCGCCACTGCCAGCACGGAAAAGTAACTTCCCGGTGAAGCGGTTGCCACCAGTCCGCAGTTAAACATCTGGAAAATAAAGTTTCCTGACACCGCACCGCAGATAGATGCAAGGATCATCTGAGGCTTCATGAGGATATATGGAAAATAAGGTTCATGGATTCCACCGAATGCATGGATGATTGCTACACCAGGCGCCGTCTTTTTCGCTGTTCCTGTACCAAAGAATGTATAGGCCAGCAAAACACCCACTCCTGGACCCGGATTCGGCTCCAGGATAAATAATATTGATTTTCCTGCCTCTGCCGCCTGGGTGATTCCCAGAGGTCCAAGAATCCCGTGGTTAATCGCATTGTTAAGAAACAGAACCTTCGCAGGTTCAATAAAAATACTCGCAAAAGGTGTAAGGCCGTGATCGATGATGACATTAACTCCGGCAGACATCACATGGTTTAATACCTGTACAAACGGTCCGATCGCAAAAAATGCTGCCAGCACTAAGAAAATTCCAAGAATCCCGCAGGAAAAATTGTTGACGATCATTTCAAATCCCGGTTTTACCCTGCCTTCAAACAAACGGTCCACCTGTTTCATACAGAGAGCTGCCAAAGGTCCCATAATCATGGCTCCCATAAACATCGGAATATCAGATCCTACGATAACTCCCATGGTAGCTGCCGCACCAATGACACCGCCGCGGTCGCCGTAAAAGTTTTTTCCTCCCGTATAACCGATCAAAGTAGGAAGCAGATACTTTAACATCGGATCGATCAGTACGGCAATCTTTTCATTTGGAAACCAGCCTGTCTTTAAAAACATTGCCGTAATCAGTCCCCAAGTGATAAACGCCCCGATATTCGGCATTACCATGCCGCTTAAAACTCCTCCGAACTTCTGGATCCTGGCACGGAATCCTGTCGCTTCATTTCCCATAATTTCCTCCTATCCTTCTTATAACTTCACTATTTTCTTCTGTACAATTGATTCATTCCCCGCCTTCACAATTTTCACTGCCATTTTTCCGTCATGGCCGCTGCATTCCACTTCGCTGTCATTTAAAATCGCTTCGATAAAACTTCTGTCTTCCAAAAGGTACGCATCCTTGAACAGATGAGTCCAGCTGTGCATTGAAGGTCTCTTGAGTTCGTGGGTTTCATTGGCACTTGTAATCTTCTTTTCATGCATATCCCCGATACAGATCACCCCTTTTGTGCCAAGGATCTCGACTCTGGCATCGTAGCCATACTGCACATACTGCGCTCCCTCAATGCAGGCGTGCACTCCGTTTTCAAATTCCGCATTCACAATCACGTTGTCATAAAAGTCCGGATACTTGTCTGCGATTTCTTTATTCCGGAAATTCCCTCCCAATGCATAGACACTCTTTAATTCACTTCCTGCAAACCACCGTACCGTGTCAATGTCATGACTGCACACCTCCGCCAGCGGACCGTTGCTCTTTTCAATGTCATACATCCACTCACGGGGCTTGCTCGGTCCTCTCGTGTGAGATTTCACCAGGACAACATCTCCGATTTCTCCCTCTTCGATCATTTTTTTGGCTTCTCTGAAGCTGTCGTCAAACCGCCTCATAAATCCGATCTGGAGCTTTACACCGTTGTCCACTGCGGCCTTGATCATCTCATCACACTCTTCTTCATTCATCGCCATAGGCTTTTCACAGAAAATGTGTTTTCCCTCATTAGCCGCAGCCACCGCGATTTCTCTGTGATATTTGGTCGGGCAGGCAATGATTACCGCGTCAATCTGTTCATCACTGAGCGCTTCCGTATAGTCCTGGTAATAAGTCTCAATTCCAAGCTCCTCTGCCGCGGCTTTGGCTGCACTGATGTCCGGGTCACAGGCGGCATAAATCTCACCGCCCGGAACACTTCCCGCCATATTTCTTGCATGAATCATCCCTGCTCTTCCGGAACCGATCAAACACACTTTAACTTTCTTCATTTTGTCCACCTCTTCAGTCCTGTTTTTTTAATTCTTCCACAATTTCCACTCCTGCACTTGTTCCCAGACGCTCTGCTCCCGCTTCAATCATCTGAAGTGCGGTCTTTAAGTCCCTGATTCCCCCGGCAGCCTTGACTTTCACTTCATCACCAACTGTGGTCTTCATAAGCTTCACATCTTCCGGTGTAGCCCCGCCTGTTCCAAACCCGGTTGATGTCTTAATAAAATCAGGTTTTACTTCTTTTGCTATTTCAGCTACTTTCACCTTTTCTTCATCGGTCAGATAGCAGTTTTCAAAGATGACCTTGCTGATTACTCCGGCTTTTCGGCACTCTGCCACGATCTCTTCCATCTCTTTTTTTATGTAATCATAGTTTTTGTTCTTTAATTCCGCAATGTTGATGACATAGTCGATCTCGTCTGCGCCTTTTTCGATGGCATCCTTTGTCTCAAATACTTTACATTCCAGTGTTGTCTGTCCCAGCGGAAATCCTATGGCTGCCCCTACGTGAACCGGACATCCTTCCAAAAGGCGTTTGCACCGCTCTGTCTGTGCAGGATTGATGGCTACCATCTTAAAACCATATTCCCTGGCTTCGCTGCATAATTTTTCGAACATTGCTTCATCGGCAAAGGCTTTGAGATTTGTGTGGTCTACCATGCCTGCTATTTGATCTGCACTTAACTTCATTTCTGACTCCTCCATTTTGTTTTCTTTTATTATCTTTTACTTTGTACTTGTATATTATCATATTAACTTTCGTTTTGCAAGTATAAATAAAAGAAAATAAAACTCAATACAATCAGCAATAAGATATATCCCAAAACAGGCAAATCCACATCCTTTCTTATATCCTTCTCTTTTTGAAGAGCTTTTAAGCTTTACATAACAGATACAATTTTCCCAAAGCTAATATTTTTGCCCACATTATCCCATAAATATATGTTAGTCTTGTCCTAGATTAATTATTGTTTAAATAGAACATTACGAACTATAGTCAAACTTTTTCCAATTGTCTCTTAAATCTTCTTATTTTTGATTTGTAGTTTTTTATCAAAAACAACATTGAATTGTAAAAAATAGTAGAAAAAGATAGTTTTTTATGGTAATATAAAAAAGATTCAGGAGGAACAATATGGAAAGTACACAAAATCAAATTAACGATAGTAATTTGCTTAATATAAGTGAAGAAGAGGATTTCAGGAAATCTTTTCAGGCTTATTATTACATGATGAATGCTAAACCTGATATCAAGACGAAACTTTTTACAAAGGACGTGTGCATAAACTTAGACGATATTTTTAACCTGAATTACTTAATTACCGACAAATTTAAATCTCATTATAATAATGCCGGTTTCATTATAAATGTTCATGTCACTTTCAATAATAAAAAATCTTTATTCTTTAATAGTTGGCAATTATTTGAACAGCAGAAATGGATTCAAAGTGAACCTATTGACAGTATTTTAGTGAAATGGGAATTCAATGCGGAACTGCCCGGATATAAAGTTCCGCAGAAGCATACTCTTATAGTAAAAATGAGTGATGGCATAAAACCAGAAGATATGCTTAAAGTTATGCTTTCTGGAGGATTTGATGAAATTCAAGAACTAGATAAAGATGCATATCCAGTTATAGCAAGTGTTGACTTTATTGACTCAACATTAGGAGATGAATTAATTGCTATTGTTTCAAATTGGGTTAAAAGCCTAAACACATGTGATACCTCAAGTCATTTTTTACAAAAATTAAGGGATCATAAAAAGAAACTCTCCTATTTCATCCAATATTTTTTTACATTTACATTAGCACTATGTTGTATTAAAATATGTTCATATAGCATAGAGCAATTACCATTCAACAAAATCAGTGATCTTACTAAAACCGACTTTATCAATTTAAGCTATGTGATATTTACTGTTGTTATTTTATTCATAGTTGCCAAAGGGATATTTAGATTTGTGGGCAGATCTGTTTTTGAAGTTCTAAGAGATGCTGTATCATCACATACATTTAATATTTCTAATGGTGATAAAAAGAAACAAGATGAAAATGCAAAGCGTTACAAAAAACTCAAGAGCAATGTTGTTCTAAAAATAATTTTTTCATTTATTTTTAACATAATTTGTACAATAATTACAACAATAATTACGAGGGTGATATTATGATAAAATTGTTAATAACCATTTTAAAAATAATAAAAAATTTTTTCTCAGAAATTAATAAAGAAATTGAAAAAGAAAATATTTTAGATTATTTGGACGATTATAGTTATTATAGGCATCCAAATAAATTTTATTAAGAATGCTATATGTGCCTATTACATAGAATTAAAAATAAGAGCTGCCATCATTCATATATTTAGATGATAATATTAGAGCCGTGCATAAACTTTCTGCACGGCTCTAATATTTACTATGACTTCTGCCAGATATTCACGCTGGCATCGCTCGGCATTCTCAAATTCCCTCTTGGAGACACTGCTACACTTCCCACCTTCGGCCCGTCCGGCAGGCAGGAGCGCTTAAACTGCTGGCTGAAGAACCGCCAGTAGAATTTATCCAGCCACTTTTGTATGGTTTCATCGTCGTAATCCCCTGCAAAAGTAAGCTTTGCCATTCGGTAAAGCTTTGCCTTCGGAAATCCGAATCTCAACATATAATATAGGAAGAAATCGTGCAGCTCATAAGGCCCTACCAAATCCTCAGTCTTCTGCGAGATCACACCGTCCACCGGAGGAAGCAGTTCCGGGCTCACCGGAGTGTCCAGCACATCCATCAGCACATCGGATAACTCTTTATTTTCAACCGTCTCTGCATAATACAGTACCAGATAGCGCACCAGAGTCTTCGGCACAGAACAGTTCACCGCATACATGGACATATGGTCTCCGTTATAGGTAGCCCAGCCAAGAGCAAGCTCTGACATATCGCCGGTCCCGATGACCATGCCGTTATACTTATTGGCGATATCCATGAGGATCTGAGTCCTCTCCCGGGCCTGGGAATTTTCATAGGTCACATCGTGGACATCTTCCTCATGTTCAATATCTTTAAAATGCTGTCTGACGGCTTTCTCGATATTAACTTCTTTTAAAGTGGCTCCCAATTCATGGATCAGGGATACTGCATTCTGGTATGTCCGGTCTGTCGTACCGAAACACGGCATCGTGACGCAAATGATATTTTCCCTTGGAATATCCAGCATATCAAAAGCACGCACTGTTACTAAAACTGCAAGGGTAGAGTCCAGTCCTCCGGAAATTCCCACCACTGCATGCGTACAGTTCGTATGTTCCAGACGTTTTTTCAGTCCCATAGACTGGATCGATAAGATCTCATCACACCGTTTCTCCCGCTCTTCCCTGCTGGACGGCACAAACGGATTCTTTGGAAACTTTCTTGTAATCTGGTTTACTTTTACCGGAAGAATAAACGGCACACGCCGGTATTCCTCAGAATCTTCCTCGAAAAACGTCGTCATTTTTCTTCTCTCTGCCACGAGGCGCTTCACATCCATGTCCGCATAGATAATATCGTTTACAAACCGCTTCGCCTCTGCCAGCACGGTTCCGTTTTCACAGATCAGATGGTGTCCGCTGTAAACTACATCCGTTGTGGATTCTCCCTCTCCTGCATTGGCATACACGTAACCTGAAAGCAGTCTTGCAGACTGATTGGACACGAGGGCGCTCCTGTAAACCTCCTTCGTGGTAGTCTCCACGCTGGCAGACGGATTACAGATAACGGTTGCCCCGGCCAAAGCGTGATGAGTACTCGGCGGAAGAGGAACCCACAGGTCCTCACAGATTTCCATGGCAATGGTCAGTTCCGGGATATTTGTGCATTCCAGCAGGATGTTTGCTCCAAACGGAACATGCTCCCCGTCCAGCAGAATGTCCTTTACCTCTCTTTTTCCTTTTGCAAAATGTCTGGCTTCATAAAACTCTCCGTAATTCGGAAGGTGGATCTTCGGCACCACCCCTAAAATACGTCCGTCAAATAAAAACACACCGCAGTTATAAAGCTTATGCTCCACAACCAGAGGACAGCCCACGGTGACGACCATGTCCATCCCTTTTGTTTCCTTCTTGATCTCCATGAGTCCCTTAAGGGATTCCTCCAGCAGAGGGTCCTGCAAAAACAGGTCCCCGCATGTATAGCCGGAAACGGCCAGTTCAGAAAAAACAAGAAGGCTGGCTTCTTCATCTCCTGCCTGCCGGATAATCTTTATGATCTCTTTTGTGTTATATTCCGGATCTGCGACTTTCACCTTCGGTGTCGCCGCAGCTACTTTAATAAAACCATCTTTCATATCTACTCTTCTTCCATATTACTTAATTTGGCTGCCTGATCCGCAGCGGTTAAACTGTCGATGAGCTCATCCAGATCTCCGTTCATGACAGAATCTAATTTGTGGAGGGTCAGCTTGATCCTGTGATCTGTCACACGGCCCTGAGGATAATTATAGGTTCTGATCTTCTCGGAACGGTCCCCGGTTCCCACCTGGCTCTTTCTCTTTTCTGCCTCTGCGTCATGGGCTTTCTGCTGCTCCAGCTCATACAGACGGGAGCGCAGCACCTTCAATGCCTTGTCCTTATTCTTAAGCTGTGACTTTTCATCCTGGCAGGATACAACGATTCCGGTCGGCAGATGAGTCAGCCGCACAGCTGAATCTGTCGTATTGACACACTGTCCTCCGTTTCCGGATGCACGGAATACGTCAAACTTACAGTCATTTAAATCTACTTCCACTTCCACATCTTCCACTTCCGGCATAATAGCAACCGTAATAGTGGACGTATGAATCCTTCCGCCGGACTCTGTGGCCGGGATTCTCTGCACACGGTGCACTCCGCTTTCATATTTAAATCTGGAATAGGCACCCTGACCCGAGATCATGAAAACAAGCTCTTTAAAACCTCCGATCCCGCTTTCATTAAAACTCAGTGTCTCCACCTTCCAGCGGCGTCCTTCCGCATAACTCCGGTACATGCGGGCCACGTCTGCCGCAAACAGGGCAGCTTCGTCTCCGCCGGCTCCGGCGCGGATTTCCACGATGATATTCTTGTCGTCATTTGGATCTTTTGGAATCAGAAGAATCTTTAATTCCTCTTCCAGCCGCTCTACATTCGCCTTGGACTCGGAAAGTTCCTCTTTGGCGAGTTCCTTCATCTCCTCATCAGATTCCTCTTCGAGAAGTTCCAGACTTTCCTCAATGTTCTGCTTTTCCTGTACATACTCCTTATACTTTTCTACGATAGGTGCCAGATCGCTCTGCTCCTTCATCAAATCCCTGAACCGGTTCTGGTCTCCGGCCACATCCGGATCGTTGAGCTGCTGGAGTACGGTATCCAGTCTCTCTACTAAACTTTCTAACTTATCAAACATCTTCTTCTCCTTTATGCCAGCGTTCCGATGACCATCCGGTCAAGTCCCGCCAAGTCTTTCTTTATCTCCACAGAGGAAAATCCTGCTTCCTCCATCATCGTTTTTACCGCCGCTCCCTGGTCATAACCGATCTCAAATACGAGGGTGCCTCCGGCGTTCAAATGCTTCGGGGCCGTCCCTGCAAGCTTTCGGTAAAAATACAGCCCGTCCTCTCTTCCGTCAAGAGCAAGCATAGGCTCGTGGTCTTTTACTTCCGGCATCAGTTCCATACAGTCTTTTGTAGGAATATACGGAGGATTGGAAATGATCAGGTCAAAACAACCGTCCACCCCGGAAAAGAGGTCACTCTTTTTAAATTTTACCATAGGAGCCAGCCTTCTTCCATTCTCTTTTGCAATTTTCAGGGCCTTTTCATCAATATCTGTACCGATGCAGACGTCCGGCTTCAGCATAAGACAAAGGCTGATGGCAATACACCCGGAGCCTGTACAGACATCCAGGATGCTTTCATGGGGATAGTTTCCTTCCACAACCGCCTCGATGACACTTTCTGTATCCTGCCTTGGTATGAGCACATCCGGGGTCACCCGGAATGTATATCCCATAAAATCCTGAGTCCCGATCAGGTATTGGAGAGGAATCCTCTCGCTGATCCGTCGGTCCAGCAAAGCCTTGTACTGCTCTAATTCTTCCCCTTCTTCCACCGGCGTAGTCATAGAAAATAAGTATTCTTCCCGGCTTAAAGAAAAGCAATGGGAAAACAGATACCAGGCTTCCCCATCCGGGTTATCGATCCCCGCTTCCCGGAGCATTTCCGCCCCGTATGTGACCCAAATCTTCCTATTCACGGTTCTTCCTTTCTTTCTCCAGATATGTTTTCCAGTCAAAAACACCCTCCACTGACCGGATTGCCACTTCGATCATGCTCTCATCCGGCTCTTTCGTCGTTAAAAGCTGAAGACACAGCCCCGGCTTGCTGAGCGCCGTGATGACCGGATTGTCTGAATTTCCGGCGAGCCGGATAAACTCATAGGATACCCCTGCGATCACCGGGACCAGCAGAAGTCTCAATGCAACTTTCAGCCACACCGTGTCCACACGGATAAAAAAGAAAAATATAATGCTTATGATCATGACAAAAAACAGGAAACTCGTACCGCACCGCTTGTGCAGCCTGGAATATTTCATTACATTTTCCGGCGTGAGATCCTCCCCTGCCTCCAGGCAGTTGATCGTTTTGTGCTCGGCTCCGTGGTACATGAAGACCCGTTTGATGTCGTTCATTCTGGATATGAGAATGATATATCCTAAAAAAATACCCACCCGGATCAGGCCCTCCAGCAGCAGAACAGCCGGACGGCTCATGCCGAACCCTTCAAATATGTTGGAGAGGAAATAAGGCAGCACCATGAACAGTCCGATGGCAATGGCAAATGACAACACCACGATTCCGCCCATGAGGACCCCTTCCCATTTCTCAGAGAAATGACGGTTCAGCCACTGTTCCAGCCGGGACGGCTCCTCTTCCCCGTCTTCTATGAAGTCAGCCGAATAAGTGAGTGTTTTCATGCCGACCACCATAGACTCCGCAAAATTTACGACTCCCCGCAGGACCGGGAGCTTCAGAACAGGATATCGATCGGATATGCTCGTATACCGTTCGGTCTTCGTCTCGATCTCCCCGTCCGGTTTTCTCACGGAAACTGCATAGCGGTCCTCATTTTTCATCATGACGCCTTCCATGACCGCCTGTCCGCCAATCCTTACTTTCATATAGTGCCCGTCCTTCCTTTTAAATAGCTATACAACAAAATAGGCTGAGATTTCGCAACCTCAACCTATCATTTCATGTTTTCTACTTAGTACCATACTTACGATTGAACTTGTCAATACGTCCGCGAGCTTGAGTAGCTTTCTGTTGTCCAGTGTAAAAAGAATGACACTTAGAACAGATCTCAACGTGGATATCTTCCTTTGTAGATCCTGTTACAAATTCGTTACCGCAGTTGCAGACTACTTTTGCCTGATGGTATTCTGGATGGATTCCTTCGCGCATGTTTCTTCACCTCTTTGATCTTAGTTTATCTTAAACATTCCTTTTGTTTATTCTTAAACAGCTTTCTCATTATATCACAGCATCTTCTACAATGCAAATACTTTTTCTCTTATTTTCTCAGCAGAGATTTCTTCGCAAACTCAATAAATTCCTTATTATTTTTAGAACGTTTGAACATATTCAGTGTCTGCTCGAAAAATTCGTCTGAACGGCTTCCGGACAGTTCTTTGTGCAGTGCGGTGACCACAGACTGTTCATCTTTGGAAAGCAGCAGATCATCTCTTCTCGTACCGGATTTGGCGATATCCACCGCAGGGAAGATCCTGCGCTCGGACAGATGGCGGCTCAGTACAAGCTCCATATTTCCGGTTCCCTTAAACTCCTCGAAGATGACATCGTCCATCTTGCTTCCCGTCTCTACCAGCGCTGTCGCAAGGATCGTGAGACTTCCGCCTTCCCTCATATTTCTGGCAGCTCCAAAAAATCTTTTTGGCATGTGGAGTGCTGCCGGATCAAGCCCTCCTGTGAGCGTCCTTCCGCTCGGAGGCACGGTGAGGTTGTACGCCCTGGCAAGTCTTGTGATACTGTCCAAGAGGATCACTACGTCCTCTTTATGTTCTACCAGGCGCTTTGCTCTCTCAAGCACCATTTCCGACACTCTCTTGTGATGATCAGGAAGCTCATCAAACGTAGAATAGATGACCTCCACGTTCTGTCCCTCCACAGATTCTTTAAAATCCGTCACTTCCTCGGGTCTCTCGTCAATGAGCAGTACGATCAGCTTGATGTCTTTATAATTTTGGCTGATGCTCTGAGCCATCTGCTTTAACAGCGTCGTCTTTCCTGTTTTGGGCGGTGATACGATCATACCCCTCTGCCCTTTTCCCACAGGAGAGAGCAGATCCACCATGCGCATCGGAATCGTCGCCCGCTCGGTCTCCAGCCTGAGCCTCTGGTTCGGAAAGATCGGCGTGAGGTCTTCAAAATGCTTTCTCCTGGCTGCCGCCTCGGGGCGATATCCGTTTACGGACTCTACAAACAGCAGGGCTCCGAACTTTTCACTCTGGCTTTTTACGCGGATGGCACCGTTTAAGATATCTCCGGACTTTAAGTTAAACCTCCGGATCTGGGTCGGTGATACATAGATATCATTCTCTCCGGGGAGATAATTCTCACAGCGGATAAATCCATAACCGTCCGGCAGGACTTCCAGTATGCCATTGGCTTTCCTGCCGCTGTCCAGGCTTTTTATATCCCTGGGCACACGGTCTGTCCTGACGTCTTTTGTCTGCTCTGCTTTCGTCTCCGGTTCCGGCTCACTCTGTTTATGTTCATTGTCATTATTTTTTAAATATTCGATCAGCTCCTGCTTTTTCAGACTGCTGATGCCTTTCAGATTCTTTTCCTTTGCCGCCTTTCGAAGTTCAAGCAAAGACATAGATTCATATACCATAGAATATTCTCCTTTGTTTAAATACATAAGATGTTTCTTGTTTTGATTCGATTTGCAATATTCAGTGCGGGTAAATGGATGATGTATCCGATGACCTGTAATCTGACCGATCTTTACAGAATTGTAATCGTAAGAGGGAAATTTCCCTCTTAGATTATACTACCACAATTTTCAGCTATGTCCAAGAATTTGTTTTCTCATACGGAGCAATATTTTCTTTTCCATCCTTGAAACCTGTACCTGGGAAATTGAAAGTTTTTTTGCGATTTCCTGCTGTGTCTTCCCATGGAAGTACCGCATAGTGATCAATTCTCTCTCATCTCCGGACAGTGTGTCCATGAGTTCTTCCAGCATCACATGGTTGATGACAGTATCTGACTCATTTTCCTCGCCTGGCAGTTTATCTACCAAAAGCACCTGGCTGTCGTCGCTTTGATAACTTGGCTGATAAATAGATTCCACATCTTTGTTTGCCTCCAGTGCGACGACGATCTCATCTCTGGCAATCTTTGTCTCCCTGGAGAGTTCGTCTATCGTTGCTTCCCTGTTGTACTTCATGGCAAAAGCCTCTCCTGCCTGCCGGACCTGGTAGGCGATCTCCTTCAGGGAACGGCTGACCTTGATCATCCCGTCATCCCTTAAAAACCGTTTGATCTCCCCGGTGATCATCGGCACCGCATAAGTAGAAAATTTTACATCATAGGAGAGGTCAAACTTGTCCACTGCCTTTAAAAGTCCGATGCTCCCGATCTGGAACAGATCTTCGGGCTCGTGTCCCCGCCCTGTAAAACGCTTTACCACACTCCAGATCAGCCCCATGTTGTCAAGCACGATCTTCTCTCTCGCATCCTGATCTCCTTCTTTCGTAAGCTTTAATAATTCTCTTGTCTCGTCCATATAAAAGGCCTATTTCCCGGTCACTTTCTTTTCCATGATAACTCTGGTTCCTTTTCCTGACTCAGAGCTGACTTCGATCTTGTCCATGAATGCTTCCATAAAGGAAAATCCCATCCCGGTCCGCTCCTCATCAGGCTTTGTCGTATACATAGGTTCCATTGCCTGTTTTACATCCGGAATACCGACACCGAAATCCTCAATGACAATTTTAAGGACACTGCCTTCATTTGAAATATCCATGAAGATCTTTCCCTGATCGTCCTCATATCCGTGGACGATGCAGTTCGTAACCGCTTCGGAAACCGCCGTTTTCACATCTGCCATCTCTTCCATCGTCGGATCGAACTTCATCATATAGGTTGCCGCCAGCACTCTTGCGATCCCTTCATTTTCTGATTCGCTGTTGAATTCTAAATGTATCATCTCTTATCCTCCCTATCCCTATCGCTCATTGATGATCTTGTGCAGACCCGCCATGTGTACGATCCGTTTAACCACATCGTTGACATTTACCACGCTCACCGTGCCTCCGAGAGGCTTCAGCTGCTTGTACCGCCCAAGGATCATTCCCACACCGGAGCTGTCCATAAAACCGGTATTCTTAAAATCAAATTCAATATCCCTGATCGGATATGACTTCAGGATCACATCACATTTATGCCTGACACGCTCTGCCAAGTGATGATCCAGTTCTCCGTCAAGCCTTACATACAGTGTCCTGTTTTCAACCTGATATTCTGTTGCCATAGATGATTCACTCCTTTAAATGATAAAAAAATGAAAGAGAAATACACCGGAAGGTTTTGATATCTTCCGGATATATTTCTCTTTCGTGTCTTATCGGTTTCTTTGTCAGCCCAAGTGCTGTTTTAAAGATTTTTTGCTTGTTTGTTCTGTAATTGATTCAGGTAATTCTGTGAGTTCCTTGCACTGTTAGTGCCCGGGAACTTCTTGATGACATCCTCGTATGCCTTGATGGCTTTGTCCTTGTCACCATTTTTCTCATAAGATCTGGCAAGGTAGAAATAAGACCCCACATTTGTATCTTTTACTTTGATGGCTTTTTTCAAAGTGCTGATGGCATCCTTGTAGTTGCCCTGATTATATGCACTGATTCCCTTGTTGTAAAGTCCGGTGGCCGCATATGGGTAAACCTTCTGTTCCAGATCGTCATAAATCTCTTTCATCTTCTTTGATTCCAGCTTATCCCTGTCGATGTTCAGCAGGGCATCGGCAGACTCCGTATACTGGCGGTCGCCGTAATACTGCATGGCTGTCAGCAGAGAATCATAGATTCCCTCTGTCTTGCTGTCTCCGACAAATTCTTTTAATTCTTTCTTCGCCTTTTCCTCGGCAGCCTTTGCCTCTTTGATGTCTTTTTCGTTGCTCTTTAACTGAGTCTCTTTGGCAAGAAGCTGTTCCTTATAATTTTCAATCTTGGATGAATACTTGTAGCTGGATGCCTTCTTAATGCTCGGATATAAGAGCACCAGGGAAACAAGCACGCCGATCACAATACCTCCCACCATATATACCATGCGGTGGCGGTTGGACGGCAGCTCCTCGTATTTTCCTACAACGCTGCTTAAAACCTTTTTCTTCGGCCCTTCTGCACTCTCCAAACCGCTGTCTTCTGCTTTCATATCCGCAGGTTTTAAAAGAGCTTCCGTCTCCTGCAGATATTCTAATGCCCTTGGGTTTTTGCAGTCCACCTCCAGCACATTTTTTAAAGCCTTCTGGGCGTCTTTATAATTCTCATCTTTGATGGAAAGCAGGGCAATCAGAAGCTGTGCATTGATAAAATTCGGCATCATGGAAACGACATTTTTCAGCTGGATCATTGCCAGGTCTTCATTCCCCTGTTTTGCGTATACGAGAGCCTGATTATACTTTTTAATGACCTGGTTGACCGTGTCAAGCTGGACAGGATTCTCCTGCACATCTTTCAGATAATCAATGGCCGCATTTTCTTCCTTTTTCAGATTACTGCTGATGACCCACTGGCTCAGGGCAGGGACGATGTCACCCATCTGATAGTAGACTAAGCCCAAAAGATTCCTGGCGTTCATGTCGTTCTTGTCATAAAACAACGCAGCTTTCAGGTTCTTTACGGCCCCGGTCAGATCGTTGGCATTGGCTTTCTCCAGCCCAAGGTTGTAGTAGTATTTGGAACTGTTTTTAATCTTTTCCTTACTCTTCATATCTGCCACCTTACTATTTCTCTTCTTCTATGTCTTTTTTGATTTCATTGATCAGATCTTCTACATCTTTTAAATCATCGCTGTAAATAGCATCCTCTGCCTGGTCCACATCTAAGCAAGGTTCAAATTTTTTTAACTCTTCTCTGTAATTAATCATTTTCTTCCTCCATTCAAGATAAACGTTTTAACCTTACCAGCTAAATAAAAAGAGCCGATACAAAAGCAGAGAACCCCCTCCTCTGACTTTTTTATCATTGTCTTATATGCCTTTAAGAAATCATTCTCCGGTATCTCCCGGTTCACAACCGGAACCTTTATGATTCCTTCCAAGTTTTCAACTTCCGTGAGAAGCTTCAGGATGCCCTCCTCTTCCTTCTTATGGGAAGGGGCAAAAACAATCAGTTTTCTCTGCGGAAAATATTTCTCTAATGTATGGCAGAATGCCTCCGCCGCCTGAAGATTATGTCCTCCGTCTATAAAAATATTGGGACTCACTTCCTCCATCCGTCCTGCCAGAAAAGCTGAGGAAAGACCGTTAAATACCGTCCTTCTTTTCAGGTCAGGAAACAGCAGGCGGACTGCTGCTGCCGCAAGAGCGGCATTCTCATACTGAAAATCGCCCAACAGGCCTAATTTCAGGCATTCACTCTTTTTATCATACGCACTCTTTCTCAAAAAATCAATATAATCGCTGCTTTTTTCAGAAAAAATAAGATTATCTTTTGAAATTGTTAGGAATTCCGAATCTTTATGTGCGGCCTCTTCCTGAAATACCCTGAGAACCTCAGGCTTCTGCCTGAGACAGATCACAGGAACCCCCGGTTTTATGATCCCTGCTTTCTCTGCCGCAATCAGCTGCAGAGTGTTTCCTAAAAATTCCTGATGATCAAGACTCACCGCAGTGATGACAGAAAGCCTCGGCATGATCACATTGGTCGCATCATGCCTGCCTCCCATTCCAGTCTCGATGATACAGACCTCCGCATGTTCTTCCCGGAAAAATACAAGTGACATAAAGAACAGAAATTCAAAGAAGGAAGGATGATCTGCCCCCTCCTTCACTGCCTGAAAGACGGCATTCTTTACTTTTGCAAAGACCTCTGAAAATCTTTTTTCGGAAATCTCTCTGCCGCCGATCTGTATCCGTTCTTCCATGCGGATCAAATGCGGGGACGAAAACCGCCCGGTCCTTATTCCTGCGCCCGTAAGGATCGAGTCCAGAAATGCACAGACTGAACCCTTTCCGTTGGTGCCTGCTACATGGATCATGAACAGATCTTTTTCTGGATTTCCCAAAACATCCAGAATCCATTGTACATTGGATAAGGATGTTTTTTTAGCGAAACCCGTCACATGATTCAAATAATTTCTTGCTTCTTCAAAATCCGTCATGTTATTTTACAAGCTGACCCAGACGTTCTTCCACTTTTTCAAGCATCTGCCGGTATTTTGAAAGCTTTTCTTTCTCTTCTTCTACTTTTTGTTCCGGTGCTTTGCTTAAGAAACGTTCGTTATTGAGCATGCCTTCGCACCGCTTGATCTCTCCGCCTAATTTCTTCTGTTCTTTTTTCAGTCTCTCAATTTCTTTTTCAATGTCCACAAGCTCCGCAAACGGCATATAGATCACGGCATCCGGGACCATCGTGGATACGGCATCCTCCGCAATCCCTTCTCTGTCCGCCCGCACAGCTACTTCGCTTGCGTAACCCAGGGTTCCAAAGAAGACCTTCCCCTGTTTAAAGATGTCTCTTACATCTTCATTTTCAGAGACAACAAATACTTTTGCTTTCTTTTTCGGGGATACGTTCATCTCGGCACGTATATTCCGGATTCCCCTCACCGCTTCTTTCATGAGTTCCACTGCAGCTTCTTCCCGGGCAAAGCTGTATTCCTCTCTGTATTCCGGCCAGGATGCCAGCATAATGGATTCTTCCCCTGTCAGATTGCAGTAGATCTCCTCTGTGATAAACGGCATGAATGGATGAAGCAGCTTCAGTGATTCGGAAAGCACCTTTTTCAGCGTCCACAAAGCTGCGGCTTTCGTGTTGTCTTCATCGTTATAGAGACGCGGTTTCACCATCTCGATATACCAGTCACAGAATTCTTCCCATATAAAGTCATTGAGCTTCTGTACGGCAATTCCCAGCTCATACTTGTCCATATTATCCGTCACATCTTTGGCCAGAGTGTTGAATTTAGATAAAATCCACCGGTCTGCGCTTGTCAGATCGGAAAGTTCCACATGAGAAAAGTCCGCCTGTTCAAAGTTCATCATCATGAAGCGGGATGCATTCCACACTTTATTGGCAAAATTCCGGCTGGCTTCCACACGCTCCATGTAAAAACGCATATCATTGCCCGGCGCATTTCCGGTGACCAGAGTAAATCTCAGCGCATCTGCCCCATACTGGCTGATGACTTCCAGAGGATCAATTCCGTTGCCCAGGGATTTGCTCATCTTTCTTCCTTTGTCGTCTCTCACGAGTCCGTGGATCAGCACCGTGTCAAACGGCGCTTTCCCTGTATGCTCATATCCGGAAAACACCATTCTGACAACCCAGAAAAAGATAATGTCATATCCGGTTACCAATACGTTGGTCGGGTAGAAATAATCCAGTTCCTCCGTCTGTTCCGGCCAGCCTAACGTGGAAAACGGCCACAGCGCAGAACTGAACCAGGTATCCAGGGTATCCTCATCCTGAGTAAAGTGTGTGCATCCGCATTTTGGGCATACTTCCGGTTTTTCTTTTGCCACCACAGTTTCGCCGCACTCGTCACAGTAATATGCAGGAATCCTGTGTCCCCACCAGAGCTGTCTGGAGATACACCAGTCACGGATATTCTCAAGCCAGTGCAGATAGGTCTTTGTATAACGTTCCGGCACAAATTTAATGTCCCCGTTTTTAACCGCCTCGATGGCAGGCTTCGCGAGCTCATCCATCTTTACGAACCACTGGGGTTTAACCATCGGCTCGATGGTGGCTTTGCAGCGGTCATGGGTTCCGACGTTGTGCTCGTGTTCTTTTATTTTTACCAGATATCCCTGTTCTTCCAGATCTTTTACGATGGCTTTTCTCGCCTCATAACGCTCCATGCCCTCATATCTGCCGCCGTTTTCATTGATCGTGGCGTCATCGTTCATCACATTAATCACTGGGAGGCCATGCCGTCTTCCGACTTCAAAATCATTTGGATCATGGGCAGGAGTGATCTTCACAGCACCGGTTCCAAACTCTTTGTCTACATATTCATCCGCCACGATCGGGATCTGTCTGCCGCAAAGCGGAAGCTCCAGCATTTTCCCTACAAGATGTGTATATCTTTCATCGTCCGGATGGACAGCCACCGCCGTATCTCCAAGCATTGTCTCGGGACGGGTAGTAGCAATCTCTAAATAATCATCGGTTCCCGCAACCGGATACTTGATATGCCAGAAATGACCTGCCTGGTCCACATGCTCAACTTCTGCGTCAGAAATTGAAGTCTGGCAGACCGGACACCAGTTGATGATCCTGGACCCTTTGTATATATAGCCTTTTTCATATAACTTGATAAAGACCTCTTCCACTGCTTTGGAACAGCCCTCATCCATCGTAAAACGCTCTCTGTCCCAGTCACAGGCAGAACCCAGCTTCTTTAACTGGCTGACGATTGTGCCGCCGTACTCTTCCTTCCACTCCCAGGCTCTCTCAAGAAACTTCTCTCTTCCCAGATCTTCCTTTTCAATGCCTTCCTCTTTCAGCGCCTCGATGATCTTGACTTCCGTTGCAATGCTGGCATGATCTGTTCCCGGCTGCCACAGTGTATTGTATCCCTGCATTTTTTTAAAGCGGATCAGGATATCCTGCAGAGTCTCATCCAGTGCATGCCCCATATGGAGTTTACCCGTAATATTGGGAGGCGGAATCACGATCGTAAACGGTTTTTTGCTGTGATCCACTTCTGCATGAAAATATTTGTTGTCAAGCCACTTCTGATATAACCGGTCTTCAATCTCAGACGGGTTATAAGTCTTTTCCAATTCTTTACTCATATCATATCTCCTACTTTTTATATTTTATTCTAAAAGATTGTTGCGGATCGCCCGCTCATGCTGCACCATTGCCTGCTCACAGATGTTCTGGCGGCCGGACAGCCATTCCATCCGGTTGATCCTTTTCGGTATATCATAAATTGCCTTTGGGTAATAACACCAGGCCTGAGGTGCATGCATTCCACACTGCTCCATGGCCGAGACAAACGTCTTCCTCTGGGCGGAAAGTTCTTCACTGCAATTTAATTCCGCTGCAACTTTAGCACAAAACTCAAATAATTTCCACTGTTCTTCGGAAATATATCCAAACAGCACCTGATATTTCTCTCTGCAGAATTCCAGGTCATTGACAATCGTATCATACTCCGATTTGAGCCTCCGTCCCGAAGTCTCTTTGTGGTTTCTTACCATATGATACATTTTCTTTTTCTCTGCCGCCTTCTTCTTTCTTGTCCTGAGAATCAGAAGGATCACAGCCGCACCAAACACTGCTGCCGCTGCCGGCCAGAGAGAAACGCTCAGCCGGAGCTCAAAATAAAATACTGCTGCCGCACCGAGTCCCGCGGCAGTCAGGGCCATGATCAGCGAAGACAGAAAATAGGCCCTCCTGTTGATGAACTTTCCATGAAATTCCCTCTCTTTTCTTTTCAGATCACGTTCTTCATCTTCCTGGACTGAAATTTCCTTCTCGATCTGTTTTTTTTCACCCTCCAGGGATTGGATACGGGACAAACCCTGTCTTATTTCCTCTTCCCTCTCCCAGAGGGGCAGAAATTCCTCATCGGAGACTCGTCCGCCTGCGGAATCATAAAAAATCCTGGCAAAGATGCGGTTGTATTTTCTGGCTTCCTCACTGATCAGCTTTGCTTCTTCATCGGAAAGCTTTTCCATGATCTCGATATCTTCCTTCTGCTCCAGAATATAAGACACCTCATCTTCATACATTTCCACAAAACGCCGGTTTAATTCCATCCGTTTTTTCTGATATTCAATTTCAGACAATCTCTCTTCTGTACTCATTTTTCCACCGTTCCAGCATCGACCAGGTAAGCCTTCTGGTCATCAGGTCATCGGGTTTCTTTCTGTGATAGCCAATCTTTTTCAGTGCTGTGGATTCCTCGCTTCCGGAAAACCGTTCCTCCATAGCTGAGATATTTTCATGGATCTCTCTCAGCTGTTCTTCTGTAAAAGAAAGCGCTCTGCCGTCCTCCAAAAACTTCTGGTAATCTCCCTGCATATAAGAGACTATGAAATATGCTTCCTGGCATTTCTTGTTCTCTTTCAGGCGGCAGCTCCTTTTAAAAAACTCCTTCGCCTCCTGAAAACGGAACATCCGGGTCAGGCAGAGTCCCGTGTGATACAAAACTTCCTGCTGTTCCTTTGTCTTCAGCTGCATCAGACCGGAAAGCGATTTTTGATAGGCGTGATAAGCGCTCAGATATCTGGAATGTTTCAGATATAAGTCGCCGAGCATTTTGTGCTTTCTCACAGAGGAATATAGATAGGCCGTGCGCATCTGCTGGACAAGCATTCTCTGCTCGGGAACCGTAAAATAATTCCGGTAACTGATAATATGCTCCAGCTGCTTCTTTGTCTCCTCTTCTGCCGGCAGGACCAGACCAAGTTCTTCTTCGATCCACTCTCTCATCCCTTCCGGGATTCCTTCTGTCAGAAAATATAAATACTGTCCTGAAATAATATAACATAATTCTTCATAGGAAGAAATGGTCTGTCCAAAGGAATTCAGCGTGTAAGTCCGCCTGCTCTCCTCTGTCTCACACAATACCATTCTCATGGCTGTCCCCTCCTCTCCCATGAAATTACCTGCTGGAATACCTGGTATGTAGAAGGATATAATGTCCCAAACCCCAGATCCGTGATTTTGATTCTGCACTTTGTCTCCCCGGTGCACTCGGCTTCAATCTTCAGCTTTGTAGAGCGTCCCGGACGTTTTTTAAGCCCTTTTAAGGAAATCGGAAACCTCATTCTGTCACCTTTCCCGGGAAACAGGGGTTTGATCTCCACAGGAATGGATGCCGCTGTCTCAACCAGTACCGTCATATTTCCCCGACTCTCAAACCATGGCTTTCCACCCTTTATGATCGGCAGAAATTCTTCTTTTCCGTGGTTCCATACCATGGCACCGATCTGATACATCATAACCGTGTCGGTAAGAATTACGGCAGAGTCAAGGTCAGCCGCATTTTTTCTTCCCAGCAGACAGACGGCCCCTGTCGCGTACACATGATCTCCCATAAACACACGCCGTCCCGCACACAGCTTTGCCGAAGCGCTTTTCAGCCATCCGCCGTCAAATCCTCTGCCGTACAAATAAACTAAAGAAGTAACCTCCTGGGACATGGCCTGGACGGCGGCGTTCTCAAATGCCATGTCTTTCTGATGGGGCAGCCGGGTGTTTCTCATAAAAGCAGAGTAGTCTTCTCTCTCTACGAGCAGCTGCCCATCCTGCTTTTTCACCAGATAGTAAAACAATCTCTGGCCGGAATAGTCAAACAGCCCCACAGCCCCCTGTTCAAGCTGTTCCTTTCGGTCCCCGGCAAGTCCCAGAAAAGCCTCCTCCTTCGTAAACAGCCTGAGCTGTTCCTCCGAAAACCCCAGCTCTTTTCTAAGCTCCGCGGCTTTTGACGCCAGGTCCTCCTCCGGGTCCTCCAAAATAACGCCCATAAACAGATTGGACGTATCCGCATGCTTTTCCGATTCTGCACGCACATAATCCGCCCAGTCCCCGAAAAGCTTTTTCGGTTCTTCTTCCACGATCTTTCCGTCCGTTACGGAACACTGATATATCATTTCCCGTTCTATCTGTATGCCTATTTTCATCATAGATCCTCTGTCATCGGACGGATCAGATCCGTCATTGCTTTTTCATACGCGTAGATTTCCATTTCCATGGCTACGCTCTCCCTTTGTTTTTCCTTCAGCATGTGATTCAGCTGATAAAATCTTCCCTTCTGATTCCTTCCGGAATGGTCAAGAAAGACGATATCTTTTCTCCTGCGTCTCTCTTCTCCCGGTGCTGTCACATAATAATCTGCCGACTCATCGGCAAAGATCAGAACTTCCGCCACATAATACCCCGGCAGCAGCTCTCTCATAGGAATCTCTCTGGCCGGCTCCGACCTGTTTTCCGCATAGTGAAATACCATGCCGCCTGCTTTCTCTCCCCTGTAAACTACATAAGTATAAGTATAACACTCATATGGAAGAGGTATCTCCTCTTTATATTCTAAAAGCACCGGCAGGATACAGCGGCGGTCCTCCTGCCACTCTATGAGTTTTTTTATTCTTACTCTGACTTCTTCTGACAATTCTTTATCTTTATAAAAATCCAGATAAGCCCACTGCCAGATCAGTTTTAGATTCCCCTGATCGATCAGCCTTCCGAGAATCGGATAAAACTCATCCGAAATGTACACTCCTTCTTCATAAGACAGTTCTGCAAACTGGCCCGCCAGCTTTTTTATCAGTTTTTTGTCTCTGGAATCCTTCTCAACATAAGATAAGAAGACAGGAAGGTCCTCCCACTCTGCTCCTTTCCCGGCGGCCATATCAAGAAGCTGCTCCGTAAACTGCTGATCATATATTTTGTGTCTGTCTCCCTGTTTCCAGATCTTCCGCATCTGATCCAGGTCTCCCCTGAAAAAACGTTCCAGATATGCAAGAATCTCGCTGTTGTATACTTGTCCCTTAAAAACCGCAAGGCACATATCGATCAAAGTCTGCACCCTCTTCCGGCTCCGGGATGTGAGTTCATGCAGCACGACCTCTTTTAACGGCTCCGGGTCCATGAAATCAAATCCAAAGATCTCCATGCCTTTCATCGCCTCTTTGTAGTGGCGGCCGGCAATGAAATACTCCAGCATCTGCTTACAGTTTTCCTCGGAGAGAAATTTCCACTGGACCATAGACAGCGCCTGCTCTAATTGTTCCTGCTCTCCGTGCTTCCAGTAATAGTCCAGAAGCTTTTCAAATAATCTGTGCCGATATTCTTCTTTCAGGCTCTGACATTCAAGGACAGCCCTCACATCCGGAATATCTCCGGGTTCATATTCTGTCTTCTGTGCAAAGACCAGGCTTCTGCGGATCAAATATGCTTCATTTCTCCTGCCAAGCCCCGAAAATACAGCCTCCTCCTGCTCCCTCGTCCACAGTTTTGAAAATTCATAGTCCAGTGACAGATAGCGGTTGTCCTCCTGATCCATAAACACGACCAGAGGGTCGCTGTAGACCGTCACATAAACTTCCCCGTTTTCCAGAGAAACATTCTGAACTTCTTTTAACTCCTGATGATAGACGGCGGCCTTTTCCACCGCCGGATTCCTGCAGATCAATTTCTGCTTTGCCATAATCCCTGCGATTCCGGCCCTGCCTTTCATCCCTTCTAAAAGGCGGTCAAAGAAGGCCCTGTAAAGAATAAACAGATTAGAATTGATTCTGCCTTCTGCCAGCTGTTCCAAGAGAAATTCTTCAATCTGCGGCTCAAAAGATGGAAATACTGCCTCATATTTTCGCCGGTTCTTAACAAGATTGGCATACAGGTAAGCCCTCTCCCGGCTGCTTAAACTGTTGCTGTACGAAAAATACAGCAGTACATTCTTCTCAAGATACGGATATCGGTCTTTTGGAATCGTACGAAGGTAAGATTCCTGGAGTCCGATCATCTGAATCCCCGCCCGGACAGCTTTTTTAAAATATATATGATAACACTCATCGGTACAGTTTCCCCGGATCAGCATAGAGCAGATCGCCTGGAGCCCTTCCTTTGACTCCTCTCTCTGAAAGGACAGTATCAAATCAAAAAGCAGCTCCTCCGAAAATCCTTTGTCTTTCAACACAAGACCGTAAATATGTTTTTTCATGCTTTTCCCAAACAGGTCCCTGCAAATGCCGAAATGAATGATCTCTCTCTCAAAATCAGTGATCTTTTTTGCCCTGCTGTGATCCTGGTTCCAAATGCTGACGGCCTCAAACCATAAAAAGCTGCTGCACCGGCCTGTATCATAAACCTCTTTTATCTTCTGAAGCTGAAGTCCGAAATCATATGCCAGCTCTTCGTCAAGATAAATCAGCATCCACAGCAGATATCCCTTGTGATCGTCCGCTTTCTGAAAAAGCTCATAAATCCGGTCTTTTGCATACTCTGTCTGATCCGGTGTCTTTAAATAAAGTGCTTTCAAATATAAATAATAGCCATAGTAAAGAGGATCTGACTGAACCTCACTCATATTCGGCTCAAGTCTTGCAAAGCCTCTCTCGATTGCTTCCTCTGCGCCGAGAACAATATGACAGTGCAGGTTTAAGAGAGTCCTCAGTATCTCTAAGGATGCCTCTCCCTCCATCTGTGCGGTCAGATTCATTTCCTTTTCCGCAAACTCCGTGACATGACATCTGCCAAGACAAAATTCCATATACGCATCAAAAATCTGGTCGGACAGATTCCAAGCCCCTTCGTTTCTCTCTTTCTCTGCATTGAACAGGATGTCTGTCTGACAGCTGCTGTACGGGGCAGAAACCATAAGAATTCCCCGGCTCTCTTCCCTAGCATCAGAAAACAGCACGGGAATGGTCAGTACCCCTTCCACAAAATCCTCTTCTGAAAATTCTGTCTTTTGCAGAGACAGAAACGTGGAATCCAGGCGGATCTTCCCCTGGACAAAACCGCTGCCCTCTTTGTAAATCTTCACGTACAGAGGCTCAACCGCATTCACCCGACGGATCTCATACGCATCCTTTTCCGGTCTCAGCACCGCAGGTTCTTTTGCCCCGATACAGATCAAAAACTCTTCAAAGATCTGGCCCCGGTTTCGGCCGAGCAGGAGCTGATGATAGATTTCCTTTTCCCTGGAATTCTCCTCCAAATACTCATTTTTGAAGGCCTCAGAAAAAAAGAGGGCCTTTGCCCGCTGTTCATCTTCCTGTACAATTTGTATGAACTGCTTCATCTTCTCTGTCATGGGTTCCTCCGATTTTAAGACTGGTGGTCTCAGGGTATTTGGTCTATAATAGCTGTAATAAAGTTTTGTATTTCAGAGGTCATGGATGCTTCACACCCTTTGATCTCTGCTCCGTAATATTATAGCAAACTTCGACAAAATAGAAAAGATAAAGAAAGGTGAAACTATGTCAGAAAAGAAGCAAGTCTTCCACGGAAGCGACTTAGAAAAAATAGAAGAAATATATGGGATTAAAAAAGAAGACATCATTCCTTTCGGAGGCAATGTAAATCCCCTCGGGATCTCCCCGCTGTTTCGGGAAAGCCTGATCCGCCATGTAGATGCTGTCTGCACGTATCCCGACCGCGACTACAAGTCCCTGCGCTCCACACTGAGCCTGTATGCCCGGATTCCTATGGAGCATATCATTGTCGGAAACGGAGTGACAGAGCTGATCAGCCTGACCATGCACCTTCTCCGTCCGAAGAAAGCTCTGCTGCTTTCCCCGACTTACTCTGAATACATGCGGGAAATTTCTATGATCGGCGGCACCTGTCTGGAGTATAACCTGAAGGAATCCTCGGACTTTTGCCTGGACATCGAAGACTTGAAACACTCCCTCACCGATGATGTGGATTTATTCGCATTCTGCAATCCAAACAATCCCACATCCAGTGCATTAAACAAGGACCAAATCTCGGAGATCCTTTCCCACTGTAAAAAGCACGGCATCTTTGTTTTGGCAGACGAGACTTACGCAGAGTTTGCCCCGGATATAGACGCTGTCACTGCCGTACCCCTGACCCGAAAGTTTGATAATCTGTTTGTCCTGCGGGGAACTTCAAAGTTCTTTGCTGCACCGGGCATCCGCCTCGGCTACGGGATCAGCGGAAATATGAATTTTATCAGGGCAGTGGAAGACAAAAAAAATCCATGGAGCATCAATACTCTTGCAGCGCTTGCAGGAGAAGCAATGTTCATGGATACAGACTATATTAAAAAGACGAAGGCTTACATCGCAGAAGAGCGCAGAAAATGTACGGACAGACTTTCAAGCACCCCTGCTTTTAAGATTTATCCAGCCTATGCCAATTTCCTTCTTGTCCGGCTGACGGACGGCATCACTTCTCATGAGATGTTTGAACGCTGTATCAAGAAAGGGCTGATGATCCGTGACTGTTCAAGCTTTGAAGGGCTTGACGGGGAATATATCAGATTCTGTTTCCGAAAAGAAGAGGAAAATAATGCTTTGCTGGATACTCTTCTGCAAGTATGAGTTTATTGTTTGACATAAAATATATATTTCAGAAACTGCAGTGTCACATAGATCAGCAGAGCTGCCGAAAGCACGGTCTGGAAATCTACGATCCATTTTAAATAGGTTACCGGATATCCCCACTGGCTCAGTGTGATAAAAGCTTCTTTTAATGCTGCGGCACTGATCACAAATGGAAATGTATAAGCGGCAAACGCTGGTGTAAACGGCATGACAATATATTTTAATCCCGCCGCAAGCACAAAAACATATAAGATTACAGATAAAACCGTTAGTACGATTACCAGCCATGCCATTGGCTTTTCAAAGCAGTTTAGGTACCCTGCCAGCAGAAGGCTTGCGGGTGCCGCAAAGATACAGACCAGCGGCTGATACTCTTCCGGTATTTCCTTGACTTTTGCATATCTCTTTATAATCGGAACAGCAATGATCACCGTAAAGAGAAGGGCTGCCCAGAAAAACCAGCGGCCAATCTCTCTCATATCAGCGTTGGGAGCCGTCATGCTGCTCATCGCCAGTCCGGCATAGAAGATAAAAAAGCTTGCATACACATTTTTAATGTTAAACTTATAATATATAAAGTGTCCGTTGAAATATACCAAAAGATACACATGCACCGCCAGTGCAAGAATCCACAAGATAGAAACGGCATCCCCCACATAAGGTTTGATATAAACGGTCAGGACAAGCAGACCCATGGAAAACGCACCCGAAATACTGCAGTTTACCGGATCTTCCAGTTCTTCTTTTACCATGTCGAGACAAGTTCCGGTCTTTAACAGCAAAAGGATCAGCAGACAGACGGCCATGGCTCCGCAGACTGACTTTAAAGTTACAGAATAATTTTCTATCATAATTCCCATGGCGGCAAAGCCGAGCATCGGCCCTGCCAAAGGCAAAGGTATTCTCTCTATCGTGTTTTTCATTTTTATCCTCCTTGTGTTCTAGTTTTCGTATAGATCTTTCAGGATCGCCCCGGCACTTTTCTTCTGATAGCCTTCCGGGTCTTCCATAATGTGATTTCCCGAAATATCCCATCTCATCTGTCCGTATTGGGTAAGATAACTCCTTCCCCTGGAACAGTCCGGATATCTTGTGTACCATTTTCTATGATACTTTTTCATATATTTTCTTGCAAGTGCCAGTGCCTGGCTTTTTTTCTTTCCTCCCGGTGTGGCCGTTCCGGAAATCTGCACTCCTTTCGGACTGGAATGAACCAAAACGACACTGCCGTCTTTACAGGAGCCGATGACGATCCATACGTGGCCGCAGCTTGAAGATCCCATAATGTCTCCTGCTTTGTAGTCTGTCACCTTACTCTTGCTTTTATATGTTCCCCAGCCTTTTTGGGCAAACAATTCAGGCTGGTCTTTTGCTTTCCGCACATAACCGCCTCTGCCCGGTACCGTATTTCTGATATTATACACGGTCCACCCGACGAAGCCTGAGCAGTCCAGGCCTTTTCCTCTGCGGTAGCGGTACTTTTTATAATTATACCCCGAATTCTGCGACAGGAAAAACCGGTTCCACTCCCCGTTCAGTCCGATCCGCTTCCCGTCTTTCCCGGTTCCGGTATCGGCTTTATTCCATCCTCCGCCCCAGATGTATAAGGTGGTGCCCACCGGGGCTGCGGCTGTTTTCAGAAAATTTTTAATAGTAGATTCTCCTCTGGCTGCCATCGATACTTTCACTGTTTTAGAAAATCTGCTGTAATATTTTTTCTTTTTGTATTTCCTGAAAGAACGGACTTTAAAACAGTAATTGACCCCGGGCTTCAAGCCTTTGATCACATGTCTGGATGACTTTGAGACAGCTTTTTTTCTATACTTTTTCTTCGTTTTGTCGTACAGATAAATCTCCGTCCCTGTTGCTCTTTTTCCCTTTAACCAGGACAGAACAATATTCCTTTTTACGCCGGTGGCCATCACTCCGGAAGGCTTCCCGGGTTTCTTCGATGCTCCCTGAATTTGTCTCTCTCCTCCTGCCCATACCAGCATCATACAGAGTGCTGTAAGCAGTATCCTCTTTGTTTTCATAATTATGTATCCTCTGTTTCATTTATTCGATAAATCCGAGTATTTCCTTATATATCTGGCCGGAACATGATTCGTTCAAGATTTCGTGTCTGCATCCGGGATATAGTTTCCCTTTTGTGTCTGCATACCCAAGCTCCTTTAAAAAAGAGACAGCATTCCAGAATTGTTTTTGGGATATGATACACGGATCATCTTCTCCTGCGATAAACAGAATCGGCAGATCTGTCTTTTTCTTCTCCCATCCTCTCCGGCTGTATGTCTCATCCATCAGATGAAACAGATTTAAAAATCCGTTGTTTGTAAACACAAACCCGTCCAGCGGTTCTTCATCGTACTTCCTGACGTTATCTTTATCGTAACTGATCCAGCCGTTTAATGATTCTCCGTCCTTGAGCTGCTTATTGAAGGCTCCGAATGCCAGTTTGTGAAAAAACAAGCCTTTCTTCCGGTCTCCGCAGATTCTGCATGCAATCTTTGCCATCCCTGCGGCTGGTTTTGCCAGAGGATTTTTACTGGGACTTCCGCATACGGTCAGCGAACTCAGCTCCCAGTCATACTTTTTCAAATAGCACCGCACAATCAAAGACCCCATACTGTGCCCAAATAAATGGACAGGCAGGCCGGGGAACTCCATTTTGATCCACTCCGTAACCTGATGGGCATCCTCCACAACGGCCCGTCCGGAGGTGTCGTAAAAATATCCAAGATCGTCTTCTCTTTCTATGCTCTTACCATGTCCTCTGTGGTCATGGATCACTGCGGCATAGCCCCGGTTTTGCAAATATTTCATAAAAGGAAGATAACGTTCCTTGTGCTCACTCATCCCATGGCAGATCTGAACCACTGCCCTGGGCTGATTTTCTGGTGCCAGTATTAAAACATGGAGACGATGACGGTCTACTTCTGATTCTATATACAATTCTCTTTTCATACTCCATCCTCCGATTATTTTTATCCTGTCTGTTATGATGTATTATACTCGTTTTGCTTTACCTTGGAAAGAAAAACAGCTATAATTATTTTGTAATGTATTCTAATTTTATTAAGAACACAGGAGGACAGTTATGAAGAGATTAAAAAGAGTTCTGGCACTTACTTTGGCTGCCGTGATGCTTTTTACACTGGGAGGATGTAAGAAGAAAACTCCCGAGGAAGTATTGGAAGCTGCCACGAAGAAGATGAGCAAAGTAACATCTGCCGATATGAGCGGAAACATCAAGATGAAAATGAGCAGTACATCATCCACCAGTTCCAGCCTTGAGATGAACATGGGACTCAAGATGAAAGCTACTGACATGACATCGAAAGACATGAAGATGGATATGGACCTCACCATGGGGATTGCCGGTCAGGATATGGTCATTAAAGCCTATTACACCGACGGTTACTACTATATGAACTATTCTGGTCAGAAACAGAAACAGAAAATGGACTTTACAGCCATGCAGAAACAGATGGAGAATTCTACCGGACAGTTTGATATGTCTGCTGATAATTACAAAGATCTGAAAATGGAAAAGAAAGATGATAATTATATTATCTCCTTTAAGTTTAAAGAAAAAGCATTAAATGACTACATCAATAAGATGATGGGGCAGATGAATTCCACAGGTGCCGCAGGTTCCAATACCAATTATGCGGATCAGGTAAAGTTTGACTCTATGTCCGGTACCATGACCGTCAATAAAGACTCAGAGATTACCGCACAGAAGATCAATATGGTTCTTTCAAGCAAAGAAGATACGAAGCTTAAGATCAAAATGATTGTTGATCTTAAATATAACAGTATCGGAAAAGATGTGAAAGTAACACTTCCTGATGATCTTGATACTTATAAGGAAGCTCCTGCTGCTTCCACCACAGCACCTGCCGCAACAACTGCACAGTAACTAAAACGGGCCTTCCGGATCTGATATGATACCTCTAAAGTAGACAGAGTAAATAAACAAAATCTACTTTGGAGGTATTTTTTATGGCTAAATCACCACATACACCTGAATGGAGGGCAATGGTAGCCAAAGAGTATTTAGACGGTAAAGCACCCTCACCAGAAATTGCGAAAAGATATGGGATAAATGACAGAACTGTACGGCGATGGGCGCAGCGTTACCAGGCACAGGGAATTATGGCTTTTGAGCGCGGTTCTGGAAATACCACATATACTGCAGAATTTAAGATAAAATGTGTGGAACTGTATATATCCGGAGAAATGTCACAGGATGAAATTGTTGCCACATACAATATTTCCAACTGGGCGGTTTTGAATAACTGGATTCAGTGTTATAATGCCAATAGAGAACTAAAGGGCTATGTTCCTGAACGGGAGGTCTATATGGCAGAAGCACGGAGAAAGACAACACATGAAGAACGAAAAGAAATCGTTGCGTATTGTATCAACCAGAATTATGATTACAAGAATACAGCGACAAAATTTAATGTTTCCTATAGCCAGGTTTATTCATGGGTAAAGAAGTATCATGCAGACGGGGAAGATGGCTTAGCGGATAAGCGGGGGCGTCACAAAACCGATGATGAAGTAGATGAGCTGGAACGCCTGAGACGTGAAAATCTGCGTCTGAAACGTCAGCTGGAAGAAAAGGATAGGGCAGTTGAACTGTTAAAAAAAGTGAACGAATTCGAAAGGATGTGAGGCTTGGAAAAGTACGCCACGAATCAAAATATTTAGCTGTCAGACATTTTCACGAAGAAAAAGGTTGGGGTATCGGATGGATGTGCAGACAGCTTGAAATATCAAGAGCCGCTTATTATAAATGGCTGCACAGGAATGTCCCTGATGCGGAGAGGGAGAATATCAGGCTTGCGGGACTGATAAGAGAGTATGACGAACGGTTTGGCCATATCTTAGGATATCGGAGGATGACATCATGGATCAATCATTTCAACAATACAGCATACAGTAAAAACAGGGTTCATAGGATCATGAGGAAACTTGGAATCCATTCCCTTATTCGTAAAAAGAAGAAAAAATACACTTACGCAAAACCTGATGAAACAGCGGAAAACATACTTCAAAGAGATTTTTATGCACATGCCCCAAATCAGAAATGGGCTACTGATGTGACGGAATTTAAAGTACCTGGCGAAAAGAAAAAGCTGTATTTAAGTGCCATTATAGATTTATATGACAGGTATCCTGTAGCTTATGTTATCAGTTCAAGGAATGACAACAGATTGGTATTTAAAACATTCGACAAGGCAGTTGCGGCATTTCCTGAGGCCAGACCAGTCTTCCATTCAGACAGGGGATTTCAGTATACCGGCAAGGTGTTTAAGAACAAACTTAAAAAACAGGAGATGGAACAGTCCATGTCCAGGGTCGGACATTGTATTGATAATGGACCGACAGAAGGATTTTGGGGGATCATAAAATCAGAAATGTATCAGATGTACGAGATAACGGATGAATCATCGTTAAGATATGCGATCAAGGATTATCTGCGTTTTTATAGTGAAGAACGTCCACAGGACAGATACCACTGCAAAACACCGTTGGAAGTAAGGCGGGAAGCGTTAGCTTCTGATCTGCCGATAGAATATCCCATTCCTGAAAATAAACGGATAAGCAAATATAAAGAGAAATGGTGTGCATAGAGAATGTCTACACTTCAAACCGAAATGTAGGCATCACCTGCACTAAATTTTAGATATTTTACCTGTCTACTTGACAGGGGGCATATCAATCTCTCCGGCAGGCCCATATCTTTTCCATGTTATTAACGTTCTTTTATCGGTGTATAGGTTTTATGCCCGGCCACGCCTTTGTACGCCGGTCTTATGATCCTTCCCCCGTTTACAAGCTCCTCCATCCTGTGTGCGCTCCATCCCGCAATTCTCGCGATGGCAAACAGCGGAGTATACAGTTCATAAGGAAGATCCAGCATGCTGTAAATAAAACCGCTGTAAAAGTCAATATTTGCGCTGACGCCTTTATAGATTCTGCGTTCTTCTGCAATGACTTCTTTTGCCAGCTTTTCTACATTGGTATATAAAGCATATTCCTTTTCCTTTCCTTTTTCTTTTGACAGTCCCTCTACAAAGTAACTTAATACCTTTGACCGCGGATCGGAAATAGAATAAACCGCATGCCCCATTCCATAGATCAGCCCAGACTGATCAAAGGCCTCTTTCCTCACGATCCTGGTCAGGTATTCTTTCAGTTCCTTCTCATCCGTCCAGTCCTTCACATGTTCTTTGATATCAGCAAACATCTGGACAACCTTGATGTTTGCTCCCCCATGTTTCGGTCCCTTTAAAGAACACAGTGCAGCTGCCACAGAAGAATATGTATCCGTTCCCGAAGAGGAAACCACGTGAGTCGTGAAAGTCGAGTTATTTCCGCCGCCGTGCTCCGCATGGAGAACCAGCGCAAGATCCAGGATTTTTGCCTCCAGTTTTGTATACTTGCTGTCCGGCCTTAACAGGTACAGAATGTTTTCCGCTGTGGACAGATTCTCTTGAGGCGGATGGATCACCAGGCTTTCTCCCTTTTCGTAGTGGCTGTATGCCTGATATCCGTAAACCGCCAGCACAGGGAAAAGTGCAATCAGCTGAAGTGACTGCCTGAGCACATTCGGTATGGAAGTATCACTGGCGTTATCATCGTAAGAAAATAACGTAAGCACACTTCTCGCCAGCGTATTCATCATATCCCGGCTCGGAGCCTTCATGATAATGTCCCGGACAAAATTTGTCGGAAGCTGACGGTATTCCGCCAGGAGCTGTTTTAAATCCTGAAGCTGTTCCTCATTAGGCAGTTCCCCGAATAAGAGAAGATAAACTGTCTCCTCGAATCCATACCTCTCTTCTTTGATAAATCCTTGGACAATATCTTCAATGTCAATTCCGTGATAGTATAATTTTCCATCACATGGAACAATCTCTCTGTCCTCGACCATATAGGACATGATCGTCGAAATATCAGTCAGTCCTGCCAGTACACCCTCTCCGCTCTGTTTCCGCAGTCCTCTTTTCACGTCATACTTTTCAAAAAGAGTGGGATCGATTTTCTTCTCACACTTTTTTGCCAGTTCTTCAATTTCGGGTGTAATTTCAGAAAACTTATTCGGCATATTTTTTATCATCTTGATTGCTCCTTTCTTACTATGATTCTTAACAATTAAAAGCCCTGTTTACCGCACTGTCAGGCAATATCGTGGTACTTTCCGAGGAATTCCCTCGTCCGCTCATTGGCCGAGTTAAACACATCCTCCGGAGCCGCGTCTTCCACGATGACCCCCTGGTCCATGAAGATGACCCGGTCTGAGATCTCCTTCGCAAATGCCATCTCATGGGTGACAATCACCATAGTCATATTCAGGTCTGCCAGGGATTTAATGACTTTCAGCACCTCTCCGGTCAGCTCCGGGTCCAGTGCAGAAGTCGGCTCATCGAAGAACAGAATCTTCGGCTCCAGAGCCAACGCCCTTGCTATGGAGACTCTCTGGGACTGTCCTCCTGACAGTTCACACGGATAGGCATCGGCCTTTTCTTCGAGTCCGAGCTTTCTGAGCAGTCCGAATGCCTTCTCCCTGGCCTCTTCTTTCGGGATACCGGCCACCTGTACCGGGGCCTCCATGACATTTCTCAGCACACTGTAGTGTGGAAACAGATTGAAATTCTGAAAAACAAATCCTGTCTCCATCAGTATTTTCTTTTGTACCTCTTTTGACGCATACTCCGGTGTGTCTCCGTTCATGGATACCAGCGTATGTCCGTTGATCTCGATGGTTCCCTTGGTCACCTTTTCCAGCTGATTCATGCATCTTAACAGCGTGGATTTTCCGGAACCGGAGGAACCAATGATCGTCACGATCTCTCCGTCGTTAATCTGGAAAGAAATATCTTTTAAGACCTTCAGCTTTCCGAAATTTTTCTGGAGATTAGTCACAGATAAAACACTCATTTTCTTTCCTCCTTAACGATAATAACTCATCCGTTTTTCCAGGATGCCAAAAACTTTAGATACAATCATATTCATGATCAGATAAAAAATACCTGCCACGATCAAATATTCCATCCCGCGGCTTCTGGACATATTATTGGCTGCGACCACATAAATTTCCATGACACCGATGACATGTGCCAGGGAAGTATCTTTTACAAGAGTCATGCACTCACTTCCCATCGGCGGCAGAATGATCTTGACTACCTGCGGCAGAATGATCTTAAAGAATGTCTGTGCCTTACCGAATCCAAGCACTTTTGCAGCCTCGTACTGTCCGTTCGGTATCGCCTGAATTCCGCTCCGGTAGATCTCCGCAAAATAAGCGGCATAGTTTAAAGAAAATGCCACAACCGCTGCCATAGTCCGTTCGATTCGTATGCCTAAAAGCAGATTCAGACCGAAATAAAAACCGTATAACTGGAGGATCAGCGGTGTACCTCTCATAATCAGCAGGTAAAAACGCACCGGAAGCTGAATGATCTTAAATCTGGTCATTCTCCCAAGCGCCAGTACAAGCCCCAGTGTCAGGCCGAAGACCAGTGTGAGGAAAAAGATGATCAGTGTCTGATCCAATCCGTTATGTAACAGCATATCTGCAATGCCAGGCAGTTTTTCAAACCATTGTATGATACCATCTATCATTTTTTTGCTCCTATAAGTATAAATTTTCCGGAATTTTTCTGTCAGAAATTAATTTCTGTGTTGGTGAAAAAATCAAGAGGCTTTGAAAAAAGCCTCTTGCTTCTTGTCTCTTATTTGATTGTTGTCAGATCTTCGCCAAACCATTTTTTACTGATCTTAGCCAGTGTTCCGTCTTTTTTCATATCCTTTAACTGTTTTTCTACTTCTGCTTTCAGTTTTTCATCTCCGGTACGGAAACCGATAACATATTTCTCAGTAATTAAATTGTCATTTAAGATCTTGAATTTTCCCGGGTCCTTCTTCGCGTAATATTTTGCAACCACTTCATCCATGACAGCTGCATCACAGCCATTTCCAAGGTCATTTAAGATCTCAACATTGTTGCCGAAGTATACAATCTTTGCATTTTTTAATTCTTTTGTCTGGTCAACAGCATCTGCGGCCGTAGAACCTTTCTGCACTCCCACCTGCTGCTTTTTAATATCTTTTAAGCTCTTGATCTTGCTCTTTTCCGGTACAAGCAGCACCTGGTGGTTATCCATGTAAGACTCAGAACAAAGCATCTCTTTTGCCCTGTCTTCGCTGTATGTCAGTCCGTTCCAGATACAGTCGATGGTCTTTCCCTGCAGTTCCTGGTCTTTGGAATCCCAGTTGATCGGCTGTAATTTTAATTTGATCCCCATTCTCTTGGTGACTTCTTTTGCCATATCAATGTCAAAGCCTACGATCTTCTGATCCTTGTCTGTGAATCCCATAGGAGGGAAAGAGGCATCCAATCCCAGTATTAATTCTTTGTTGTCTTTTACATACTGAAGTGACTCGTCTGTCTTACTTTCTTCTTTCTTTGAACATCCTGCCAAAAGCATAGAACCTGCCAGCACAGCACTTACGCAAAGCACTAATAATTTTTTCACTCTCATCCTAAAACTCCTCCGTTTTTATTTCCTGTCATGATAGCACATTAGTGTACTAAATTCATACGTTAATATACTATCAAACTACATGCTTTTTGTCAATCTCCATGGATAGTATTTCCTGCCGTTCTGCCTGGAAAATCCTTGTTTTTGCGGTGTCATCCGTGTTATAGTAAACTTATCTTTGGTAAAGAAAGGAAGGGGAATATCTACCATGAAAAAAAAAGGAATGAAAATACTCGCTATGTCTGCGGTACTGAGCATCTCAATGACTGCCTCTGTCTTCGCAGGAAGCCTGTCACTGCGGTATTCCGGGAAAAACCGCACATACAAGGGAAAACAGCTCACATTTTATTATAAAGGGAAAAAAATTGACTTAGGAAAGGCCCCGGGCATCCAGATCAACAAGGTCAATATGCTTCCATATTACAATGCCATTGTAAAGAACGGACCGAAAGTAAAGAGAAGCTACAATAAAAAGACCGGAAAGCTGGTACTGACCAACGGCAAGAAAACGATTACGTTTTATAAGAATAAAAAATATGCCTATACCAACGGGGTGAAACGGACGTTTACCACTGCCCCGCTGACTGTAAAGTATAGGAGCATCAACAAAAACTATATTCTGCTCCCGGCAAAATTCACAGCCAAGTATCTGGGCATCAGCTATACATACTCAAGCTCTGCAAAACGTATTGATTATGCAAAGCCAGCGGCGGCAAGCAAACCCGATTCTACTGTGAAGTCCAATACAACGACAAAATATAATACGACACTGACTAATTACATAAAAAAACAGCAGGCCCAATGGAAAACTTACGGCGGAAAAACGATAGACTATAAAAAATACATTCCTGTAACTACGGATAATACGAACAGTTTTCAATTTCTTCGCGTAGACACTTATCATGCGGTTAATTCTTCTAAGTTTAATTCCACACTCCAGACTATGGTTTCCAAAAAGTCCGGAAGTGTTCTGTCAGGAAAAGCCTCAGTCATTACGAATACTGCAAAGACTTATAATCTGGACCCACTTTATTTTCTTTGCCAGACAGTACATGAAAGCGGTTATGGGACAAGTACTTTGGCAAAGGGAATAAAATCTGCAGAATTAAAGGATACGAAGCTGAAATCCGTGAATCTAAAAGGTAAAATTGTTACCGGTGAATCTCTGACAAAAGACTCTTCCGGTGAGATTACAGCATTTAACTACATAACTTCTAAAAACAGAAAAAATAACCGGAGTTATGTAAAAACTGAAAACGGTTATCTGGAAGTAAAAACATTATCCGCTGCGGAGCAGAAAAAAACAGTCTATAATCTCTATGGCATAAAAGCAGTCGATGCTGCTCCACAGTTGTGCGGATTCACATACGCTTATAATCAGGGCTGGACAAGTGTTGATAAAGCCATTCAGGGCGCCGGTAAATTTTTATCTAAATGGTATGTTCACAACAATACATATAAACAAAATACACTTTATAAAATCCGTTATAACCAAAATCTAGATTATCTCTGGCATCAGTATGCCTCTGACCCGGCCTACGCCCAGTCCATCGGCAAGCTGATGAACACATATCAAAGCGTATATTCCAGCACCAGCGGATTTATTTATGACACACCAGTATTCAACTAGAGAACAGAGCAGTCAAATAAATAGCTCAGGTACAAATCCTGGGCTATTTTTTATTTCCCACAACTAATCTTTCTTCCTCTGTTCCGTCTTAAATATTACATTTATATTACGAATTTATTGTATATTTTTTAATATAATGCTATACTTATATTACATTTTAATTACAATAGGAGGATAAATAAGTTATGAAGAAACGAATCATTGCAGTATTTACGATGTTATTTGCCTTTACATCGATTTTATCCGTTTTCCCAAAATCGGATATCTCGGCTGCGTCCTTAAAGATCAGATACGGAGGCAAGACAAGATACTATACGGGAAAACAGCTAAACTTTACATACGCTAAAAAAGGGATTTCCACAAAAACACCAGGCATTCAGATGAAGAGTATTAACATGATCCCTTATTATAGTATTCTCGTAAAGAACGGGCCCAAAATCAAGCGCAGTTACAGCAAAAAAACAGGCAAACTTGTACTCAAGTACAAGAACAAAACGCTGACTTTCTATAAGAATAAGAAAACCTGCTATGTGAACGGCAAGAAGAAAACATTATCCGCTGCACCCGTCTCAGTCAAATACTACACGACCAAAAAATATAATATTCTGCTTCCGGCTAATTTTACGATTAAGAATTTAGGACTGGACTATTCCTATATCTCTTCAGCAAAGAGAATCCACATCAACAAGCCGGGAAACAGCTACTTATACACAAAAAACACAACGACTAATTATAATAAGAAGACATCCGATTATATTAAATCCCAGACGGTAAAATCTTATGGTGGTAAAAAAATCAACTACAACAACTATGTGCCGACCAGTACTGATCCGACTCACGGCTACCAGTATCTGCGTCTGAATACATACCGCACCGTCAACAGTTCAAAGTATAACAGTCTCTTAAACAGTAAGGTAAAATCCAAAAGTGTGCTGAAAAACAAAGGTTCTGTTCTCAACAGCGCTGCTAAAACTTATAAGATCGATCCTGTTTATTTCCTCTGCCAGACGATTTTGGAGACTGGTTATGGTACAAGCACTCTCTCACAGGGCAAATCGATTACCAAGGTTATCACAGGAAAGTCTGTTGTGAAAGACAAAAAAGGCAATGTCACAGGGTTTCAAAAAGTAAACGGCAAATATCAGACAAAGAAGATTTCATCTAAAAAAGTATACAATTTATACGGCATCAAGGCCTATGATTCTGACCCACAGCTGTGCGGATTCAGCTACGCATACTATCAGGGCTGGACAAGTGTGGACAAAGCCATCAAAGGCGCTGCAAAATATGTCAGTCAGGAATATATTAATAACAGTACCTACAAACAAAATACCCTGTACAAATTCCGCTATAATCCAAATACCAAATACATCTGGCACCAGTATGCCACAGATCCGGGATATGCCCAGAAAATCGGAAAACTTATGTACAGCCAGTTCAGAAGTGCTTATGCGACAGGCAATACATTGACATTTGACCGTCCAAAATTCAAATAATGTTTTCTAATCTGATCTGTTAAAATCCACAAAAAGCTCCTGGGGGTCCTCACTCATTGAGGGTCCCAGGAGCTTTTATTGCTCTGACTTCTTTATTTACTCTTTTTCCTCAACCCTGCCGCAAGTCCGGTCAATGCTGCCCCGAACACCAGGATGAGGCACAAAATCTGTCTCTCATCTCCTGTTCTGCTGACACGCTTCCTTCTCACTCTTTTCTTATACTCCCATTCCGGCACGGTCTTTTTCTGTT